>Ga0068877_10002934_pt1 | contig 13686 bp, 15 predicted proteins | sample NOAtaG_FD_66437 | JGI IMG/M metagenome (GOLD analysis project Ga0068877, IMG submission 66437) | Freshwater lake microbial communities from Lake Erie, under a cyanobacterial bloom - NOAA_Erie_Diel6S_1000h metaG | ecosystem: Environmental > Aquatic > Freshwater > Lake | place: USA: Ohio, Lake... | reverse complement strand
GCTGGGGCAAGTGGGCGCTGCGCGCTGACTGGATCGTCTATCCGGGGATTGGCGGCGACTCTTACGGAGCCGGCGGCGCCGACGCCAACGTCGCGCTGCTTGGGGTGTCCTACCGCTTCTGAGCAAATCGGCTGGCGAGCCGCCCGAGCGGACCGCCAGCCTTTAGGCGCGATCGGGACGATCCCGCCGGTCGAGACCGAAGGCACGACCCGCCGCAAGCCGTGACTGTGCCGGCAGCCGTGTATCGGTCAGGAGTGCGCCGGCTGCATCGACCAGTTGCTGCAGGTGCGCCGTGGCCGGGCTGTAGCGCGCCGCCGGAACGGCCGCGTATCAGCAGATCGTGGCGGAGAAACAGGCTCACGGCCCGCGAAACGGTGGCCCGCGGCAGGCCAGTCGCCATGGCAATCTTGCCGACGCTGGACTCGCCGGCCAGCAGGGCCGCCAGCACCCGCAGCCGATTCAGGTCGCCCAGTGCCTTGAACAGCAGCGCAAGCTGCTCTTCACGTGCGCGCGTCGCAAGCGGCCGACGCCTGGCGCTCTTGCCTGTCGTCATGCAACCGCCCGCTCCGTCGGGCCCGCCTCGGCCGACCTGCGCAGCACGTGCGCGAGCGCCTTGCCCGCAAGCAAGATCACGGGGCCATCGCCGGATTCCCGCGCATGGGTACTCGCGAGCGTGGCCGCATCCCCCAACGTGCCGATCCAGTGCCGCTCTAGCGGAGTACCGGCCGCCTCGACCAGCACCAGCGGCGTTGCCCGACACTGCCCGTCGTCGAGCAGGCGCGCCGCGGTCTCGGCCACTTGATGCCCGGCCATGTAGATCGCCACGGTATCGCCCGCTTCGTGGCCGCAGGCCGGTGCATCCTGCGCCTGACGCAGCGTCGCCAGGCGCACCCCGCGCGCCACCCCGCGTTGAGTCAGCGACGCCTGCAGCGATGCCGCAGCCGCACAAGCGGCGGTGACACCCGGAACGATTTCAAAGGGAATGGCTGCTGCTCGCAAGGCGGCGATCTCCTCGTCCAACCGACCGAAGATCGCTGGGTCGCCGCCCTTCAGGCGGACCACGCAAGCAAACCGACGCGCCGCCACGATCAGCGCGCGATTGATGAAGTGTTGCGCAGTCGAAGGTCGCCCCGCACGCTTGCCGACGTCCACCCGCCGGGCCTGCGCCGCCAGGGCAAGTATCCCCGCTCCGACCAGAGCATCGTGCAGCACGACATCGGCGGCACGCAACAGGCGCGCTGCCTTCAGCGTCAGCAGCTCCGGGTCGCCTGGGCCGGCGCCAACGATGAAAACCCGCGGCCTCATGCCACCGCCTCACGAAGGAGCCCCGCTCCCAACGTGTGATGGGTCGTTGCATCGATGAGCACCAGCGCCCCGGAAGCACGAACCGCATCGAATGGATCGAAGGCCAACGGCTGCTGCGTCTCGATGACCACCCGGCCAATGTCGTTCGGACCGAGCAAGGCAGCGGCCGAGATGCCATCCGTCGAAGCCCAACGGCCCGTATCGATGTCGAGCACCGCCTCCACCTGCCGCACCCGCGCCAGCAGGAAGCGGGTGCCGTGCCGCAGCCACATGCGCCGCTGCGGCGCCAGCGGCGCGCCGTCGAGCCAAGCCAGATCGGCACGGATGCAGCGGGCAAGCTGCGGCTGCGCGACCGGCTGCGCCGGCACCAACCAGTCGCCGCGCGCGACGTCGAGCTCCCGGTCCAGCCGCACCGCGACCGACTGACCCGCCACGGCCCGGTGCAGATCGCCATCCAGGGTCTCGATCGCCGCGACCGTCGCCAGGCTGCCCGCCGGCAGCACCGAGACCGCAGCGCCGACCTGCAGCGCACCGGCGCCAATCCGGCCAAGGTAGCGCCGCGCCGCAGCACCGTGACGCGGCACTCCCTTGTCCACGTACTGCACGGCAAAGCGCAGCGGACCTGCGGCAACGTTGCTGTCGCCTCCCAGCTCGATCGACTCCAGCAGCTCCAGCAGCGTCGGCCCGTCGTACCAGTCCATGCGCGTACTGCGGCGGACAACGTTGTCCCCGAGCAGCGCCGACACCGGAATGGCGTCGAACTCGGTCAGACCAAGCTGCCCGGCCAGGACGCGGCAGGCGCGAACGATCGCGCCAAAGCGCGGCTGCGGGGACTCGACGAGATCCATCTTGTTCACGGCGACGACCACGTGGCGCAGCCCGAGCAGCCGCACCAGCGCACAGTGGCGTCGCGTCTGCGGCAACAGTTCCGCCACCCCATCGCGCTCCACCACCCGCGTCGCGTCGATCAGGACAACGGCCGCGTCGGCGGTGCTCGCGCCGGTGACCATGTTGCGGGTGTACTGCTCGTGACCGGGCGTGTCGGCGATGATGAACTTGCGCCGCGCAGTGCCGAAGTAGCGATAGGCAACGTCGATCGTGATGCCCTGCTCACGCTCGGCCTCGAGGCCGTCGGTGAGCAACGACAGATCGACCTGCGCATCGGCGGCGGCCGTGCGCACCGCCCGTTGCGTGCCCGCCCGTGCCAGCGCGGCGAGCTGATCGCCCAGTACGCTGCGCGTGTCGTACAGCAGCCTCCCGATCAGCGTGCTCTTGCCGTCATCGACGCTCCCGGCGGTGATGAAGCGAAGGACACCGTGGTCGGCCGGGGCCTCCACTCCGATGGCTGCACTCATCGGCTGCCGCCAGCCCGGCGCACCCGGCTGGTTCTGCTCGACCGAAGGGACCGCCGTACACATCGGACGCCTGCGCGGCTGACGGCTCGACTCAAGGCGCTCAAAAGTAGCCCTCCCGCTTGCGGCGCTCCATCGATGCCTCGCTGGTCTGGTCGTCCATCCGCGTGGCGCCACGCTCGGTGATCTTTGCGCACGCGGTCTCCGCGACGATCGCCTCGATACTGGTCGCGGCGCTGGCCACCGGGCAGGTGCAGCTGATGTCGCCGACGGTACGGAAGCGCACGCTCAGCGTCTCGATGGTCTCCTGCGGCAGCGGCGGCGTCAGCGGCGTGACGGGCACCAGCAGGCCCCTGCGACGCACCACCTCGCGCGGGTGCGCAAGGTAGAGCGTCGGCAGCGGCAGATGTTCGCGTGCGATGTACTGCCAGACGTCGAGCTCGGTCCAGTTGGAGATCGGAAACACGCGCATGTGCTCGCCGGGGTGCACCTTCCCGTTGAACAGGTCCCATAACTCGGGCCGCTGGTTCTTGGGGTCCCACTGTCCAAAGCTGTCGCGGAAGCTGAACACCCGCTCCTTGGCGCGCGCCTTCTCCTCGTCGCGGCGCGCGCCGCCGATGAGGGCGTCGAAACCGAATTCCTCGATCGCCTCGAGCAGCGTGATCGACTGCGCCGCGTTGCGCGATTCGCCGTCGGCGCGCAGGCGCACGGTGCCGCGGCGGATCGAGTCCTCGACCGAGCGCACGATGAGCGTCTCGCCAAGAGCAGCAGCGCGCGCATCGCGGAACTCGATCACCTCGGGGAAGTTGTGACCGGTGTCGATGTGCAGCAGCGGAAACGGCAGGCGGTTCGGCCGGAACGCCTTCTCCGCCAGCCGCAGGACGACACAGCTGTCCTTGCCGCCGGAAAACAGCAGCGCCGGCTTGCTCGACTGCGCCGCAACCTCACGCAGGATGTAGATCGCCTCCGACTCGAGCCATTGCAGATGGCTCAGCGGGCTTGAGGTCCGGGGAGCGCGCGGCGCGGGAACGGCCGCCATCAGCGCTGCTCCTCGACCGCCGCCCGCGGGGGCGGCCGATGCAACCCGCACTCCTTGCTGTTGGCCGTCTCCCACCACCAACGTCCGGCCCGCGGATCCTCGCCGGCGCGCACCGCCCGGGAGCATGGATCGCAGCCGATGGACGGATAGCCGCGCTCGTACAGTTCGTTGACCGGCAGCGCGAAGCGTTCGACGGCATGCCAGAGATCGTCGTCCGACCAGGCCGCCAGCAGGTTGAACTTGGCTACGCCGCGGGCCACATCGGTCTCCTCGACCTGTAGGTGGGCCCGTTCGGGCCCCTGGGCTCGCCGCTGGCCGGTCAGCCAGGCATCGCGCCCGGCGAGGGCCCGCTCCAGAGGCTCGACCTTGCGCAGGTGGCAGCAGGCATGCCGGACGGCGACGCTTTCGTAGAAGCCGAAGCGCCCGTGGCGCTGCTCGTGATCGGCCACCGCCCGCGGGTCCGGCGTGACCACGCGGATCGCCACGCCCATCCGCGCCTCGCTGGCCTGCCGGACCCGCAGAGTGGACAGCGGCAGCCGACCGGTGTCGATCATGAAGACCTCGATCGGCGCCGCCGTTACGGCGATGGCATGCATCAACACCAGGTCCTCGGCACTCAGACTGGAGGCCAGCGCCGCGCGCCGGAAACGGCTGCCGATGGCGGCGATCGCCACATGCAACTGCTCCAGGAGAACAGCAAAGTCGGCTGGCGGTTGCGCCGGGCGCGGCCGCTGCCAGAGGGCAGGCGTCATGACACCGCCTGCACACGGCGCCCGCACCGATACGCCGGCAGCGGCAGGTCGTACGCACCCTGATAGGCGTCGGAGTAGCGCGTGAGCGCCGCCCGCGCATCGTTCTCGTCCTGGTCGGCCCGCAGGACAAACGAACTGAAGCCGACACGCCTGAGCATGAAGAGCTGGTCGATCAGCACCTCGCCAACCGCACGCAGGTCGCCGGCAAAGCCGAGCCGCCGGATCAGGTGCGCAAGGGAGTAGCCGCGGCCGTCGGCGAACTTCGGAAAGTGCACCGCCACGATGGGCACACTGCCCAGGTACGGGGCCAGAGCCGCGGGCTCGTCGGTGGGCGCCAGCCAGACCCCGCACGCCGCCGATTGCGGCTGCGACAGATAGGCCGCAAGCGGTAACAGCACGGCGTCGGTATCGGGCACCTCGGCGTCGGGCGCGACCAGCGGCCACGAGTCGTCGGTGAACACGCCATCGCGTGTCAGCACGCGGGCTGCCTGCAAGGTAGAGACGCCACTCATTAGGTGAGCTCGTGCTGGTGCTTGCGCTGCGCGGCCGACGCGCCCGCGTTGACACCGGCAGCCTCGCGCCCGCTGCGCTGCGCGGGCTCGATGTGGCGATACACGTTCTCCTTGAACGGCGTTGGCCCCACCCGCTCGACGGTATCGATGAAGGGCTCCGCGTCGTGACGCAGATCGACGTATGTCTCGATGAGCCGCGCCACCACATCCGGCACCTGTTCCTGGGCGAAGGACGGCCCGATGATGCGACCGATGACGTTGCGCCCGCCGCTGGCGGCCGAGCCATCGGCACCGCCGATCGAGACCTGGTACCACTCGTCGCCGTCCTTGTCGACACCGAGGATGCCGATGTGGCCGACGTGATGGTGGCCGCAGGAATTCATGCAGCCGGAGATGTTGAGGTCGATCTCGCCCAGGTCATGCAGGTAGTCGAGGTCGTCGAAGCGGCGCTGGATGGCCTGCGCGAGGGGAATCGACTTGGCGTTGGCCAGCGAGCAGAAGTCGCCGCCCGGGCAGGCAATGATGTCGGTCAGAAGGCCGATGTTGGGCGTCGCCAACCCCGCACCCTTCGCCTCGCACCACAGCGCGTGCAGCCGGTCCACGCGTACGTCGGGCAGGATCAGGTTCTGCTCGTGCGAGACCCGCACTTGGCCGAAACCGTAGCGCTCCGACAGATCCGCAACCCGATCGAGCTGGGCATCGGTGACGTCCCCGGGCGCAACGCCCGTCGGCTTGAGCGACAGCACCACCGCGCGATAACCCGGCACCCTGTGCGGCTTGACGCTGCGTGAAACCCAGCGCGCAAATGCCGGCTCGGCCACCGGCAGCGCCGTCTCCTCGGCCTGCCCATAGGCGGGTGGCGCAAAGCTGGCCTGTACGCGCGCCAACTCCTCATCGGTCAGCGTCGCCGGACCATCGATCGTCGCGGCGAACTCCGCCTCGACCTGGCGGGCGAACTGCACGACACCGAGCGCGCGAACCAGGATCTTGATGCGCGCCTTGAAGATGTTGTCGCGCCTGCCGTGCAGGTTGTAGACGCGCAGGATCGACTCGACGTACGTGAGAAAGTGGCGCCACGGCAGGAAGTCGCGGATCACGCTGCCCACCATGGGCGTGCGGCCCATGCCGCCGCCGACGAGGACGCGAAAGCCGAGCGCCCCGTCGGGCGCATGCACGAGTTGCAGCCCGATGTCGTGGAACGCCGTCGCAGCACGATCCTCGCGTGCGCCGTTGATGGCGATCTTGAACTTGCGCGGCAGCCAGTTGAACTCCGGGTGGAAGGTGGACCACTGCCGGAGGATCTCGGCAAAGGCGCGCGGATCGACCAGCTCATCGGGTGCAATGCCTGCGAACTCGTCGCTGGTGATGTTGCGCACGCAGTTGCCGCTGGTCTGGATCGCGTGCATCTCGACCTCGGCCAGCGCAGCCAGGATGTCGCCGGTTTCTTCGAGCCTCACCCAGTTGAACTGGATGTTCTGGCGCGTGGTGAAGTGGCCGTAACCGCGGTCGTAGCGACGTGCGATGTAGGCCAGCCTGCGCAACTGCACGGCCGACAGCAGGCCGTAGGGAATCGCGACGCGCAGCATCGGCGCATGGCGCTGCATGTAAAGGCCATTGCGCAGCCGCAACGGACGGAACTCGTCTTCCGAGAGCGCGCCGGCCTGATAGCGGCGAAGCTGGTCCCGGTACTCGGCCACGCGTTGGTCGACGAGTAACCGGTCGAGGCAGTCATAGCGATACATGGAGCGCGGACTGTAAGGACAGTCGTTGCGGTCGCTTCCAACAAATTCGACTGACGGTATGCCGCGGCATGCATAAGGACAGGGAGCAAAGCGCGGCGCGCCGGGGCGGCTGGAAAGCATGTGAAAGAAAGTTGGTTTGGCCGGCGCGCCGCGTCCGGGACACTGCGCTTCCACGCTCCATCGACACTCGAACGGACTCTCCCCATGCAACTGCCCATCCGCCGTCGTCTGCTGCGCCTTGCCGCGTTCTCTCTCGCATCGGCCGTTGCCGTCACGAAGGCGCCTGCAGTCCAGGCGCAGCAGGCGGTCAGCCTGCTCAACGTGTCATACGACCCGACACGCGAGCTGTACCAGGACATCAACAAGGTCTTCGCTGCGCAATGGCAGGCCCGTACCGGCCAGACCGTGAGCATCAGGCAGTCCCACGGCGGCTCGGGCCGGCAGGCCCGCTCGGTCATCGACGGACTCGACGCCGATGTGGTGACTCTGGCGCTCGCCTACGACATCGACGAGATCGCCGACAAGGGAAAGCTGCTGCCTGCAGAATGGCAGAAGCGCCTGCCGCACAACAGCTCGCCCTATACCTCGACCATCGTCCTTCTCGTTCGCAAGGGCAACCCCAGGGGCATCAAAGACTGGAATGACCTGGCACGACCCGGCATCGGCGTGATCACGCCCAACCCGAAGACCTCCGGCGGCGCGCGCTGGAACTACCTCGCGGCGTGGGGCTACGCGCTGCGCCAGCCCGGCGGCAACGATGCCGCCGCACGCGCTCTGGTGACGGCGATCTACCGCAACGTGCCGGTGCTGGACACCGGAGCGCGCGGCTCGCTGACCACCTTCACCGAGCGCGGTATCGGCGACGTCTTCATTTCCTGGGAGAACGAGGCGCTGCTCGCCATCAAGGAACTTGGGCCCGACAAGTTCGACCTCGTGTACCCGTCCTTGAGCGTCCTGGCCGAGCCCCCCGTGGCCTTGGTCGACCGGAACGTGGATCGCAAGGGCACGCGTGCGGCAGCGCAGGCTTACCTGGAATTCCTCTACACGCCGGCGGCGCAGGAGATCATCGCGCAGAACTACTACCGCGCCATCGACAAGACCGTGGCCGCGCGGCACGCCAGGAACTTCCCGCCGCTGAAGCTCTTCACCATCGACGAGGTGTTCGGCGGCTGGGGCAAGGCGCAATCGACTCACTTTGCAGACGGCGGCCTGTTCGACCAGATCCAGCGCGACAACTCGGCAGCGCGGCGCGGCTGACGATGGGTCGGACCATGAACACCGTCGTCGGGTTAGCCGCTCCCGGCGCAGCGCCGTTGGCTCAGAGTCCCCCGCGCCGGCGATCGGCGGTTCCGCTGATCGTGCCGGGCTGGAGGGACTCGGGGCAGCACCACTGGCAGACCGCGTGGCAACTGCGGCTCGGAGCGGAACGCTTACGCCAGGACGACTGGGTGGACCCATCCCCTTCAAGCTGGGTTCAAGGTCTTCAGCGGGCGATTTCGCAAGTTGATCGGCCTGTGCTGCTGATCGCGCACAGCCTGGGCTGCATCACCATCGCCCATTGGGCACGGACGGCACCCGGCGTCTTCCTCTCGCGGCGGCTTGTCCGCGGCGCGCTCTTGGTTGCGCCTGCCGATGTCGAGCGCGCCGACACGGCATCGGCGCTGCGCGACTTCGCACCGATCCCGATGCGCGCGCTGCCGTTTCCGGCCACGGTGGTCGCCAGCGAGACCGACCCCTACTGCAGCCTGATCCGCGCGACCGAGATGGCACGCGCGTGGGGGGCGCATCTGCACTGCCTGGGCGACGCCGGCCACATCAATGCCGAGTCCGGGTTCTGCACGTGGACCGAAGGGCTGGCGCTGCTGCAGCCGCTCGACGGTTGGCCGGTTGCGGACTCTGCTTGATGCCGCGGCATTCACCGACGCCCACGTCGGCTTGGTAACGGAACTTTCACTGACCTGAAGCGGGAGGACCCGATGAGCACCACCCTGGGCGCGCCAACACGCGCCGTGATGACGAGCGCCACGGTCGCCATGGCCGCGGTCCTGGCGGCAGCGAGCCCACCGACGACCGCGGAGCCGGCCCGCGCCGACAGGCCGGTTGCCAGCCGCCCACAGGCCGTGCAGCCTCGCATCTTTCTGACCGCAGAGCAGTTCCAGCAGCTGGCACGGCTGCCAAACGTGCGCGTGGTCGATGTGCGCGCCCCGTCGGCCTACGCCAGGGGACACATCGCCGGCGCCGTCAACCTGCCATGGCAAAGCATCACGGTGCGTGAGGTCGACGGCGTGCGCAACGAACTGCCGCCGCGCGCGCAGTTGCAGGCTGCGCTGCGCCAGGCCGGCCTGCGCTATGGCGACACCTTGCTGATCTACGACGACGGCTCGCTGCCCGGCCAGGCGTTCGTGACGCTGGAGGCAGCCGGCTTCGAGCGGATTCACGTGCTGGACGGCGGCTTGGAGCGCTGGCCCTTCGCCCGCGGCACCGTCGCCACGGTGCTGCCGCCCAGCGACCTCGTGCTCGATCGCGTGAAGGAGCAAATCGTCGATGCCGCCGCCGTCAAGGAACGCATCGGCCGGCGCGATGCGGTGATCATCGATAACCGTACCGAGGTTGCATGGTCGGACGGCCACATCCCCGGCTCGACCAACGTCGACCGCTCGGTTCTGGTCGGCAAGGACGGACGGTTGTTGCCGCGCCCGCAACTGCAATCGCTGCTGAAGAGCTACGGGGTCACGCCGGACAAGGAGGTGGTGACCTACTGCGGCAGTGGAATCGCCGCCTCGGACGGCTATCTGGTCCTGCGCGAACTCGGATTTCCAAGGATCGCCGTCTACCACGGGTCCTGGGATGACTGGTCGCGCAATCCGGCCAATGCCCAGCAGGTCGGCCTGCCCAACTGGACTTTCGATTCCGCCAAGGTGGCACCGCAGCCCGGGGCTGGCGCCGGCGGCCTGGCGTTGCTCGACGAAGCGGCGCTGCGCACCGCGCTCGCCGACGGCCGTACCGTCGTGCTGGACGTGCGCTCGCCCGCAGACTTCTCGGCCGGCCATATCAAGGGCTCGATCAACGTCTTCTGGAACGACACCCTGGATCCCCAGCGCAACCTCAGGCCGCTTCCGGAACTCAAACAGCTATTCGCTTCCAAAGGCGTGACTCCCGACAAGCGCGTCGTCATCTTCACGCGCGGCGGCATCCAGGTCGCGCACGCCTACACGGTGCTCAAGCTCCTCGGCTATCCCGATGTGGCCGCCTACACGGGCCGCTGGGAGGGCTGGGAATCGCGGCTGTGGGCTAATGCCGCGCGCTGAGCGCGAGCAAGGAATTCGCCGCGAGCTGCCCGAGGTCGCGCTGCACAGCGGACCTGTTCGGAGGCGTACAGCGAGCAGAGCAGGCGCCAGATCGGCCCACGCAGTAGACCTTTCTTGCAGGCGCCGAGCACAGGCCGGGAACACGCGGGCGTCTCGTGCGCCTGCCGTCCCGGCCCGGACGAGTGGTGCGAGCGCCCGCGCCGGTGGCCCGGCCCCGCAGTGTCGTCAGCGCTGGACCGCCAGGCGCTGCGCCAGCGCCACGAAGCCGGCGTCCACTGCCGGCTGCGACAGGTTGCCGCACGCCGCGGACGCCAGCAGCCGGCGCAGACGCTGGGGCTGCGGCTCGATCACGCCGCCAAACAGCACCTCGCCGTTTGCGTGCAGCAGCAGTGTCGGGAAGGTCTCAACATCGAGATCGCCGAGCAATGCCGCTTCGTCCTCGATGTCGATCCAGCGCAGCTCGATGCCCTCGAACTCGGCAATCACCGTCTCGATCGTTGCCGCATAGCCAACGCACAGCCGGCACCACGCGGCACACAGGCAGGCGAGCTGAAGTTGCCGCCCGGCAGGGCTCTTCTCCGCCTCGCTCATCGCGGTCAAGCCGCCTGCGCCTGGGTCGGCGGATCCAAGGCCGGATGCGCCAAGTGCCAGCCCTGCCAGTGCGTTGCGCCGAGTTGCAATGCGCGCACGCGCTGCGCCGCGTCCTCGACGCGCGTTGCATGAACCTCCGCGCCCGAGTCTTGCGCCAGCGCGAGCACGGGATGCCAGGCGGCACCCAGCCGATGCGCGTCAAAGCGCACCATATCCGCCGGTTGCCGGGCCAGCAGCGCCTGCAGCGGCGCCGGTTGTTCACCGCTCACCGCGACCCGGAAGCCATTGAGCCGGTAGCTGGCCGCGACCTGGCATTGGATGTCCAGCGTATCCGGCGCCACCGGGGGCAACACGATCGCCACCTGCCGGCTGGCGATCTGCAAGCTGTCGAGCACCCGACGGAAGGCGCGGCCATGGTCCGCGCTGACCACCGTCATCAACCGCGGATGTACGCTGAGCAGCAGATCGAGCGCGGGGACTGCCTCGGCCGACACCCGAAAGAAGTTCAGCGCATGCACGATTCGACAGCGGCGGTCGAGCAGGACGAGGTCGTCGCCGCTGGCCGCCTGGGAAAAGAGCTTCCAGGGGTACAGCAGAGCGCCATCTTCGGCATGGACGCGCGCCAACGCCTGCACCCCGTGACCATGGCGTCCGCCAGTCGGGCAACGGGCTGGAATGCCGAGCCGATCTCGCAGCGCATAAAGCTGCCCACCACGCGACCCGATTCGGTCACGCGCAGGTCGTCGCGCAGCCGGTCGCGAGCCAGATTCTCCATGTAGGCACGCAGGGCCTGAGTCATCGCACGGTCTCCTCGCAGGACTCGATTGAACCACTCCGAGGCGGGCAACGGGCGGCACCCCGGTCATACCGACATGCCGCCGTGCCAGGTTCGACATAGAACCGCAGACGATGACGGCCAAGCGAAAAGATATGAAGCCGGTGGCCGACGCTTCGTAAGCTGCGGCGTCCGGGAACACAGAACGCGACAACACAGAACAGAAACTCATCGATGAAGCCCTCGTACATCCTGTTGCTGTCTTTGCTGCTCTTCTCGGGCAACGCCTTTGCCCAGACCACGCTGTTGAACGTCAGCTACGACGTGATGCGCGACTCTTACAAGGATCTCAACCCCGCTTTCCAGAAGCACTGGAAGGCCCGCAGCGGCCAGGACGTGACGATCCAGATGTCGCACGGCAGATCGAGCCTCCAGGCACGAGCGATGGCCGACGGCCTTGTCCATCCGCTGCGTCGGGTTCGCCCCTCGAGGCGCAGTCGATGAACGCCGCGCTCGCCTGGGGGCGCCCGCGCCGCTCCGTCCTCCCGGGTTTTGGCCCTGCCATGGGGTACACCCTCTTCTATCTCAGCCTGATCGTGCTGATCCCGCTGGCTGCCCTCGCGCTGAAGACGGCCACGCTCACCTGGGATTCCTTCTGGGCGACGGTGACCGATCCGCGCGTGGTCGCCTCGTATCGGCTGTCGTTCGGCGCGTCGTTGCTCGCCGCGCTGGTCAACCTAGTCGCTGGCGTCAGCGTGGCCTGGGTGCTGGTGCGCTATGACTTTCCGGGCAAGCGGCTGGTCGATGCCTTCGTCGACCTGCCGTTCGCGCTGCCGACCGCCGTCGCCGGTATCGCGCTGACCGCGCTGTACGCCCCCAACGGCTGGCTGGGCGAGCCGCTCGCCGCCCTCGGCATCAAGGTCGCCTTCACGCCGCTCGGCGTTCTGATCGCTCTCATATTCATCGGCCTGCCCTTCGTCGTACGCACGGTTCAACCCGTTCTTGAGGATCTGGACAAGGAACTCGAGGAAGCGGCGGCATCGCTGGGCGCGTCGCGCTGGCAGGCCTTCACCAAAGTGCTCTTGCCGCTGCTCCTGCCCGCGATCCTGACGGGCTTCGTGCTGGCGCTGTCGCGTGCCATTGGCGAGTTCGGATCGGTGATCTTCATCGCCGGCAACATGCCGTTTGTTTCGGAAATCGCTCCGCTGCTCATCATCACCAAGCTGGAACAGTACGACTACGCGGGCGCGACCGCGATCGCGACGTTGATGCTCGTCATCTCGTTCGCTCTGATCCTGGTCGTCAATCTGCTGCAGAAGTGGCAGCAGCGCAGAGCGTGATGGCCAGGCCGATCAAGCTCCTCGCGCCGGCGACGGCCACCACGGAACCGGCATGGGTCCGCGTCCTGCTCACGGTCATCGCGCTCGGCTTTCTCGCCCTGTTCATCCTGCTGCCGCTGGTGACGGTGTTCGCCGAGGCGCTGCGGCGCGGCTGGCATGTCTACTTCGCGGCCATCGTCGAACCGGACGCCCTGGCGGCCCTCCGGCTCACGCTGACCGTGGCAGCCATCGCAGTTCCGCTGAACGTCCTCTTTGGCGTGGCGGCGGCCTGGGCCATCACCAAGTTCGAGTTCCGCGGCAAGCAGTTCCTCATCACCCTGATCGATCTGCCCTTCTCGGTCTCGCCGGTCGTGGCCGGTCTGGTCTATGTGCTGGTGTTCGGTGCCCAGGGCTGGCTCGGGCCCTGGCTGCAGGCGAACGACATCAAGGTCATCTTTGCGCTGCCGGGCTTGGTGCTGGCTACGGTATTCGTCACCTTTCCTTTCGTGGCGCGAGAGCTGATTCCGCTGATGCAGTCGCAGGGCACCGAGGAGGAGGAAGCGGCCCTCACGCTCGGCGCCTCGGGCTGGCGCACCTTCTGGGCCGTGACGCTACCCAACATCAAGTGGGGTCTGCTCTATGGCGTGATCCTGTGCAACGCCCGCGCGATGGGCGAATTCGGCGCGGTGAGCGTCGTCTCCGGACACATCCGCGGTCAGACCAACACGATCCCGCTGCATGTCGAGATCCTCTACAACGAGTACCAGTTTGCCGCCGCCTTTGCAGTGGCATCAATCCTCGCCCTGCTGGCGCTGGTGACGCTGGCGATCAAGAGTTTCATCGAGTGGCGCGACGAGCGCGCCCGGGAGGCGACCAGCCGCAATATCGCTGCCGACGACAGCGCCGCCCTCGAAGTGCCTGCCAAGGTGTTGCCCGCATGAGACCGCCGGGCCGCCCCAAGGTCGAATCCATGAGCGCGCAGCGCGAAGGT
>Ga0068877_10002930_pt1 | contig 13698 bp, 13 predicted proteins | sample NOAtaG_FD_66437 | JGI IMG/M metagenome (GOLD analysis project Ga0068877, IMG submission 66437) | Freshwater lake microbial communities from Lake Erie, under a cyanobacterial bloom - NOAA_Erie_Diel6S_1000h metaG | ecosystem: Environmental > Aquatic > Freshwater > Lake | place: USA: Ohio, Lake... | reverse complement strand
CGTCATGATTTCGCTAGCATGCGACGTTCGAGAAACGCCTCGAACGACGGAGCGCTTTCATGGATGCCGCCGAAATGGTGGTCCTCGACAAGTATCTTACCAGTCGAAGTCTCGATACCAAACGGATTCCACTGCCGTCCCATCCAATGACGAACACACCATCCATTGTCCAGACGTTGTCTATTTGGGATTCCGAGTTGAACTTGGCGTGGGTGTCGGCAAGTTCGTCAATTCCATCAACCCATTCGCAGCCGATAGTGCTTCCGCTGCAATGCATCCAAAACCAGCGGAAGTCCGATGGGATCGGTCCAAACGCTGATTCAAATTCGTTCTATTTGGATGCGTTCGCGACGGCATATTTGCAGTCGTCGGGAAGTGCTGCGAACGCACCAACGATTTATTTGCGTTTCGATTCGTCCAAGCATCACGCTTACTGTATTTGGTGACAAAAAGTCTCGGTTCAGCGGGCCTGAGCGATGGACTCTCCGCAAGTCAAAGATGTCGAATCCAGGGCTGCGACTGCAACCCTCTGTTATCCCGTACCGGTACAAGTCTGAATGTCGCGGAGTCGTTTTTCAGCGTCACCGTTGTCCAGCGACGGGACATTATGAACAACGTGCTTCAGGTATCGAATGATAGCCGCCCGCTGAGCCGAATTGAACAGCTCGTCGAAAGGAGCATCTTTCATGATGCCCGAGGGCGTTACCTCCAGTCCATGAAGAAACCAAGCCGACAAGTTGTTGGTGGCGTCTCCATGTTTTAATAGCTCCGTCATGATGGCGGGAGCGTAGAAACGAAAGCCTTTTGCATCAAGAAAGGTGATCGCCCAGAATCTTGGCTGAAGTATCGCGATAGGCACGCGTCGCCAATCCTTGCGTTCGGCGGTTCGAGAAAGCCGATCTTCTTCGGGGTTGCCATAGTCGTCCATCGATTGGGCAGCGTGAATGTCGATACCACCATCCAATGACACATCGGCAAATGCCTTTGCGATGTAGTGAACGAGCCATTCGACTTGTGTCATTGGTACGTTGGAATAAAGCTTGCCGTCATCGGGCCGGTCCTGGCGAAGGGGCAACACACCCTGATGAACCAGCCCGCATTGTAGCGAACAGATACTCGGACAGCCAAAAGCTGGCGGCCGCCTCCGCTGGACTGCCTTGTTATTCGACAATCAGTAATGAACGACGGTGTAGGTCCAACCCGGGACCGACCAACCGATCCCAAGCCCCCAGTCGTGAAACTGAACGTTCTGTGGCATCCAGAACGACATGTACGACATGGAATCGGATCGAATCGGCTCGGGAGCAAAAATGGCGTTTGCGGCAACCGGCTGGTAGACGTAGAAGTAAAGTCGAGTGACCTCCGGCTTTTTACAGCTCACTAAGAGCTCTTTGTCCTTCCTGCGCCAGTGGCCATGCTATGGGGAATCTGGAATTCCCGGATTCTATGGAATCGCCTGAGAAATCACTGCCGACAATCCCGGGTTTTCCTCACCATGTCCGATTCCAAAGCCCTCGTCGATGCCCTCAACTCCCAACTCATCCACTCCGTTATTTCATTGTACTCGTACTCAGCATCGCGGTACTCGTACTCGACCGAACCATCCCACACGCTCGCGGTCCGTTGGGCCAACCGTGCGAGCATCGATACTAGGCTTTTGCGATCGATACCGCCTCGGCGGTTCGATTCTCCATCCGTATCCGACCTGCCAATCACATTGGGAGGGATGAAGTCCTGGGGGCAACGGCTACGGATGCACGCGTAGGGATCGATCTCACCCTCCCTGAGGCAGGGCAAAAAATCGACCACTGGATGTCGCACCAAGCCGCGATGTCGAGTTGGGTCTTGGGGCAGGATGCCGACGATTCTGCCGAATGCCGCGATAGGTAGCTAGCGGGGTTGGTTTCTGGTTCTCCATGCCTCCAGTTCCTCCGGGGTGTTGACCTGTTCGAAGGAAGACTTATCCGGCGATGGGAGGGTAATCCACTGGTCGCCAAGCGTTCTTTTCAGCGACTGCATCGACCGATCGCCCGCAGCCAGCATCGATTCCATCGTCCCCAGAAGATAGGTTGAGAACATCCCTGGGAAGGGCTGAAAAGAATCGGCTTGCCAGGTGACCGCCTGAGCCTGGGAGGGGATTTTGGGGAGAGGAGGAATCGAAGCAAACCACCAGGCGGGGTCGCAAGTCAGTGCATCGCAAGTACCGACGACAATCCAGCGCGAGGGGGATGGCTGCCGATCGGATCGGGGGCTTGAGAGCGAATTCTGGTGAGTCAGCGCGGTGTGGAGTCCCTGCAGTGGACCTTGATCGGGGACCCGGTCTGTGACGACGGGAAGTCCCAGATCGGCATAGTCATCTGGCGACCTGCAGACGACCCAGACGGAATGGAAGTGAGGAGCCAGCGCCTGGTGGAGTCGCAAGAGGTTCGGCACGCCGTCGATCGACATTCTTCCTTTATCCGACCCGAAGCGACGGCTCTTGCCTCCCGACAGGATGTAGCAGTCTAGCTTCATCGCGACGGCTCGCCGGAGCCCCTCGCATCGCCGTCGCCTTTGGGGAAGCCACCCGCATCTGGTTCCGAGCTTTCCCTATCCACTCGATCTCTTTCCCACTGCACCTTCGCCCAGCTCCAAGCGGCCATCGTTCTGGGGAATCCCAGGGTGGTCATTCCCTGAAAAATCGCCTGGGTGATTTCCTCCTGAGCAATCCCCATCTCCCCGGCTCGCCGAACATGGCTTCTCACCGCCGACTCCAGCCCTGCCCCGACGGCCATGCCGATTTTCACCAGCGCCAGCGATTTGGCGTCCAGCGGCCCGCAGGCTTCGGCGGCCTGCCCCATCTGATCGTGTGCGGCGGCCAGTTCCGGGTACCGCACCATCAGCTCGCGGTACAACCCCGGCAGTTTGGCCGGCATCGGTTCCGAAGGGGTCGAAAAACCAACTGTCCGCTCCGATTTTCCCTCGGGCTTTTCTTCTGAGTCGACTGATCCCATGGAAGGCTCCTGAAAAAAATTTTGATTTGGGCGCGAACCTGCAGAAGTGAGCGAGTGTCTAAAGAGAGGCACGAGTTTCCTGGTTGCTTGACAGCTCTTCCTATTTTCTGTCGGGGAGTGGTTTGGGGCCAGGGTGTTGTGCCGGAGGGGTTTTGTGGGTGTGGCGTGGCGGCTGGGGTTCGGATGGAGACCGATTCAGGAAGTCTCCCCCGACTGCGGTCTGTTTGAGCGGGGCAAGGGGCTAAGGCTTCCAGCCTTTGCTTGCCTCGGGCTACTGCACTGACGACAATTCTCCTCCGCAGAAAAAAGTCCCTCTGCATCCTAGTGGCTATCTACCCTCTGGTGGTCGACTGCCGCCCAGTGGCTGACGGTGGGGACGGCTAGGTGTTCTGGTTCGGTCGATCGCGGCTTGGTCCCGTTGAGGGCAAGTGGTGAATTGGCCTGAGGCAGCAACCTAGCGGATCGCTTGGAACGATCGCGAAAGTTAACGACGAAGGAGTCCGCTATGCGTAAACCATCCCATTCTAAGGCGCCCCGACTGACTGGAACGAACAATCCGGTCGGCATCTCGCCACGTGGATTGGTTCCATGCGGAGTTCAATCTGGGGATCGATGGCGCTGGAGTCACGGCTGACCTGCCGTATTGGATCGCTCCAGTCCTAGGATCGCTCGAAGTCTCTGCGTGGAACGGAACACTTCCCAGATGGGAAGTCGTTGAGTTTGCGTCGCCTACTTTGCTTGCCGCTCTTGCATGGTCCTCCTTGCAGGATGGTTGGCATTGCGGAGACGCAACAATCGCACCGGGGAATTTAGGCAATTGGCCAGACGGCTCCCAGCCGCCTAGCCGGAAGCTCAGCCCAGTAGCGATGGGCCGAGCCTTTGGATTGGGGAACAACCGATTTTTTCAGGACGAAAGCGTCTGGCCGGTCGTGGATGGCAGGTGGGCAGCGAGCGGGTGGGGATCCCTTGGGTGATTCCCTATCGATCGGCTGTCGGCCTGTTGTGGTTCCGGTGGGATGCGAGGAGATGTTCGAAGTGGGCAGGTTGAAGTCGCAGGGAATCGACGAGCGGAACAGACGCAAGAGCAACAAAGGAAGTGCGGGGATTGGGGCGATGAATCAGCACCAGCGATCGGTAGGGAACACCATGGAAAGCCAGGGGGCACAGCAGGTCGAACGCAGCCAGATGCTTCAGTGGCTGGCCTTAGCGCAACAGGGCGACCAAGAGGCATTCGCGCAGATCTATCGTCATTACAGTCGCTCGGTTCAATTGCAGGCGATGCGTATTGTCCGTCAGAACTGTGAAGCGCAGGATCTGACGCAGGAGGTGTTCCTGAAGGTCTTTCGCCATCTTCATACGCTCAAAGACCTTCAAGCCTTTGAGGGTTGGCTTCGCCGCATCGTGTTGCATGCTGGGATCACGTACCTGCAGAGGTCGAGGCGCCACAACCAGCAGCAGAGCGAACTATCGGAAGTCGCCGACGGGGCGATCGATCGCGTTCAAGAACAGGTCCAAGATCACGAGCGGACGGAGCAGTTGTCTCGATCGATGCAGTCCTTATCGCAAGTCGATCGACAAGCACTTCATGAATTCTATTTCGAACATCGGTCGCTGCAGGAGATCGCAAATCGGCTCCAGGTTCCCCTGGGGACGATCAAGCGACGGCTGCACGTGGCACGCCATCGCTTGGCGAAAGACGCTCATTCGTACTTCGCAAGCTGAGGTCCTCGAGGAACTTCATCGATTTTAGTTCCGGAAATAGTCTCGATGGGGGGGGTGCGGCAGCTGGCAATAGATTACGATAACGTTATGTTTGGGTTGATTGAGCGCTGGCGGATTCCATGACGGTTTTCGCCCGAAGGCCGGGAAATCCATTATCGATACGTTGTCGTAAGGGGGATGCCGAGCATGTCGATCGAGGAAGCGAAAGGGAATTCCGGTTTTCCAGTTTGGACATTTTTGTCGAATCATGGTCACGTTCTCTTCTGCATCTACCGCGAAGAGAAAATTCGGCTTCGAGAGATCGCCAGTCTGGTTGGGATCACCGAGCGGATGGTTCAGAAGATCGTGACCGACTTGGCGGCAGCCGGCTACGTGAAGGTGGAGAAGGAAGGCCGTTGCAATCACTACTACGTCAATCCGGCTCACCGGATGCGTCATCCGCTGTTTCGCGGCAAGAGCGTTGGTCAGATGCTGGAGGCGCTCAATGCAAAGGAAGTTTCTGCGTCGATGGTGATTCCTGATTAGGTCGATTCGTAGGTTGTCTGAGCAATGCCGGAGCCCGATCGGTGTTGATCGCGGCGATATTGATCCGCTGAGCGATTTGTTGCAGCGAGGCTTCTTTTTTTTCTTGAGTCCGTAGCTGGCATGCTACATCGTCAGTCGATGGTGACCGATTTTAGGTTGGCGACGGGGAGCTACCGGTCAGGCGATTTTCGAAGGTGTCTACCCAGTGGAGTTCTGGGGCGCGGCAACGGGAGACCCAAAGCTGTCGCTGTTCGACCCAGTAGATCGCATCCTGTTTTGCCCAGACGCCCAGTGCGATCGCATCCGAAAGAGTTAGATCGCAGGCCCAGCTTGGTTCAAAGTGGCTGGTGGTTGGACTGTAGCCAACAATCCGTACGTGCCAGACCGCACGCTGTTCGATCGCGGCGTGGAGATTTTGGTCACCCAAGCGATTGGCTTCTTCCGTCCATTGTTGGCCCGTGGTAGCTAGTCCGCTAACGATGGCGAACGATTGGGGCCAAAGGACGGTTGGAGGGTAACCGCGAAAGCGAACCTGAAAGTATTCGGGATGAAGGTGGTGCGATGCCATCGAGACCTTCGCTCTTGGCTGGGTTTTGCGGGTGGTCTGGGGAACGCAAATGGTCCCTGCAATACCAGTAGCTTCCTGGTGTCCAGTGTTCTTCCCAGACCCCTCGCGATGGAACTCGCGATGGAGGGTGGCTGGTCCCATGCTATCGAAGTCTTGGATAGATCACCAAGGTCCTCTAGCCCGGCCGCGTGAGGGAAATCTAGAGAAACCCGATCCCGGGGGGCGGTAACCGTTGGAGAAAAAGCAACGCGGTGGTCTACAATGGAGTCCAAGACCCCTCAGAATTTCACGAAGCCAATGAAAATGGCTGAAAAATTTCAGGACTTAGCACGCAGCGAAGGAGTCATTCGATGGCAACTGGCGGCGAGATGGAAAAAATCGTGATCCGCTCCTGGCCCAAGATGGTGTTTCTCTGGCCGACGGCCCTCGCCTCGCTTTTGGCGGCGCTGGGGATGACCTTTGCCGAGCCTTGGAAGAATGTGATCGGCGGGATCTTTCTGACGGTTCTTGCGTTGAATCTGGTGGTTCTGACCTTTGATTTCCCTCGTTCCACTTCCTTGACTGCCTTTATCTCGGTGGTCGCGGTGGTGCTTCTGGTGATCCTGTTGAATCAGCAGTTTTCGATCATCGCGCCCGTCAAGAAGTGGATAGAAAGTTTGCATGTCGCTGCCACGCGGGATTTTTACTGGGGCATGTTTGCGATGCTGTTTCTTCTTTTCATGGGCATGATCTTCGTGACCCGATTCGATTATTGGGTTTTGACTTCCAACGAGCTGATTCGGCATTCGGGGTTGCTTGGCGATAACGAACGGTATTCGACGGCGGGACTGAAGTTGAACACCGAAATCAACGATGTCTTCGAGTACATGCTCGCCGGATCAGGCCGGATTGTGATGAATATCCCAGGGAACTCCCGGCCGGTGGTGTTGGATAATGTCCTGCGTATCAACTGGTTGACTCAGCAGTCGACCGAGATGCTCAGCCACCGCGTGGTGGAGGTAAAGGATTCCCGCGATGGGTCCGACGGCCAGAGCAGCGCGGAAGGGGATTACGAGTGAACAGAAGATCGGTTGGGAAGATGAGTCGCCGCGGGGCGATCGGGATGCTCAGCGCGATCCCCGTGGCACTGGCATCCGATTCAAGGGCATATGCCGCTGCGTACCCTGGACCCGTCGATCGGGATCCTCGCTGGGAGACAGCCATTCGCAATGGACTAGACTACCTAGTGCGCAATCAAAGCTCGCGGGGGCAGTGGAATACGCCCCCCTATCCAACGGCGATTGCCGCGCTGGCCGCGACCGCCATGCTTTGTTCTGGATCGACGGCGACGCAGGGACCCTATGCCAAAGCGATCAGTCGGGCTGCCGATTTTTTGCTCAGCAAGAGCCGCGACAATGGTTTGATTGGGGAGCCGGTGGCGGACATTCGCTACACCTACGGCCATGGCTTCTCGATGCTCTTTCTCTCCCAGGTGCTTGGGGAAGAGGGATTCCTGGAGCGCCGCAAGGAGTTGGTGGAGGCGCTTCGCAAAGCGGTTCAGTTCTGCGGGCAGGCACAGACCCCTTCCGGTGGCTGGGGTTACGTGAGCGCTCGCGATGGAAACGACTACGACGAGGGCTCGACCACGATCACGCAGGTGCAGGGATTGCGCGGATGTCGCAACGCCGGTATTCCAGTTCCTTCGCAGATCATCGAAGCGGCAAAGAAGTACATCTACTCCTGCCAGAACCCCGATGGTGGCATCAGCTATTCCAGTAAGCAGATGGGGACCTCTCGCCCTGCTATCACCGCCGCTTCGCTGGCGACGCTCTACAATGCCGGCGATTACGACAGCAAGCATGTCCCGGAGATGCTCGCCTACGCCAAGCAGAAGCTGCACGACATCAACAACGAATCGGAGACATTTGGTCACTGGCACTACACCTATCTCTACTACAGCCAAGTCGTTTATCGACAAGGCGATACCGAATGGCTACCCTTCCGTGATCGGCTCTACAACAAGATCGCCAATGAGCAGAAGCCGGATGGTTCGTGGGATGGTCAGATCAACCCGGTCTACGTCACAGCCTGCAACCTAATCATGCTGCAACTGGATCGCGGATATCTGCCAATTTTTCAGCGGTGATTGGTGGCCGGGCTGGGGAAGGACTTTTCCGATCAACTGGCCCCTTGGCTGGAATGCCTAGTCCATCGACAATCAGTGCCTGTCAGGTCTTCCTGGGCTTTGCCGGCGGACGACCGATAGAGATCTCTGGTATCTCCTTTTTCATGCGATGGATGACATTCGATGGACAGCTCGTTGGCTCTGGTTCAGATCGATGCTCGCGGTCCCCTGCAGCAGGAAGCCTGGAGTCGGCTTTGGAAGCGGTGGGTGGGAGAAGGCCAAGTCGTCAGCCAGCGAAGCCGGGATTTGACCATGGCCGTCTTCGGTGAGCCGCTCAGTCCGCAGCAGGTGGTGGAGCGGATTTGTGGAGAGGTGCGTCGCGAGGGAAGCGAGGCTTTGGTGAGGTATTCCCAGAAGCTAGATCGTTCCGATCGCCCGGTCGATCAGATTCGAGTCCCGATCGATCGGTTGAGGGAAGCGCATCGTGGGGTAGATCCAGAGTTTCTGCAGACGGTGCGTCGCATCCGTGATCGTTTGATGGTCTTTCAGAAGGCGATCCTGCACCAGGATGTGGTGGTGGAACCGGAGCCGGGTTTGAGGCTGCAGCAGCGATACAGGCCACTGGAGCGGGTCGGGATCTGTGTTCCAGGGGGCGCCGCTGCCTACCCGTCGACCGTCTTGATGGCGGCGGTTCCCGCAAAGGCTGCCGGGGTCAAGGAACTGGTGGTGATGGCCCCGCCCACCCCTTTCGGCGCCGATAATCTTCATGTCCTGGCGACCTGTGTCGAATTGGGGATCGAGGAAGTCTATGCGATGGGTGGCGCTCAAGGAGTAGCAGCTCTCGCCTACGGTACCGATCGAATCCGTCCGGTCGATATGATCGTGGGGCCCGGCAACCAGTTTGTCGCGTTGGCCAAAAAGGAGGTCTTTGGTCAGGTCGCGATCGATTCGATCGCCGGTCCCAGCGAAGTGGTGGTGCTGGCCGACAGCAGCACGCCTCCCGACTACGCGGCAGCCGATCTCCTGGCGCAGGCCGAGCACGCTCCGGGGGCCAGTGTCTTGATTTCCTGGGAGCCTTCCTGGATGGAGGAAGTCAGCCAGTCGCTCCGGCGTCAGTTGGCGAAGCTGGACCGATCGGAAGTGACCAGGCAGTCGCTGGAGTCCTATGGCGCGCTGGTGCTGGTCGACGATCTCCAGCAAGCCTGTCAGTGGACGAACCGGCTGGCGCCCGAACACCTCCATGTGGCGACTGGCGATCCCCAGTCGCTGGTGGGGCTATTGCCTCACGCAGGGGCCACGTTCCTCGGCCCCTTCGCACCGGTGGCTCTCGGAGATTACGCTGCAGGCCCCTCCCATGTGCTTCCTACCGGCGGCACTGCACGCTGGGCGTCCGGACTTTCCTCCAACCATTTTCTCCGCAGTTCCAGCGTGATCGCATGCGATGAGCTGGCGTTGCAGAGGATCGGGCCGGAGATCGAGCGGTTGGCGACTGTGGAAGGCTTGACCGCGCATCGCCAAAGCGTCACGATCCGAACGCAGCCCCATGGCGGTGGCTGACGATAGGCCAAAGAGACGGCCAAGCAGAGACCTGCCGAATCGCTTGTTCTGTTGTCTTTTTTAGATCTCCATTCCAATCGTATCGTCCCGATCTGTTCGATCTCTCCTGTCCTGCTACGGATTGCTCATCATGTCGAATCTGGAACCGATCGATCCTGGCCAACTGCAGCGATGGTTTCGCACTGATGTGCAGAGCATGACTGCGTATCAGCCGGGGGAGCAGCCGCCCTGGGGCAAGACGATCAAGCTCAACACGAACGAAAATCCTTATCCGCCAACAACGAAGATTCGCGAAGCGATTGTCGAGGCGACTGGTCGGCTGGAGCGATACCCCGATCCACTGGGTACTCCATTTCGGATGCAGGCTTCGCAGCTACTTGGGGTGGAGCCTGATCAGATCCTTTGCGGCAACGGAAGCGACGATATTTTGACGATCGTCACCCGAAGCTTGCTCGATCGAGGCCAATTGCTCCGTTTCCCCTATCCCAGTTACATCCTCTATCGCACACTGGCCCAGTTGCAGGGCGCGGTGACCGAAGAGGTTCCTTTCGCCGATGGATTTCGACTGCCGGAAGGGCTGTGTGCCCCCCATCCGCAGCTTCGACTGGTGGTGATTCCCAATCCCAACAGCCCCAGCGGCACCTGGATCGAACCAGAGGCTCTGCTGGATCTAGCCAGGCGGCTTCCCTGCCCTCTTCTGATCGACGAAGCGTACGTCGATTTCGCACCGGGCCATTGCATCGATTTGATCGCCCAGCAGCCGAACATCATGGTCTCCCGAACGCTCAGCAAGTCCTACGGTCTGGCTGGTCTTCGGTTTGGTTACCTGGTGGCTAGGCCCGAGGTGATCCAGATGATGCGCAAAGTGAAAGATAGCTACAACTGCGACGCGCTATCGCTGGCGGCGGCGACGACGGCCATCAGCGACCAGGGGTGGGTGGAAGAGAATCGCCGAAAGATCGTGGCGACCAGGCAGCGGATGCTGGAGCGCGCCCGCGCGATCGGTTTTATCGTTCCAGATAGTCACGCCAACTTCATCTGGTGCACGCATCCGACTTGGAATCTGAAGGAGATGTACCAGAAACTGAAAGATCAGAGAGTCCTGGTCCGCTACATGGACTATCCTGAATGGGGCGCTGGCCTGCGGATCTCCGTCGGGACCGACGCGCAGAGCGATGCGTGCATGGATCTGTTGGAGTCGATGCGATGAGCGAGATGGAAGGGGCAGCGCGACGCGCCCGGGTCGAACGCAAAACAGGCGAGACCCAGATTCAACTGGTGCTGGATATCGATGGAGATGGCCACCATAGCATCGCCACCGGTATTGGTTTCCTCGATCATATGCTCGTCCTGCTGGCTCGCCATGCCCTCTGGAATCTGGAGATCCATGCCGAGGGAGATCTCCATGTCGACGACCATCACACCACAGAAGATGTCGGCATCGCGCTGGGGCAGGCGCTGCGAGAGGCACTCGGGAGCAAGGCTGGGATCTCACGCTATGGCCATTGCACGCTGCCGATGGATGAGACGTTGGTGACCGCTGCGGTCGATCTTAGTGGTCGGGCCGCGGTCGTCTACCAAGCGCCCATCGCGTCCCCAAAAATCGGCTCGTTTGATTCGGAACTGGTGGAGCATTTCTGGACCTCTTTCGCGCATCAGACCGCCTGCAATCTCCATGTTCTGCTCCATCATGGCAGCAATTCCCACCATATAGCCGAGGCTGTCTTCAAGGGGCTGGCGCGAGCCCTTCGGATGGCCTGTCAGATCGATCCTCGACAAAGCGGCATTCCAAGCAGCAAGGGCCGACTGGTCGATTGATCCGCTTGGACGAAAGTTGGGCGATGCCACGTATTTGGCAGGGGATCTGTCGGGTGGATGCATCCGGGGAAGATCGATCGAGTCCCAGGGGCAGCCAAGGCCGAAGGGGCTTAGTTGCAGCGTTTCGCAGAGCGTCCGAAGGCCATCGCTAGAACTACCCTTCTGCTGGCTTTGTCGAAAGACACGGGGTGAAGCTGGTCCAAGCAGCGGAGGACCAGCTTGGTGGCTTGTCGGATCGCTAAGCTACCCACAGGGAGATCGTCTGGGATGGAGCTCTGGTCCGAGTCTATCGCGATCTTCAGCCTCGCACGGCGGCAGGGTGCCGCAGTCGGATCGCTTCGTATGGAAGCCAGGGAACTTGTCGACAGTCTTCCACCGCATCTTGCCGAGCGGTGTCGATGGATGGAGTCGCCCAGGGGACCCGGTGACTTGATGCGATCGGGCATTGTGGTGTATTGGTCCCACCATGCGCTGCGCACAGCAGAAAATCCCGCGCTCGACACCGCCAGGTGGATTGCCGCCACTCGGAACGTGCCTCTCTTGGTTTATCAAGGGCTGTCCGAGCGCTATCACGACGCATCGGACCGCCATCATCGATTCCTTTTGGAAGGTGCGGCCGACCTGCAGCGCCAGTGTCGGGACCTAGGGTTGGCGTATCGATTTCATCTGGAACGGCCTGGTCATCGGCAGCAGGTGTTGGTCGACCTAGTGCGAAGTGCGTCGGTGCTGGTGACTGATGACTTCCCGCTGGCACCCACCAGATCCTGGGTGGAGCGATTGCGGAGGTTGACGTCGCTTCCCATTCTTCTGGTCGATGCTTCCTGCGTTCTTCCGATGACCAGGGTGACCAAAGCGTACACCCGAGCGTTTGCCTACCGGGATGCATTTTGGAAGGAGTACCAGAGGCGAATCCCGATGCCATGGCCATCGCTGGACCTTCCGGCGGCCATCCATCCCGAGAATTTGCCGATCGAGGAGATCGAAGTCGACTCGGCGAAGTTCTCCCAGTGGATTGCCGAGTGCGAGATTGATCACAGCGTGGGGCCGGTATTGGAGACACGAGGCGGTAGTGGCGCGGCTGAAGAGCGATGGGAGTCTTTCCTCCAGGCTGGAATCGATCAATATGCGGCACGGCGCAATGATTGCGCGGTGGCGGGTGTCAGTCGCATGTCCCCGTATCTGCACTATGGAATGATTGCCCCGATGCGGATGGCCCGAGATGCCGATGCTCGGGGAGCGGAGAAGTACTTGGAAGAGCTGCTGATCTGGCGGGAGTTGGCATACGCGTTCTGCTATCACACCGAGGAGGTCGATGACCTTTCTGCGATCCCCGAGTGGGCCAGAAAGACCTTGATGGAACATCAGAGGGATGCAAGGGAATCGATTCATGCTTGGGAGTCGCTGGCGCGTGGCGGTTCCGGTGACCGTCTATGGGATCTCGCGCAGTGCAGTTTGTTGCGGCATGGGGAATTGCATAACAACCTCCGAATGACCTGGGGCAAAGCGATGCTCCAGTGGACTCGCAGCCCCGAAGAGGCGTTGCGGATGATGGTCGACCTGAATCATCGTTACGCGCTGGATGGGCGTGACCCGGCATCGTACGGCGGGATTCTCTGGTGCCTAGGGCAGTTCGATCGTCCTTTTGAGCCACCGCAGCCAATCCTAGGAACGGTTCGGCCGAGACCGACCGACGAGCATGCTCGTCGGGTCGACCTGAAGCGGTTGGAGCGACACGTCAAGCGACCGGCTGGAGCGAGGCGATGGCGCGTGGCAGTGGTCGGCGCGGGGCTGGCAGGGCTCCATGCGGCTCGCATCCTTTCTGATCACGGCCATGAGGTCGAGCTATTTGATAAGGGGAGAGGACCGGGTGGGCGAGTCGCAACCAGGCGGATCGAAGAGGCGTTGCAGTTCGACCATGGAGCTCAGTACTTCACGATCCGAGACCGACGGCTTGTCAGACTCTTGCAAAGCTGGCATCAGATGGGAGTGGTGGCTCCGTGGGAAGGGAAGATCGTTTCCATCCAAACCGACGGTACCGTCACACCCACCGAACCGATGCAGCGATGGGTGGCGGTGCCACGCATGAGCCAGTTGGGGCGGCATTTGGCCGAGGGGCTGCAACTGCACGCACAGACGCCGATCTCCCAGGTGGTCGCTCAGGACGACATGCAATCGATGCTGATCGATGGCAAGGGGGATCGGCATGGTCCATTCGATGCCGTGCTGTTGAATCTTCCCCCCAGGCAGATCGGACCGCTGTTGAAGCAGCCATGCCAGTGGTTGGGGATGTTGGAACAGACTCAGTTGCTACCCTGCCTGGCGGCGATGGTTGCGTTTGCCGAGCCGTTTGAAACGGGGTGGGACGGAGCGTTCGTGCAGGAGCACCCTGTGCGTTGGGTTGCAAGGGACTC
>Ga0068877_10002929_pt1 | contig 13698 bp, 9 predicted proteins | sample NOAtaG_FD_66437 | JGI IMG/M metagenome (GOLD analysis project Ga0068877, IMG submission 66437) | Freshwater lake microbial communities from Lake Erie, under a cyanobacterial bloom - NOAA_Erie_Diel6S_1000h metaG | ecosystem: Environmental > Aquatic > Freshwater > Lake | place: USA: Ohio, Lake... | reverse complement strand
GATCAATTGTTGCTCTTCGCCGCAAACCGGCCTGGCGGCTACGGCGGACTGGATATCTGGAGCGCAAGGCTTGTACATGGCGTCTGGGGCGAACCGCAAAACCTGGGGCCGGTCGTAAACTCTGCCTACGACGACACCGCGCCCTTCCTCGCGCCCGACGGCCGGACACTTTTCTTCAGCAGCAATCGGTTGGAAAGTATTGGCGGTTTCGATGTTTTTCAGGCGGTGTACGACGATGTTGCGATGGACTGGCAGCCGCCGGCAAACTACGGCTTGCCGGTGAATTCGCCCGCCAACGACGTAGGTTTCCGGCTCTCGGCAGACGGCAAGTACGCCTGGCTGGCTTCTGACCGGCTGGATGGCTACGGCCGGCGCGATCTTTACACCGTATATTACCTGACGCCGCAAGCCGCCCTGCTCGCGCCCTCCAATCCGCCGTTGTTCGCCGATGTGCCCGCCCGGGCTGCTGTCGCCGGCGACCGGCCGCGCGAGTTCATCTTGCCGGCTTTATACTACACCGATGATAAAGACCTGTTGCGTGCGGAAAACCGCGCAGTACTCGAGCAGGCGCAGCAGGCGCTGGCGGCCTTTCCGAGCGCCAAATTGCTCCTCAGCGTGCATACCGACGGCGCTGTTCCCCTCGCATTCGATCTGTATTACGGCATAAAAAAATCTGAAATCCTGGCCGATGCCCTCGTCAAGGCCGGCGTACCCGCCGCCCGCCTTCTTTTGCGCAGTGCCGGGCCCTATTTTCCGGCTTCCCGCACCGTTGTGGGTGCGGAGCCCTACCCTGCCGGCGCTGTTTTCAACCGGCGCGTCGAGTTGCGCATTGTGGCGCCCGGCGAAACCCTGCCTGGAAGCGTTTTGCTGGAAAGGCGTCCGACGCCCGAGGCTGTGACGAGCGGGCGGGAACGGGAATTTGACGCTTGGATGAGCGGTCTTGCCTATGGCGTCCGTTTTGCTGAAACCCGCCAAATTCTGGAAAGTTCCGCACTGGATTTGCTGGATATCGTCCAAATCGAATCCGTGCCCGGCGCGGGCGCATACGCCTACCTCGCCGGCTGGAAAAAAACCTACGCAGAGGCTGCGCGCCTCGCCGACGAACTTCGGCGGGCCGGTTTTACGGATGCAAAAGTGGCGCCCATTCTCGACGGAATTCCGATTGGCAAAGCGGAGGCTGTCCGTTTTGTGAAGAAATATCCTGATTTGGCCGGGTATATCCGAAATTAAGCAGTTCGGCCATAAGCCCTGGGTGTCCGGGACGCGGCGCTAGGCGATCTGTGGAAATCCGGGCAAAAACGTGTAATGCCGCGCGGTGTAGTCCATTTGGCAGCAAAAAGTTGCCGGCCCGTTGGTGATAGCCAGGAAAGGCACTTGCAGGCGCAGGTTGTAGGCGGCGGCCTGTTCGAATGTCTTTTGGGAGAGCGCCACTTTAGGCGATTTGCATTCCAGGAGGAGCCAGGGTTGCATTGCCCGGTCGAACACCAGGATATCGCAGCGTTTTTTCATGCCGTGCAATTCGATGCCAATTTCCACCCGGATGCGGGCGGGCGGATAGTGCATTTCCTGGATCAGGTACTGCAGTATCAGTTGTCGCAGGTGTTCTTCCGGGGTCATGACCACATTTTTTTTGCGGATTGGGTCGAATACTGCAAGGCCGCGCGCTGCGGATTGGATGCGCAGCAGCGGCTGAAAAACGGTGTAATCTATTTGTAGAAGCATGTCCCGGACAGGTATTAAACCAGGATGCGGCGATCAGCATTCTACCAGGCCAACGGAGAATTGCAGCGCCAGGCCGCCGTCTGCCGTTTCCTTATATTTATGGTGCATATCGTCTGCTGTTTCCTTCATGGTTCGGATGACCGTATCGAGGCTGACTTTCGCGTTAGCGGGATCGCTTTCGAGGGCGATATGCGCTGCCGTGATTGCCTTAATTGCGCCCATGGTATTGCGTTCGATACAGGGAATTTGCACCAGTCCGCCGATCGGGTCGCAGGTCATACCCAGGTGGTGTTCCATGGCGATTTCTGCGGCCATCAGGGCTTGTTCGGCGGTTCCGCCGAGGCATTCGGTAAACGCGCCGGCGGCCATGGCCGAGGACACGCCGATTTCGGCTTGGCAGCCGCCCATAGCGGCGGAGATCGTGGCGCCCTTTTTGAACAGGCTGCCGAGTTCGCCGGCTGTCAGCAGGAATTTCACGATATCGCTTTCGTTTTTGTATTCCTTGCAGAAGGTGGTGAAGTGCATCAGGACGGCTGGTATGACGCCGGCGGCGCCGTTTGTCGGCGCGGTGACCACCCTGCTAAACGAGGCGTTTTCTTCATTGACGGCGAGTGCGAAGCAGCTCACCCACTTGAGGATATGGCGGAAATCATGGCTGCCCTGCCGAATCTGCTGCTGCCATTCGTCGGCATTCTGGTAATGGCTGTCTGCCGGGCGGAGTTTGCGGTTGATATTGGCGGCGCGGCGCACCACATCGAGGCCGCCCGGCAGGATCCCGTCGGTATGGCAGCCTTTAAAGATACAATCCTTCATGACCTGCCAGATCTGCAGCAAGTCGCGGTGAATCTGATCGGGCGAGCGCCAAGTCAGTTCGTTTTTGAACACCACTTCCGAGATAGAGAGCCCCTGTTCATGGCAGTACCGGCTCAGTTCCTCCCCGCGGTCAATCGGGAAAGGCAGTTCGATATGTGCGCCCGTATTTTCTTCGCCTTCTTTGACCACGAAGCCGCCGCCGACGGAGTAGTAGGTTTGGCTTACGCCTGCGCCATTTCGGAGGAAAGCGCGGAAGGTTAGTCCGTTGGCGTGATAGGGCAGCGTTTGGTCGTAGTAGAACAGCAGATCGCGTTCCGGGTGGAAGGCGATGCGTTTTTTTCCTGCCAGGTTGATAGATTGCGTTTGGCGGATATATTCGACTGTCGGGTGTACGTTATTTACTGGGATTGTCACCGGGTCGTGGCCGTCCAGGCCGAGGAGCACGGCCAGGTCGGTGCCATGGCCCTTACCGGTTTTGGCCAGCGAGCCGTACAATTCGACTTGTACAGCCTCTACGGCGTCGAATTCCCCCTCTTTTTGCAGGTCGTTCAAAAACCGTTGTGCGGCCCGCCAGGGTCCCATAGTATGCGAGCTGGAGGGGCCGATACCGATTTTAAAAATGTCGAATACACTGATACGTTCCATGGACAAGCATATTTTTTGGCAGCGGGTAAGATTTTCCCTGCTGCGGCAAAAATACGCGCATTTTCTCTCAGCCGGAGCGGTTTTTTTCGATCTTCAGCCGTCCGCTTTCGTTAAAATAATACGCGGTTTGTCGCGTCTGAGCCAAAAAGAATCTTTTTTAGGCGCAGACGCGACCGACCGGGCAATTTCCAATAGACTTGCGAAGCCCTGCGGACTATTCCTCGCCGAAGGTTTCCTCGCTATCCTCGGCGATCGCGGCGGTGGCTTTGCCGCCGCCGACCTGTTGGCGGGTTGGGCCGGCCAGGATTTTCTCCTTCACTTTTAGTTCGATTTCCAGCGCCATTTCCGGGTTATCGAGCAGGAATTGCTTGGCGGCGTCGCGTCCCTGGGCAATTTTTGCGCCGTTGTAGCTATACCAGGCGCCGCTTTTCTGGATCACCTCCAGGTCCGTGCCTAGGTCCACGATTTCACCGGCTTTAGACACCCCTTCGCCGTAGATGATATCGAAGGTTGCGACGCGGAAGGGCGGCGCGAGTTTATTTTTCACCACTTTGACCTTCACCTGGTTACCGACCACGTTGCCTTCCTTGTCTTTCAATGCGGCGCCGCTTTTACGGATATCCAGGCGGACAGAGGCGTAAAACTTGAGCGCGTTACCGCCCGTCGTAGTTTCCGGGTTACCGAACATGACGCCGATTTTTTCGCGCAATTGGTTGATAAAGATGCAGCAACAGCCCGTTCTGCCGATGGCGGACACCAATTTGCGCATGGCTTGGCTCATCAGGCGCGCCTGCAGGCCCACTTTGGAGTCGCCCATTTCGCCTTCAATTTCGGATCGCGGCACCAGGGCGGCCACCGAGTCCACCACGACGATATCCACGGCGCCGGATCGGATCAGATTTTCGGTGATTTCCAGCGCTTGTTCGCCGTTATCCGGCTGGCTGATCAGCAGGTTGTTGACGTCCACGCCCAGGCCTTCGGCGTAAAAGCGGTCGAAGGCGTGTTCTGCGTCAATAATTGCGGCGATACCGCCTTTTTTCTGACATTCAGCGATTGCGTGGATTGCGAGCGTCGTTTTACCCGACGATTCCGGGCCGTATATTTCAATAATCCGGCCTTTCGGATACCCGCTGCATCCGAGCGCGATGTCCAGTCCCAGCGAGCCGGAGGGGATGACCTCCACTTCGATGGCCTGCCGGTCGCCCAGGCGCATAATGGTGCCTTTTCCGTACGTTTTATCCAGACGGTCTATCGTTGCTTGCAGGGTTTTGAGTTTTGCTTCTTTTTCGTTTGACATGATTGTTGAAATTTATTGGTTTGGAATCCGGGACAAAAATAAACAAAATGTTTTTATTGATTATTATTTTTCACAAATTTTTTTAAAAAAAATATAATCCGTCAAGCGTGGGCTGCGGATTTCAACATATTTATTTTAACTGTACCTGTCCGGTTTATGCCGATTTTGCGGTTTCAACGCCCATAAATCGCTTCGATCCGGCGGATTTCCGTTTCGAGCAGCGCTTTTCCTTCGGCGCTCATGGGGGTGAGCGGGAGGCGGACGTCCCGGGAGCAGATGCCTTGTATTTCGAGGGCGGCTTTGACGCTTGCGGGGTTTCCTTCGAGGAAGAGGAGCCGGTAGAGTTCGAGCAGGTCGAGGTTGCGTTGTTGTGCGGCGGTGAGTTCGTGGCGGAGGGCGGCGCGCACCATATCGGAGAAGGGGCGCGGGGCGGTGTTGGCAGCCACGGAGATGACCCCTTCGCCGCCGGCGGCGATGATTGGCAGCGTCATGGCGTCGTCGCCGCTGAGCATCAGGAAATGCGCCGGTTTGTGGCGCAGGATTTGCATAATTTGGAAGAGATCGTTGCCGGCTTCTTTGATGCCGATGAATTTTTCATGGGCATGGGCCAGGCGCAGTGTGGTTTCCGCCGTCATATTCGACGCGGAGCGGCTGGGCACGTTGTAGAGGATGATGGGTTTGGGCGAGGCTTCTGCCAGGGCCATATAGTGTTGGTAGATACCTTCCTGGCTGGGGCGGTTATAGGCGGGATTGCTGGAGAGCAGTGCGTCAACGCCGTCGAAATTGAATCGGCGGATTTTTTCGGTCAGTGCTGCCGTGTTATTACCGCCGAAAAGTCCGGCGACGATGGGCAGTCGGCCCCGATTGATCCGGATCACAAAATCGAGTATTTGGCGGTTTTCGGAATCACTGGTAGCGACTGATTCGCCGGTGGTGCCGAGCGGCACGAGAAATTCCACGCCGCCGGCGATCACATGTTCGACGAGGCGTTCGAGTGCGGCCCAATCCGGGCCGTTGCCGGAAAAGGGTGTAGCCAGGGCGACACCGGTACCTTTGAGACGCTGAAGCAGCTCCATATTTCGGGATATTGATGAATTGTACGCGCCTACTTTTTCTTTTTTCCCGATTTTTCGGGTTCTATCCGTTCGTATTTTCCCATCGTACCGTACTTATCAATTCGGGTAGCGATGCGTTCATCGGGGTCTTGTTTGGCGATTTTTTCCAGTTCGCCTTTGATGTGTTTTTTGAGTGTTTTCGCCATTTCTTCGGGCGCGTTGTGCGCGCCGCCGAGTGGTTCGCGGACGATGCCGTCTATGAGGCCGAAATCCAGCATGTGGTCGGCGTCCAGTTTCAGCGCTTCGGCCGCCCGTTCTTTGAAATCCCAGGAGTGCCAAAGGATAGAGGAGCAGGATTCCGGGGAGATCACCGAGTACCAGGTATATTCGAGCATAAACACCTTATCGCCCAGGCCGATGCCCAGTGCGCCGCCGGAAGCGCCTTCGCCGATGATATAGCAGAGTACGGGTACGCGCAGTTGGGCCATTTCGAAGAGATTTCGGGCGATGGCCTCCGCTTGTCCGCGCTGTTCGGCCTCGAGTCCGGGGAAAGCGCCGGGCGTATCAATAAGCGTGACGACCGGGAATCCGAAGCGTTCGGCCAGTTTCATAAGGCGGAGCGCTTTGCGGTATCCTTCCGGGTTGGCCATGCCGAAGTTGCGGTATTGGCGCATTTTCGTGTTCACCCCTTTTTGGTGGCCGATGAACATGACCGTCTGCCCGTCCAGGTTAGCGAGGCCGCCCACGATGGCGTGGTCATCGCCCCCGCAGCGGTCGCCGTGCAATTCGATAAATTTTTTGCACATCGTTTCCATATAGAACAAGGTGTAGGGGCGTTCCGGATGGCGCGACAGCTGGACTTTTTGCCAGCCGGTGAGTTGGGCGTAGATGTCCTTTCTTTTGGCTGTGATCTTTTTTTCCAATTCGCGGATCATGTCGGACACGTCCACTTCGCCCTGGGTACCCACGTCTTTGAGTTTCTCCAGTTGTTCGTACAGTACTTCCAGGGGTTTTTCAAAATCCATGAAGATCATAGCGGCACGGGTATGGTTGGTGAAAAAAGGCTACAAAGGTAGGTCTTTATTTAGAAATTGTAACTACGCCGGTGCGACCGGCCAAGTAGTTGCCGGCAAAGCACGGAACCGGGTTCGGATTCAAAACTTCACCCATTTTTGCTTACTTTTTCCGCTCTCAATCACTTTTTCGATAAATCGCATGCCGCGCACGCCGTCGCGGACGCTTGGGAAATCCAGCATCGGATCGGGCATTTCACCGGCGGCTTGTGCGCGCAGGGCCCGCGCGAAGTTGCGGTAGATATTTGCGAAGGCTTCGAGGTACCCTTCCGGGTGGCCGGCGGGGATGCGCGCATGCGCCTGCGCTTCGGGATAGAGCGGTCCGACGCCGGTTCGATACACCTGCGTGGGGCGGTCGAGCCATTTGACCAGGAGCGTATTGGGTTCCATTTGCCGCCATTCCAGTCCGCCTTTTTCGCCATAGACGCGAATATTGAGGTTGTTTTCTTCTCCGGCGGCGATTTGGCTGGCGTGGAGGATACCTTTCGCGCCGTTTTCGAAGCGGAGGAGCACATTGCCGTCATCGTCGAGCCGCCGGCCCGGCACAAACGTGCTGATATCGGCGCAGAGTTCGGTGATTTGCAGTCCGGTGATATACTCCGCGAGATTTTCGGCGTGGGTTCCGATATCGCCCATAGCGCCGGCGATACCGCTGCGGGCGGGGTCGGTGCGCCAGTCGGCCTGTTTCTGGCCGCTTTGTTCCAGCGGCGTGCTCAGCCAGCCCTGCGGGTACTCCACCACTACTTTGCGGATGGGGCCGAGTTCGCCGTGTCGGATCATTTGGCGGGCCTGTTTCACCATGGGGTAGCCCGTGTAGTTGTGGGTGAGGGCGAAGATCAGGCCGCTTTGCGCCACCAGTTTTTCCAGTGCGAGGGCTTCTTTCATATTAAAAGACAGCGGTTTGTCGCAGATGACAGGAAAACCGTTTTGGAGTGCCAGTTTGGCCGGCGCGAAGTGCAGGTGATTGGGCGTGACGATGGAGACAAACTGCATCCGCTTGTCGGGATGCAGCCGTTTTTCACGGCGGATCATCTCTTCGAAATGTTCGTAGCAGCGATCGGGCGCCAGGCCCAGTTCGGCGCCCGAGGCGCGGGATTTTTCCGGATTGCCGCTAAAAGCGCCGCAAACCAGTTCGATTTCCCCGTCCATAGCCGCGGCGATGCGGTGTACGCCGCCGATGAAGGCGCCGATTCCGCCGCCTACCATGCCCATACGCAGTTTATTTTTCATACGCGATAGTACAATTTTGTGCGCTCAAACATCGGAATTTTTTTTTAGCCGATTGCGTCTGAGCCAAAAAAGCCGCCATTTTTGGGCTTTTGGATACAGAAAGCGAGTCAGCCACGCAGTTGCTTATGATTTCCGCTTTGATTTAGACGCGCCCAGCGAGAGGATATTGGCAAAAAGCCGGTACGCGCCCGGCACGCCGGCCGGGAGTTCGCGGAAGAAGGACAGCGCCGTATAGACGTAGTACCCCTTGCCGTAGGGTGCGATCAGCAGGGCGCCGTCGGCCGGTTTTTCGCCTGGATCGTTGCAGGACAGCGGCGCCGCGAAGCGTTCGTCCCACTCGCCCGGGAAGTACAATCCGCGTTCCTGTTCCCAGCCCTCGAAATCAGCGGCGGTGATTTTGTTCGGCGCGTTCAATACCGGGTGTTCAGGCAGTCGGAACCGGACTTCCGCCTGCTCGTCGGTCACGCGGGTGCGGGAAAGTTTCATGGGATACGGCGCCAACTGTTCGACGGCGAGGTCGAAGTTGTTGTTGTATTGTACTACGAGGACGCCGCCGTTTTCCGCGTAGGCGAGTAGTTTTTCCTGGTGAAATTTCAGCGCGTCTTTGGTGTTATAGGCCCGGATTCCGAGTACAATCGCGTCGTACTGCCGCAGGTTTTGCGGCGTTATGTCTTCGTCTTTGAGCAGGGTGACGTCGCAGCCGATTTGCGTCAGCGCGGCCGGGCCCTCGTCGCCGGCGCCCATATAATATCCGACTTTGCGCGCCTGCGTCAGCACCGACACCCTGGACGCTTTGACCTGAGCGGGCAACAGCACACTTTGCCGCGGAATATGATCGTACTGGATATTGACCAGGCTGTTGGTGTACGCTTTATCGCCAACCTGCGCCCAGGCTTGCAGCGCCGCTTGTTCCGGCCCGCCCACCGATTCCACCGTGAAGGTGAAGGTTTTTTCTTCCCCTTTTTTCTTAAAATTAAACACATTGGCGCCGGCGGCGTGCGAACTGGGCCAGCCGGCCGGGCCGGTTACGTGCACCGTGCCACTGACATTGTTGCGGCCCGCTTTGACACGCACCCGCAGTTCTTTTTTCTTTTCTGTAAATAAATAACTCGACGATTCGAACGATACAAAAACCGGCGGCAGCACCTCAAAAGGCTGCCAAATCTCCCCGATTGCGGCTTCTTCTACTTTATAAGCGACGTCGGTGTCGTATTCAAGCGGGATATCATTGACTACCACCGACCAGGTAGCGCGCAGGAATCGCGGCGTTTCCGGCAGTCCGCGCAGCAGCTGATCCTCCACCTCGTACATACCGAGCGTGCTTTCCGTTCCCAGCCAGTACGGGGCGGTGACGGGGGCATTGGCGGGGAGGGCGATGCGCCGGTTGAAGGTCATATTCACATTATTTGCCAGGGGCGCCGCCAGGATCGTGTCCAGCGTTTGGGCGGACACGGAGATGCCGGCCAGGGTAACCCGGGCCTCCGAGCGGTTGATGGCTTCGAAGCGCAGCAGCACCGAATCGCCCGGCGTGGCCGTTGCTTCCCCTGCCGTGCATTCGAGATACAATCCCAGGCAGCCTTTGATTACCTCCTTGATTTCATCCAGTTTCACGCGTTTCCAGTGACTGTCGGGCAGGGCTTTGATCATTTCGAGCGCTTCGAGCAGGGCCGGTACGGAAGCGGAAGGTCGGTCGGAGCGGTAGTTTTTATCAATTTCCGTCAGCAGGCGGCCGACCGGTTCGCCGCCCGGCACGCGCGACCAGGAGGTATTGATCCCGGCAAACGGGTCTTTCGAGGGCGGCACACTGCCCTTGAGGTGTTCGAACCAGTCCACGCTTTCCCCCCGCGCGCTCATCGCGCCAAATCCCTGGCAGCGGTGCATCGAGCGTGCTTCGGCGGCCACCTCGTTGTTGCTTTTGCCTTTGAGCGGCAGGTAAACGCCGAGGTCAATCGGGAACAGGTTTGTTTTATCTGCTTTTTCAAACGCTTCCCGGCTTCCGAAAAACCACCAGGACGTATTAAAAAAGATGCGTTCGGGTTGCCAGGGCTGCACGTGGGCGAACTGCTCCGGAAAGGCGTCGGTGCTGCCGGCGAGGTCGAAGGCCTCCAGGCCCAGCATCGCCGAAGCGGTGTGGTGGCCATGCGTGCTGTATTTTTCTCCCTGGTAAAAGCGGTTGATTACCACATCGGGCTGCGTTTGGCGGATAGCCCACACGACGTCGGCCAGCACAGCGGCTTTATCCCATATTCGCAGTGTTTCTTCGGCGGTTTTAGAGTAACCAAAGTCATTTGCGCGGGAAAACCGCTGCTTGCCGCCGTCCACCGAGCGCGCCATGAGCAGTTCTTCTGTTCGGAGCACCCCCAGCAGTTCGCGCAGTTCCGGTCCGATAAGATTTTGTCCGCCGTCACCCCGCGTGAGCGACAAGTAGGTGACATTGTAGAGTTTTTCGTTGGCGCAGTAAGAAATCAGGCGCTGGTTTTCATCGTCCGGGTGCGCGGCGACGTACAGGACCGAGCCGAGGACATTCAATTTTCGGATTGCCTGGTGTATATCGGCTGCGTTTGGCTTCACCGGCTTCTGGGCGTTCAAGCCGGCGGTCGCGAATACAATTAGGCAGGAAATCGGGAACAAAACACGAGAACAAAGTTTTTTCATAACCGGATCGAAATAATTTGCTCCGCGAAGGTAGTTTGAAATCCTTATTGCAGCGCCAAAATCTGCGCCAGTACCGCCTGTTCATCCCCTGGGCGATAGCGCCGGTGATGCCAGACCAGTTTGCCGTTTTTGTCAAAAATAAACACTTGCGGCAGTCCGTTCAGTCCGCCCGGCAGCACATCGCGGAACCGGCGATCGCCGTCCCAATACACGTCGAACGGCATGCCGATTTGGCGGGCGATTGTGCTGATTTCCTGAAAGCGCTGCGGAAAATCCGTGGAAATAGCCACGAGGTTGAATTTAGCCTGCTTTTTCCAGGATTCGTACGCTTGGGTGTAGGCTGTTAGTTCCCGGTGGCAGGGCATGCAGGTGGTCAGCCAGAAAGCGACTACGGTAGGGCCCTCCCCTTTTTTCAGCACTTCGGCGGATTGGAGCTGCGTGCTGTCCGTCGGACGGAAGAGTTTGATATTAAATGGGTAGCCGACGTCGGCCGGCAGCGAGATTCCCAGCGTATTGTCTTGGGCGGTAAGCAGGTACGCGCTCAGGGAAAACAGACAGACTAAAAGACGGTGTGCCATAGCGTTTGGTAAAATTTTGGGTAAAAGTAGCGAATGCGGAGGATTTTTGGGCGGGAGGGGCGGCGGTTTAACTTTGTATTAAGCAATCGGGGGCTCCCGCGGAATACGCGGGAAACCATGGGTGTAATTTTTGTAAAGTTGGGTAGCCTGTTTGATGAGCGCCTTATTTTTCGCCGTCTATAGAAAATTCCGGATGCGCCCTAAAACAAACTCACATACCCAATATGAAACTTTGCAGCCCGCCAGTCAAACGGCTGGTCGCTGTCGTAGCGCCCGGTGGCCAGGCTGATGCCGAAAACGCCGGCCCGGGTCTCGAAATTCATACCGGCGCCGAGGCCCCAGGGGCGCTGAAAAAGCCGGACGCGGTTGGTGATGTTTTCCAGATAACCATAATCGGTGAACAGGGAAAAAAAGGAGTTGTCGCCCACCAGCAGGCGGTATTCGAGGGCGCCGACGACGAACCGGGTGGCAAAAAGGCTCTCTTCGTTGAACCCGCGCAAGAGCCGGTTTCCGCCGAGCCGAAACTGTTCGTTGTTGAAAACGGGTTTTTCAGAAAAAATGACGTGGCTGCGCGCAGCGAATTTCAGGGTGCTGCGCGCAAAAATCGGCAGGTAGGCCTCCGCGCGCAGCTCGCCGCGCCAGCGAATCTGCCGTTGCCCGAGGGTATCGTACAGGGCGGAGAAGGAATAGTTGGGATCGGCGGGATCGCGCAGGCGCTCGATCTGGGGATTGCGCAGGACGTTGGTGAAGCCGGCCACACCTTTAAATTGTACAGACCAGCCGCGCCGCGGATTGAAGCGATAGTCCAGGCGGGTAAAGGCTGTTTCCACGCCGAATCCCCGCTGTCGAAGGTCGAGTACGGCCGGCAGCCGCCGGTTTGCCAGGATGCCCGGGGTATCAATCGTGAGCAGGCTGGAACTGCGGGTTTCCCACAGGAGTTTCAGGTAGGCGCCGCCCTCGAATTGGTACTGCACGCCCAGTTCCGTGTTGGCATCCACCCAGCTGCTGTCGCGCCGGAACACATGCACGCGCGACTCCAGTCCGACCGGTAGTCCAAACAGATAGGGGACGCCGCCGGCGGCTTCGAGTTCTTGGGTTTCGGGGCGGAGCCGCTCCAGGTCTATCGAAAAATGCTCGCCGAGGTTCAAGGCGTTTTGGAAGGCCGCGTTCAGGGAGCCGGTAAGCAGCAGGCGGCCGTCGTTGAGGTTAGTTTGGGGCAGGATGCCGACCACAAAGTCGAAGCGACCAGCTTTTTTCTTTTGTAAAAAAAGATTCAGGGTCGCTTCGTTGCCGGAAAACGTCAGGGCGGGCGCGCCCTGCAGCTCGGCGAAAGGCAATTCCCGGATGCGATCCCGCACGCGCTGCACTTTGGAGCCGTTGTAGGGCATGCCCGGACGAATGCCGAGATACGCCGGCAAATAGGCTGCCGGCAGGCGAAGGTCGCCGGTCGTCCGGATGCCTTTGAAAGTGACAAACCGGCCGCGATCCAGGACGAGCCGGGCCGTCACGCCGCCGTTCGGCTCGATTTCCACGCTGTCGAGGGCGACGATTGCGAAGGGGTAGCCGGCGTTTTCTGCCTGCGCCAGCAGGGCTTTTTGTTTGCGCAGCAAGAGTTCGTAGCGCAGGGGCTTGCCGTTGAATAATTGTTCGCGAAAACCGTACTGGGCCGACCACTCCGCCGCCGCACTGTCGGGCCGCAGGCGCAGCCAGTACATAGCCGGGCCGAGGTGCAAGCGGCCGGTTCGGTCTGCACCGACTGCGCCGACGGAGTCTATCGAAACGCTTAGGTAACTGCCGGCGCGCAGGGATTGCAATAGCAACGGTGCGACGGAATCGGGCAATACGAGGGTGTCGGGCGCCGGCCAGGCGGCCTTCCATTTGCCTGCGCGCACGGCGGCATCGGCCACGGGCGCCGCCGCCGAATCCACCGCCAGCCGCCACTGCTGGGCGCGTAAGGAATAGCCTCCGAGCAGCAAGCCGAATAGCAGGCACAGCCGGCGCGCATCGGCGCTGCACGCGCGGGTCGCCGCGGCGCGGCGCAGAACAGCGCAGAGGTCGGATATCGGCATATTTGGAAAAAGGCGCTACGTGCTTGCCCAACAATAGGCATATATAACGATCAAAACAGGCAAACCGATGCCGAACAACCCGTAACAAATTGTCAGGTACCGGTATTTTCTTTTCAATACCACCCCCATCCAGTAAATATCGCCCGACATCATGCCGTGCAGGGCTTTTTTGTCGGCCGATAGTTCGTCGATGCTTTGTTGGAACCGCTCGACCGGCACGCCGGCGTAATGCCCGAAAAACAACCAGTTGAAACCCGGCTTGTCGGGGTCGGGAATGCCGGCGAGTTTCGGCCGGGTGGATAGAACGGCCAGCGTGATGCCGGCCACGCAAAAAACAGCCAGACAAATATTCGGAATCAGGAAGTGCCGGTCGGCCGCAAGCAACCCCAATTCCTTCCGCGAGGCGATCAGCGACAACAGCCCCAGGTTGAGCGCAATCAGAAAATGCGCCTTGCGGTCTGCGATTTGCAGCAGGCTCAGGTGCGTGTTGTACATCGCCCGGAAGGCCGCGTCGGGCGCGTACTTGTCGCTTTTGTCCTTTTTCTTTTCCTTTTTTGCCAT
>Ga0068877_10002928_pt1 | contig 13703 bp, 11 predicted proteins | sample NOAtaG_FD_66437 | JGI IMG/M metagenome (GOLD analysis project Ga0068877, IMG submission 66437) | Freshwater lake microbial communities from Lake Erie, under a cyanobacterial bloom - NOAA_Erie_Diel6S_1000h metaG | ecosystem: Environmental > Aquatic > Freshwater > Lake | place: USA: Ohio, Lake... | reverse complement strand
ACGAGGGAGGGGGTGAAGATGCGGGTGTAGTTGAGGGTGGCGTTGGTGGCTTTCTGGATCAGGGAATTGGTAAAGCTGATGATGTTTCCGGGGACGCCGAGATTGGGAACGGTGTTGTCTTCGCGGAAGATGCGGCCGTAGAGCCGGTTGCGGTCGTTGAGGACCTGGTCGACGCGGAGGCTCCATTCATCGTTGTTGGAGAAGTTGGGGCGCTGGTAGCGGAGGAGTCCGGCGGGATCGTCGGTGGTGGGGATGCCCTGGGAGAGGAAGCGTTGAAAGACGGGATCGAGGCGGCTGGTGGGAATCCGGTTGGCCGCAAAGGGGGTGTTTCCGGCGGCGGGGTCGCGGATGAGGATGAGATTGCCGCGGCCGTCGAGGACGTTGCTGTAATCGCCGGCGCGTTGGCCAGTGCGGAGGACCTGGGTGATGAGATTGGCGGGCGCGGAGCGGATGGGAGTTTTTTGAAAGCCGCCGAAGAAGAAGGTTTTGTTGCGGCCGTTGTAGAGCTTGGGGATGCGTAGGGGGCCGCCGAAGGCCATGCCATACTGGTTCCGCTTCAGACCATCGTGGGTGGGGGCAAAGAAGTTGCGGGCATTGAGGCGGTAGTTGCGAAGGAAGTTGAAGAAGGAGCCGTGGTAGTCGTTCGTACCGGCCCGGGTGACGACGTTGAGAACCCCGCCAGCGCGTCCGCCGAACTCGGCGGAATAGCTGTTGGTCTGGACGCTGAATTCCTGCAGGAGGTCGGGATTGGGAAAGGAGTTGGCCACGGAACGGTAGGTATCCATGTTGTCGCCGCCGTCCATGACATAGTTGAGGCCATTGGAACGGCTGCCGCTGACCGAGACGCTGACCTGGTCGGCGGGTTGAAAGGAGGTGCCGACGTCGCCGCGGATGGGAAGAACGCCGGGAGTGAGCACGGCGAGCTGAAGTGCGTTGCGGCCGTTGAGCGGCAGGTCGACCATGCGTTTGGCGTCGACGACATTTCGCAGCACGGCATCCTGGGTATTGACGGCCGTGCCTTGTCCGGTGACCTGTACGGTCTCGGTGACGGCGCCGATTAGGAGTGTGGCATCGACGCGGAGACGTTCATCGACCTGGAGGCGGATATCGCGTTGGAGGAAGCGCTGGAAGCCGTTGGCTTCCACTTCCAATTGATAGAGTCCCGCCGGCAGCGGGGTGATAGAGTACTGGCCTTGGCTATTGGCCGAGGCCTGGCGAGAGGTATTGTTGCGCATATCCCGCAGCGTGAGCTTCGCCCCGGGGACGGCGGCGCCGCCGGGGTCGAGAATGGAGCCGCTGAGGGAAGCAGTTCCTTGGGCCAGAGCAAGACCGGAAGCGAAGAGCAGGAAAGAAATGGCGACAGAGCGCATGGCGATGTTCTCCTTCCGCAATGCGGAATGTGATTCAGGTAAAGCCGAATGGAGTTTATCGACCACGGCAGAGGTTGTCAATAGAATCGGTTTCCGCAATGCGGAAGATGATAAAGTGACGACGTGATTCGTCCCAAGAAGGAAGAGGCGCGGCGGGAGAGCATGTCTTCGGCGCTGAAGTGTTTTCAAGCGCTCGAGGTATTGGCGCAGGAGCCTTTTGAATTCCCGCTGTCGGAGTTGGCGGCGCGGCTTGAGCAGCCACTGGCGTCGGTGCACCGGCTGGTGGCGACGCTGGGGGAGGCGGGATTCGTGGAGCAGGATGGAGCGAGCCGGCGCTACCGGCTGGCGGGGAAGGCGCTTTGGATGGGTACGGGTTATCTGCGGCACTCGCCGGTGTACCGGGCCTCGTTTCTGGTGATGCAGGAGACGGCGCGGAAGAGCCCGGGGTTAGTGCATCTGGGGGTGTTGCACGGGGAGTGGGTGCTGTATTTGCATACGGTGGGGAGTCCGAGCCGGCTTTACCTGTACGCGGACGCGGGAGAGCGGCGGCCGCTGCATGCCACCGGGCTGGGCAAGGCGATTCTGGCGTGGCAACCGGCGGAGCTGGTAAGCCGTGTCGGCGCGCAGAAGCTGCAACGGTTCACCCAGCACACGATCTGTTCGGTAAGCGAACTGAAGGAAGAATTGAAGGCCGTGCGACAGCGGGGCTATGCGGTAGACAACGAGGAGGGAGTGATCGGCCTGCGTTGCGTGGCGGCGCCGATTTTTGATGCGACTGGTTTGAGCGTGGCGGCCTTGAGCATGAGCGCACCGGCACAGGTTTTAACGAATGGGGTACTCGAAACCGAGGCGGCGCGGATCCGCGAGGCGGCCTTAAAGATTTCGGTGCAACTCGGCTTTCGGCCGATGTCGAGCAACATGCTTTCGCTGATCTCCGGTTAGGCGGAAGTTCAACCGACGCGGCGGAGGCGGGTGATGCGGCCGACCTCGACCCATTCGGCGACGAAGATGTTGCCATCGGGGTCGAAGCAGGCAGCGTGGGGGGCGATGAATTTGCCGGGGGTGAAGGCGTCGCGATTGAGGTTGCGGAGGTTTTCGTAAGTCTTGCCATCGGGTTGGCGGCCGTCGCCGAGATGGGCGACGGGCCGATTGGCGCGATCGAAGAGAGTGACGACGGCTTTGAGGTCGGGCATGAGGAGGAGGCCGTTGTGGAAGTCGAAGGTGCTGGGCCAGCGGACGCCCTCGTGAAGGGAGTGGAGCGGCTTGCCGTCGAGAGAAAAATACTGAATGCGGCTGTTGGCGCCGCGCTCGCCGACCATCAGAAGAGGTTGTTCGCCGCGTGGATCGATGGCGATGGCGTGGGGCCAGATGGTGGTGCCGGCGGGAGTCTCGGTGTCGCGGTTGCGATCCATCAACTCGCGTGAGCCGCCGAAGGAGCGGACCCAGCGGAGTTTCTCATCGAATTGATGGATGTAGAACTTGCCGTAGCCATCGGCGATGTAGATGTGTCCGTTCGGAGCGATGGCGAGAGTGGAGGGCTTGAACTCGCTTGCGCGGGAGTAGAGACCGCTGATGTGGGGAGCGTGGAGGATCCAAACAACTTCGCCATCGAGCGTGGTCTTGCGCACGAAGCCCTTGACGTTGTCGCAGTGGTAGAGAAACTCGGTATTGCCTTCGCGGTGGAGGACGAGGCCGTGGGCGCCGCCGCGGAGATCGGCGCCCCAACTCTTGATGAACTTGCCCTGGTCATCGAAGATGCAGATGGCGTCAGGGGACTCGGAGCTTTTGTGGACGGTATGGGCGACGACGACGCGGCGGTCGGCCGTGACGATAATGCCGTGGGTATTGCCGAACTGGATGCGGGCGGGGGGCTGAGCCCAGTCGTGGGTGGCTTCGTAGGAGAAGCTGCCGGAAGTGAGAACGGGGGTGGAGCCGTAGAGGCGGGTGAAGCCGGCAAGGGAGGCGAGCAGGGTGCGGCGGCGCATGTCATTATTGTGACGGAAGCCAATTTCAGCCGGTGTTGGGCCTGGTCTTCAAAACCAGTGAGAGGCGCTCCGCGTCTCTGGTGGGTTCGACTCCCACTGGCTTCCGCCAAGCGGTGCGGACTAAAGCCAGGGGATGAAGCGGCGCCAGCCGGCGGGTTTGTTTTTGGCTTCCTGTTCGGCGCGCCAAGCCTGAGCGTCGGCGACGTCCTGACGGCAAAAGGGGCAGTCTTGGAGATGGCGTTCGACGCTGGCTTTTTCGTCCTCGTCGATGCGGCGGTCGAGAAAGCGGGCGAGGGTTTCGTAGGGAATGTGCTGGTCCTGATTCACCGTCAGAGGGTTGCGGCTTCTTCGATGATGAGTTCTTTTTTGCCGGCGTCGAGAGAGGCCATGACACCGAGGGGGAGCGTGATCTGATCGGCGGTGTGGCCGATGAGCAGGCCATGGAAGACGGGGACCTTGACTTTCGAGAAGACGCGATCGAGGACCTCGCCCAAGGTGTAGTTGAAGGTAATGGAGGGCTGAAAGTCGCGGGGGCCGCAGTCGACGCATTCGCCGAAGACGACGCCGGCGCACTGGTCGAACTTGCCGGCGAGGGCCAACTGCTGGAGCATGCGGTCCATGCGGTAGGGCTCTTCGCCGACGTCTTCGAGAAAGAGAATTTTGCCGCGGACATCGGGCTCGTAAGGCGTGCCCATGAGGCAACTGATGAGGGTGAGATTGCCGCCGATGAGGCGGCCGCGGGCCTGGCCGGGGCGAATGGTGCGCAGGGGATGCTGGGGGCGGAAGGGATTGCGCTCGGTGGGGTTCGAGAGGGGCCCCATGGGGCGGGGCTCGAGGGAACGGCGAAACCAGTTTTGCGAGAACTCGGTGAAGGGTGAAAGGCCGGTGGGGCCATGGAAGGTGACGAGGCCGGTCTTCTGGTGGATGGCGAGGTGGAGGCCGGTGATGTCGCTGTAGCCGAGCAGGAGCTTCGGATTGCGGCGGATGAGGTCATAGTCGAGTGCGTCGAGCAACTGGGGGGTGCCGTAGCCGCCGCGAACGCAGATGACGGCCTTGACGTCCGGGTCGGCGAACATGGTGTGAATGTCAGCGACCCGGGCGGGAATGCTATCGCCGAGAGCGGCTTCGCGCTTACCCACCTGGGCGCCGGTCTTCGTTCTCCAGCCGAACATGCGGGCGGTGAGTTGCATGGTTTGCAATTGATCGGGGTCGGCGACGAAGGTGCTGGGGCTGATCAGGCCGACGGTATCACCCGGCTTGGGCATGCGGGGCTTGAGCAGCGCGGGGCCCGGGCCAGCTTGCGCGGCCAGGGCCGGGGCGGGAACAGCGGAGAGAAAATCGCGGCGATCCATAGGGGGAGTTACCAGTTTGTCAGACTGCCGTCGGGGCGGCGGAAGAGCTGAATGGGCTGGTCGTGCCGGGTGACTTCCCAGAACATCTTGAGCTTGGAGGCATCGAAGGTGACACCGAGGCCAGGGCGGTTGTTGGGGTAGAGCTTGCCGGCTTTGAAGTCGAAGCACTGCGGGAGATAGAACTGGTGGGGCAACTCGATGGCGGTGCCGGTCATCTCCATCATGACGGGGCCAGGGAAGACGCCGGTGCAGTGCACGAGCGCGGCTTCGCCGACGGGGCCGGTGAAGTGAGGGGTCTGGCCGACGTAGTGGGTTTCACAGAGGGCGGCGAGTTTCATGTACTCGGTGATGCCGCCGCAGTTGGGAATGGAGACACGGTTGTAGTCGATGAGGCGGTTTTCGATCAATTCGTTGATGTCCCAACGGTGGCTGTGCTGTTCGCCGACGGCGATGGGGACCTTGACCATGGGCCGGAGCTGGCGATAGACGCCATTGTTTTCGCTGCGGACGAGGTCTTCGCAGAAATAGGGCTCGAGCGGTTCGAGCAGGGCGCTGAGCTTGACGGCATCGGGGAAGTCAAGCCGGGTGTGATAGTCAATGGCCCAGTCGCCGGCCTTGCCGACGCCTTCGCGGATTTGCTGGCATTGCTCGAGGGTCTTGAGGACCATGGCGCGGTTCTGGAAGGGCTGGTCGCCGCCGGGATCGGACACGGAGGTGCGGAAGGCGCGGAAGCCATATTCGACGCAGGCGCGGGCGTTCTCCTTGAGACTGAGCTTCTGGGGATTGGGAAAGCCGGTGCAATAGCACTCGATGTAATCGCGGGAAAGGCCGCCGAGCAGTTGGTGGACGGGGACGCCGAGGGCTTTGCCCTTGAGATCCCAGAGAGCGAGGTCGAGGGCTCCGATGGAGTGGGTTTTCTCGCGGCCGGCGGGATAGAAGAGGCCGCGGAACATCAGTTGCCAGAGGTGCTCGATACGGGTGGGGTCCTGGCCAATCAGTTGAGTGGCAACCTGGCGGACGAGGTCAGGGGAGCCGCCTTCGCCAATTCCGGTCAGGCCGGCATCGGTTTCAACGGTGACGATGTGAAAACTCTGGTTGACCATCGGGCGGGTGATGGAGGATTCGTAATAGCGAATGCGGGTAATCTTCATTCGTTTGAGCTCGGCTTGGGCCTTCTCGACGAGGGGAAGGGAGAGGGCGGCGGCGCCCGAAAGGAAGTTACGGCGTGAGAGTTTCATGAGTTTTGGCCTTTATGGTATACCTGTTAATCTATGCGAAAGCTCTTGGGAATTGTTGCTTTCGCATCTGGACTCTTCGCCCAGATCCCGGTTGCCGATCCTCTCGTAGTTGCGAAATGTTCTGGATGCCATCGCAAGGATGACAAAGGGAACCTCAGCCGAATCTCCTTTGTGCGCAGCGCGCCGGAGGGATGGCAGCAAGCCCTGAAGCGGATGGTGCGGCTGCACGGAGTGCAACTGACGCCGGAGGAGGCGCGCCGCGTGGTGCAGTATCTGAGCGACCAGCACGGGCTGGCGCCGGAGGAAGCCAAGCCGGGGATTTACTACTTCGAAAAGCGGCATCTCGATCAGGAGAAGTATCCGGAGGCGGTACGGGATGCTTGTGTGAGTTGCCACCCATACGGGCAGTCGATGAATTGGCGGCGGACGGCCGAGGAATGGGATCTGCTGGTGAACATGCATATCGGCTACTTTCCGGTGGTGCAATGGAATAGCTTCACGGGGATGAGGCGCGAGGGAGGAGGTCCGGCGGCAGCCGCCAACACAGCGGATGCTCGGACGCCGGTGGAGCGGGCCATCGAGCAGATGAAGAAAGACTTTCCGCTCGAGACGAAAGAGTGGGCCGAATGGACTGCGTCGCGGCGGCAGGCCAAGCTGGCGGGGCGCTGGCTGTTGAGCGCCGCGCAGGCGGGCAAGGGGCAATTCGTGGGCGAGGTGAGTATTGAGCCGGGCGCCAATCCGAATGAGTGGGTGACGCGCTCGAAGATGACGAGTGTAGAGAACGGGCAGACGGTAACGCGCGAGGGACGCAGTGTAATCTACACGGGCTATTCGTGGCGGGGCCGCAGCGGGGCCAAGGACACGGCGTTGCGCGAAGTCATGCTGGTGTCGAGGGATCAGAACCAGATCGAAGGCCGTTGGTTTTGGGGCGCCTATGATGAGTTTGGCTATGACGTGAAACTGGTGCGGGCCGAGGAGCGGCCGGTGATTCTGTCGGCGACTCCGGGCGTTTTACGCACGGGGCAGACGGCGACGGTGCGCATTCATGGGGATCAGTTTCCGGCGCGGCTGGCGGCGGGGGATTTGGACTTCGGGGCGGGCGTGACGGTGGATAAAGTAACGCAGCAGGGCCCGGGGCTGATCGAGGTGCAGGTGAGCGTTGCGGCCAAAGCGGCTGTTGGCCCGCGGGATGTGGCGGTGAAACGAAGCGTGTCGGCGGGAGCGATGGTGATTTACGACACGGTGGACTACATCAGGACGGCGACGGACACGGCTATTGCAAGGTTGGGCGGCGGCAGTGGGGCCTTCCAGAAAGGCTATATGCAGTTTGAGGCGATCGGGTTCAATCGGGGGCTTGACGGGAAGCCGAACACGGCGGATGACATTCGCCTGGGTCCGCTGAAGGCGGAATGGTCGATGGAAGAATTCTTTGCTGTTTATGGCGATGACGATCTGCAATACGTGGGGCAGATGGACCGCAATGGATTTTTTACGCCGAACGTGGAGGGGCCGAATCCCAAAAGGAAGTTCAGCCGGAACAATTATGGCGAGGTTTGGGCGGTGGCGACCTACAAGGGAGCTGACGCGGCGCCACAAAAGGATGGCAAGCCACTGACGGCGAAATGTTATTTGCTGGTGACCGTACCGCAATACATGCGGTGGGACCAGCCTGAGGTAGCGCAGTAAACATGCAGTTGCAGTTGTCGGAGTTGCATCAGTTCGAGGCCGGGGGCAACCCCTTTGTTTATCTCGTGCCGAGCGGGGGGATCTTTGCCCTCGACGATCTTTCGCGCCGGACGATTGAGGTGCTGAAGCAACGACCGCGAGAAGCTGTCGATCTGCTGGAGGAACTGGTGGCGGGCGGGGCGGGGCGGGAACAAGCCCGCAATTGCATAGAGGAACTGGTGGCGACGCGGGCGCTCGAGCCGGCGGGGGGACGCCAGGCGGCGGTTGATGAAGCCCCGGCCGCGTTTCCGCTGCAGACGCTGGTGATCAATCTGACGAATCAGTGCAACTTGAGCTGCCAGTACTGCTACGAGTTCGGCGAGGATAAAGTGGCGACGCCGGAAGGCAAGCCGAAGTTCATGGAGTTTGAAACGGCGAAACAAAGTGTCGACTTTTTGTTTGCCGAAGCGGGTAGCCGCAAACAGGTGCACATCACGTTCTTCGGGGGCGAGACGCTGATGAATTTTCCGCTGCTGAAGCGGATTGTGGATTATTCGCGGCAGGAGGCGGCGCAACGCGGGGTGGCCATCGACTATTCGCTGACGACGAACGCGACGCTGCTGCGGCCGGAGATCATTGAGTATTTGAGTGAGAATGCGATCGGGGTGACGGTGTCGATGGACGGGCCGAAGGAGTTGAACGATCAACTGCGGGTGTTCGCCAACGGCAAGGGCAGCTACGACATCATCGTGCCGAAGGTGAAGGAATTGCTGCGGCAGCATCGGACGCGGCCGATCGCGGCGCGGGTGACGCTGACGAGCGGAGTGCGGGACGTGATCGGGATCTTCCGCCATCTGAAGGAAGAGATCGGATTTCACGAGGTAGGGTTTGCGCCCGTGACGACATCGCCGAACCGGCTTTATGCGATTGGGGAAAAGGGGCTTGATGACGTACTGGCGCAGTTTGAACAACTGGCGTATGAGTACCGCGACTATGCGCTCAGAGGGGAACTGCACGGGTTTTCAAACGTGAGCGACACCTTGAGCGAGTTGCACCAGGGGATCTCGAAATCGCATCCCTGCGGGGCGGGGCTGGGGCTGCTGGGGGTTGGCCCGTCGGGCGATATCTCTCCCTGCCATCGCTTTGTCGACAGCGACACGCACAAGCTGGGGCACGTGAGCGAGGGGCTGGACCGGGAAAAGCAACAGGAATTTTTGAAGCACGGCCACATCCATGCCAAGTATGACTGCCATAGTTGTTGGGCGCGGCCGCTGTGCGCGGGTGGTTGTTACCACGAAGCCTTTGTGCGCTATGGCGACACCGGGCACGCCAACCTGCATTATTGTGACTGGATCCGCGGATGGACCGATCTTTGCCTGCGAATTTACGGCGAGATCGCCACGCAAAACCCTGGCTTTCTCAAACATTTTGATCAGAGGAAAGCGGCATGAGGCATATCAAGGCCATCAACCAGAAGGCACGGCGGATCGATGATCTGCTGAGCGGGACAGAAGGCGACATCGAAGGGCTGCAACAATCGGGAGGGGCGGAGCGGCCGCATTATCCGATGGGCTGTTCGATCGTGTTTTCGCCGGGATGGGAAGTGGACTCATCGGGCGGCACGGCGGGTTTGTGCCAGCCGGTCGAGCGGGACCTGTATGACTGCTATATCAGTTGTTACTGGCCGGCGCAGGTGCCGGATCACTTGAATAACTACCCGGAATGGACGAGCAAGTGCGCGGCGGCGACCAAGGACTGGCGCAATATCGATCTGGTGTTTCCATAATGCAGCGGCGCAATTTTCTGACCGCTCTCGGGGCCGCGGCCGCAGCCCCGGCCCAGACAGCACGGCTGGGCACGCTTTTTGTCGGCGCCTGGCAAAAGAAGATCGTCGTCATTGACGAAGCCACGCAAAAGGTGACCGGGGAAATCGATTTGAAGATCGATGTCCCGCGGAGCCTGATGTTCAACGAAGACCGCAGCAAGATTCTCGTGCATGCGACGAAGGGCTGCAGCTTCGAGATCGTGGATGTGGCGACGCGGAAGCTGGAGCGGAGCTTTTCGCTCGATACGGGCGGCAAGAATTACCGTACGTCGGGGCTGGCCATATCTCCTGACAACAAGCGCCTGTACTCGCACGTGTATGCCGTGGATCGCAAGATCGACCGCTTTGAGGTGGGCAAGCCACAGTGGGCGGTCGTGGATCTGGCGGGCGGGAAGTTCGAGAAGTTTGTAGAGTTGCCGAAGGAGTTGCAGCGGATTCGCGGAGGGGGCCGGGGCGGCGGCATGCGCGTGTCGCCGGACGGCAAGTACATCTATCTGTTTCGTGAAAACGTCGCCATATACTCGACGGAAGACTTCAAGGAAGTGGACAAGATTGAACTGTCGAAGCCGCTGTTTCCAGGGCTCGAACGGGTGACGCTGGGGCCGGGTGATGACCCGCATGAGCCGAAGGGCAAAGTACTGGGCTTCTTTAATTCGACCGACACAGTGGTGCATAAGACGACGTTTGGATTCGCTGAATTTGATCTGACGAAGCGGACCTTCGAGTTCACGCCCGTGGGGCCGTCCACATCGGCGACGCTGGGGCTCAGGCTGACGCCGGACCGCAAGACCGGCTACACGGTTGCCTTCAACGGCATGGGGGCGAACCGGCGTTGCGAATTCTGGATCTTCGATATTGCTTCACGCCGGATTACGAAAATGCAGGAGTTTGAAGGGCGGAGCCGTTTTGAGTTTTCCTTGAGCTCCGACGGCAAGACGATCTACATCTACGGTGCGGGAAACACGGTGGAGATGTTTGACACGGCGACATTGCGCCAAGTGCGCGATCTCGACGTCAATACCGATATGACCTCGAACATGCTGGTGTTGCCGGGCTGATGCCGCCGCTCGGACGATACCGTTTTTGTTTGCCGTATCTTGCCCCGCATCTGGCGGGGCTTCTCTTTGTGACGGCGATCAGTATTGCCTCGACGGCGCTGAGCCTGGTGCAGCCGTACCTGACGAAGCTGCTAGTGGATGATGCGCTGATGCAAAAGAACCGGCAGGCACTGGCGCTGGTGGCGGGCTTGATGGTGGCAGTGAGCGTGGTGGCGTTTGCGCTGAATGTGGCGGCGGGTTATTGCTACACGAAAATCTCAGCCCGGGTGCTGTTCGCGATGCGGCGCGACTTGTTGCGGCATCTGCACGCGCTTTCACCGCGGTTTCACGCGGAGTGGAAGACGGGCGATGTGCTGTCGCGGCTGAACAACGACATCAGCGAGATCCAGCGGGTGGTGGCCGATGGGCTTTTGAGCATATTGGGCAATGTGGGATTTCTGGTGGGGAGTGTGGTGATTCTGGTGCGCATGGACTTTGGGTTGTTTGCCGTGGCGGTGGCATCGTTGCCGGTAGCGGTGGCGATGGCCTGGTGGTTCCGGCGGATGCTGGTGGAGCGGGTACGGGAGTTGCGGGAGCGGTCGGCGGAGATTGGCAGTTTTCTGTTGAACACGCTGTTGGGACACCGGGTGGTGATGGCATATGGGCGCGGGGCGCGGGAGGGCGAGGAATTTGACCGCCAGAATGAGGGTTATCTGGGGGCGTTGTTGCGGATGCAATGGATGTCCTATCTGGGCAGCGGTATGCCGGGCATGGTGATCGCGTTATCGACAGCGGTGGTGTTCTGGGTGGGAGGCTCGGCGGTGATCGCGGGCACGATGACGATCGGTACGCTAATGGCCTTTCTGGCGTACCACATGCGGTTGTTGCCGCCGGTGCAGGCATTGATGGGCCTGTACACGAATCTGGTGACGGCGCAGGTGTCGCTCGAGCGTGTCGAGGCACTGTTTGCGATCGCGCCCGAGGTGAGGGAGCCGGCGGTGGCGCGCGGCCCCGCGGTGGTGAGGGGGGAAGTGGAGATCGAGCGGGTGCGGTTTGGTTATAGCGAAGGCCGGCCGGTGTTGCGGGAAGTGAGCTGGCGCGTGGAGGCGGGACGGACGGGGCTGGTGATGGGGCCGAGCGGGCGCGGCAAGAGTACGTTAGGAGATTTGCTGTTGCGCTTCTATGATCCGGCGGAGGGAAGCGTGCGGCTGGATGGAGTGGACTTGCGTGAGTGGCGGCTGGCGGACCTGCGGCGGCATGTTTGCGTGGTGGAGCAGACGCCGTGGCTGTTTCCGGCAAGCGTGGCCGAGAACCTGCGCTACGGGGATGAGGCGGCGACGGAGGAGCAGATGTGGCAGGCGCTCGAGGCGGTGGGCTTGAAGGGGGTGTTCGGAGATCTGCGGGAGAAAGTGGGCGAGCGGGGCCTGGCGCTGAGCGCGGGGCAGCGGCAGCGGCTGGCGATCGCGCGGGCGCTGTTGCGCCGGCCGCGGGTGCTGGTGCTGGACGAGCCGACGGCGGCGCTCGATGAGGCTAGCGAAACGCTGGTGACGAGCGGGATTCGCCGGGCGCTGCCGGAGGCGACGCTGATTCTGATCACGCACCGGCCGCGGCTGCGGGAACTGGCCGATACGGTGCTCGAGCTGGTATGAAGATCGCGATCCTCGATAGCGGCGTGCACGCGGAGCATCCTCATGTGGGGGCGATTGCGGCGGGCTTTGACGCGACAGGATCGACAGAAGACTGGGTGGATCGCACGGGGCATGGCACGGCGGTGGCGGGGGCGATACGCAGCCATGCGCCGGGAGCTCAGCTCTATGTTGTGAAGATCTTCCGGGGGGGGCTGCGGACGAATATCGACATTGTGTTGCGGGGGGTCGAATGGGCCCTCGAGCAAGGAGTCGATGTGATCAATCTGAGCCTGGGAACCGGGAACCCGGAACATGCCGGGCGGTTTGCCGAGTGGGTGAAGCGGGGTGGGGTATGGGTGAGCGCGGCGGGGCGCTATCCAGGGCAGATCGAAGGCGTGGTGGGAGTTGAGTCCGACGCGAGCCTCGAGCGGGATCAGTGGCGCTGGAACGGAGAATGGGAAGTGTATGCGAGCCCTTATCCGCGGGAGATCCCCGGAGTGCCGCGGGAGCGGAACTTGAGTGGGGTGAGCTTCGCGGTGGCGAATGTAAGCGGCCTGATCGCGGCGCGGGGTTGGCCGCCGGCGCGCTAATCCTTTTTCGCGGGACGCCCCCACGGGCTGGGACCGGTGCGGGGCGGGGCGGCGAAGCGGCGGCGAATCGCCGTGAGCGCGCGCTGATAGTCATCGGGCGAATACTCAAACACGGCGCCTTCTTCGCGCAGGATGCGCTGGAGAGCCGGCACATCGACCTTTTGCACGGGGCTCGAGGCGCGGGCGGCCAGCGCCGCGGCGACGCCCGCCGCATGGCCAAGAATCATGTACTGAGGCTCCATGCGCATGGAGGAGTAGGCAATGTGACTCGAAGAGAAGCAGACGGGGACCAGGAGATTGTCCACCTCGGAAGCCTTGGGTGTGAGCACGCGATAGGGAATCTGGTAAGGCTGTACGGGGACCTGAACGTCGCCTTCGTTTTCGACAAAGCCGCGGCTGTTGACGAAGCGCTGGACGTTGTGTGAGTCGGAGTTGTAGCTGCCCATGCCGATGACGTCGGGTTTAGAGCGATCGGTCTGAAGATCCTTCTGCGAGGCGACGAAATCGCCGACCATGCGGCGGGCTTCGCGGACATAGAGCTGATGAGGCCAATGGCCGGTGTCGGTGTACTCGTCACGGGCGAGACCATAGGAACGTGCTTCTTCCTGTAGGGAGGGTGGGACACGAGGGTCGTTGGCGAGGAAGAAATAAAGCCCTTTCTGGTAGTCTTCGTGTTCTTTCCAGATGCGCTCGCGCACGGCGTAGGAGCCTTCGGGATAGTCGTAGTTCTTGCCGATGTAGTCGGAGGAGAAGCCATTGCGGTTATTGATGTCGACCTTGCCGTTGGGGATGACACGGAGGAGATTGACTTCATTGAAGGTGAGGGGGCGGCCGAGATACGGGGTCATGGCGTTGAGATAGCGGGCCAGGATTTCGTAGCGCGCGGGGTCGTAGTTGGCGGGGCGTGGCCAGGGGATGCGGTTTTCCGCAACATTGGTGGCGATGACGCGGAAGTTGTAAGCCTGGATGCGTTTGTCGCCCTCGCCGGGTGTGCCGCGGGGAGCGCCGGAGAC
>Ga0068877_10002924_pt1 | contig 13708 bp, 9 predicted proteins | sample NOAtaG_FD_66437 | JGI IMG/M metagenome (GOLD analysis project Ga0068877, IMG submission 66437) | Freshwater lake microbial communities from Lake Erie, under a cyanobacterial bloom - NOAA_Erie_Diel6S_1000h metaG | ecosystem: Environmental > Aquatic > Freshwater > Lake | place: USA: Ohio, Lake... | reverse complement strand
AACTGCCTAGTCACCCTTGCTGCCCCCCTTGATCTCGCCGCCTGGACCAGCCGTCAGAATCTGAGCCCCTTGGATGGCTCAATCGACCCCGCTCTCGACCCTAAAAAGCTCGCAAAAACGCAATCCCACCATTTTCTCGGACAAGACGACACTCTTGTTGACCTGCCTGCCCTGGGGGTGTTTGCCGGTCGCCAACCGGGTGGAACGGTCGATTTACTGGCAGGAGTCAGCCATACTGCTGGCTGGGAGCGAAATTGGAAAGCAATTCGAACTAAAACCTGTCTAACTGCAGAGTGAAGGATTTCTGACACCATGAGCCACAGCTATCTAAAGTTCATCGTAATTGCTTCCGCGGTCTTTCAGACCACGGCGGTGTCTGCCCAGACCAATCGTGAGTACCAGGGCCTGGCGGGGGGGCGATCAGCAACGCAGGCAACCCAATCAGCGATCGGTAACGCAGTGTCCTCATTTGGCAGTGCGGGAATGTTTCGAATTAAATTAGGAGACTCGGGTGGGGCTGATTCACCAGCCCGGTCCGCCCTCAGTCTCACGCAGCGGGGCGCTGCGGCCTCTGGCGATTCGGACTCACCATGGACACTCTGGGCCACGCCCGTGTTTAACAATATATCTAACCGTATTTCTCCGATCACCTCAAAGGGCAACGTCAATATTCTTTTACTGGGGGTTGAGCACAATCTAGACGATGAGCTAATTCGCGGCGTGATCGTGGCCTTCGATAATGCAGATATCACGACCCCGTACAACTCCGGAATCGTGAAAGGCAATGGGTACACGGTTTCACCCTATCTCGCAATGCCGTTTGCGGAAAGCTGGATTTTAGATGCAAGCGTGGGTGTTGGGCGCAATGAACTAAAAACAAACGTCTCGGGAACGACCGCAACCCCAAGCAGCGACCGGTCGCTTGCGGCCGTTGGCCTTACGCACAACCATATCACCAAGACGAAGTGGCTGATCTCATCAAAATTAGGTTATTCCTACGCGAAAGATGAAATCGCGAGCTATAGCGACAGCTCCGCAGCGACTACCGCTGCCTCCTCTTCAACGCTGAGTCAAATTCGCGTTGGTGTGAATTCAAGTTACACGGGCTCAAAACTAAAACCTTTTATCGGTCTTTATCAGCACTTTAATGATTTCTCGGTCTCGGGTGGATCATCTACGAAGCCGCGTGAATACAGCGCCACACCCCAGCTACAGCTCGGACTCAGCCCCTCCTCCGGGCCGTGGTATGCGTCGCTGGTCGGCGTAGCTGAACGCGACCGCAGTGCGATTCGATTTTATTTCGGCTATCGATATTAAAAATTATCGTATGGATGGAATTCGTGGGGTCGACAGCTGCTGAATCAAGGCGTCGAAACTGGTGGTTTGTAAAAACGCAGGCCGATCACGCAGGATTTGAAGTCTCGGCTCCCCGGGCTGAGGGTTAGATGGCGTAAATCCAGACGTTTCTTTCTCCACAACAACTGATTCACCGCTGGCCAAAGACATCTGCGTCTCGCCTGAATAGACATAGTTGTAAATCCCCGCCCGATCACGGCGACCCTCCCCAATAATTGCAAGCTCAATGTCGGTGCCGCGGATACCAACGGTCGCTGTACCAACAGCATATTTAGCATTTGCAGGATTGCCGCTTGCAATCTGTCCCGAGACCGCACGAACAGCGCCTGAGACTACACTCGTGCTCACTACGTCGTCAGGCTTTTTCTCAAACTTAAACGCTTCAATGACAACCTCAGAATTTTCTCGAACCAGCAGCGAAGATTTATCTTGAAGACGAACCATGACCTGTCCCCCCGCCTTCGTTACGATCCTATCGGCTACATTTACCGAATCCTTTGCCTTGGCTTCACGGGTCTTACCGTCTTTGCCTTTAATCTCTGCACTTCCAGAGACCCGAGCAATTGATCCTGCCTCCTGGGCCAAAGAAATTCCAGCATAAAGGCCTAGACAAAGCGTAACCGAGATCCACTGAAAGAAAGCGTTTATCTCAGAGCTATTAAAAATATTTTTCATAATTGCCCCTATTCAGTTTATTTAAATTACTTGGTGTCAAATTTTCTCACTGCATCCCAGTTCTCTGGCAGGGAATCTTGCCGCAGCTCATCGATGTAGTCAGATAATGCCTCGTAAAGACCATCTCTAGGATATTTTTCCTTCAAATCAGCAAGAATTTTCTGGCAAGTCTGCCAGTTCATTGACCGATAGGCCTCAAGCGCTGACTTCCAGGTGGACAGCTCAGCCGAACGACTCGCCAATTCGCTGGACATTCCGAGGGGTTCATAAATCGTCACCGGCTCGTCTTTTCCCTTCACACGAACTCGATCTAACTCTCGAAAAATAAAATTTTTACATGCATCGACCGTTGGCTGCGAGGCGATAATCTTATTTTTGTACATCCGAGTGAGTCCCTCGAGTCGAGACCCAAGATTTACCGCATCGCCCATGACCGTATAGGCCTTTCTCACCTGAGATCCCATGTCGCCAACGGTCATCTCTCCCGTGCTTAAGCCAATTCCGATACGCAGAAGCGGCCATCCGCGTTGACTAAATTCCGAATTCAACTCATCTACTTTTTTCTGCATCGCCAATGCCGCGCTCACCGCTTTTTCAGCATGCTCAGGCTCGTCAACGGGCGCACCCCAAAATGCCATGATGGCATCACCAATGTATTTATCGAGCGTGCCTCCCGACTCACGAATAATTATGCTCATCGAGGTCAGGTACTGATTGATGTACGCGGCAAGATCGGTCGGACTTAGCTGCTCGGAAATTGATGTGAATCCAGCGACGTCGGAAAATAGTACTGTTAGCCGGGCCTTACGACCCTCCATCGAATACTTTTCGGGATCATCAGCCATCTTCTGAACAAGCTCTGGCGGAACATACTGACCAAAAAGACTTGTAAATTGCCGCTTCTGCTTTGCTTCAATTAAGAATCCATAGGCCGTGTTCAGCACATATAGGCTGAGAAAGGTGATCAGAATCGATGCGGTTGGAAAGACGTAGCCATTTGTCCATAACACCTGTGTGACTGAGCCTACTGCGGCTTCAACACACAGAAATCCAATCAGGGCAATGACCGGTGAAGCGATAGGAATTAGAAATGAAAGACCAAGACCAATAAAAATGATAATAAGAAACTCAAAAAACTCAGAATTTGGGTAGTAGGTTTTTATACCTCCAGGTTTCTCGGAGTCTAATAATGCGGACACAAGATTGGCGTGTACCTCAACACCTGGATAGATGCCACTCATTGGGGTTGCACGCAAATCTAGGAGTCCCGGCGCAGTCGTTCCTACAATCGCAATTGTATCTTTTAGTAACGATGGATTAACCCGCTTTTCTAAGACATCCAATAACGAAATATAAGAATAGCTCTTGGGCCCACCTCGGTAGGGAACTAGCACATTGGTTGCGGAATCAACCGGAATTCTCGCTTCGCCAATTCTTAATCTTTCCAAAGTGGGCCAACTGGCTGAGTTCTTGGCGCTACCCTCGGGCTCAATTCTTGGCGAAAACTCGATTGCCGGTAGCCTTAATGGCGATCCGCTCGTTTTAGAGACTGCTTGATATAATCTAAAGGCTGCAAGTGAAAGTGACTCGTATAGATCACCCTCATACTCGATTAGCATTGGGACTCGACGCACAATACCATCCGCGTCAACGATCGGATTAAAGTGGCCTGACGAGGTTGCAGAACTTACAAATCCTGCAAGATTAGAACCATAGCCTTCCCATTTTGGTAGCGACATCCAGGTACCGGCGGAATCATCCTTGCTTAACACGGGAAATGGAAGCTCACCCGAGTCAACCGCATCTTTTCCCGCATTAAAGTAGTAGCCCAGCACTACTGGCCGATTTTTTAAAGCGGCTTCGAAACGACGGTCATAGTCTAACTGTGGAGTGAGGCTTTTTAATGTTGACAAAAACTCAGCGTTCGATTTCAACTCGGATTTTGAAAGCGACTCGAGCACTCGCAGACCAGAGGAGTTGTCTGGCTCTGCAAATACAACATCAAACGCTAAAACCTTAATTTTATAGTTGTTAAAGAGGATACTGATGAGCTCTTCAAGCCGGTCTCGACTCCAAGGCCACCGGCCCAGCATCTGAGACCCCAGGCTTTTCTCATCAATATCAAGAATCACGACCCGGGGGTCAGATTCATTGGTGGCGGTAAAGCGGACTCGAGTGTCATAAATTAGATTCTCTAGGGTGTCGAGTCCAGCGATACGAATGTAGTTGAGAGAATGGGCAGAAAAAACTAGTACCAGAAGCATGCCAAGCAGCGACCTAACGCCGTACTTTTTGAACCACTTTTTTAGCTTTGCCATGAATTAGAGACGTTTTTGGTCGATAATGGATATTATGAACTGGAGCGGAATCTCGCAAGCTGTATGTCCGCGGTGCAGGGTTTTCAACTAATAAAATAGACGAAAAATAGCTATGGAAGTGTCTTTTTGGGGCGTTCGGGGCAGTCTCCCGTGTGCTGGAGTCGACTACAACCGATACGGCGGTAATACCAGTTGTGTGCTGGTCATGTGCGGTGAGGTGCCGATCATTCTAGATTCCGGTACAGGTATCCGAAGTCTTGGGGAGTCGCTGATCTCAAAAAACCTACTAAATTGTCATCTACTGTATTCCCATGTGCACTGGGATCACATTATGGGATTTCCTTTTTTCTCTCTCCTTTACTCACCAAAAGCCACCGTGAAGATCCGGTGCGGCAATTTATTACCCAAGCGGAATATTAAAGAAATTCTGAATCTGCAAATGTCAACGCCAAATTTCCCGATTGGCCTTAACAGCCTGAGTGCGTCGCTAGAATATATTGATTTTGAGGCTGGAGATTCCTTTAATATCCACGCAGATATCAGCGTCATGACAACCGGACTAAATCACCCAGACGGTGCGACTGGATATCGAATCAACTACCGCGGAAAATCAGTTTGTTATATTACCGATACCGAACACACCCCAGATGCGCTAGATTTTCAATTAGTCAAATTTCTAAAGGGTGCTGATCTACTGATTTATGATTCCACCTACACTGACTCAAACTTTTCCCAATTTAAGGGCTGGGGTCACTCAACTTGGCAGGAGGGTATTCGGCTAAGTCGTGCGGCAGATATCCAAAGACTCGCTATTTTTCACCATGATCCCGCCTCGACTGACACTATTCTTGATCAAATTTCGGTTGAGACCAAAGCACTCTTTCCAAACTCATTTGTTGCTAGTGAAGGCACCGCGATTTCACTATAGGAAAACAACGTTTATTAATGGCCACTGATACAGCTCCAATCGGTGCAATTTCCTTTTTCAAAGGGTTGGGAACTGGTGATCTGATCACGATCATGCAGTACACAAAGACTGAGGATATTGAGGCGAATACGACCGTCTTTCACCTTGGCGATCCACCGAACGGTTTATATGTGATCCTGAAAGGCCGACTAAGAGTTTATGTTCCAGGGAAAGCTGGCGCCCCACAAAAAACGCTTGTTGTTCTGGAGCCTGGTGCATGCGTTGGCGAATTCGGACTTATTGATGGCCAGCCGCGATCTGCATCAGTCGACACAATCGAGATGACTCAACTTCTTTTTCTTCCTGCGCCCGCCTTTGAAATTATTGTAAAAACGAATCCAACCGTTGCAAAAAATGTAGTGAGTAACCTATGTAACAATATTAAAAATCAAAAAAATATTGTTTATGCATCTGATCAAGATAAACAGCGTATTGAGCGCGAGGATCTCCCCCCGACCCTTGAAGTCATGCAAATATTAAGTGCATTGCTTCGATACCATAATAAGCGTATACAAATCCTTGGCCTAAAATAGGCATTGAAAAGTTATGCATATCGAAACAAATTGCTCACTTAAATTATCTGTAGCAAGATTGACAACGTTTACTTGGGGTCGTTTTTCAGCGCATTCGACTGATCATCACAGACCGCTGATTTAATTGAATCTCGACGCCGATCGGATTTTATTGGAGCCCACTGAGACTGTGTCTCGGCGGCCTTTTTCTTTGCAACAATTGATTTTCCAGAACCAAACGCTTCGGGCTTAAATTCCTGTCGGACAATATCTATTTTTAACCCTATACAGTTAAATCGTGCAGTCATAATTACTGAGAGATAGGGTTCACCCGAACTGAGCGTGCGTTCCCTCTTATAAGAAATAATGGAATCAAAACTTATAATTTCTGAATTTATTTCAGATTTTTTACTCTTTGATTTAACTAATACGTAAGCGTCATCCCATTCGTCGATCAAGTCGAACCCTGCCTTGTATGCGCCGAAAAGCCTTGGCTGTTCACGCTCTGGAATGAATTTAAGCATAGCTCTAAGTTTATCGGGAAGTTCCGTTGTATCTCCCCCAGTCACCCTTCCCTTTCGGACAGATTTTTTTTTAGAGCCAGTAAGTTCGTCACCACCAGCCTCTACTATAAATATACTCCCTTCATGTCTCCGAAGAAGTTCGGGGGCCTGAACGGGGGTTTGCGTCCCCGTTTCGGTCACATACTTCACCTGCTGCCGATCTAAAAAACGCTTTAGCTGGGTGCCGTTTACCGCATAGATTTCTTGATCGAGTGGTCTTGTGAGATTGTTCATTTCTAATGAAACTCCGTAGATAACGCCGACTACCGAACCACGCATTGATAGTACTGGCCCGCCGGAGCTTACTGACTGACCAATTTGATTAACAGAAAAAATACTATCATTCGAAGATGTAGACGCTGTTAGGTTTATGGTTCCTGAAATAATATTGAGTGACTCACCTAAGCTTGTTAGACTGGAAAACCCAAGCAACGCCACATTCTGTCCACCCATCGCACCATCCCAGTTCCCAATTGGAATTTCAACGGTCTGCGCATCTATTTTTAGTAATGCTAAGTCTAGCTTTCTGTCAATTGCAACAAGCCGGGCCCGCCTTTTTATAGACTCAGTCGGACGCCTGACAGTAATCAAAGGCTGCGCATCAACAAGCTGCGCAGAAGTCACGATATAGCCATTTTGAGTTATCGAAAATCCTGTACCCCTTAATAATGTTGGGGCATCTTTCGGCGAAACGGTACTAGCAACACCAGGATTGAAAGCAAAAGAAACAAAAATTGCCAGTGCTAGTCGTACGCTAATCATTACTTTTCTCGAAACGACTCTTGCATAACTTTTGTGATCGGAGAAAATAGGTATTGAAACGCCGTTCGCTTACCTGTGACAATATCAACCTGGGCGATCATTCCAGGAATAATCATTAGATTTGCTTTTCCTGAGTCGATGTAACTTTTATTTAGATCAATTTTTACAATATAAAACTGCTCACCTCTTTCTTCGGTGACACTATCAGAACCAATCACGGACACTGACCCATCAAGCGCGCCAAATATCGAATAATCGTAAGTTGTAAGCTTGACTAGCGCACGCTGCTTCAGACGCACAAACCCGATATCCCCCGGCGATACTTTTGCCTCGATGATTATTGATGACTCACTGGGAACAATTTCTACAATCGGCTCACCTGGTTTAACAGACTCACCCTCAGTAGTAACCAAGACACGATTGACTGTCCCAGATATTGGTGCCCTGACTGCTGTTCTCTCGTTTTTATCCCCACTCACCTTAACGTTCTCTCGAGATCCGCTTAGCTCTGAGCGTGTTTTAGTCATCTCTGCTAGAACTCCGGACTGATATTCTTTTGAAAACGACAGTAGCCCGCTTTCAGCCTTTGAAAGTTCTTCTCTTGCAGAGAGCATTGCTGTGTTGGCCTCTGCGAGCATTTTGTCAGCTCGAATCAACGACAGGCGCGCCTCGAGCCCCCGCTCGACCAGCTGTCGTATCACTCCTGATTCCTCACGCGCTGCGGTGAGCCCAACCTCGGCAGCCGTCAGTTTCGATCTCGCTGTACTAATATCATTCCGTTTCTGAGAAAGCTGTGATGAATACTGTGCAAGCCGCTCTTTTAATAACGACTGCTCGGTTCGAACAATGTCGGGAAATTCTTTACGAACCAATTCGGGGACATCAAAGACTGGCGCTTGAGTCAGCTCTGCGTTGAGTCTAGCTAATCTAATGGTCAATAGCGTGAAGCTTTCCTTTGCAACGTTTAACTCTCCCTGGGTTTGCACAGGAGACAGCGAAATTAGTAAGTCCCCCTTTTTAACGACTTGGCCGGTCTTGATAAGAATCTTACTAACGCGCCCGCCTTCAAAGTGTTCAACACTCTGCAGACGATCAGAGGAAATCACTTTTCCTTGGGCTGAAACCACCTGATCTATTTCAGCAAAAATCGACCATAAAATTGCCACAAAAAAAATTGCTGCGATGATATACAAGAACTGAGATGTCATGCGCTCGCGATTATCGACGTCGTATGAAAACGTCTCGCGTCCAATAAACCAAATCGTCTTAAAAATCTTTTTTATTGTCGTGACACTAACCCACCGCGACGGCTTTCGCGAGTTTACTGCCCGAGACAGTTTTTTATTTTCTTCTGTCATAATACTTGAGAGCTTGGGTTACTTTTCGAAGTTTCGGCTGCTCCAAGGCCAAGGTTTTTTGAAGGCTTCACTGACTTACTTAAAAATGACGATGTGCTTTCAGTACCTAAAATTTTCCCACTATCCACCACCAATACTCGATCGACCAGCGACAGTAACGACGTACGGTGCGTGATAAGAATTAATGTGGAATCAAGTTTTTGCTTTCTGAAGCTATCAATAAAAATCTTCTCTGTTCGGACGTCCATGCTGCTGGTTGGTTCATCGAAAATAAGAATTTTCGGCCTTCTGACAAGTGCCCGGGCAATCGTAATGCACTGTTTTTGCCCCCCGGATATGCCTTCTCCGCGCTCTCGAACGGCCAGTTTGTAGCCCTTGGGATGAGCATCAATAAATTCAGCGGCGCCCGACAGCCTCGCGGCCCAGACGAGATCCTCTGTCGTGACCTCATTCGCGCCCAGAGTAATATTTTGTTCGATTGTCCCAGCTATTAGCCATGGTTCTTGAGACACATAACCAATATTTTCGCGAATTTCAGCCGGATCCAGCTGCAACAAATCAACCCCACCAATATAGATTGATCCGCTCTCTGGATTAAAGAGCTTTGCGGTTAATTTCCCGATTGTTGTCTTGCCCGATCCGACGCGACCAACAATTGCAACCCGCTCACCCGGATTAATTTCAAATGTCACCCCATCTAAGGCCTTACCATCCTGAAGTGGATAAGAAAACGTCACCTCTTTGAATGACACTGATCCCTCGATATCGCCTCTGGGCAGATAAGATACGCCTTTTTCGTGTTCCGCTGGCTGCTGCATTAACGCATCGAGTGCTTTGTAGCCCGTAACTACCTGGTTAAGGCGCAGCAATAGCTGTGCGACCTGCGCGAACGGCGCTAATGCTTTGCCAGATAAAATCGTGCAAGCAATAATTGCACCATATCCTGATGACGCCTGACTCACCGCAACCGCGCCAACTGCAACCACAGCAATCTGGACAGCCTGCTGAACCTCAGCGGTCAAATTTGTAGCGAAATACGTGTGCTTTTTTGTTTGCTCGGAAATTGCCGCTTGTCGATGCAGCACTGCTTTGAATTTTCTGCGCAATAAGCCGCCCGCTCCAAGCAGTTTTACTGTTTCAAGCCCCGAGAGCGTCTCGACCAAAACAGAGTGCTTATTCTGACCATCTTCGAATGCAGACTCTGAAATTTTCTTCATTCTTGGCTGAATATACAGCGTGGCCCCAATCAGAATGGCCACCCCGATTAACACTGGGAGCACCATCCAGCCGCCGACAATTCCAATAAATATTATGAAAATTATCGCAAAAGGCATATCAACAATTGTTACCAGCGTTGCAGATGTAAAGAACTCACGAATCTGTTCGTACTCTTTGAGCGTATTGGCGAGTGAACCAACTGAACCTTTTTTCGACTTATATTGCAGATCAATGATCTTCGCGAACAATCGATCTGCAATCGTAATGTCAGCTTCAATACCAGCCACGCCGAGAAATTTCGCACGTGATACCTTTACGGCATAGTCTGCAATCAGCAGAAAAGCCATCCCAGTTACCAGAACTGCCAGGGAGGACATTGCTTGCGCTGGAATGATCTTGTTATAGACCACCATCGAAAACATCGATACGCCCAGCGCAAAGAGATTGGTGAGCAGTGCGGCTAGCCCACTTTGGAACAAGAACCGACGGTTCTTCCAGATGGGAGAAAAAAACCAGTGAGTCTCAATTCCGGGTATCGCACCGTAGTGTTCTTCTTGCCGCTCGAAGAAACGAAAAATTCGGAGTTCTTCGTCGCTATCGTACTGCTCAAGAAAGTCATCCCAGCGAACTTTTTCCTTTCGGTCCGAAAAATTTTGAAAGACAACAACTTCTTGCAACGAATCTCGCGAGAAGATAAAACTGTCAGTACGTGTCGCCAGAATCCCGACACCCACGAATCGTTCAAAATTTATGTCGGAGAGAGCCTGTATGGATTCGTGATCGATCCCCGCTTCCGATAAGATATTAAATACTTCTTCAAAATCGAAAGACTCGGATTGACGCGAACCAATTAAGGCACGGACCTCTGCTGGAGTAATGGAGGCTTCGAACTGCGATGTTATGTCGTAGACGAAGTCTTCAAGCGATATATTAAACAAGAATGCGCTAACTGTTTAAGTCAAACAGTTCAAGTAATTGGTCGTTCAGATGAAACAACGAGTAAATTGCTACCTTGCGATCATAGTCAGCCGAAATAAGCTTCTGGGCTGCTGAAAACACGTCCTCCTGGGCTTTAAATACGTCAGTCAATGTACCTCGGTTGAGAAAAAACAGATCGCGTGTAGCAATGTCAGTCGCTTGAGCACCCTTTAAAAACTCTAGTCGCGCGACAAACGCTGCCTGTGTTGCATCGACTTCCGCGTAGGCAACCTCAAGCTTACGCATTAAATCACGACGAATTCGATCCCTCTCAAACTCGGCCTCACTCGCTTTGGCTGCCAGCGCTTTGGCGCGTGCTGTCTGCGCGAAGCCGGAAAAGACATCTACTCGGTACATTACCATTGCGGATTCAACTGTGTTTTTCCGCAAAGGCCTGTCTTGGGATTCCGTACGCGCAGCCTCAAACGTAAAGGCACCAAACAAACGACCTCTGCCAGAAGCGTAGTCGTTCTTTAGGGCGGCCACTGTTGACTCCGCCTCTCGAAACGCATTTAGCCCGGTTAGATATTCGTTGATCGTTGCAGCAGTCTTCGACCCAGCCAACTGTGGCAGTTGATGGGCCTGTTCCTTAAAGACTGGAGGCGCACCAAAAAGGCTTTTGTAGCTTGCTTCAGCGGTCTTGAGCCGCTTGGCTGCTGTCGGAAGCTCATCTAAGGCCTCAGCGAGTTTTGTTCGTGCCCGGATGATATCTAAGCTACTTCCCGCACCGAGCTTTTCTTTCTCTTGTACAAGCTTTAAGAAATCGCGTCGTGCGTCTACGTAGCCCTGTGTAAACACTAAATTTTGTCGGGTCCGTTGGACCTCTAAAGTAACGGTGAGCAGCTGAAGTAAGACTTCGCTACGCTGGTTGGCGATGCCAAACCGTGCCGCCCTGAGCTTATCTTTCGACGATTGATAGCCGGAGGTAGAGGTTCCAAAATCGTAAAGCAGTTGTGAAACCGAGGCAGTTACAGAGTTTGAGTTTCCATCACTCTGATAACTTGTCAGGTTTTGGTCTTTATTGCCCCCGCCAACGGCCAGTGTCGCCCGTGGCAGAAGCGCAGCCTTCGCTTCTTCAGACTGGAACTCCAGCGCACGTCGGGCGTCGATCGTTTTCAAAATCGTGGGTACTGAGTTAAAGCTGGCACCAATTTGAGACTGAAGAAGCTTAAACGGTGCCGCCTGCTCGGGGCTCTCACTTAGTCGTATTAACGCGACCACTGCTTTGTTGAAGGAATTCTGGGTGTAAACCTCAAAGCTTGTCTGACCAAAGGCAACCGTAGAGGTTGCAGAGCAGCAAAGAACACTGAGGATAATATGTTGATAGCGTCTACTCATTTTTGCGCACCACGACTTTCTGCAGTTGCAAGGTACATAAGCTGTCCCCGACTATAGCATAGTGGATGGCCTAAAGTGCGAGCCTTGAGCTCCAGATGCAGGTAGGGAGTACTACAGGTGCACAGGGCGCGCAGCCGGCCAACCGCTGCAACCAGCTTTCGCAGCCTTAGACTTTGTTAATTTCTAGATTGAGTAATTCGTCGTGATGTGATGTTTCACTCAATAAAAGATTAATGACTAAGTTACTGTATGCCTCTTCATCAGTTTGCTGTCTAGAGTCATATGTGACAGTGGATTCTTCGTTATCACTTGTCGCGATATTTACAATCTCAATCGTGGCGTCGTCAATATATATTTCAGTGGCCTCGTTACTGTTGTTTACATTTAGTACGCTGGCGAATTGGGAAAATTCGGAAGTATCTTGCTCTTCAAGATAGTAACCGAGGGCTAATTCCATCGCCTCCTGTGAATATGGCTCATCGAACTCAAGTTGCGATACTTCAAAATAATTTTGATCGTCGGTGTTTGTTGAATTTTCTACAACCGTGGAAACCGGTTCAGACTCAGAGATCACTATCGAATAATCAGTGACCAACCAGACATCGACCATCTCATACCTATGGCCATCCGTTTTAGTGTAATCAGATACCAACCGTAATTCGTTACCATTGTCTACACGGTCTGATTCCCTGTAGGCTAGGTTTAGACTTACGATCTCGTGCTCTGTGAGCGTAAGCAACTCACCAGCATCGGTTATTCCATCAGAATTCGCATCCCGCCATATTTTTAGGCTACTAAAGGCGTCATCCCAGCTATCGATTGTGCCGTCTTGATTTGCATCAAGATCAGCAAGCGCTTCAAATCCGTCTCGTGCACGCGAACCATTGACCAAGACAGTTGCCTCACCGAACATCTCGGTGCCATCGTTAATTAGACCATCATTATTAATATCTCGGACTAAGAACCCATCTTCGGGCGAGCTCCATGCAACTGTTGTTCGGAGACCGAAGCCGGTAATGTCGTATTCAATACCGCTCTCTATCCCGAGAGTCTGAACGCCATCATAGTTAAGATCGAGAATTAGTGGAGTAGTCGTTTCCTTTACCCCGTTCAGAGTAACGGTATAACTTGTTGACGCACTCAGAGTGCCGTCGCTCACAGTGATGATATAGGCCTCAGACATGCGCTTTTGCAGGCCATTAATTTCGGTGCTGTTGGGTGTGTATGTATACGCTCCCGAGATGCCATCAAGAATGAGAGTTCCATACAGGACAATTTTGGGGCCGTCTTGAATTCGGTAGGTTAACGCATCCCCATCTACGTCAGTTGCTGAAAAGAATCCAATGCTATTGTTAAAGGTATCGGTGCTGGGAGTGTCGTTATAGGTGGTTCCAAAGCTGTTACTTGTGAACACTGGCACATCATTGGTGCCCGTAATCGTGATGGTCACATCTTGACTAGCAATTCCGCCCTTGCCGTCATCTGCTTTAACCGTGAACACTTCATTCTTCGTCTTACCTGCAGCCAAGTTCTGTACTGCCGAGTTGGCGACCGTATAGCTCCAGACGCCGTTGTCTGTGATGCTTAAGCTGCCCAGGGGGTCGTTGACGGGAGTTACTGTTGTTTGGAAGATGGCCTGACCGGCATCGGCATCAGAGATCGT
>Ga0068877_10002923_pt1 | contig 13709 bp, 16 predicted proteins | sample NOAtaG_FD_66437 | JGI IMG/M metagenome (GOLD analysis project Ga0068877, IMG submission 66437) | Freshwater lake microbial communities from Lake Erie, under a cyanobacterial bloom - NOAA_Erie_Diel6S_1000h metaG | ecosystem: Environmental > Aquatic > Freshwater > Lake | place: USA: Ohio, Lake... | reverse complement strand
TCCGGCATCGCCGCCACCGGCCAGCGCCACCGTGCGGGCGCGCGCCAGGTGAAGGAGACGCCGGCCGCTCCCCGCCAGCTCAGCCTCGATCTGTTCGCCGCCCATGCCTCGTAAGGCGGGCAGCGGCAAAGCCGTCGCGAAACGGGACTTGCCGGTGAAAACCTGCGCCGCCTGCGGCCGGCCGTTCTCGTGGCGGAAAAAGTGGGAACGCGTCTGGGACGAGGTCCGCTATTGCTCTGACCGGTGCCGCAACGCCCGGTAACGGGCTTCCAGGCACGACTCGAAATCCTTATCGTCAATCAATATGGCCTCGGCGTACCTCGCCAGAGGCCAATATATTGTTTTTCGATGAAAACATGTCCTTGTTTTTATTGTTATTTATTTTTTTTCGATAATTTAATATTGAAAAACAATAAGCGCTCCGCTATCTAGGAATTGTCGGCGGCGGGAATGAGCCCGCCTAGGACAAACGGACAAGCCAACACAGCAACAAGGAGTATTGATCATGTCCCCCCGCGCCCGTTTCAGCGACCTCGGCGTTGAAGTTCTCGCCCCTGTCGGTGCGCTCGCCGTGACCTCCGGAAGCGCCTCTCTCCGGACCACCCCGGCGAACGATACGAGCGCCACTGGACGTCTCGATCTCCTGGCCCAGCGCCGCCGCCGCCAGAACCGCCGCGAGCTCCGCTCGTAGCAAACGAAGTGCTGCCGGGGTGCCCCTGAACCCGGCAGCACTTCACCCCCCCCTCGCCAAAATCTTCTCCCAAGGAAACGCCCATGACCCGCCTCCTCATCGCCGCCGCCCTCGCCCTCACCACGATCGCGACGCCGGCTTTCGCCGCCACGTCTGAAAAGTTCCAGATGGATGTGGAATTCTCCCGCGCCCAGCTCGCCACCCCGGCCGGCGCTGCCGCCGAGTACAAGCAGATCAGCCAGCAAGTCACTGAACGCTGCGAAGCCGAGCATGAAGGCGTCCGCTACGGCAAGGAAATCGCGGTGAAATTCTGCACCGATCGCACACTCGGCAAAGCGGTCCGCCGGATCGCCGACCCGAACCTGACCGCGGTCCACGCCGCTCAGAACTAACTCTCAGATAGCCGGAGCCTGCAGCTAAACTGCCGCTCACTCACCAGCCGCAGGTAACGTGCCCTGCCGCCTCCGTCCCCGCCAGGATGGAGGCGGTTTTTTTGAAGGCTCAGTCCGCGTCGCCGTCGCGGAAATCCTTGGCCCTCAGCACATGCACAAGACGGAAGTGCGCCGGCACGAACGGGCCCGCTTCATCCGCCTCGAACAAGGCCGCACAGCTGGTCGGAAACTTCTCGTGCAGCCGCAGCGACGCCTGATGGTCGCTTGCCCCGCCCTCGCGGAGTATCGCCAGCGCAAAATCATGCAGGCCCGGATTGTGGCCGATCACCATCAGCGTGCCGGCCGCGTCATTCTGGGTGACGGCCTCGGTCAGGCCGCGCACGCCGGTCAGGTAAAGCGACTCCATCGGGCGTACTTTCTCGCCGGTCATCACAGCGGCGACTTCCGCGCAGGTCTCGCGGGCCCGCCGGGCGCTGGAAACGAGAATGCGTTCCGGACTCCAGCTAAGCGCAACCAGCTCTTCGGCCATTCGCCGGGCGTCCGAATGACCAAGAGGCGTCAGCGCGCGGCCAAAGTCATCGATCCCCTCTGACCAGGGCTCGGTCTTGGCATGGCGCATCAGGATCAGGCGTTTCATGGATTTGCCCGTCTCCGGCGGCATTGAGGAATTCTCATCGGCGGCTTCAGGCATCTGTGGTTGTTCGGGCCCCGTTAGGCACTAGTTTCGCGGCAGAAATCAAGAGACGGGACCCACGAATGAGCCTTTTGATCGGCGACACCGCACCGGACTTCGAAGCCGAGACGACCGAAGGCCGGATCCGGTTCCATCAATGGGCTGGCACAGACTGGGTGATCTTCTTCTCGCATCCGGCCGATTTCACGCCGGTCTGCACCACAGAACTCGGCTATACGGCCCGCCTGAAAGACGAATTTGCCCGCCGAGGCGCCAAGGCGCTGGTGATCTCGGTCGATTCCCTCGAACACCACCGCGCCTGGAGCGCTGACATTGAGGAAACGCAAGGCGCCGCCGTGAACTTCCCGATGATCGCCGATACCGGCCGCAAGGTGGCGACCCTCTACAACATGATCCACCCGAACGCGGACCCGAAAGTCACCGTGCGCGCGGTCTATATCATCGATCCCGAAAAGAAGATCCGCGCCTCTATAATCTATCCGCCCAGCACGGGCCGGAACTTCGATGAAGTCCTGCGCCTGCTCGACTCCCTGCAACTCACCGACGGCTACAAGGTCGCGACGCCCGTGAACTGGATCGACGGCGAGGATGTCATCATAGCCCCCTCGCTGCAGGACCCGGCCGAGATCGCCCGCCTTTTCCCGAAAGGCTACAAGGCGCTGAAGCCTTACCTCCGCCTGACGCCGCAGCCCGGCAAAGTCTGACGCCCAAGCCCCGGCGTTGCCGCCGCCCCCAACTTTGTGCAGTGTCCGATTCGCGAGAATGGGCGCGGGATGAACATATCGGGATTTGTCGAGCAGCAATTGCCGTTCCTGCGCCGCTATGCGCGGGCGGTCACGGGCGCAGCATCGCAGGGCGATGTCGCGGTCGAAGCAACCCTCGAAGCCCTGTTCACCGATCCGCCCGACGCCCCGACACGCACGGCCATTTTCCGGGCGCTCGACCGCACGCTCCAAAGCGCGACACGGCCGAAGCCGCCGGAGAGCTTCTCCTCGCCCGGCCAGCGCGCCTTGCTCCTCACTGCCATGGAAGGCTTCAGCCCGGCCGAAGCCGCCGCCATCCTCGGCGTCACTGAAAGTGCCCTGCCGAGCCTCATGGAATCAGCTGAAACCAGTCTTGCGAAACTCAGCGGCGCCCGTATCGGCATCATCGAAGACGAACCGCTCATCGCCGCCAGCCTGACGCAGATCCTGCAATCCCTGGGGCATAGCGTGACCAGCGTGTCCGCCACGCGCACGGACGCCGTTGCGAAAGCCCTCTCAGAAAGACCGGACCTGATCCTCGCCGACATTCAGCTTGCCGACAACTCGCAGGGCAGCGACGCGGTCGCTGACATCCGCGCGGTCTATCCCGTGCCGGTCGTCTACATCACGGCCTTTCCCGAACGACTGCTGACCGGCAAACCCGGCGAGCCGACCTTCCTCATTCCGAAGCCGTTCAAGCCGGCCCATGTCCGCGCGATCGTCACCCAGGCACTGTTCTTCCGGACACTGATCAACCGCTGACCGGCCCGCTCCGCCAGCGCGTCGAGTTGGTGGTGACTGAAATCCTCAACGACATGCCCTGATCGTGAAAAACGCGCTCGGCGCTGATCGCCGGCACAAGTGACAACATCTGGGTGCCGAAGCCCTTGTGCTCCGGCTCGCCGCGACCCTTCCGGCCCGTCTCTATCCATTCGGCCCCGAAGGCGTCTCCCTCGATCCCCCAGCGCACTTGCAGCTGTCCTCCCGGTACGGAGAAACACCCATGCCGCACGGCATTGGTCACCATCTCGTGTATCAACAGCGCAGCCCACTTGGTCGCCAGCACCGACAGCACCATATCCGGCCCCTCGATCGAGACGCGCGGGTCGCCGGGCGGAACGACTCGTGCCAGCTCTGCATCGAGAATGTCCCGGAAGGCGAGACCTTCCCAATGATTGTTGGAAATCATCGACAGGTTCCGGCTCATCGCCTCAAGCCGGCTCGTGAAGGAGTCGACAAAGGCTTCGACGCTCTGAGTGTGCTGGCCGGTGATCATCGCCAGCGAGCCGACCATCGCCAGCGTATTGCGCACGCGGTGTTCAAGTTCGGAGGCGACCGCCTCCTTCTGCCGGCGAAGGCTGATCTCTTCGGTGATATCTTCGCCCGTCTGAACGATATGCGTCACCTGCCCCTGTGGTCCGAAGACCGGCTTCTCGGTCGTCCGCCAATACCTCGCGAGCGGCCGCCCGTCCGGACCCGGAATATGATAGAGTTGCTCGGGCGACCGGGCTTCCTCACCGGCAAACACCTTCTGTAAACGCAACCCCACTGCGTCCATCCGCTCCGGATCATCGGGAAACACATCGATGACGCGGCGCCCTTCCAGCTCGTGCCACGACTTGCGGACAGAGGCGCAGAAGGGCGCGTTGGCATAGACGAACCGAAACTCCCGGTCATATACGACGACGGGCGCCCCGACGCTGGCGAGGATGGCGGCAGAATCAAGCGGATTGGTCATGGACACCCCGTGGCAGGCTGAGCCCCGGCGACTGTGCCCCGCTTCGGCCAAACTGGAAAGCCGGGGGCGCGGGCTTGTGCGCCTGCGGAATATTTGCGTCCACCCCCTTCACGATAAGCCGGGAATACGCCACATCCGGCGCGGGCCGGTGCCCGGGAGATTAATAGAAGATGACAATCCTGTTCCTGCTGCTTGGTCTCGTCCTGCTGGTCGCCGGCGGCGAGCTTCTCGTCCGCGGCGCTGTCCAGCTCGCGGAGAGGTTCCGCATTTCGCCGCTGCTGATCGGCCTCACTCTGGTCGGCTTTGGCACCTCGACCCCCGAACTTGTAACCAGCCTGCAGGCCGCCTTCGCCGGCTCCCCCGGCATCGCGGTCGGCAACGTGGTAGGCTCGAACATTGCCAACATCCTGTTCATCCTGGGCCTCACGGCCATCATCTTTCCGGTGGTGATCGCGAAAGAGACGTTCAAACGGGACGGGATCGTCCTGGCGCTTTCGACGCTGATGTGCCTTGGGGCTGTCCTCTATGGGTACCTGACGCCTGTCCTCGGCGTGATCTTCGTCGCCTCGCTCGCCGGATACATCTATTATGCCTTCCGCCAGGAGCGCCAGTCGAACGCGGCAGCCGATGCCGCCTCAGGAGGGGTGTCTGATGCGCCAAGCCCCTCGGCCCCGATGATCGCCCTCGACCTCCTGTTCGTCATCGGCGGCCTCGCGCTGACGATCCTCGGCGCCCGGTTCCTGGTCACCAGCGCGATCGAGATCGCCCGGGACTTCAATGTCTCCGAAACGATCATCGGCCTTACGATTGTCGCGGTCGGCACCTCCTTGCCGGAACTGGTGACGTCCGTGATGGCGGCCCTGCGCAAGCACAGCGACATCGCGTTCGGCAATATCGTCGGCTCCAACATCTACAACGTCCTCGGCATCCTTGGCGTCACCGCCATCATCAAGCCGATCGACGTGCCCCCGCAGATCGCCAGCCTGGACATCTGGGTAATGATCGGCGCCACGGTGCTGCTCATCATCACGGCTACCTCCCGCTGGCGCATCGGCCGGGTCGAGGGCGGGATCATGCTGGCGGCCTATGTCGGCTATTGCGTCTGGCTGGGGATGAATTCCGCCGCGTGATGATGGCTTGACGCTGCCCCCGCTCGGCGCCAATCCAGCGGGGGCATGCGTCTGCCCCACCCCATCCTGCTTGTCTGCTTTGGCGTCATCTTCGGGTGCGGCGTCGATGCCGTAATGAAGCATGTGATGTTGGGCGGCACCAGCGTGCTGACGGCCACCACCTGGCGCTATATCCTCGGCTCGGTGATCATGGTCAGCCTGTTCGCTGCCAGCCGCCGCGCGGTTCCCGGCCTGCCGGCGATCCGCTTCCATGCGCTGCGCTCGCTCGCGCAGGTCATCTCGGCCTTTGCCTTCTTCTACTCCCTCACCCAGATCGCGCTGGCCGAAGCCGTCGTCATGGGCTTCACCGCCGCACTGATGATCGCCCCGATTGCGCGCGTCATCCTCGGCGAAAAGATGAGCCCGGTGACCATCATTGCCTCGCTCGTCGGTTTTGCCGGCGCCGCCCTCGCCGCGACCGCCCAAACGCAAGGCGGCCCACCGGACGGAAACCGGCTCTATGGCACAGCTGCGATCCTAGTCTCTGCCGTGCTCTACGCGCTCAACATCGTGCTGCTCCGCCTGCGGTCGAAGGAGGAAGACAGCCTGACGCTCGTCACCTTCATGAACGTCTTCCCGGCGCTTTTCCTGCTGCCCTTCATGTTCCTGTTCACCGAGTGGACACCGGAAGCGCATTCCTGGGGCGCGATGATCGGCGTCGCCTTCCTCGGCATCGGCATCTGGTGGCTGATGACGCTCGCGTATGCCAAGGCCAAGGCGCAAACGCTCGCGCCCTTCGAGTATACCGGCCTCATCTGGTCGGCCCTGCTCGGCTACGCATTCTTCCAGGAAATCCCCGGCTGGCGCGTCTATGCCGGCGCAGCGATCATCATCGCCGCCTGCCTCGTCGTCGCCTTCGAGACCCACTTCATCGCCCGCCGCGAAGCAAAAATGCCCGCGAGCGACATCCTGACGTGAGGCGGACGCCTACAGAGCCAGCTCAAGCTTCCCGTTGCACAGCGCCGAGTAGTCGTTCACCAACGCCTCGGAAATGAACCCCGGCTTGTAACGGTGCTCGCCGATCTCGCAGACCGGGGTGAGTTCGGCGGCCGATCCGGTAATGAAGCATTCGGAGAATGTGGGCAGCTCGCTCGGGAAGATCGCCCGCTCAACCACCTCGATCTGGCGTGCCTTCGCCAGCGCAATCGTCGTCTGCCGCGTCAGGCCGTTGAGGAAACAGTCCGGCGTCGGCGTGTGCAGGGCGCCGTCGCGCACGAAGAAGATGTTGGCGCCGGTCGCCTCGGCAATCTGGCCCCGGTAGTCGAGCATCAGGGCATCTTGATAGCCGGCCTTCTCGGCGGCGTGCTTGGACAGGGTGCAGATCATGTAGAGGCCGGCCGCCTTCGCCTCGCAGGGCGCGGTGTCCGGCGCCGGGCGCTTCCACTGGGCGTGGGTCAGGCGGATGCCCTTCATCTTGTCGGCAAAATAGTCGCCCCAGTTCCACACGGCGACGGCCAGGTGGATCGTGTTGTTCTGGGCAGAAACGCCCATCATCTCCGAGCCGCGCCAGGCGATAGCCCGGACGTAGGCGCTCTCGAGGCCGGACTTCGCCACGGCCTCCTTCTTGGCCTGCTCGACCTCTTCCACGCTGAACGGGATATCAAAGCCCATGATCCCCGCAGACCGGTGCAGGCGCTTGGAATGGTCCAGCGAGCGGAAGATCTTGCCGCCATAGGCGCGCTCGCCCTCGAACACGGCCGAGGCATAGTGAAGCGCATGGGTAAGCACGTGCACCTTGGTGTCGCGCCAGGGTACGAACTGGCCGTCCATCCAGATGTATCCGTCGCGATCATCATAAGGGATGGCAGCCATGGGAACGCTCCTCGCTTGAACTTTCTGCGTATTCGGGTTCATTTCCGACTTATGGCCGTGCCCGTCAACCTGAACCGTCCTTTCGACCCCCGGCTGTTCCTGACTGATCAGGAACTCGACCGGAGCGCCGGACTCCTGATTTCAGGGGCATCCGTGCTCGCGAAGGCGGCTGAAAGTGCTCGCAAGAAGGCCGGTCTGAGCAAGCCTGAACTGCAGATTCTCATGGCCGTGCGCTACCGCCCGGGCCTGACAGTGAGCGAGCTGCGAAGCAGCCTGGGCATGACGGTGCCGACTTTTGCCCGGATCATCGGCAAGCTGGACGAGCGCGGGCTGATCGAACGGGCCCGCGAAACCAGCGACGCGCGCCGCCGCAAGCTGACCCTGTCGGATGCCGGGGTCACCCTCACCACCCCGATTGCCATCGAAGTGCGCGAGCGCCTGCGCCTCGCCTTCCGCGCCAGCGGGCCGGAAGCCGTCGCCGGGGCCCGGTTCCTGCTCGAAGCGCTGGTGAAGTGAGGCAAGCGTGAAAGAACCCGCCCATATCCTCATCGTCGATGATGACGACCGTATCCGCGACCTGACCAAGCGCTTCCTCACAATGAAGGGCTTCCGGGTGAGCGGCGCGGCCGATGCGGCCTCGGCCCGCCGGCTGATGGAGAACATGGCCTTCGACCTCGCGATCCTCGACATCATGATGCCGGGCGAGGACGGGCTTTCGCTCCTCAACGGCATCCGCAAGGGCACGGCGCGGGAGACGCCGGTCATGCTGCTGACAGCGCGGGGGCAGACCAGCGACCGGATCGAGGGCCTGCGCTCCGGCGCCGATGACTACCTCGCCAAGCCCTTTGAGCCGGAGGAGCTGGTGCTGCGCTGCGAGGCGATCCTGCGCCGCTCGCAGAAATCGGCCCCGCCGCCGGACGAGATCGAGATGTCAGGCCTCGTCTTCAATGCGGCGCGCGGGGAACTCAAATCCGGCGACGAGCGCATCCGCCTGACCGATGCCGAGCTTCAACTGCTCACCGTGCTCGCCCGAAATCCCGGCGAACCGGTCAGCCGCGAAGACCTCGCCGTGATGACCTCGGCAGGCCTCGAACGCTCCGTGGACGTACAGGTCACGCGGCTGCGCCGGAAGATCGAGCCGAACCCGAAAGAGCCTGTCCACATCCAGACCGTGCGGGGCATCGGCTACCGCCTGATGCCGGACTGAGATGGCAAGTTTCCGCCTCCGGGATATCGCGCCGCGCGGGCTGTATGCCCGCACGCTGCTATTGTTGCTGGTTCCGGTTCTGCTGATCCTTGGACTGATGACCTGGTACTATTATTCAAGCCAGGTTACCGAAGTGAACCGCAAGCTTGCCCAGGCCATCGCGCGGGATGCGAACCTCATTCGCGCCACCTGCCTCGACACAAGCGCCGGCGAAGGTGAGCATGCCCGTATCCAGTCGCAGATCGATACCTGGTACACCTGCAGCCTGATGGCGGAAGCCATTCCGGAAGACCGGCTCAGGCAGACCTTTGCCTATGACGCGACGCTGAAATCCGAACTGTCCGGCCGGCTCGGCGTACCGGTTTTCGTTGGCCTCGAACGCGGCAATGCGCGCCTGCACATCCGCTTCCCGGTCAATGAAGGCACCGGCGAGATCATCATCGACCGCAAGCGCGCCTTCATGATCAACTCGCACATCTTCATCGTGTGGGTCATCGGGTTCTCACTGCTCATGGTCGCGCTGGCGATCGGATTCCTGAACCAGCAGGTGCGCTCGATCATCCGCCTGTCGGAAGCCGCAAGGGCCTTTGGCCGGGGGCGTGACTTGCCGGACTTCCGCCCTTCTGGCGCCACGGAAGTTCGCGATGCCGCGCGCGCCTTGATCGACATGAAAGAACGCCTCACTGCCTTTGCCGACCAGCGCACCGCCATGCTCGCCGGTGTCAGCCATGACCTGCGCACGCCGCTGACGCGGCTGAAACTTGCGCTCGCCATGATGGAGGAGAGCGAAGACATCCGCGCCGCCAAGGCGGACCTCGATGACATGGCGATGATGCTGGACGAATACCTCGCGTTCGCCCGCGGCGAGGAAGCCGATGAGGCGACGCTGTTCGACATCGCGCAGGTCACGCGCGAGGTTGCCGCCGGCCTCGCCCCGCAAACGACGGTGGCAGGCCCGTCGCGCATCCTGGTCATGGGCCGGCAGCTCGCCCTGAAGCGCGCCATCACCAACCTTGTATCGAATGCGCAGAAATATGCCGCGTCGAGCCGTGTTTCGCTGGTCGACGGGCCACACTGGGCCGAGATTGTCGTGGATGATGACGGCCCCGGCATTCCGCCTGATCGCCACGAGGAAGCCTTCCGCCCCTTCTCGCGCCTCGATGAAGCCCGCGGACAGAACCAGTCCGGCACCGGCCTTGGCCTGACATTGGCGCGCGACACCGCCCGCGCCCATGGCGGCGACATCCGCCTTATGCAAAGCCCGATGGGCGGCCTGCGCGCCGTCTTGCGTGTGCCGACCGAGCCGAAGTAGGAGCAGGTCATGACAAGTCCGGCCCTCCCTTCCCGCGTGCGAATATCCTCCGTCCAGTTCGAGATGCGCCGGATTTCGGCGCTCGAAGAATTTGAGGAGCGCATCGCCTACTATGCGCGGGTGGCCAGTGAATACGGCGCCGACTTTGTCGTCTTCCCGGAACTCTACACGCTGCAGACCCTGTCGCTTGCGCCGGAACGGCTGGGGCCCGCCGCGGCCATCGCGGCGCTGACGGCCTACACCCCGCGCTTCGAAGCCCTGCTGACCGGGCTTTCCGTCCGCCACCGGATCAATGTGATCGGCGGCACGCACGTCACCCGGGTTGCCTCAGGCGACATCCGAAACATAGCCTATGCAGCGCTCAGGGATGGCAGCCTGCACCGGCAGGAGAAGATCCACGCAACGCCCTCCGAGCGCAGCTTCTGGGGTGTTAGCGGCGGCAGCGAGAACAAGGTGATCGCGACCGATTGCGGCCCGGTCGGCATCGCCATCTGCTACGATTCCGAGTTCCCCGAGCAGGTGCGCCATCTGGCTGACCAGGGCGCGATGATCCTGTTCGTGCCTTTCTGCACCGATGACCGCAACGGATACCTCCGTGTACGGTATTGCTGCGCGGCGCGGGCGATCGAGAACCAGATCTATGTGGCAATTTCGGGCGTCTGCGGAAACCTGCCGAATGTCGGCAACATGGATGTGCATTATGCGCAAGGCGCCGTCCTCACCCCTTGCGACCTGCCCTTCGCCTGGAACGGTGTCCGCGCCGAAGCAGAGCCGAACGTGGAGACCATGATCGTCGCAGACGTCTCGCTCGCAGACCTCGCCGAGGCCCGCCTTCGCGGCACGGTTCAGAACCTGAACGACCGCCGCACCGATTTGTATGGCAGCGGCTGGAAGGCCTAGGCGATGAGCCGCGCCGCCAGCTGGTCCATGAAGCCGGCGAGCTCGAGGTCTTTCTGCGTTACTCCGTCTGCGTCATGCGTGGTGAGGGTCACCTCGACCTTGCTGTAGACGTTGAACCATTCCGGATGGTGGTCCATCTGCTCGGCCTTCAGCGCGGCGCCGGACATGAAGGCGAAAGCGGTCTTGAAGTCGGCAAACTTGTAGGCCTTGAAGATGGCATCGCGTTCGCCGCTGGCGACGCTCCAGCCTTTCAGCGCCTTGACGGCAGCGGCCGCCCCGATCTTTGCGCTCATGCTCAACCCTCTCCGTCTTGTCCGAGTACGTAGTAGATCCAGGTGCCGTCTTCGGCGATGGCGGTGCGCATGCCGGGATAGCCTTCGCCGGCGCGGATGCGCGCGATACCGTCTTCACCGATCAGCTCCTCCAGCCGGCGCCGGTCCTGGAAGGAGAGCTTTTCGGGGATCAAGTCGGACGGGTCTTTCGCCGCAAGGTCCGGCCAGACATACCAGCGCTCGCCATCAATCTCGCGCAGGCCGGCCGGCTGTTCGAACAGGTCACGGAGCTTCCGGTTGGGGTCGACGCCGGTGCGTCGCAACAGGTCCCAGAACTGGAGATGGTCCTGCCCGCCGACATTCGACTTGAAGTCCGGATTTTCGCTTGCCGTTTCAGCGAGTCCCCGCAGCGAACCGCGGGCGGCGTGGAGCAACAGCTCCTCCTTCTTGCGGGCCGCGGCCCGGCTGATCTCGACCGGGGCCGGGGGCGCTGGCGGCTCGGTGAACCGCTCGTCCGGCGCGGGCGGCAGCCGCACGACCACTTCCGGCTCAGCCTGCGAACAGGCGGCGAGCAGGACGGCGGCGATCAATGCAGCGAGACTAGCGGAGCGCATAGCCGGTCACGGCTTCCAGATCGGCGAGGAGTTGTTCCTCGCTGGTGACCTTGATGGTCGCCATGCCCATGTCGCGGGCGGGCTTCAGGTTGATACCGAGGTCATCGAGATAGACGCAGGCCTTCGGATCAACATCGAGCGCTTCGCACATCAGCGCATAGATGCGCGGATCGGGCTTCCGGATGCCGAGCTTGGAACTTTCGATCAGGTGATCGAACAGGTCGAACACCGCGGCGAGTTCCTTCGCCTTGGCATCATCGTTCGTCATCGAGGCGCCCTTGCCGATGGGGGCGTTGTTGGTGATGCAGCCGACCTTGCCCTTCGTCTTGCAGACCCTGAGCGCCTGCACGACGCGCGGGCGCAGGCTGCCGGAGAGGAGGCCGAGGATGTTGCGTCCCGGCACTTCATGGCCGAGCGCCATCGATTCGATACGGAAGAGTTCGTCGAACCCTTCGGCATCGACTTCGGACCGTTCCAGCTTCGCCCAGGCATTCTCGAGCGGGTTGATGGAATTGACCGTGCGGATGAAGTCCACCGGCAGGCCGGAGGCAGCCTCGTAGCGGTTGAAGGCCTCGAAGGGCGAGGAGGTGAACACCCCGCCGAAATCCCAGATGATCGCTTGGAAGGTACGTGACATGGCGGCTAGCTAGCGCGCCCGGGCAGGCATTTCAAACCTTGATTTTCAGCCCTGATTTTTATCGTCGCGCCCTTGCGGGTCCGGGCGGGGGCGATAGTGTCCCGGCCCGAGACAAAAGGGAGAAAAACCATGGGCGTTCTGGACGGAAAAGTGGTGCTGGTCACCGGCGGCGGCAATGGCATCGGCAAGGAATGCGCGCTGCTGGCGGCGCGGCAGGGCGCCAAAGTCGTGGTCAACGACCTCGGCGGCAGCCTGAAGGGCGATGAGGAAGGCTCGGCCGGGCCGGCAGAGGCTGTCGCAGCGGAAATCCGCAAAGCCGGCGGCGAGGCGATCTCCAACTCGGACAGCGTGACGGATTATAACGCCGTCGCCGGCATGGTGACGCAGGCGCTCGACACTTATGGGCGCCTCGATGCCATCGTGAACCCGGCCGGCATCCTGCGCGACGGGATGTTCCACAAGATGAGCGAGAGCGACTGGAAGAGCGTGATCGACGTTCACCTGCATGGCTCGTTCAACGTGACACGGGCCGCGATCGAATACTTCCGCGAGAACGAGCGCGGCTCCTTCGTGCTGTTCACCTCGACCTCGGGCCTGATCGGCAATATCGGCCAGGCGAACTATGCCGCTGCCAAGCTCGGCATTGCCGGCCTCAGCCGCGTGGTGGCCATGGAAGGCGCGGCGAAGAAGGTGCGCTCGAACATCATCGCGCCGTTTGCCTGGACACGGATGATCGCCTCCATCCCGGTGAAGGACGAAGCGAGCGCGCAGCGCGTCGAGCGGATGAAGAACGGCATGCGGGCCGACCAGGTTGCGCAGCTGGCGATTGCGCTCTGCGCCGATACGGCGGCGCATGTCAGTGGGCAGATCTTCGGCGTGCGGGGCAATGAAGTGATCCTGTTCGATCAGCCGCGCCCGGTGAAATCGCTGGCACGCCTCGAAGGCTGGACACCGGAGACGCTGATCGAGCATTGCTTCCCGGCGATGAGCGGCAGCTTCTTCAGCATGGGCGCAACGGCGAGCGTCTTCCCCTACGATCCGGTCTAGGGCTGCACTTGCGGCCGGACGCGCCGGGGGGCGGCCGGTCAACAGAGGTTGTCATCCCGGCCAGCGCGAAGCGCGTGAGCCGGGACCTTGTTTGTAGTGTTAGCGAACATGCAGCGGAGAGAAGGTCCCGGCTCACGCGGGCTTCGCCCGCTGGCCGGGATGACAGGGATGTGGGGGCTAGGAGGTATCCAGAGTTGAGGCGAGAGCCCCGTCCGACTCGCGCCGCTGGCGCGGGCCACCTCCGCCCGCTTCGCGGGGGAGGATGAGGATGCATGCCGCTTCGAAGGGTGAGAGCCCTTCGAGATTTGCCGGGAGATCAGACGCCCAACCGGCATCCGTCAGGGGACGGAAGGTTCGGGAGATGGGTCTGTAGTTTAGCGGATCGGGCCGCAGGTCGCCTTCGAAAGCGATGTAGACCTGGCCCCACCAGGTGATGCCGAGAAGGAATTCGGTGCGGTTCGAGGCATCGTACGCGCGGAAC
>Ga0068877_10002922_pt1 | contig 13709 bp, 13 predicted proteins | sample NOAtaG_FD_66437 | JGI IMG/M metagenome (GOLD analysis project Ga0068877, IMG submission 66437) | Freshwater lake microbial communities from Lake Erie, under a cyanobacterial bloom - NOAA_Erie_Diel6S_1000h metaG | ecosystem: Environmental > Aquatic > Freshwater > Lake | place: USA: Ohio, Lake... | reverse complement strand
CGTCGATGGCGGCGTGCGCCTCGGCGAGCGTCGTCGCGACCACCACGCCCTTGCCCGCCGCCAGGCCGTCGGCCTTGATGACGATCGGCGCGCCGTGCTTCTCGACGTGTGCGTGCGCCTCGGCCGCGTCGGTGAAGCTGGCGTAGAGCGCGGTCGGGATGCCGTGGCGCTGCATGAACTCCTTGGCGAAGGCCTTGGAGCTCTCGAGCTGCGCCGCCGCCTTCGTCGGTCCGAAGATGCGCAGGCCGCGGGCGCGGAACAGGTCCACGATGCCGGCGGCCAGTGGCGCCTCGGGCCCGACCACCGTGAGCGCGATCTTCTCGGCGGCGGCGAAGTCGGCCAGTTCGTCGATCTTCGCGAGCGGCAGGTTCTTCAGCGCAGGGTCGAGCGCCGTGCCGCCGTTGCCCGGCGCCACGTAGACCGTCTGCACGCGCGGGCTCTGGGCCAGGCGCCAGGCGAGCGCGTGCTCGCGGCCGCCGGAGCCGACGACGAGGACCTTCATCCGAGGTCCAGCTCGGCGTTGTGGAACACGTCCTGCACGTCGTCCAGTTCCTCGATCACGTCGAGCAGCTTCTGCATCCTCGCGGCCTCGTCGCCGGCCAGCGCGATCGTGTTCTCGGGGCGCATCGTCACCTCGGCCACCTCGGCCTTGAGGCCGGCCTTCTCGAGCGCCGCCTTCACGTCCTCGAAGGCCGTGGGCGCGGTCAGCACCTCGATCGAGCCGTCGTCGCCGGTGATCACGTCGTCGGCGCCGGCCTCGAGCGCGGCCTCCATCACCTTGTCCTCGCTGGTGCCGGGGGCGAACAGCAGCTGCCCGCAGTGCTTGAACTGGAAGGCCACCGAGCCTTCGGTGCCGAGGTTGCCGCCGTGCTTGCTGAAGGCGTGGCGCACCTCGGCCACGGTGCGCACGCGGTTGTCCGTCATGCAGTCGACGATGATGGCTGCGCCGCCGATGCCGTAGCCCTCGTAGCGGATCTCCTCGTAGTGCACGCCCTCGAGGTTGCCGGTGGCCTTGTCGATGTTGCGCTTGACGGTGTCGGCCGGCAGGTTGACGGCCTTGGCCTTGTCGATGGCCAGCCGCAGCCGCGGGTTGGCGGTCGGGTCGCCGCCGCCCTGGCGCGCGGCGACCATGATCTCGCGGATCACGCGTGTCCAGGCCTTGCCGCGCTTCTCGTCCTGGCGGCCCTTGCGGTGCTGGATGTTGGCCCACTTGGAATGACCGGCCATCGGGATGTCTCGCGCCTGATCGGCGGCATGTCGGAACGGGGGCGCGAGTTTACCGGGCGGCGCCGCGCGGCCGGTCTGATCTGGCGCAGTCCGGCCGCGGGGCGCCGGCTTGGGGCAGGATCGCGGCGTGAGTGCCGACCCGTTGCCCGACCCGTTACCGGACTCCCCGCCCGGCGATCGGCCCGGCGCTCGCCGGGCCGACCGCGCCGCAGCCGCCCCGTCGTCGCCCCAGCCGCTGACGCTGGACGACAGCGCGCTGCGCAACCGCGTCGCCGCGCTCGGACTGAAGCAGTGGTGGCTGGCCGAGCAGGCCAGTGTCGACCGGCGTACCGTGCTGCGATGGGTGAACGGCCAGGTGCGTCAGATCCAGCCGGCCAACCTGCGACGGCTGGCCGCCGTGCTGGGCTGCGCCGAGCACGAGCTACTGCTGGCCACGCCGCAGGCCGCCGCATCGGCGCTGGCCGGCGCCGACGAGCAGCGCGCCGCCGGCGCGGCGCTGGCGGCCGGCCACCTGCTCGACCGCCTGGGGCCCGTGCACGAGTGGGACGTGGCCGAGCAGTTGCTGAAGGCAGTGGCCTTGCCCGACCTGCCGGCCGCGGTGCTGGGCCGCCTGCTGCACCAGCTGGCCGTGGCCTGCTGGCGGCAGGACAAGCTGGACGACGCCGCGCGCCACAACGCCACCGCGCTGGCGCTCGCCTCGCGCTGCGGCGACCGCGCCCTGCAGGCCGAGGCGCTGGGCAGCCGCGCCAACCTGCGCTGGTGGCGCGGCGAACTGGCCGCGGCGCTGGCCGACTGGCAGGCCGCGCTGGCCGACGAGGCGGTGTTCGGCCCGCGCGCACGGGGCAGCCTGCACAACAACCTGGGCGCCGCGCTGTGCGAGATCGGCCGCCTGGACGAAGGCCGCGCGCGCCTGCTGCACGCGCTGGAGTGCTTCGACGACGACGGCACGGCGATGAACCGGAGCATCGCGCGCGGCCTGCTGGCGCTGGCGGCGCTTTCGGCGCTCGATGCCGAGGACGCCAGCGCGGGCGATCTGGTCGGCATCGCCGAGCGCGAGGCACTGCGCAGCGAGGCGCAGGCCCGGCGGGCCGACTACCGACGCGGCCTGGCCTTCGCGCTGCTCTTGCGGGCCGAGGTGGACGCGCGCCGTGGCGCCGCCCGGGCCGACGTCGAGGCGCGCGTCGAGGCCGGCCGCGCTGCCTTCGCCGTGCTCGGCATCCGCGAGTCGCTGAACGAGCGCCTGGCCGCGCGCGCTCTGGCGCGGGCCGGCGCGCCCGAGGCAGCGCGGCAGGCCCTGGGCCGCGCCTGGACCTGGGCCGGGCCGTTTCCGCTCGAGCAGGCCGAGCTGCGGCTGCTGCAGGCCCGGCTCGCGGCAGCGGCCGACGAACGGCGCGCGCTGGCCCTGGACGCCGCGGCGCGCTTCGAACGGCTGGGCGCGCCGCTGAAGGCCGAGCGGGCCCGCGCGCTGGCTGCCTGACGCCTGACGCCTGACGCGGCAACATCGTGGCCGTGCAAGCGCCCGCGCCCACGCCAGCCATGTCACCGCGTGTCACTTGGCACCGCGCGGCCGCGCGAGTACCGTGGCGGCCATCGACGAGCACCCGACGGACGAGCACCCGATGACCGCTGCCCCCACCGAGTTCGCCCCCTGGCTCGACCAGGCCTGGACCGACCACGCCGACCACCCCGCCGCCGTGGCCGCGCGCATCGACGCCGAGGGCAACGCGCTGGCCGCCGGCGACGCCGACGTGCACGCCCTCGCCCGCCTCGGCCATCACGTGCATGGCGACCACCTCGGCGGCGAACCCGCGCAACTGGCCGCCGGCCGCGCGCAATTGGTCCGCCTGGCCGCGCACCCCCGGGCCGGCGACGGGGCCCGCGCCGGCATCGCGCTGCTCGACGCGAGCCTCGTGCTCACCGGCGGCGGTGCGCCGCCCCAGGCGCTGGGCGCGGCCGACCGCATCCGCGTGCAGGCCCTCGCCGCCAGCAACCTCGCCGAGCGCGACAGCGCCCGCGCCGCCGCGCTGCTGCAGCAGGCGCTGGCCGAGGAGGAGATCGCCGGCCTGCCCGACGCCGACCCGGCGGTGCGCGCGCTGGCCATGACGGGCAACAACATCGCCGCCACGCTGGAGGAGAAGTCCGATCGCAGCGCCGATGAACGCGCGCTGATGATCCTGGCCGCGCGCACCGGCCGCGCGTGCTGGGCGCGCGCCGGCACCTGGCTGGAGACCGAGCGCGCCGAGTACCGCCTGGCCAGGACGTGGATCGCCGCCGGCGACCTGGTGCAGGCGCGGCGCCACGCCCAGGCCTGCCTGGAGATCGTGCGCGAGCACGGCGACGTCGCGCTCGAGGCCTTCTTCGGCTGGGAGGCGCTCGGCCACGTCGAGGCGGCGGCCGGCAACCGCGTGGGCCACGGCGAGGCGCTGGCACAGGCACGGGCGGCCTTCGAGCGCCTCGACGCCGGCGACCAGGGCTGGTGCCGGGCCGAGCTGGACAAGCTGGCCGCCCGCTGACGCAACCGCGGCCCGGCCCACGCCGATCGGGGGCGCATCGGCTCGTCTAGACTGCGCGCGAGCACCCGGCGCGGACCCTCCCGCATCGCCGGCGGCGCTCGGAGTCCCCCATGCCCGAACCGATCCTCGTCGCCCAGCATGGCGACATCCAATGCCACCTGTTGCCGGCCCTGGCCAACCGTCACGGCCTGATCACGGGCGCCACCGGCACCGGCAAGACGATCTCGCTGCAGAAGCTGGCCGAGAGCTTCAGCGCCATCGGCGTGCCGGTGTTCATGGCCGACGTCAAGGGCGACCTGACCGGCATCACGCAGAAGGGCAGCCTGAGCCCCAAGGTGGCCGGCATCCTGAAGGATCGCGGCCTGCCGCTCCCCGACAGCACGGTGTGCCCGGCGACGCTGTGGGACGTGTTCGGCGAGCAGGGCCACCCGGTGCGCGCGACGGTGTCGGACATGGGCCCGCTGCTGCTCGCGCGGATGCTGGCGCTCAACGAGACGCAGCAGGGCGTGCTGAACCTGGTGTTCAAGATCGCCGACGACCAGGGCCTGGCGCTGCTGGACATGAAGGACCTGCGCGCGATGCTGCAGCACGTGGGCGACAACGCGAAGGACTTCACCACCGAGTACGGCAACATCAGCGCCGCCTCGGTGGGCGCGATCCAGCGCGGCCTGCTGCAGATCGAGGAGCAGGGCGGCGACCGCTTCTTCGGCGAGCCGATGCTCGACCTCGGCGACTTCATGCAGACGGTGGACGGCAAGGGCGTGGTCAACATCCTCGCCGCCGACCGGCTGATGACCTCGCCACGGCTTTACGCCACGTTCCTGCTGTGGATGCTCTCGGAGCTGTTCGAGACATTGCCCGAGGTGGGCGACCTCGACAAGCCCAAGCTGGTGTTCTTCTTCGACGAGGCGCACCTGCTGTTCAATGATGCGCCCAAGGTGCTGGTCGAACGCATCGAGCTCGTGGTGCGGCTGGTTCGCTCCAAGGGCGTGGGCGTCTACTTCGTGACGCAGAACCCGCTGGACGTGCCCGATACCGTGCTGGCGCAGCTGGGCAACCGCGTGCAGCACGCGCTGCGCGCCTTCACGCCGCGCGACCAGAAGGCGGTGAAGAGCGCGGCCGAGACGATGCGCGCCAACCCGAAGATCCGCGACATGGCCAGCGCGATCACCGAGCTGGCCGTCGGCGAGGCGCTGGTCAGCTTCCTCGACGAGAAGGGCCGCCCGAGCGTCACCGAGCGCGTCTACGTGCTGCCGCCGGGCAGCCAGATCGGCCCGATCACGCCCGAGCAGCGCAAGGCGCTCGTCGCCGGCTCGCTGGTGGCGGGCACCTACGAGAAGCAGGTGGACCGTGAGTCGGCCTACGAGAAGCTGAAGGGCCGTGCCGAGACGGGCACGGCGGGTGGCGGGGGCGCGGCGGCCGGCAGTGCAGCCGGCGGCGGGCCTGCGGCCGGCGGCATGATGGACATGGTCAAGGACATGATGCTCGGCAGCACCGGTCCGCGCGGCGGGCGCCGCCCCGGCCTCGTGGAGGCCGCCGCCACCTCGGCCGTTCGCAGCATCGGCACACAGGTCGGCCGCGAGATCATGCGCGGCGTGCTCGGTTCACTGCTGGGGGGCACCCGTCGCCGCTGAACTGCTGACGCCCGCGCCGCGCTGCGACGCGGCGCTGCGCGACGCTCTGCAGCGCCGCCTGGCGGCCTGGCCGCGGCAGGCCCTCGACGAGCCCGGGCTGCGTCGCGCGGCGGTGGTGATCGCCGTGGTCGAGGCCGGCGGCGGCGCCGACCTGCCGGGCCTGCCGCGCCACGCCGGCTGGAGCGACGAGGCCGCGCTGCTGCTGACGCGGCGTCCGCGCCACCTCGACCGCCACGCCGGCCAGTGGGCCCTGCCCGGCGGCCGGATCGATGACGGCGAGACGGCTGCCGCAGCCGCGCTGCGCGAGCTGCACGAGGAACTCGGACTCGAGCTCGGCGCCGACGCGCTGCTCGGCGTGCTGGACGACTACGCCACCCGCTCCGGCTACGTCATCACGCCCTTCGTCGCCTGGGCCGGCCGCGCCGAGCCGCTCGAGCCCGACCCCGGCGAGGTGGCCAGCGTGCACCGCATCCCGCTGGCCGAGCTGCTGCGCGCCGACGCGCCGCTGCTCGACCCGCCGCACGACGCGGGCGGGCCCCCGGTGCTGCGGCTGCCACTGGGTCCCCGCGCCGATTCGTGGGTGGCGGCGCCCACGGCCGCGCTGCTGTACCAGTTCCGCGAGGTGGCGCTGCTGGACCGGGCCACGCGCGTGGCGCACTTCGACCAGCCGCGCTTCACCTGGCGCTGACCTCGACGATGACCTCGACGATGACCTCGACGATGACCTCGACGATGACCTCGACGATGCAGCAGGCGCCTGACGCGCGATGATACGGACTGCGGACGCGGCAGCGTCTGCCCGCACTGGAGGAGCCCCATGACCTGGCTGAAGTGGACGTTGATCGTGCTTCTGGCGCCACCGCTCATGTTCCTGGCCGCTGGCCAGCTCGGCGCGTTGCGCGGGCAGGCGCCGTCGGACCTGGGCCTGCGGGAGGGCAAACTCAAGGCGCCGTCGGCCACCCCGAACAGCGTGTCCAGTCAGGCGGCGCTGTGGCCCGGCCACCCGCAGCTCGAGTACGCCCGCATCGAGCCGCTGCCGGCCGGCGCCGACGGCCGCGCGACGATGCGGCGCCTGGCCACGCTGGTGGCCGCGATGCCCGGCGCGACGGTCGTCACCTCGCGCGACGATTACCTGTACGTGCAGTTCGAGACGCGCTGGCTGCGCTTCGTCGACGACGCCGAGTTCACGCTGCAGCGCGACGCCGGCGGCGGCGCCGGCGTGATCCACGTGCGGTCGGCGTCGCGTCTGGGGCACGGTGACTTCGGCGTCAACCGCGCCCGCATCCAGGCCATCCGCGCCCGGCTGGCGGCCGGCTGACACGCAGCGGCGGCGCAGCGGCGTCCCGCGACCACAAGTGGCGTTTCGTCGCACGGCGGTGCCGCGCCGCCGGCCGGCGCCCGACAATCGCGGCCGATGAGCGCACCGGCCCCGTCGATCGACTCCCCGGGCGCTCCGGCCCGTGCCCCGGGCCCTTCCGCGCTGGCGGCGATGGTCGCGCGCATGGCTGCCAACTGGTGGCGCACCGGCCTGTTCATGACCGTGCTGTGCACGCTGATCGCGTTCGTCATCACCGCGATCGACGGCTCGGGGCTGCGCTTCAAGCTCGTCTACTCCTTCGCGGTCGGCCTGTCGTGCCTGGCCACGATCAGCGCCACCCGCCTGCTCGCCGCCGCGCTGCACGACCTGCTGCGTCGCCAGCGCGGCCTGCCCGCGGACGCCGGCACCTTCGGCGGCGGCGGCTGGGGCGGCGTGGCGCCGGGGGTGCTGCTGGCAGTGCTGCTGGGGCCGCCGCTCGGCCTGACGATCGGCGACCGCCTCACCGGCCTCGTCAGCCCGAGCCTGCTCGACTTCAGCGCCGGCAACTCCCGGATCACCTTCGCGATGGCGCTCGCGGGCACGCTGGTCGCCGTGGCCGTGCTCAGCCTGCGGGAGCGGCTCGCCGCCGCGCGAGCCGCTGCGGAGGCTGCCGAGCGCCAGAGCACTGCAGCCCGGCTCGCGCTGCTGCAGTCGCAGCTCGAACCGCACATGCTGTTCAACACGCTGGCCAACCTGCGCGTGCTGATCGGCATCGACCCGCCGCGCGCGCAGCAGATGCTCGACCGGCTCAACGCCTTCCTGCGCACCACGCTGGCCGCCTCGCAGGCGCCGTTGCACCCGCTCGGGCGCGAGTTCGCCTGGGTCGAAGACTACCTGGCACTCATGAAGATGCGCATGGGCGAGCGGCTCGAGGTGCAGCTCGCGCTGGCCCCGGCGCTGGCCGCGCTGCCGGTGCCGCCGCTGGTGCTGCAGCCGCTGGTGGAGAACGCCGTGCGCCACGGCGCCGAGCCGCAGGTGGGCGGCTGCCGCATCGAGGTCGGCGCGCTGCGCGAGGGCGCGACGCTGCGCCTGACGGTGCGCGACACCGGCGTCGGGCTGTCGCGGGCCGGCACGCCGGGGCCGGGCGGTGGCTTCGGGCTGGCCCAGGTCCGCGACCGCCTGGCCACGCTGTACGGCGCCGCCGCTTCGCTGCACCTCGAGGAGGCCGCGGGGCCCGAGGGCGGCACCATCGCCACGCTGAGGCTGCCGCTGGACCCGGCCCCCGCGGCCACGGCCGAGCCGCCGCCATGAACGCACCGCCCGCCGCCCGCGCCCTGATCGCCGAGGACGAGCCGCTGCTCGCCGCCGGCCTGGCCGCCGACCTGCGCGCGCACTGGCCCGGGCTGGAGATCGTCGCCTGCGTCGGCGACGGTCGGGCCGCGCTGGCGCAGGCGCTCGAACTGAAGCCCGACATCGCCTTCCTCGACATCCGCATGCCGGGCCTGGACGGCCTCGAGGTCGCCGCGGCGCTGGTCGAGGAGTGGCCCGAGACCGAACGCTTCCCGCTGCTGGTGTTCGTGACCGCCTACGAGCAGCACGCGCTGGTGGCCTTCGAGCGCCAGGCGGTGGACTACCTGGTCAAGCCGGTGGCGCCGTCGCGACTGCTCTGCGCCGTGCAGCGCCTGCAGCGGCAGATGGTCGGGCGCGCGGCGGCACCGGCGCAGGACGGCGCCGCACTGGCCGCCGAGCTGCAGCGGCTGCACGGCGTGCTGGCGGGCATCGTCACCGGCCAGGCCGCCGCGCCGTCCGCGGCCGAGCGGCTGGACGTGCTGCCGACGCAGGCCGGCAACCTGGTGCACCTCGTGCCGGTGGACGACGTCGTCTACTTCGAGGCCGCCGACAAGTACGTGCGCGTGGTCACCGCCGAGCGCGAGCACCTGATCCGCATGCCGCTGAAGGAGCTGCTGCCGCGGCTGGACCCGGCCCGCTTCTGGCAGGTGCACCGCGGCACGATCGTGCAGGCGCGCTGCATCGCGCAGGCGCGCCGCGACGAGTCGGGCAAGGTCTACCTCGCGCTGCGCGGCCGGCCCGAGACCCTGGTGGCCTCGCGGCTGTACGCGCACCTGTTCAAGGGCCTGTAGCCCGGGCGGGCGGCGGGGCGGGGGGGCAGGCGCAGCGACAAGCGCCGGCAGCCGGCCCCGCCAGCACGGAGCGGCATCCGGCGCCGCTGCCGCGCAGTGTCGTCGCCCCCGGCACCGTCTCGTCGCAGCGCGATGGCGGGCAGTGACGGCCGGCCCGACCATGGCGCCATCCACCCGCCAACGGCCCCGCCGCCATGGAACCCCTCGCCCAGCTCCTGCAGCAGCGCCCCGTCGTCTTCGTCCACCTGGTGTCCATGCTCGGCGCCGTCGCGCTCGGCGCGGTGCTGTTGCGCGGGCGCAAGGGGGCCATGACGCACCGCGTGCTCGGCTGGACCTGGGTGGCGTTGATGGCCACGGCGGCGCTGACGAGCTGGTTCATCCGCGGCAGCGGGCCGTGGTGGGGGCTGTCCTGGATCCACCTGCTGACGCTGCTGGTGTGCCTGACGCTGCCGCTGGCCGTGCTGGCCGCGCGCCGCGGCCGCGTCGCCGCACACCGCAGCGCGATGACGCAGCTGTACTGGGGCGCATGCATCGCGGCCGGCGTCTTCACGCTGCTGCCGGGACGGTTCCTGGGCCGCCTGGTCTGGCCGCACGGGTTGGGACTGACCTGAGCCGCCGCGAATGGGCGCGCCGCTCCCGCCCGGGCGACCGCTACCTAGAATCCCGGGCATGCCCGCGCCTGCCGATGCCCACGCCGCCCCCAAAGCCGCCAACTTCCTGCGCTCGATCATCGAGCGCGACCTCGATGCGGGAACGTACCAGGGCCGCGCCTTCGCCGGCAGCCCGGGCGATGCGGTGCACCACGCCGCCGGCGCGCCCGACCCGGCGAAGATCCGCACGCGCTTCCCGCCCGAGCCCAACGGCTACCTGCACATCGGCCACGCCAAGAGCATCTGCCTGAACTTCGGCCTGGCGCACGACTACGGCGGCGTGTGCCACCTGCGTTTCGACGACACCAACCCCGAGAAGGAGGAACAGGAGTACGTCGACGCGATCGTCGAGGCCGTGCACTGGCTCGGCTTCGACTGGAATGCCAACGGCACCAGCCACCTCTTCTACGCGAGCGACTACTTCGACTTCATGTACCGCGCGGCCGAGGCGCTGATCGGCGCGGGCCTGGCCTACGTCGACGAGCAGAGCGCCGAGGAGATGCGCGCGAGCCGCGGCGACTTCACCACGCCCGGCACCGAGAGCCCGTTCCGCGGCCGCACGCCGGCCGAGAACCTGGCGCGCTTCCGCGAGATGCGCGACGGCCTGCACGCCGACGGCAGCATGGTGCTGCGGGCGAAGATCGACATGGCCTCGCCGAACATCAACCTGCGCGACCCGACGATCTACCGCATCCGCCGCGCCACGCACCACAACACCGGCGACACCTGGTGCATCTACCCGATGTACACCTACGCGCACCCGATCGAGGACGCGCTGGAGCGCATCACCCACAGCATCTGCACGCTGGAGTTCGAGGACCAGCGGCCGTTCTACGACTGGCTGCTCGAGCACCTGGCCGACCTCGGCCTGCTGGCGCGCCCGCTGCCCCGTCAGTACGAGTTCGGGCGCCTGAACCTGACCTACGTGATGACCAGCAAGCGCAAGCTGCGCCAGCTGGTGGAGGAGAAGATCGTCGCCGGCTGGGACGACCCGCGCATGCCCACCGTGTTCGGCCTGCGCCGGCGCGGCTACACGCCGGCAGCCATCCGCGCTATGGCCGACGGCACGGGCGCGAGCAAGACCAACATCTGGCTCGAGTACGCCGTGCTCGAGCAGTGCCTGCGGGCCGACCTCGAGGGCCAGGCGCCGCGAGCGATGGCGGTGCTCGACCCGCTGCCGCTCGAGCTGACGAACTGGGCCGAGGTGTTCGGCAGCGACACCCACGTCGAGCCCTGCGCCGCGCCGGCGCATCCTCAGCACCCGGAGTACGGCCAGCGCGCGTTCGGCCTGTCGCGCACGGTGTGGGTCGACCGCGACGACTTCGCCGAGGCGCCGCCCAAGGGCTTCCACCGGCTCTTTCCCGGCAACAAGGTGCGCCTGAAGTACGGCATGGTGGTCGAGTGCACCGGCTGCGAGAAGGACGCCGGCGGGCGCGTCACGAAGGTGACCGCCCGCGTGGTGCCCGACACCAAGAGCGGCACGCCCGGGGCCGACGCGGTCAAGGTCAAGGGCACGATCACCTGGGTCGGCGCCGACGGCATCGAGGCCACGGTGAACCTGTACGACCGCCTGTTCACCGAGCCGCAGCCCGACGCCGGCGGGCGCGACTTCCGCGACGTGCTCAACCCGGCGAGCCTGGTCGTCGTGCGCGCGCGGCTCGAGCCGGGACTCGCCGCCGCGGCACGCGAGCAGCGCTTCCAGTTCGAGCGTCACGGCTACTTCGTCGCCGACCGCGAGCTGCACGGGCCCGGCGTGCCAGTGTTCAACCGCATCGCGACGCTGAAGGACGGCTTCGCGCCCGGGGCACAAGCGGCGTAGAGTAACGGCGGGCGCGGCCTGCCCCGGTCCGCGTCCGGAGGACGACACGATGACCGACGCAGCCCGCGTGCAACGCAGCAGTTCCGCCCTTGCGGGCAGTACCCGGCACCCCGAGTGCGCGCCGCAGGGCGCGCGGCCCGCGGTGCTGGCCCCGGCTGCGGTCGGCACCTTCTTGCGCTCCTGGGCCGCCGCCAGCGTGGCGGCCGTCGCGCTGGCGCTTGCACTGGCCCCGCCCGCTCAGGCCACCGGCCGCGCCGAGGTGCGCTACGTCGAGCCCGAGCGCTTCAGCGACGTGGGCCGCGGCGCCTTGGATCGCGAGCGGGTGCTCGCCGCGCTCGGCGCGCAGTTCGAGCGCCTGGCCGCTCGTCTTCCCGACGGCCGCACGCTGCGCGTCGAGGTGCTCGACGTCGACCTGGCCGGCGCGCTGGAGCCGACCCGCGGCGGCGAGGTGCGCGTGCTGCGCGGCACCACGGACGCACCGCGGATCACGGTGCGCTGGACGCTTCTGGAAGGCGAGCGCACGCTGCGCGGCGGCGTGGACCGCGTGTCCGACCTCGGCTACCTGTTCGACGCCGGCCCGCGGGCGCGCGACGGCGAGTTGTCGTACGAGGCCCGGATGCTGGAACGCTGGTTCGACGAGAACGTCGCCCCCGCCAAGTGATCCGCCGGCCCGGCCGGCGGGTAGCATCGGGCGGATGAATCCTTCTACGACCTCTCCGCGGCGCGCGGCGCGCGGGCAAGCCTCGCAGGTCGCGCGGGTCTCGCGCGTCACCTGGGTCGGGCGCTCTCTCGCCGCCCTCGCCGCCGTCAGCGGCCTCCTCGCAGCCGGCTCACTGCACGCCCAGGCTGCGGCCGATCCGCTGGCCCGCGCCGCTGCCGAGGCCGGTGCCGTCGTCACGCCGAGCGGCCTGGTCTACCGCGACCTGACTGCCGGCTCGGGCGCGAGCCCGGCCGCGGCGGACGTGGTGCGCGTGCACTACCGCGGCACGCTGACGGATGGCACCGAGTTCGACAGCTCGTACCGCCGCGGCCAACCGGCGAGCTTCCCGCTGGACCGCGTGATCCGCTGCTGGACCGAGGGCCTGCAGCGGATGAAGGTGGGCGGCAAGGCGCGGCTCACCTGCCCGTCCGCATTAGCCTACGGCGAGCGCGGTGCCGGCAACGTGATCCCGCCCAACGCGACGCTGGTCTTCGAGGTCGAGCTGCTCGGCATCGGGCGCTGATCGGGCCGCGGACGCCCCTGGAAGGGGCCGGGGACGGGCCCGGGAGAGGCGGCCCGCGAGCCACTTGCCCGGGCCCGGGCGCCTCCGGGCCGATCAGGCCGTCGCGGCGCGCCCGGACAGGCGGCGGACCAGCATCACGGCCGCCAGCGCCAGCGCCCCGGCGATGAGCCCCGCCAACCCATCGGCCAGCGTCGGGAGCAGCATCGCGCCCGCCGGGCCCGCGGCCGCGGCCGCCTGCTGCACCGCGTGGTGCAGCGGCGCCAGGCCGTGCACGAGGATGCCGCCGCCGACCAGGAACATCGCTGCCGTCCCGGCCACCGACAGCGCCTTCATCAGCCAGGGCGCCGCGCGCAGGATCACCCGGCCGAGGCCGCGCGCGGCGGCGCCGCTGCGCCGGCTCAGCCACAGCCCGGCATCGTCGAGCTTGACGATGCCTGCCACGAAACCGTAGACGCCCACGGTCATCGCCAGCGCGATGCCCGACAGCACCAGCGCCTGCGTGGCCAGCGCCGCACCGGCCGCGGCGCCGAGCGTGATCGCGATGATCTCGGCCGACAGGATGAAGTCGGTGCGCACCGCGCCGCGGATGCGCTCGCGCTCGAACGCGACGAGGTCGACCGCGGGGTCGGCCAGCGCCTGCACAAGCTCGGCTCGGCGCTGGCGCCCGTCGGCGCCGGCGTGCAGGAAGCGGTGCGCGAGCTTCTCGAAGCCCTCGTAGCACAGGAAGGCGCCGCCCGCCATCAGCAGCGGCGTCACCAGCCACGGCACGAACGCGCTGATGGCCAGTGCCGCGGGCACGAGGATGGCCTTGTTGCGCAGCGAGCCGCGGGCCACCGCCCACACCACCGGCAGCTCGCGCTCCGGCCGCAGCCCGGTGACCTGCTGCGCATTCAGCGCCAGGTCGTCGCCGAGGACCCCGGCGCTCTTGCGCGCGGCCGCCTTGGACAGCACCGCGACGTCGTCCAGCAGCGACGCGATGTCGTCGATCAGCGCGAGCAGGCTGGTGGCGGCCACCCGCGGATTGTCCGCCGTCCGCGGGGCCTTCAGCGGGCCGCCGAGCCGCCGATATCGAACCCATGACCGAGATCCTCCGCCGCGAAGCAGCCGCGGCCCCGACCGCTGCCGCCGGCAGCCGCGCGCCAGCAGCAGCCAGCAGCAGCCACGGCGAGCGGGTGTACCGTGAACTCGATCACGCTCGCCGGCAT
>Ga0068877_10002918_pt1 | contig 13714 bp, 12 predicted proteins | sample NOAtaG_FD_66437 | JGI IMG/M metagenome (GOLD analysis project Ga0068877, IMG submission 66437) | Freshwater lake microbial communities from Lake Erie, under a cyanobacterial bloom - NOAA_Erie_Diel6S_1000h metaG | ecosystem: Environmental > Aquatic > Freshwater > Lake | place: USA: Ohio, Lake... | reverse complement strand
CCCGGCGGCCGTCGGCGGGCTGGCACTGAAGACGCAGTACGTCGGCATCGCTTACGGCACGTTGGCATCGCGGTGCTGACAGCGGGCGGGCGGCTGGGCGGCTGGGCGGCTGGTTCATCCGCCGCGTCCTCCTGAACCGGGCGCCGTGGCCGCTGGTGCTCTCGATGCACCTGCCCAACACGCTGTACGTGGCGCTGGCGGCGTGGCAGCCCGGCTTGCTCGCGGTGGTGAGCGGCGCGATCGCGGTCGAGCAGTTCGGCTGCGGCTGCGGCTTCACCGCGCACATGGTGTTCATGCTGCAGGTGGCGCCCGGCCGGGGCGGCGACGGCCAGGACAACCCGCACAAGGCCGCGCACTACGCGCTGTGCACCCGCTTCATGGCGCTCGGGATGATGCTGCCGGGCATGTGGAGCGGCTGGCTGCAGCAGGAGCTCGGCTACACAGCCTTCTTCGTCTGGTGCTGCGTGGCCACGCTGCCCAGCTTCGCCGCGGCGGCGTTGATCCGGCCACGCGGGCTGCCGCCCGCGGGCTGATCCGGCCGGCGCGCGCCGGCAGCCGGACGCGCCACCGACACCGACCCTCGCTGCCCCTCGCGGCCGCGGGGCCGTTCGCCCTGGGCACGGCGGCCGGCGCGCCGGGCTTCGGCGTGCAGCCGGTCGAGCGCGGCAACGAGCCGGGCGCGGTCGTCGCGCACGTCGCCGGCGCCTTGCTGCCAGCCGTCCAGGGCGCGCCGGCCGGCCGGGCCCGCGCGCTGACCGTCTACACCGACGTGCCGGTGGGCTGCAGCTACGGCGGCATGGTGACGACGACGATCGACGACGTCGACGACAACGGCGTGTTCGGCGTCGGGGACCGGCTCGAGTTCGCCTTCGACCAATGCCGCCTGACGCCATCCGAGATCACGCATGCCCGCGTCGCGGCGACGCTGGTGCGCGTGGACGACGGGCCGCTGCCGGCGCTGACCGCCCGCCTGGCGATGACCGGGCTGTCCTCGACCTCGGCCGACGGGCTGCACTCGGTGGCCACCGACTGCACGGCGCTGCTCGACTACGCTCAGCTCGATGCCTGGCGCGAGCGTCTGCGCTTGACGGTCGAGGGCACGGCCACGGTGCACCTGCGCACCCACGCGGGGATCGTCGACACGATCGGCCTGCAGCCGGGCTACTTCTCCGAGTCGGTGCACGATTTCGCCATCGGCAGGTCGAGCACCACCGGCGCCGGCCAGCTGCACTCGGCGGCGGCCGCCGGGCTGGTGCGCGTGGAGACCGCGCCGGCGCTCGACCAGGGCGACCGGGTGGCGTTCCCGGACCTCGGCGGGCTGCGGGTGCAGGGGGCGCGCGGCACGCTGATGCTGCGCGCGCTGCCTGGGGCGCAGGTGCAGCTCGAACTCGACGTCGACGACTGCGGCACGGCAGAGCACGTGCGGGTCGAGTCGTGGGACTGGCTGCTGTGAGCGCGACGTCACCGCGGCCTGACCGCGGTGTGACCACGACGTGACCGCGTCGTGAGGGCATCGCGGCCGGGCGCTACAGTCCGGCCGCGATGGACACCCCGCCGGCCGTTCCGGAGCCGCTCGACGCCGAGCGCGTGCTCGAGTTGGCTGCGCGCAGCCTGTTCGAGGTGTTCGCCACCACCGCGATGGGCACGCTGGTCATCGACCGCCGGCATCGCGTGGTGTGGATCAGCGAAGGCTACAAGCGCTTCCTGCCGGCGCTCGGCCGCGACGAGGGCGACTTCGTCGGCCGCCGCGTCGAGGACGTGATCCCGAACACGATGATGGGCCGGGTGGTCGACAGCGGGCAGCCGATCCTGGTCGACCTGCTCAGCAACCAGGCCGGCACCTTCCTCGTCAGCCGGCTGCCGCTGAAGAACGAGCACGGCGAGGTCATCGGCGCGGTCGGCTACGTGCTGCTCGACCATCCCGAGACGACGATGCAGCCGCTGCTGGCCAAGTTCTCGGCGCTGCAGGCCGAGCTCGACGCCGCGCGGCGCGACCTGGCCGCGGCGCGGCGGCCGAAGTACACGATTGCCAGCTTCATCGGCGCCAGCGCGCCGGCGCTGGAGGTCAAGCGCCAGGCCCGCCGCGTGGCCGGCACCGACAGCACGGTGCTGCTGCTGGGCGAGACCGGCACCGGCAAGGAGCTGCTCGCGCAGGCCATCCACGCCGCCAGCCGGCGCGCGGCCCGGCCCTTCGTCGGCGTCAACATCGCCGCCGTGCCGGATACGCTGCTGGAGGCCGAGTTCTTCGGCGTCGCGCCGGGCGCCTACACCGGGGCCGACCGCAAGGGGCGCGACGGCAAGTTCAAGCTCGCCGAGGGCGGCACGCTGTTCCTCGACGAGATCGGCGACATGCCGCTCGCGCTGCAGGCCAAGCTGCTGCGCGCGCTGCAGGAGCAGGAGGTGGAGCCGCTGGGCAGCAACCGCGTCGAGCGTATCGACGTGCGCGTGGTCGCCGCCACCAGCCGCGACCTCGGGGCCATGGTCGCCGCCGGACAGTTCCGCGCCGACCTGTACTACCGGCTCAACGTGCTGCCGATCCGGCTGCCCGCGCTGCGCGAGCGCATCGACGACCTCGAGGCGCTGGTCGAGGGGCTGGCCGAGGACATCGCCCGCCGCAGCGGCCTGCCGGCCAAGGCGCTGGCGCCCGAGGCGCTCGATTGGCTGGCGGCGCAGCCCTGGCCCGGCAACATCCGCGAGCTGCGCAACGCGCTCGAGCAGGCCACCCTGATGACCGACGACACGGTGCTCGAGCCGCGGCACTTCGGCGCGGCCGCTGCGACCGCTGCGACGGCCGCGACAGCGACTGCAGCGGCCGGCGCCGCCCGTGCGAGCGCACCCGCGGCCGGCCAGGGCGGCGGCCACCCCGGCGGCCTGCTGAGGCCGCTGCATGAGCAGGTCGGCGAGGTCGAGCGGGCCGCCATCGGCGCCGCGCTCGCGGCCTGCGGCGGCAACCGCGTGGCGGCAGCGCGCTTGCTCGGCATGTCGCGCGCCGCGCTCTACGACCGGCTCGCCCGCTGGCCGGACTTGCTGGCTGCCCGCTGAGAGGCCGTGAACGCGCGGCGCCTGCTTTGCAGGCAGTTGCCTGAAAAGCATGCAGCGTCTTCGTGGCCGTCGCGGTGGTCTGGGACGCGAACGGCTTGACAACGCGGCCCGACAGCCTCCGTTGGCACTATTTACTATGGAAAACCCCAATCTCGGGCACGGCGGCACGTTCGATGCACGAACACCCCGGGCACGGGCCGAAGTGTCCGTCGTTCGTACACCACCGAGGAGACGCCATGAACACGATCCGCCCCGACCTCCCCACCCGGCGGCCGCTGCTGGCCGCGCTGGCCGCCGCACTCGCCGGCGGTGCCCTGCCCGCCTGGGCCCAGGCCAGGCCCGACATCAAGATCGCGCTGATCGCGAGCAAGACCGGCCCGCTGGAGGCCTACGCCAAGCAGACGATCGTCGGCTTCAACATGGGCCTGGAGTACGCCACCGGCGGCACGATGGCGGTGGCCGGCCGCAAGCTGGTGGTGCTCGAGCGAGACGACCAAGGCAAGCCGGACGTCGGCCGCAACCTGCTGGCCGCGGCCTATGGCGACGAGAAGGTCGACCTCGCGGTCGGCCCCACGGCCAGCCCGGTGGCTCTGGCGATGCTGCCGGTGGCCGAGGAGTACAAGAAGATCCTCATCGTCGAGCCCGCGGTGGCCGACAGCATCACCGGCGAGCGCTGGAACCGCTACATCTTCCGCACCGGCCGCAGCAGCAGCCAGGACGCGGCGGCCAACGCCGCCGCGCTCGACCAGCCGGGCAACGTGATCGCCACGCTGGCCAACGACAACGCCTTCGGGCGTGACGGCATCAAGGCGGCCAAGGAGTTCACCAAGAAGGCCAAGATCGTCCACGAGGAGTACCTGCCGGTGGGCACGACCGACTTCACCGCCGGCCTGCAGCGCATCGTCGACAAGCTGAAGGACCAGCCCGGCCGCAGGTTCATCTCGGTGGCCTGGGCCGGCAACCCGACGCCGTTCCCGAAGATCGCCGACCTCGACCTCAAGCGCCGCTTCGGCATCGAGCTGGCCACCGGCGGCAACATCCTGCCGGCGATGGTGGCCTACAAGCAGTTCGAGGGCATGGAAGGGGCGCTGTACTACTACTTCGGCATCCCCAAGAACCCGGTCAACGAGTGGCTGGTGGCGAACCACTACACGAAGTTCAAGCAGCCGCCCGACTTCTTCACCGCCGGCGGCTTCGCCGCCGCGATGGCCGTCGTCACGGCGCTGAAGAAGACCAACGGCGACACCGGCACCGAGAAGCTGATCGCCACGATGGAGGGCATGAGCTTCGAGACGCCCAAGGGCCGGATGACCTTCCGCAAGGAGGACCACCAGGCGATGCAGGACATGTTCCACTTCCGCATCCGCAACGACCCGGCCTTCGCCTGGGGCGTGCCGGAGCTGGTGCGGGTGATCAAGGCCGAGGAACTGCAGATCCCGATCCGCAACAAGCGCTGACGCGGCGGACGCGGATGAAGGCTTCGGCGACCGCGCGTCGGCTGGCGGCAGCCCTCGGCATGGCGGCAGCAGCGGCGACCCGGGCCGCCGATCCGTGGCCCGCGCTGCGGATCGACGCGGCCCAGACCACGCTGTCGGGCCTGTCGTCGGGCGGCTACATGGCGGTGCAGCTGCACGTGGCCTACAGCGGCACCTTCGCGCGCGGCGTGGGCGTGGTGGCGGGCGGTCCTTTCCACTGCGCCGAGGGGCAGCTGCGCCACGCCACCGGGCGCTGCCTGGACGACGGGATCGGCGCGCCGGTCGAGACGCTGCAGGCCACCGCACGCCGCTACGAGCAGCAGGGCACGATCGACCCGCTCGGCCACCTCGCGCGCAGCCGGGTCTACGTCTTCACGGGCGCCAACGACCTCGTGGTCAGGCAGCCGCTCGGTCGCGACCTCGCGCGCTGGTATGCCGCCTTCGTGCCCGCCGCGCAGATCCGCACCCGCTTCGACGTCCCGGCCGAGCACGGCATGGTCACCGACGACCACGGCAACGCGTGCGCGGTGCGCGGCGGCGCCTTCATCCAGAACTGCGGCGTCGACCTCGCGGGCGAGATGCTGGCGTGGCTGCTGGCACCGGGGGGCGCGGTCGCCGCGCTGTCGCCGCGCGCCGAGGGGGCGCTGCAAGGGCGCTGGCTCGCGCCAGACCAGCGCGAGTTCATCGGCGCCGGGCGCGGCATGGGCCCGCAGGCGCGGCTGTACGTCCCGCGCGCCTGCGACGTCCCGGCCGCGGGCGGCGGCGCGGGCGGCGGCGCGGGCGGGGCGGGCCCGCCGTGCCGGCTGCACGTCGTGCTGCACGGCTGCGGCCAGAGCCTGGACGACATCGGCGAGACCTACGTGCGCCACACCGGCTACCCGCGCTGGGCCGAGACCAACCGCATCGTGCTGCTGTTCCCCCAGACCGGCCGCGAGGCGCTGAACTCGTGCTGGGACTGGTGGGGCTACACCGGGCCCGACTACGCGCAGCGCAGCGGTGCGCAGATGGCGGCCATCAAGGGCATGGCCGACCGCCTCGCCGGCGCTGCGGTGCAGGGTTGCGTGCGCGCCCTCAACGCGACCCACGTGCTGGCGGGCCGGGCGGCCGGGTGGCTGGGCCGGGTGGTGGCGCGCGGCTCGGGCGTCGACCTCGGCTGGCCGTGGCAGCGCAGCGCGCTCGCCGCCCCGACCGCCGGGCACTTCGTGCGCGGGGCCTGCTGATGTCCACGCCGCTGCTGGCCACCGAGTCGCTCACCGTCCGCTTCGGCGGCCACGTCGCCGTCGACCGCGTGACCTGCGCCTTCGAGGCCGGCACGCTGACCGCCATCGTCGGGCCCAACGGCGCGGGCAAGACGACCTACTTCAACCTGATCTCCGGCCAGCTGCCCGCCAGCGAGGGGCGCGTGCGGCTGCAGGGCCAGGACCTGAGCGCGCTGCCCGCGCCGCTGCGCACGCGGCGCGGCCTGGGGCGGGCGTTCCAGCTGACGCAGCTGTTCCCGAACCTGACGGCGCTGGAGAACGTGCGCCTGGCGGTGCAGGCGCGCGAGCAGGGACGCGGGCGCGAAGGGGGGCTGCGTCTCGTGGGCGGCATCGACTTCTTCCGCGTCTGGCTCGACCGCCGCGACTGGCTCGACGAGGCGCAGGCGCTGCTCGCGCAGGTGCGGCTCGAGGCCAAGGCCGGGCTGCCGGTGGCCGCGCTGCCGCACGGCGACCAGCGCAAGCTCGAGGTGGCGCTGCTGATGGCGCTGGACCCGCTGGTGTACATGTTCGACGAGCCCACCGCCGGCATGAGCGTGGACGAGGTGCCGGTCGTGCTGGAGCTGATCCGCGCGCTGAAGGACCGGCGCGACCGCTGCATCCTGCTCGTCGAGCACAAGATGGACGTGGTCAGCGAGCTGTCCGACCGCATCGTCGTGCTGCACAACGGGCAGCTCGTCGCCGACGGCGAGCCGGCGGCGGTGATCGCCTCGCCGGTGGTGCAGCAGGCCTACCTGGGCATGGCGGCCGAGGAGCCGGCATGAGCGCCCCCCTGCTGCAGCTGCGCGGCGTGCACACGCACATCGGCGCATACCACATCCTGCACGGGGTCGACCTCGATGTTCCCGAGGGCGAGGTGACGATGCTGCTGGGCCGCAACGGCGCCGGCAAGACGACCACGCTGCGCACGATCATGGGGCTGTGGCCCGCGTCGCAGGGCAGCGTGTCCTTCCGCGGCGAGGGCCTCGCCGGGCTGCCGGTGCCCGACGTGGCGCAGCGCGGCATCGCCTACGTGCCCGAGAACATGGGCATCTTCACCGACCTGACGGTGCAGGAGAACATGCTGCTCGCGGCGCGCGGCGCGCGCCACGCGGCGCAGATCGACCGCGCGCGCCTGGACTGGATCTTCGGCCTGTTCCCGGCGCTGCAGAAGTTCTGGCTGTACCCGGCGGGCAAGCTCTCGGGCGGGCAGAAGCAGATGCTCGCCGTGGCGCGCGCCATCGTCGAGCCGCGCGCGCTGCTGCTGATCGACGAGCCGAGCAAGGGCCTGGCGCCCTCGATCATCCAGAACCTGATCCGCGCCTTCGGCGAGCTCAAGCGCCAGCGTTCGACGATCCTGCTGGTCGAGCAGAACTTCCTGATGGCCCGGGCGCTCGGCGACCGCGTCGCGGTGATGGACCACGGCCGCGTCGTGCACAGCGGCCCGATGTCCGAGCTGGCCGCGGACGAGGCAATGCAGCAGCGGCTGCTGGGCCTGTCACTAGGAGTGCACCAATGACCACGCCCGCGAGCACGGCGGCCCCGGCCGCCGCACCGGCCCCGGTGCCGAAGGCGAGATTCGACTGGATCCCGCTCGCCCTGCTGGGCGGTCTGATGGCGATCGGCCTGCCTGCGATCGGCAGCCCGTCGACCTGGCTCGCGCTGACGGTGGCGGGGCTGGCGATGGGGCTGATCGTCTTCATCATCGCCTCGGGCCTGACGCTGGTCTTCGGCCTGATGGACGTGCTGAACTTCGGCCACGGCGTGTTCATCGCGCTCGGGGCCTACATCGCCACCACCGTGCTGGCGGCGATGAGCGGCTTCACCGCGAGCCCGCTGCTCGGGATGAACCTCGTCGCGGTCTTCGCCGCCATGGTCGCCGCGATGACGCTGGCGGGCGCGGTGGGCTGGGCCTTCGAGCGCGTGATCGTGCGCCCGGTCTACGGCCTGCACCTCAAGCAGATCCTGATCACGATGGGCGGCATGATCGTCGGCGAGGAGATCATCAAGGTCATCTGGGGGCCGCTGCAGATCGCGCTGCCGCCGCCCGAGGCGCTGCGCGGCTCGGTCTTCATCGGCGACGCGGCCATCGAGAAGCTGCGCCTGCTGGCCGTGGTCGTCGGCCTGGCGGTCTTCGCCGCGATGGGCTGGGTGCTGGCGCGCACCAAGGTCGGGCTGCTGGTGCGCGCCGGCGTGCAGGACCGCGAGATGGTCGAGGCGCTCGGCTACCGCGTGCGGCGCCTGTTCGTCGGCGTGTTCGTCACCGGCTCGGCGCTCGCCGGCCTCGGCGGCGTGCTCTGGGGGCTTTACCAGCAGAGCGTGACGCCGCAGATCGGCGCCCAGGTCAATGTGCTGATCTTCATCGTCATCATCATCGGCGGCCTGGGCAGCACGCTCGGCTGCTTCGTCGGCGCGCTGCTGGTGGGCGTGCTCGCCAACTACACCGGCTTCCTGGCGCCGAAGGTGGCCCTGTTCTCGACCATCGGGCTGATGGTCGCGATCCTGCTGTGGCGTCCGCGCGGCCTGTATCCGGTGACCAACCGCTGAGCGGCAGGAGCCCGACGATGCCGAACCGACTGCTCGAACGGACGCTGTCGCACGACCTGCCGCGCAGCCGCTGGCTGGCGCTGCTGCTGGTGGCGATCTTCGTCGCGCTCGCGCTCGCGCCGGTGATGCTGCCCGGCAGCAAGGCGCTCGGGGTGGCGGCCAAGATGCTGGTCTTCATCCTGCTCGTGGCCAGTTACGACCTGCTGCTGGGCTACACCGGCATCGTCAGCTTCGCGCACACGATGTTCTTCGGCATCGGGGCCTACGGCGTGGCGATCGCCAGCACCAGGCTCGGCGCCGGCTGGGCATCGGTGGGCATCGGCGTCGCGCTGGCGCTGGCAGCCTCGCTCGTGCTGAGCCTCGTGATCGGCCTGTTCAGCCTGCGCGTCAAGGCGATCTTCTTCGCGATGATCACGCTCGCGGTGGCGGCGGCCTTCCAGACCCTCGCCTCGCAGCTGTCGGACTTCACCGGCGGCGAGGACGGGCTGACCTTCCGCAACCCCGAGTGGCTGTCGCCCGCCTTCGAGGCCTTCGGCTTCGACGGCCGGCACTTCAGCTACTGGCTGCTGTTCGTCGTCGTCACGCTCGTGTTCCTCGCGCTGCTGCGCATGGTGAACTCGCCCTTCGGTCGCGTGCTGCAGGCGATCCGCGAGAACGACTTCCGCGCCGAGGCGCTCGGCTACCGCGTCGTCGTCTACCGCACGCTGTCCAACGTCGTCGCGGCGCTGGTGGCCACGCTCGCCGGCGCGCTGCTGGCGCTGTGGCTGCGCTACACGGGGCCGGACACCACGCTCAGCTTCGAGATCATGCTCGACATCCTGCTGATCGTCGTCATCGGCGGCATGGGCACGCTGTACGGCGCCGTCATCGGCAGCGTGCTCTTCGTGCTGGCGCAGAACTACCTGCAGGACCTGCTCAGGCTCGCGGCCGGCGCGGTCGAGGGCGTGCCGGTGCTCGCCGCCGTGCTGACGCCCGACCGCTGGCTGCTGTGGCTGGGCGTGCTGTTCGTGCTGTCGGTCTACCACTTCCCGACCGGCATCGTCGGCCGGCTGCGCGCGTGGAGCTCGCGGTGACGGTGCCGGCGTCGCGCTACCTCACCTGCGCCGGGCGCGAGGTCCACTTCATGGACTGGGACGCGGCAGGGCGCGTCGGGGCGACCGCCGAGCCTGTGATCGCCTGGCACGGCCTGGCGCGCACCGGACGCGACATGGACCCGATCGCCGCCCGCCTGTCGGCGCGCCACCGCGTGATCTGCCCGGACACGATCGGGCGCGGCCTCAGCCAGTGGAGCCCAGACCCGGCACGCGAGTACTGCCTCGCCTTCTACGAGCGGCTCGCCGCCGAGCTGCTCGACCAGCTCGGCATCCGCAGCTGCCTGTGGCTGGGCACCTCGATGGGCGGCGCGATAGGCCTGAGGGCGGCGGCCGGCGCGCTGCGCGGCCGCATCCGTCGCCTGGTGCTCAACGACATCGGGCCCGAGCTGGCCGCGCCGGCCGTCGACCGCATCCGCACCTATGCCGGCAGCCCGCCCGCCTTCGCGACGATGGGCGAGCTCGAGGCCTACTTCCGCACCGTCTACCGGCCCTACGGCTGGCTGCCCGACGCGCAGTGGCGCGCGCTCGCCGAGACCAGCGCCCGCCGCCTGCCCGACGGCCGCCTGACCCCGCACTACGACCCGGCCATGGTGCTGCAGTTCGAGCACCACCCCGAGGACTACCTGCAGTGGTCGGCGTGGGACGCGCTGGACCTGCCGGTGCTGGTGCTGCGCGGCGAGTCGAGCGACCTGCTGCTGCCCGAGGTGGCCGAGGCGATGCGCACGCGCGGCCCGCGCGCGGTGGTGGCCACGATCCCCGGCTGCGGGCACGCTCCGGCGCTGAACACGCCCGAGCAGTTCGCGCTCGTCGAGCGCTTCCTCGCCGGCTGAGACGCCGGGAGGCCGGGAGGCCACCCGGCGCAGCCGGGCCTCCCGGCCCTTTCGCCCTCTCAGGCACCGGCCGCCAGCCCCGCGCGCGCGAGCACGCGCTGCAGCCTCTCGCGCGTGCCGCGCGGCACCTGCCCGGCCACCGCCAGCGCCGGTGGTCCGGCGAGCATGCGCTCGAACACGCCGCGCACCGCCCTCCCATCCAGCGCCGCCAGCGCCTCGGCGCGCTCGGCCGCGCTGCGCACGCGGCCGAGCGCGAACCAGTCGAGCGCCGCGTCCTCCAGCAGCCGCAGCGGCTTCTCCTCGTGGCGCAGCGCGCGCACGGCGAGCTGGTGCCGGGCGCGCTCGTGGTCCACCGGGTCGATGCGACCGGCGTGCCGCACCAGCAGCGCCAGCGTCGTCTCGAGCAGCTCGTCCATCTGCCCGGCCGAGGTGCTGGCCTCGACGACGAACTGCCCGCACATCTCCAGCACGTCGGCGCTGCAGGCGCTGTAGTAGGCCAGGCCGCGCCGCTCGCGCAGCTCGTCGAGCAGCGGCGAACTCATGCCCTCGCCCAGCACCGCGGCGGCCATCCGGCCGCCGGCATCGGCGGTGCGCAGCGTGGGCAGCGGGAAGCCCAGCACCAGGTGGGTCTGGCTCGAGCCGCCCTGGGCTTTGGTGCGCAGGCCGCCGACCCAGGCCGCCTCGGCGACGACGTTGGGCGTGCCGCGCGGCATGCCGCCGAAGCCGGCCTCGGCGGCGCGCCGCACGGCGTCGACGTCGATGCCCCCGGCCGCGGCCACGACGACGTTGCAGCCGGTGTAGCCGCGCGCGAGGTGGCCGAGCAGGTCCTCGCGCGTGAAGCGCTCGATGTTGGCGCGCGTGCCGATCACCGGCTGCGCCGCCGGGTGCAGGCCGAAGCTGGCGCGGTCGAACAGCTTGAAGGCCGTCGACAGCGGGTCGTCCTCGTCCTCGGTGAACTCGTGCAGCAGCACCTGGCGCTCGCGCTCGAGCTCGTCGGCGGGCAGCGTGGCGTGGCGCACGATGTCGGCGAGCTGGGCGAGCAGCTCGGGCGCGTGCCCGGCCAGGCCGCGCATGTGGTACGCGGTGTGGTCCTTGTCGGTGTGGGCGTTGACCTCCGCACCCAGCCGTTCGGCGTCGAGGTTGATGCGCCGCGCGTCGCGCGTGGCCGTTCCCTTGAAGGCCATGTGCTCGAGCACGTGGCCGATGCCCGACAGCGCCCGGCTCTCGTGCGCGCTGCCCCAGCGCACGAACACCGCCACGGCGCAGCTGCGCGCGTGCGGCAGCGGCGCGGTGAGCACGGCCACGCCGTTGGGCAGCTGCACCAGCTCGACGGGGTTCATCGGGGGCAGGCCGCTCTCATGCCGCGCGCAGGCTGTCGACGATCTTCGTGCGCGCCGCGCGCAGCGCCGGCACGAAGCCGCCGAGCACGCCCATCGCCAGCGCGAAGCCCAGCGCCTGCAGCGCGATGGCCGGCGTCAGCGTGAAGCGGAACGCGAGCTCGGCGAAGGTGGCGAAGTTCGTCGTCGACACGTCCACGGCCTGCATGAAGCCGGCCGCCGCCAGGCCGACGGCGCCGCCTGCCAGCGCCAGCGCCAGCGACTCGCCGAGGAAGGCAAGCAGGATCGCGCGACGGCGGAATCCCAGCGCACGCAGCGTGCCGATCTCGGCCGTGCGCGAGGCCACCGAGCCGAACATCGTGATCATCGCGCCGACGACCGCGCCGACCGAGAAGATCACGGCGAGCGACAGGCCCAGCACCCGGATGAAGGTGGCCAGCGACTCGCTCTGGGCGGCATAGAAGCGGTCCTCCGGGATCGCGTCGAGCTGCTTGAGGCGCAGCTCGGCCTCGAACGCCCCCAGCAGCGTCGCGGCAGGCACGCCCGGTGCCAGCCGCAGCAGCACGGTGCTGAAGCTCTGGCGCCGGAACGCCGCCATCAGCTGCTCGGCGTCGAGCCAGATCTCGCTGTCGAAGGCGCTGCGCCCGGCGTCGAAGACGCCGACGACGGTCCAGTCACGGCCGCCGAAGCGCAGCGTGCCGCCGAGGTCGGCGCCGGCGAAGCCGCGCGCGACCGCGCGGCCGACGATCACCTCGTTGCTGCCGGGCCGGAACAGCCTGCCCTCGGTCACCCGGACCTGAGGCCGCAGCGCCATGCCGGTGGCGCCGGTGCCGCGCATCGTGACGTTGCTCGGCTGGCCGCTGCCGCGCTTGGGCAGGTTGTTCAGCACGACGACCTCGCGGCTGGCCAGCAGCGCGCCGTCCTCGGCGCCGACGCTGCCGCGGGCCAGCCCGGGCAGCGTCGTCACCGCGGCGGCCTGGTCGCGCGCGATGCCGCTGTTGATCTCCGAGCCCGCGCCCTTGCGCAGCACGACGACGTTGTCGGCCTGGCCGGTGGCCACCAGCGTGGCACGGATGCCCTCGCTCATCATCAGCACGGTGGCGAACACGTAGACGACGAGCGCCATGCCGGTGGCCGTGAGCAGCGTGGTCACGCGCCGCACCCAGAGGTTGCGCACGACGTAGGTCAGCGGCACGGCCTTCACGGCGGCCCCATCACGCGATCTGCCGCAGGCCGGCCACGATGTCCAGCCGTCCCATGCGCCACGCCGGCCAGGCCGCCGCCAGCAGACCCACCGCGGCGGCCACCGCCAGCTGCAGCGCGATCGTCTCGCGCGAGACCAGGAACACCGGGAACATCGAGCCGGCGACGCCGGCGAAGGCCGCCGCCAGCGGCAGCGTCAGCGCCACGGCGACCAGGCCGCCGGCCAGCGCGAGCACCAGGCTCTCCCCGGCCACCAGGGCCGCAACCGCGGGCGGGCCGAAGCCCACGGCCTTCAGCGTGGCGTACTCGCTGGCGCGCTCGCGCACGCCCATGGCCACCGTGTTGGCCATCACCGCGAGGATGATGACGACGACGATGTAGCTCACCGCCTGCAGCGCCAGCAGGATCGCCTCGCTCATCGCGACGAAGCCGAGCTGGAAGGCCTGCTCGGTCTCGGTCAGCGTCTCGGCGCGCGAGTTGCGGAACTGCGCGTCGATGCGCGCCGACACCAGCGGCGCGTTCTCCGGCTCGCGGATGCCGACGACGTACACCCCCACCGCATCGCCGGCGCGCCCGCGGGCGCGCATCGTCTCGTTGACGTACTGCCAGTGCATCAGCATCTGGCCGGTGTCGGTGCCGGGCTCGGCGCCGTCGAAGATGCCGCGCAGCGTGAAGGTCCAGGTGCCCGAGTAGATCGTGCCGCGCAGCGCGATCGTGTCGCCGAGCTTCCAGCCGAACTTGTCGGCCAGCGTGCGCCCGACGACGACGCCCCTGCGGTCGCGCAGCCACTCGAGCTTCTGGTCCTCGGGCAGCACGAACTCGGGGTACAGCGGCAGGTACGAGCGCGCGTCCACCGCGAACTGCGGGAAGAAGTTGCGCGGCTCGACGTAGACGCCGCCGAACCAGTTGCTCCACGAGATGGCGGTGACACCCTCCACCGCGCGCAGCCGC
>Ga0068877_10002916_pt1 | contig 13722 bp, 10 predicted proteins | sample NOAtaG_FD_66437 | JGI IMG/M metagenome (GOLD analysis project Ga0068877, IMG submission 66437) | Freshwater lake microbial communities from Lake Erie, under a cyanobacterial bloom - NOAA_Erie_Diel6S_1000h metaG | ecosystem: Environmental > Aquatic > Freshwater > Lake | place: USA: Ohio, Lake... | reverse complement strand
CCGGAGATGCAGGGACTCAACCTGCCGATGGACGTGTACGCCCACATCGCCGGCATCGACCTCGTGCGGGCCGGCGCCGGCGAGTACTACGTGCTCGAGGACAACCTGCGCGTGCCGTCGGGTGTCTCGTACATGCTCGAGGATCGCAAGGCGATGATGCGCCTATTCCCCGAGTTGTTCGCGCGGTACAGCGTGGCGCCGGTCGAGCACTACCCCGATTTGTTGCTGGAGACCTTGCGGGCCGTCGCACCGGGCGGCGTGCGCGACCCCACGGTCGTGCTGCTGACACCCGGTGCACACAACAGCGCTTACTTCGAGCATGCCTTCCTCGCGCAGCAGATGGGTATCGAACTCGTCGAAGGGCAAGATCTCTTCGTCGACGACGAAGTCGTCTACATGCGCACCACGCAAGGTCCGCGCCGCGTCGATGTGATCTATCGACGTATCGACGATGATTTCCTTGATCCGCTTGCGTTCCGTCCTGACTCGATGTTGGGCGTGCCGGGTCTGCTCGCGGCGTATCGCGCCGGTCGGGTGGCGATCTCCAATGCGGTCGGTACGGGCATTGCCGACGACAAGTCCACCTACCCGTATGTGCCGGAGATGATCCGGTTCTATCTTGGCGAGGAGCCGATTCTCTCCAATGTACCGACCTGGATTCTGCGCAAGCCCGACGATCTCGCCCACGTGCTCGCGCATCTCGACGAACTCGTCGTGAAGGAGGTTCACGGCGCCGGCGGCTACGGCATGCTGATCGGTCCGCGCGCCTCGCGCGCCGAGATCGAGTCGTTCCGCGAACGCATCATCGCCGACCCGGCGCGCTACATCGCGCAGCCCACGCTCGCCCTGTCGGCCTGCCCGACCTTCGTCGAGAGCGGTCTTGCGCCGCGTCACGTCGACTTGCGACCGTTCGTGCTCTCGGGACGCGACATCGTCATGGTGCCGGGCGGCCTGACGCGCGTGGCGTTGCGCGAAGGCTCGTTGGTGGTGAACTCTTCGCAGGGCGGTGGAACGAAGGACACCTGGGTACTCGCATGCTGAGTCGTACCGCCGACCACCTCTACTGGATGTCGCGCTACACCGAGCGTGCGGAGAATCTCGCGCGCATGCTCGATGTGAACTGCCGGATGACGCTGCTGCGTCAGGAAGAGGACGTCGTGCGTCGGCGCTGGACCTCCACTCTCGCCACGGTCGGTCAGCTCGAGCCCTTTCTGGCGGCGCATGGGGTGGTGACGCAGGCGTCGGCCATCGACTGGATCTCCTTCGAGCGCAGCAATCCGGGCAGCATCGATCAATGCCTCGATCGGGCGCGTGACAACGCGCATGCCGTGCGCGGCACGCTGACTTCGGAGACTTGGGAGACGCTGAATGCGACCTGGCTCGAGATCCGTCGCTTCCGGCGCGACACCGTGTCGAGTCAGGCGCCGGGCGATTTCTTCGAGTGGGTGAAATTCCGCTCGCATCTGGCGCGCGGCGTGATCCAGGGCACCATGCTGCAGGACGATGCGCTTGAGTTCACGCTGCTCGGCACTTACCTCGAGCGCGCTGACAACACGGCACGCATCCTCGATGCGCGCTTCGAGTTTCTTGCGCCGGAAGCGGCCAACTCTGACGATGCGGGCGATTACTACGAGTGGAGCGCCTTGCTGCGATCGGTGTCGGCGTTCGAGATCTATCGCAAGGTCTACCGCGATCTGATCACGCCGCGACGCGTGGCGGAGCTGCTGATCCTGCGCGAAGCGATGCCGCGCTCGCTGCGTCATTGCATGAGTCGCGTGCAGCAGACGCTGGTCCGGGTGGCCAACTCGCGTTCGGCGGAGACCTTGCGGCGCGCCGGTGAGATCCACGCAACGTTGCAGTACGGTCGTATCGAGGATGCACTCGAGGAAGGGCTGCGGAATTACCTCAGCGGCTTTCTCGAGCGCACCAGCGACCTTGGTGCGCGTATCGCCCGCGACTTCCTCGTATCGGAGGCGACGGCCTGACCATGCTGCTGCACATTCGTCACGAAACCGTGTATCGCTACGATCGTCCGGTCAATCGCAGCGTGCAGAGCCTGCGTCTGACGCCGCGCACCGAGGCGGGGCAACGGGTGCTCGGCTGGGAGTTGCAGGCACCGGGTCGGCGGTCGCAGCAACTCGATGCGTTCGGCAACGTCATGCATTTGCTTAGCATCGATGAGCCGCACAGCGAGATCCACATTCAGGTAACGGGTACGGTCGAGACCGAGGACGTGCCGGACTCCTCGCCCTCAGCGCGCGGTGCGCTTTCACCGCTCGTTTACGTGGCTGAAACGCCGTTGACGCGCAGCGATGAGCACCTTGAGCAGTTTGCACGCGAACACGGCACTCCGCGCCTCGATCGAGACGGTGCGATGCAGCTCGCCGGCGCCGTGCGATCAGCCCTCGAATATGTGCCCGGGGCCACCGAGGTGTATGACACGGCGGCACATGCTTTCGCGCTGCGCCGCGGCGTCTGCCAGGACCACGCCCACGTGATGCTCGCCTGCTGTCGCGTACTCGGCGTACCGGCGCGTTATGTGAGCGGGTATCTGCTGACGCAGCGCGATGAGCACATCGCCAGCCATGCCTGGGTGGACGTCTGGCTGGAGCAGGACAACCGCTGGTTCGCTATCGATGTCACCCATCATGCGCCGGGTGGGCCGCACCATTGTCGGCTCGCCGTGGGGCGCGACTATCTCGACGCTTGCCCCGTCCGTGGCGTGCGCCGCGGTGGTGGTCAGGAAACCATGACTGCGACGGTCGCCGTGTCGGCGGGTGAGGCCGAGCCCCGCATGGCGGCGTCACGACCGCGGTTGCTGCAGCAACGGCAGGCCCAGCAGTAGAATTAGCCATGACCTATTGCGTTGCGACCCTGCTCGACACCGGCATGGTGTTCCTCTCCGACTCGCGCACCAACGCGGGCGTCGATCACATCAACACCTTCCGCAAGATGCATGTCTTCGAGCGGGCGGGCGATCGCGTGCTGGTATTGATGACGGCCGGCAATCTCGCCGTCTCCCAGGCCGTAGTGCACGTGCTGCATGAAGAGGCCGTCCGCCCCGATCGGGAGAACGTCTACACGGTACCGACGCTGTTCGATGCCGCCGTGCTCGTGGGCGATGCCGTGCGCACGGTGCACCGGCGTGATGCCGAAGCGTTCAAGGAACATGGCATCGAGTTCAACGCCTCGTTCATACTCGGCGGACAAATCCGCGGCGAAGCCCCGCGACTGTTCAATATTTACGCTGCCGGCAATTTCATCGAGGCCACGGACGACACGCCGTATTTCCAGATCGGTGAGTCGAAGTACGGCAAGCCGATACTCGACCGGGTGATCACGCGCTCCTCGAGTCTTGCCGAAGCCGCCAAGTGCGCACTCATCTCGATGGACTCGACCATCCGCTCGAATCTCTCGGTAGGGCCGCCGCTCGATTTGCTGTGTTTCCGCCGTGATGCGCTGCGGGTGCTGCTGCACCGCAACGTCACCGCCGAGGACGAGTATTTCCGAATGATCCGCTCGGCCTGGAGCGACAGTCTGCGCCACGCATTCCACGCGTTGCCGAACCCGACGCTCTGAGCGTCGCGCGAGCGACCGGGTTCAGTTCGCGGCGATGTCTTTGCCCGCTGCACCCATCAGACGATCAACGAGACGCGTGGTGTGTTCGCTCGAGCGCGTCTTGCGCGCCACCAGCGAATACACGGCGGGCACCACCAGCAGCGTCAGGAACACCGACACCAGCGTGCCGTAGAACACCACCACGCCGATCGGCTCGCGCTGCTCTGCGCCGGCACCGGTCGCGAACAGGAACGGGATCGCACCGAACGCGGTGCACAAACTGGTCATCAGCACGGGGCGCAGGCGCGTGGTCGCCGCCGTGACTACCGCCTCGCCGAATTCGATACCGCGATCGCGCAACTGGTTCGCGAATTCGACAATCAGCACGCCGTTTTTGGCGGCGATGCCGATCAGCATCACCACGGCGATCTGGCTGAAGATGTTGATACTCATGTCGTGCAACTTGAGGCCGAACACCGCGCCGAGTAGGGCCGTAGGCACGGTGACCATGATGATGGCTGGATGCACGAAGCTCTCGAACTGCGCAGCGAGCACCAGGAACACGATGATCACCGCGAACACGAGCGTGATCCACAGCTGGCCGCCACTGCGCACGTAATCGCCCGAGTCGCCATCCCACATCAGCGTGGCACTCGGCGGCAGTTCACGTTTGACCGTATCCTCGAACCAGCGGACCGCTTCGCCCATCGAGTAGCCTTCGGCAAGGTTCGCGCTGATTTCCACCGACCGCAGGCGGTTGAAGCGACTCAACTCGGTGGCGCCAGCCGCTTCGGTCAGACGCACGACGCTGGCGAGCGGTATGAGTTCGCCCGTGCGATCCGAACGCACCTGCAGGTTGGTCAGGTCGGTGGTTGTCGAGCGCTCGTCGGCCCGGCCCTGCAGGATGACGTTGTATTCGCGACCGCGGTCGATGAAGGTGGTGACGATGCGTGAGCCGAGCATGGTCTCAAGCGTACGACCCACGGTCTGCAGTGAGACGCCGAGATCGGCTGCGGCATCACGGTCGATGGCGACGCGGATCTGTGGCTTGCGCGGTTTGTAGCTGTTGTCGACGGCAACGAGTCCCGGATTGTCCTCGGCGAGTCTGACGAGCTTTTCCGACCATTCGCCAAGCTGTTCGAAATCGGGCCCACCGATCACAGCCTGCACGGGCTTGCCCCAGCCGCCGCGCAGGCTGCCCGGCACCATGGTGTTCGCACGAACACCCGGCAGGCTCGACAGTTTGCGCGTGATGGAGGCCGCGATGTCCTGCGCACTGCGATCGCGTTGGCTCCACGGTACGAGGGTCAAGATCACGCGCGCCGAGTTGACTGCGCCGGCACCGCCGTCCATGCCGCCGGGCACGCGCAGCGTCACACGCACGATGTCGCCCCGGGCGGTCTCCGATTCGACGATTTCTTCGAGCTTGCGCCCGTACTCAGCCGTGTACTCGAAACTTGCACCCTCGGGGGCTTGCGCGACGATGAACAGCCGGCCGCCGTCGGCGGAGGGAGCGAATTCCTCGGGCAGGGCCTTGAACGTCAGGGCGCCGAGCAGTGACAGCGCGAGCACGCCGCCGACCGTGAGCATCGGGCGACGCATGATGCTGCGTAGCCGTCGCTCATACAGTGACGTGAGCTGCTTCATCAGCCGCTCGACCATCATGCCGAATCGGCTGTGCTTCATTTCGCTCTCGGGCGGCAGCCGCGAGGCCATCATCGGCGTGAGAGTGAGCGCTACGAGAGCCGAGAACAGCACCGCAGCCGCGAGCGTCAGTCCGAACTCGCGGAAGAGCCGGCCGGTATCACCGGGCAGGAACGAAATCGGTACGAACACGGCGACCAAGGTCAGCGTCGTGGCGACGACGGCAAAGCCGATTTCCTTGCTGCCACGTACGGCGGCCACCATCGGCGACTCGTTGAGTTCCGCACGGCGGTGGATGTTCTCGAGCACGACGATCGAATCGTCGACGACGAGTCCGATGGCGAGCACGATGCCGAGCAATGTCAGCACGTTGAGCGAATAGCCGAGGGCCTGCAGGGCCATGAAGGCGGCGATCACCGATACCGGAATGGTGATGGCGGGAATGATGGTGGTGCGCGGAGTACCGAGGAAGGCATAGATCACGAGCAGCACCGAGACGAACGCGAACACCACCGCGATCAACACTTCGCGCAGTGCCGCTTCGATGGCGATGCCGTTGTCCACGTTGACGACGAGACTTGCGCCCTTGGGCAGCGTGGCTTGCAGTTTGGCCACCTCGGTACGTACACCGCGAACCACATCGAGTACGTTGGCCTTGGACTGCGCCTCGATGCCGATGCCCACGCCTGCGCGGCCATTGGTGCGCATCATGGTGCGTTCGGTTTCGGCGGCGAGCTGCACGTCTGCCACTTCGCCGAGGCGTACGAGGTGCCCATCGGGGCCGCGACCGATCACGAGATTGCGGAAATCCTCCGGCGAATCGAGTCCCACCTCGGTACGCAGCGAAAACTCGCGTGACTGCGACTCAAGCCGACCGGCCGGCAACTGCACGTTTTCGCGACGTAGCGACGTTTCGATGTCACCGACCGTCAGTTGCCGGGCAGCGAGCGCCTGTCGGTCGATCCAGATGCGCATGGCGGCGCGGCGCGCGCCCGACAGTGCCGCGCGCGCAACGCCCGGAATCGTCGAGAGCCGATCGACGATATAGCGCTCCGCGTAATCGGTGACCTCCAGCTGCGTCATCACGTCGGAGTTGAAGCTGAGGAACATCACCGACTCGGCGGTGGAGTCCGATTTGGCGATTTGCGGTGCGTCGGCCTCGGGCGGCAACTGCGAGAGTACGCGCGAGATGCGATCGCGCACGTCGTTGGCGGCGGCATCGATGTCGCGCTCGACATCGAACTCGATACGGATACTTGAGCGCTCGTCCTCGCTGTCGGATTCGAGCTTCAGCACGCCCTCGATACCGGCGATGCGATCCTCGATGACCTGCGTAACCTTGTTTTCGACGACGTTCGCCGAAGCACCGCGGTAGATGGTGCTGATGGAGACGACCGGTCGGTTGATGTCCGGGTACTCACGCAGCGGCAGTCGCTCGAGCGCGATGAGGCCGAAGATCACGAGCATCAGGCTGAGAACGGTCGCGAAGACCGGTCGCCGAATGCAGAACTCCGAGATGTTCACGTGCGCGCCTTGGCGGCGACCGCGCCGCCCTCGCGTATGCGCTGCGTGCCTTCGACGATGACGTCTTCACCGCCGGTGAGGCCTTGGATGATCGCGACCCAGCCGCGCTCACGGCCACCCGCGCGCACTTCGCGCCGCTGCGCTTTGCCGTCGACGACGAGGAACACGTAGGCCTTGCCCTGTTCGGGTACCAGCGCCTCTTCGGGCAGCATCAGCGTCGGAACGGTTTTGCCCGCAAGCCGCACGCTCATGAACAGCCCCGGGCGCAGCACGCCGTCGGCGTTGGGCAGCTCGGCGCGCACGGTCAACGAGCGCGAGACCGGATCGATGCGCGAGTCGATGGCCGTGATCTTGCCGCGGAAGACGCGATCGCCGAATCCTTCGGCCCGCGCCTCGACGGGCAGACCGGACGACAACTCACCGAGGAACGATTGCGGCACGGTGAACTCGAGTTTGATCACCGATAGATCGTCGAGGGTGGTAATGACGGTGCCCGGCGTAACGAGACCGCCGAGGCTGACGCGGCGCAGACCCACACGCCCCGCGAAGGGCGCACGGATGACGGTGTCGTCGAGACGTGATTGGGCCGCAGCCACTCGAGACTCGGCAGTTTTGACGGCCGTCTCAAGTTGGTCGAGCTGGGCTTTTGACAGCGCCTGGGTCACCGACAGGTCGCGCCCGCGGTTGAACTGATTGCGTGCCTCGGCCAGGGTCGCCTTCGCTTCGGCGAGCGCGGCGGCCGTCTGGGCCCGATCGAGTTCGACGAGCACGCTACCGGAGGCGACTCGTTGCCCCTCGGTGAAGCGAATCGCGGTGATCGTGTTCGAAGATTTGGAGGTGACGTCCACCGACTCGCGCGCCAGCGCCGTACCCACGGCTTCGAGCGTTGGCCCGAACGGTCGTTGTTCGGGTTTGACGGTCAACACGTTGGCGGCGCGGTTGCCACCCGGGCCCATGGGCCGATCGCCCGTGCGCGCGGCGTTGCTCTCGGGCTGACCCGAGCAGGCGACAAGAAGCGACAGGGCTGCGCAAGCCAGAAGCGGCGCTCGCCATTGCGAAAGGGTGCTCATCTAGGGTCGTACCAAAAAAAAGACGCCCCGATACAGGGGACGCGCATTTTAGCCGAAAGGCTGACAGCCTGTGGGGGACGGCCCCGGGGGTTTGCGGGGTGGTCAGCGACCCTGGCGGGCCGCGTCCAGACTGTCGCGCAGACGCGTCGCCCAGCCGCGCAGCACCCGTTCCGCCTCGGCACGGTTCGTGACGCTGTTGGCTACGGTGAAACGACCTCAATCGATGCCGCGCTGCCGATCCCGAGCCTCTGCCAGCAGAGTGCCCGTCACCGCATCGCGCAGCTCGAGTGCGAGCGTCATCTCGCCAGCCTCGAGCACGTAGCTCTGCTGGCGGTTTTCGTCCGGTACGTCGGGTGCGTTGACGTAGAGATCAATGATATTCGGCTCTACCTGCAACACGCCGGCGTCGGCACGCTCGACAACCCGGTAACCGCCTTCGGCCAGAACTTTGACGAATGTCGCTTGCGCCAACGCGGCTACCTTGCCACGAATCTTTTCCACGTCACGCGGTCGCAGACCAAAGCGACCATAGTCGCGCGGATCCCACAGTTTGCTGAACGACACGCTCACGGGCACCAGTTGGTCGGGGCCGGCAGCGCGGGCGACGTTCGCTGCGCCGGGCAGGCCGAGCAGTGCGGCAGCCAGCAGTGCCGCAGTGCGTAGAGCGAGAATTCGCCGTGTTGCTCGGGCCATCATGCTTAGACGACGCGGCGCAGCGTTTCCCCGCGACGCCAGGCTTCGATGTTGGCGGCCATCTGATCGAGCGCGCGTTGTCGCGATTCGCGGGCCGCCCACGCCGTGTGCGGCGTGACGATAAGGTTGGGCAGATCCGGCGCGAACAGCGATGAGCCATCGACCGGCGGCTCGCGCGGCAGCACGTCGATGGCAGCGCCGCCGAGTTGCCCTGCACGCAGTGCGTGCGCGAGTGCCTCGACATCGACGAGTCCACCGCGAGCGGTGTTGATGAGAATGGCGTCGGACTTCATGAGTCGCAGACGACGGGCGTCGATCAGCCCGGTGGTGGTGGGGGTCAGCGGGCAATGCAGCGACACCACGTCGGCGCGCGCCAGCAACTCATCGAGAGATACCCGCTCTTCGGTGGGTGCGGTTGCACCAGCTCGCTGTGCCACGATGACTTGCATGCCAAGCGCCGTTCGGCACGCATCGGCCACGGCTTTGCCGAGTACGCCGTAGCCGACGATGCCGAGCGTGCGACCGCGCAGTTCGCGGATGGGGTGCACGAGGCAGGTGAAGTGTGGGCTGTGCGACCACGTACCGTCGATGGCATCGCGCGAGTATTGCGGCAGCTTCTGCGTCAAGCTGAGGAGCACGCCGAGCACGTGCTGCACCACTGAGGCCGTGCAGTAGTCGGTGATATTGCAGACGGCAATGCCGTAATCGCGCGCCGCGCCGAGATCGACGTTGTTGGTACCCGTTGCCGCGAGCGCCACAAGTTTGAGATCCCGCGCAGCAGCGATCACCTCGCGAGGCAACTGCAGCTTGTTGAGCATGACAATCTGGGCGCCGGCGATTGCCGCGGCGACGTCGTCCTGCGCCGTCATCTCGAGCAGGCGCAGCCCCGGGGCTGCGGCCTGCAGGCCGCTGACATCCAGATCACCGACGCTCAGCGTCGAGAAGTCGAGAAACACCGCGCTCATGAATGAGGGTCCGTGCTTGCGCGCTGATCAGAACACGAGCCGCATCACACTCTCAGCGATGCATGCCGGCTTGGTCTCACCGTCGATCTCCGCCGTGTATTGCTCGGTGATCTGCAACACCGAGGGCGCGACCTGTTCTACGGCCACGAGCACGAACCGACCGCGGATGCGCGCACCAACGCGCACCGGGTTAGCGAAGCGCAACTTGTTGAGACCGTAGTTCACCACGTTGCGCACGCCCGGTGCGATCGGCCTGTCCGCCTCGACGATCCCGCGCAACGGCACCATCAGCGACAGGGTGAGAAAGCCATGCGCGATCGGCGCGCCGAACGGCGATTCGCGGTGGGCACGTTCGACATCGACGTGTATCCACTGCCGATCGAGCGTGGCATCGGCGAACGCATTGACGCGCTCCTGGGTGATGGTCAGCCAGTCGCTGAGATGGACCTGCTGCCCGACCTTGGCCTGCAGGGCGGCGAGGGCGGCAGCGATGGGTGTGTCGGTCATGCGGGTCTCGAGGCTCCGTTACTTCATGCTCATGCGCTTGCGAACGAGTTCGCCGGCTTCCTGGTAGGTCGCTGGCAGCTTCTCGAGGAAAGCGTTCGGGCGGAAGACCGGATCATACTGCTGAAGGATGGGCAGCAGTATGGCCATCGGCAGTTCCTGTACGCGGCGGCTGCGTCGGTATTCCGCGATCGGGATGCGCGCAGTGATGATCTCTTCGTGATGATTGTCCGTTTTGGCGAGCACGGTACCGCGCGGGTCGACGATGACCGTACCCTCGTCGCGCGTGCCGGAGCCTTCCGGGAAGCCGATGTTGTTGGGCGAAACCGCATTGCCGACGCCCATGGTGTACAGGCGACCGGCACGGGCTGTGGCGATCGCCGATTCAGCGTTGCTGCCGCCCGTCACGGACAGCACCAGTACCTCCGCACCCTTGAGGCCGAGGCAGGTGTAGAGCAAGGGCTCGGCACCCACAGCGGTGATGGCGATGTTGCCGATGTCCGTACGCGCGACCGGCATTACGGCGTCCCAGCCGTACATCTCGACGTAGCGATCGAGCACGTCGTAGACCGTCGTGCCGATCAGCGCCCCATCGCCGAACAGGCCAAGAATGTTGCGAGCCTTCCACTGCTTGCTGACGATCTTGCCGTCGGGGCCCGTGAGCACCGACATGTTGATGACATGATCGGGCCAGTCTTTTTCTTTGGCGTAGCAGCCCCACGAGATGTAGCAGCCGTAGCGCTTGGCGCGCTCGCCGATGGCCTCGGACTCCGGGCCCGGCAGTTCGAAGGCAATCTGGTTCAGCTCCTTGCGATTCCATGGCTGGAAGCCCTGGATCGGGAACTCGTGCATCGAGATCAGATCGACCTTCGAGCCCCAGCGTCGTTCGCCGCCCCATTCCTCGGGCGAGTTTTGTGCGAGGTCGATGAGTCGCAGAATGCGGTTCAGGTTGCGCTTGAGCGTGTTGGCCCGATCGCGCAGATCGATCGAATACAACTGCGACTGGATAGCCGCGACGTTGATGACGTCCTGCTTGAGCGGCACTTTCTCGTAGACGCCGCGCTGCGAGACCGACACCTTGCCACCGGCGGCGCTGCCGGCTGAGCCTGCCGTCTGTGCCGCAGCGACATCGCTTTGCAGAGTACTTGCGGCGGCGGCGAGGCTGGCAGCCGCAGCGCCGGTGAGCAGGGATCGACGATCGAGTTTAGGGGTCTTCTTGGCCATGGGTGCAAAGGTCTCCGTATCGTTACCGGCGCTTGCCGGCGGTGCCGAGGGGTCCGAGGTTGAGGCTGGTGACGTCCATCACGTGCAGTTGCAGGCCAGACATGAAGCCCGCGCCCGGGCCCGCGCTGCGTGAACTCGTCCACACCATCTTTCTGCCATCAGGTGAAACGGCCGGGAAGCCGTCAAAACCGTCATCGAAGGTGATGCGCTTGGGAGGGGTTTTGCCGTCGAGGTACCCGAGGTAGACCTCCCAGTTGCGCGGCGTCTCGGCGCGCACGAACAGGAAGTGCTTGCCGTCCGGCGTGGGGTAGGGCGCCCAGTTCATGTCGTGGGTGAAAGTACGCGGCACACGACCGCTGCCATCGCGCTTGATGGTGTAGATGGTCATCGGGGTCGGCTTCTGGTCGTACTCCGAGGCCTTCCATGCACGGAACAGAATGGTTTCGTTGTCCGGCAGGAAGTAGGGCGCGCCTTCCTGATCATCCTCGGTGAAGGTGATCTGCTTCTCACCCGTGCCGTCGGAGTTCATGATCCAGAGATCCATGTTGCCGTTGGTCATGCGCCCGAAGACGATCCAGCGACCGTCGGGCGAGACCGTGACTTCCGCCTCGTACTGCGTGTTGTTGGTGAGGCGCTGCAGGATCTTGCCCTTGCGATCCGACACGTAAAGCTCCGCACCTTGCGGGTAATTGCGCCAGTCGGACCAGTTGCCGAGCGGCATGTCCATGTGATCGCGGATCGAGGTCCACACGAGGCGCTCGTTGTCCGGAAAGAAATAAGAGCAACCGTCCCAGCCGCGATCATTGATCAGCACTTCCTCTGTGCCGGAGTCGGTGAACGTCTTGGTCAGAAAGCCGGCGAGACCACGCGGGCTCTTCGCTGCCAGCGGGCTTTTGACCTGTGCGATGAGGTGCGTGGAGTCGGGGCCGTAGTAGGCCTCTGCGGCTTCACCGATGTTCGGAATCTTCCAGGACGGCATTTCCTGCGGCCGTGTAGAGACTTCGACACCCGCCGGGAACGCTACAGGTGCCCGTGGTTTCGCCACATCGTCCCCTGCGACCGCAGTGCGGGTGTTGCTACCACTCTGTGCGCTGACGACGACGAAACTCGCGGCCAAGGCCGCGCCCAGCACCACGCCGATGCGATTTATTCTCATTCGACGACCCCCGATACACGACAAAAACAAACTGATTGTTATGTAGACATGCTCGCGAAACCCTTCCGTCCCGATGCATGTTGGGTGTACGTTTCGCACACGAACCGCCAAAAAACAATAGCGGTCAGACACAGGGGTCACTCAATGGGCAATCGCAACAGCAACAGGGCTGCCATAGCTGCGGCCGTTTCTTTGATTATCACCGGCGGAGTCGCTTCGCCGTCCTGGGCACAGTCTGAGGACAGTGCCGGGCTCGAAGAGGTCGTCGTCACGGCACGCAAGCAGAGCGAGCAGCTGATCGACGTGCCGTTGGCGATTACGGCCTTCACGGCCGAGGCCATTGAGGCGCGCGGCATCAGCAACCTCGACGACGTCGCGGCGTTCACCCCCGGCCTCACGTTCTCCAACGTGATCGGCGACTTTTTGCCCGCCCCCGTGATTCGCGGCGTAGCACCCATCGATATCTTTGGTGAACTCAATACGGCCATATTCTTCGACGGTGTGTACGTCGCAGGCCGCGAGGGCATCAACTTCAACCAGCTCGATCTCGAGCGCATCGAGGTAGTCAAAGGGCCGCAGGCGGCGCTCTACGGTCGCAACGCATTCAGCGGCGCGATCAACTATGTCTCGGCCAAGCCCACCAATGAATTCAAGTCGAAGGCAACGGTCACGCTCGGCAACGATGGCAAGAAGCTCGTGCAATACACAGCGAGCGGCCCGATCGGCGAGAACGGGCTCAAGGGTCGCGCCACGCTACTCCACGACGAGTGGGACGGTTCTTACGAGAACCAATACGCTGGCACCGGCCGCAAGGAGACCATAGGCGGTTACGAGTTCAATACCTTCAACGGCACCCTGTTGTGGGACGCCAGCGATTCTTTCGCCGCGGAGTTCGGCCTGTACCTCTCGAGCGACAACGTCGACAACTCAGCCACGACCGCAGTAGCGGCGAATTGTGAAGACCGTCGTGTGCGCGACCAGAATCTCGGCGTGGCGTCACCGCGTTCGAGCCGTCTGCTCAACTACTGCGGCGAGTTGCCTTCGATCACCGAGACCTCGCTCACCGCAGTGCCGGGCGCATCGGGCGAGAAGCGACAGCTGACCCGCGCCCACATGAAACTGAGCTGGGACATCGAGGGAAATGCGACGCTCGAGGCCATCACGGGGTACTCGAAGCTCGCGCAACGATTCTTTGTCGATGGCAGCCGCAATTCCGGCGAGACGGCGATCTTCACCTATCAGCCGCTACCGACGCGCTCGGTGCCCGGAATCGGCGTCACCACCGGCCCGCGCAAGACGTTCACCACCGGCCTGCTGCAGATCGGCCCGACCGATCGTACTCAGGAAATCAGTCAGGAACTGCGACTCGCGAGTGATCGCGAGC
>Ga0068877_10002914_pt1 | contig 13725 bp, 15 predicted proteins | sample NOAtaG_FD_66437 | JGI IMG/M metagenome (GOLD analysis project Ga0068877, IMG submission 66437) | Freshwater lake microbial communities from Lake Erie, under a cyanobacterial bloom - NOAA_Erie_Diel6S_1000h metaG | ecosystem: Environmental > Aquatic > Freshwater > Lake | place: USA: Ohio, Lake... | reverse complement strand
CGTCACCCCGTTCACGACGTCTGGTGGAGGAGTTCAGCGCGCGGTGGCGCAACTCCGGCGGGGAGCTGATAGACACGCTCTACCTCGGGGATCTGAATGAGTACCGCCTGAGCCTCGAGCAGGCACTACACCTTGACCAAAGCCGCGACCGTTCGGAGAGCCTCGGCACGCTTCTGGGGCTGGAACTGCAGTCCGAGCCCCGACGCAGGGCGGACGTGGATCTCATCGTCATCCTGGCTGAGCCACCGGGGGCTCGCTCCATACGCGCCCTGCTGCCCTTCCTGTACTCCGGCGATATTCCCGCACGCGCAACCAGCATCAGTTACTCGGCAGGTTCCGGGAGAGAGGGCGACCTCGACCTTGAGACCGTGCGCTTCCTCGATATGCCATGGTTCTCCGGCTCCGAGGACGCGTTGCGCGAAACGGCATCAGTCCAGCACGGGCCGGTCGAGCGGCTGATCGCGCTGGGCATCGATGCAAATCGACTGCAATCACGGCTCGTGCTCCTGGACAACGCCGCTGCCGGTAGCCTGGGTGGCGCGACTGGCGAACTCAGCACAGGTTCAGATGGCAGGCTGCGCAGACGCGCAACCTGGTATGTGATCGAGGGAGGCCAGGCAAAGGCCGAACTGCCAAGACCAGAAATCGTTTACGCCAATTCCACGGAAGGAGTACCGGCATGGACAGGAGCAGAAGGGACGCCCCCGCAACCATCGGGCGAGGAGCTGAAGAACGAGCCCTGAGATTTCTCGAGCAGGCAGGGTTGGTCCTGCTGGAGCGTAATTTCCGCTGCCGATCGGGTGAAATCGACCTGATCATGCAGGACAGCGCTACCTTGGTCTTCGTCGAGGTGCGCATGCGTCGCCAAAGTCGGTTCGGGGGCGCCGCAGAGAGCATCAACGGTCCCAAGCTGCGGCGGATCCGTTCGGCAGCAGGGCTTTGGCTGCGCATCACTCAGCGCTGTGATCCGGTGCGGCTGGATGTTGTCACACTGGACGGGGAGCACTGCGACACTGCGCGCATTGCCTGGATTCGCGGCGTGGACACCTAGGAGCACATTGCGGATGGACGAACTGAACGACCCTGTGCAACTGTGGTTCACCCATCACGTTGACGCGGTTTATCGCTCGCTGGATGCCCTGCAGGAGCCTCTCGCGGCAGCGGCGTGGAGCATCCGTGACACATTCCTCGGCGGAGGAAGGCTGTTGACAGGCGGCAGCGGCAGCGGTTGTGCTCTGTCGCAGCTTTTCGCCTCGACCCTTCTCAGTCGCCTCTCGATGGAACGCCCTCCGCTTCCCGTCGTATCGGTGGGTAACGACCCGATCGCACTGGGAGCGATATCCGAGGGCTATGGGTATCAGGAGGCGCTTGCCCGGCACATCCAGGCGGTAGCATCGCCGGGCGATACGGTGCTGCTGGTGACAGGCTTAACAGGCGGCGGGCTATCTCAGGCAGTCCGCGCCGCACAGGCGCGGGAAGCCCGGGTCATTCTTTTGGGTGGGCTGGCGACGCAAGACATATCCCCATTATCGGGGGAGGACGATATCGAGATCCGGATTCCATCCGAGGAGCCGGCGCGTATCAGTGAGTGCCAGCTGCTGATCCTGAACTGTCTGGTGGAACTGGTCGAGCGGGAGATCTTCGGAGGTTATTGAGTCGTGCTATCACTTCACGACACGCAGGCTTCGCTTTCCTGGCGAGGGCGGTGAGGAGCCTGCCCCGGGATCAGCCGGGGGCGAGGGTGGCGGGCTCTCTGGCTCAAAGACCATGCCCTGCCCATTCTCGCGGGCGTAAATGCCCAGTACCGCCCGCATCGGGGCGAGTATGTCTACTGCGATGCCACCAAAGCGACCACGGAAACGGATGTCGTCGTTTGTGATGAGCAAATTGGCTACAGCACCGGGGGACACATTGAGGACGATCTGGCCGTCCTTCACATACTGCTGCGGCACCTCGACGCCGGGGATATGTGCATCGATCAGCACATATGGCGTGCAGCCGTTGTCTACGATCCAGTCGTAAAGGGCTCTGACAAGATAGGGGCGACTGCTTTTCATGGTGGTGACGCGCCGCCCCTTGGGAGCATCAGCGGCGACGCATCTCCTTTTCCGTGATACTCAGGCTTTCCTTGAACGAGTCACGCCCGAAGATACGCGCCATGTAGTCGTGAAGCGGTTTGGTCTGACGGGTCGAGGGGAGTTCGATGCCCAGCGCTGGCAACCGCCACAGCAAGGCACCTAGACAGCAATCCAGCAACGAGAAGTCCTCGCTCATGAAGAACGGGCGCTCCCCGAACACCGGAGCCACAGACACGAGTTCCTCTGTCAGTTCTGCCCGAGCGTTGCCTGAGGCTGCAGCGCTACTGTGACTGTTGGCGACTGTATCCAACCGCCTGCACCAGTCGCGCTCGAGCCGCTGCAATAACTGACGGCTCTGGGCGCGCGCTACCGGGTAGAGCGGCAGCATCGGAGGGTGGGGGTAGCGCTCGTCGAGGTACTCCATGGTCGCTCTGGAGTCGTATAGCACCAGATCACGATCGACCAGAACGGGCAGACTGCAATAAGGATTGAGCTCTGCCAGTTCAGACGGATAGTCCCTCGGATCCAGGTCAAGCACCTGTGAGGTGATGCCCTTCTCGGCGAGTACGATCCGTATGCGATGGCTGTAGTGATCCTGCCCGTCAGAGAACACGGTCATCACCGAGCGCTTGGACAGGATCGCGCGGATATCCTTGCGCTCGCTCATCGTGGGGCTCCCGGATACCACACCCGGGGAGCTCAGTGAACGTCCTTCCAGTACTCTCGGTTCAGGAGGAACGCGAACACGCCGAAGACCACGATGAACATGAGCACATAACCACCCAAGCGCTTGCGCTGGAGGGCCATCGGCTCGGCGACATACGCGAGAAAGTTGGTGAGGTCTGCGACCGCCACATCGAACTCCTCGGTAGCCATTGCGCCTGCCTTTTTCACAACAAGCCGGCCGCAGGGATCATCGAGCATGTCCTGCCCCGTGAGTGGATCACGCTTTACACCGCCATTCTCAGCGAGCACCGGGCCAGGAGCGCATTCGGGCAGGCCCTGCAACTCGATCAGCGCATGGGGCATCGCGACATCCTTGAAGGCGCGGTTGTTCACACCCCACGCACGGGAAGGCGAGTCATCGCGATAGAAATTGCGCAGGTAGGTGTAGATGTACTCTGGTGTGCGCGAGCGCGCGATCAGGGTCAGGTCCGGAGGCGTTGCACCAAACCACGTCTTGCCCAGCTTCGCGGGCATCGCGTTGTTCATTAGCTCGCCGATCTTCGTGTCGTCAAAGATCAGGTTTTCCTCCGCTAGAGACAGCGGGATCCCGAGATCGGTTGCGGTCCGCTCATAGCGAGCGTACTTCAACGAGTGACACGCCATGCAGTAGTTGACGAAGTACTTGGCACCCCGCTGGAGTGACTCCTGGTTGTCCAGCTCGGGAACGAAGTGATCGCAATCGATGGTGCCGCAGGACTTCTCCGACTCTGCCCCCACTGCCTTCAGTGGCAGCACGACGAGCAGCACAATGACCAGCAAGACTCCCATCGACTTCCAGAAGCCCATGCCACCGTCCATCGTGACGCGGGCTGGTTCCGGCTTGGTCTTCTCCATAGCTGTATAGAACGGCATCAGCAGGAAGAACGCGAAGTACAACACCGTGCAGAGCTGCGCCAGCGCCGTGCGCTCAGGCGTGGGCGGCTTCACACCCAGCACACCGAGGATAACGAAACATGCGCAGAACAGGACAATGGCGACGCGGCTGATCGACCCTTTGTAGCGGATCGACTTCACCGGACTGCGATCAAGCCATGGCAGTACGAACAGGATGGCGATCGCCGAAGCCATGGTGAGGAAGCCGAGGAACTTGGCGGTCAACGGCCCGATATCCACCGTCACTGCACGCAACATCGAGTAAAACGGCGTGTAGTACCAGACCGGGGCAATGTGCAGCGGCGTCTTGAGACCATTGGCTTCTTCGAAGTTCGCGTGTTCGAGGAAGTAGCCACCCATCTCCGGCATGAAGAAGATGATCGTGCAGAAGACGAAGAGGAACACCGAGATCCCTACAAGGTCGTGCACCGTGTAGTAGGGGTGGAACGCAACCCCGTCGAGGGGGACGCCGTTGGCATCCTTCTTTTTCTTGATTTCTACGCCATCGGGGTTGTTGGAGCCGACTTCGTGCAGCGCAAGCAGGTGAAGCACGACCAAACCGAGAAGAATCAGCGGCAGTGCCACCACATGCAGTGCGAAGAAGCGGTTCAGGGTGATGCCGGAAATGAGGTAGTCCCCACGAATCCACTGCACGATGTCTTCACCCACGACGGGGATGGCGCCGAACAGCGAGATGATCACCTGTGCGCCCCAGTAGGACATCTGACCCCATGGCAACACGTACCCGAGGAAACCCTCGGCCATCAACGCCAGGTAGATGGCCATTCCGAAGACCCAGATGAGTTCACGGGGCTTCCGATAGGAGCCATAGAGCAGACCACGGAACATATGGAGGTACACGACGAGAAAGAACGCCGACGCTCCCGTCGAGTGCATGTAACGGATGAGCCACCCGTACTCCACATCGCGCATGATGTACTCGACGGACGCGAATGCCCGCTCTGCGGAGGGCTCGAAGCTCATGGTGAGCCAGATGCCCGTCAGGAGCTGGTTGACCAGCACCAGCAGCGAGAGCACCCCGAAGAAGTAGAAAATGTTGAAGTTTTTGGGCGCGTAGTACTTGCCCATGTGGGTGTTCCACGCGCGCATGATCGGAAGGCGCGCATCCACCCAGTCCCGGAGTGCGATAAGCCTGCTCATTACGCTGCCTCCTTGTCTACGCCAACGACAAGAATGTTGTCGCCCTCGAAGGAATGTGGTGGGACCTCAAGGTTGTAGGGCGCGGGAACACCCAGCATCACGCGACCGGCGAGGTCGAACTTGGAGCCGTGACAGGGACAGAAAAACCCCCCTTGCCACTCGGCGCCGCCCAGATCCGTAGCCCCGACTTCGGGCCGGTACTTGGGTGCGCACCCCAAGTGGGTGCACAGCCCCAACAGAACGAGAATTTCCGGGTTGATGGCACGATTCCGCTTATCGACGTAGGAAGGCTGCACCGACTGAGCTGACTGTGGATCGCGCAATTGCCCGTCTAGCCCACTCAACGCCTCGATAGTCTCGGGCGTGCGGCGCACCACGTACACCGGCTTGCCACGCCACTCGACGACGATCATCTGGCCTGGCTCCAGCTTGCTGATGTCCGCCTTGACCGGCGCACCAGCGGCCTTTGCCTTCGCACTCGGGTTCCACGATCCGAGGAAAGGAGTGGCGACGCCTACAGCGCCCGCGGCACCCACAACGGAGGTGGCCACGGTCAGAAACTGCCGCCTGCCCTTGTTCACGACTTGATTGCTCACGAGAGGGATTCTCCAGTCCGTATTGGGATCGGGCGCAGCCTTTTAGGGGCTACTGAGAGCGCCGGGAATGCTAAAGAAATTACTACGCACTGACAAGAAAAACGGACCCGCAGGCACGTGCACGCTCGGCCCTGAAACAGAACGCCCGGCGCTCCTTTCGGAGGGCCGGGCGTTCTGGGGCGGCACTGTGGGATACGTGCCGCAAATCCTCAACGCTTGGAGTACTGCGGGCGCTTGCGCGCCTTGCGCAAGCCCACCTTCTTACGCTCGACTTCACGCGCGTCGCGCGTTACGTAGCCTTCCTGACGCAGCCTGCTCTTCAGGGTCTCGTCGTATTCGATCAGTGCACGGGTAATGCCGTGACGGATGGCGCCGGCCTGTCCGAAACTGCCGCCGCCGCTGACGGAGACGTTGATGTCGAACTTCTCACCCATGCCAACCAGTTCAAGTGGCTGGCGGACGATCATCCGCGCAACTTCCCGGCCAAAGTACGTTTCGAGCGGCTTGTGGTTGACCGAGATCGCGCCGCGACCCTGCGTGAGGAAGACGCGGGCGGTGGCGGTCTTGCGACGTCCGGTACCGTAATACTGCGTGGCAGCCATGTAGTTTCCTTCAGATCTCTAGTGCCTGCGGCTGCTGCGCCGCATGCGGATGTTCTGCGCCGGGATATACCTTCAGTTTGCGCGCCATGGCGCGCCCGAGGGGATTCTTTGGCAGCATGCCCTTCACGGCTGTCTCCAGAGCACGGGTAGGTGCCCGGTCGACAAGCTTGTCGAAACTGATGCTGCGCATGCCACCGGGGTGGCCAGTGTGATGGTGATAGATTTTGTCCCGGCCCTTGTTGCCGGTGACGTGGATCTTGCCCGCATTGACGACGACGATGAAATCGCCGGTGTCGGTGTGGGGGGTGAACTCTGGCTTGTGCTTTCCGCGAAGGCGGGAGGCGATGGCGGTAGCGACGCGGCCCAGGGTCTTGCCGCTCGCATCGACGACGAACCACTGCTGTTCGACGTCACCTGATTTTGCCGAGAAAGTCTTCATGTATCAGCGCCAGCCTGAAAGGGGGAGGACCCCGTAAAAGGGTGCGAATGGTACACCATCGTTTTTACGGGCGGCAACCGTGCCCCGGGAAAATTCACGGTTCACGGCCGATGGGGTCTGGCGAGGTAGGCGTGTGACTGCATTTCGATCAGGCGACTCGCCGTGCGTTGGAACTCGAAAGCAAGGCGCGTCCCCGTGTAAAGCCCCTGGGGCGGGGCTTCGGCCGAGACCACGAGCTTCACGCTGCGGTCATAGAATTCGTCGACGAGATTGACCAGACGCCGGGCCGCATCATCGCGGGAAGCATCCAGTACCGGCACATTGGCCAGCAGCACCGCGGTGAACTCGCGCGCGAGCCAGATGTAGTCGTTCTGGCTGCGCGGGCCTTCACACAGGTCGCGAAAATCGAACCACGCGGCATTCTCTCCGAGTTTTCGCACCCTGACAGGCCTGCCCTCGACCTCGATATCGACGTTTTCCCGGGCGGGCTCAGGTGAGAGGCTGGCGAAGCTCCTCGCCAGACTGCGGTCCGCTCCATCGTCCAAAGGCGTGTGGTATAGCTCGGCTTGCTCGAGCAAACGCAGACGGTGGTCGATGCCTCCGTCGACATTGAGCACCCTGGCATGGCGTTCGATCAGCGCGATCGCAGGGAGAAAGCGCTGGCGCTGAAGGCCGTCCCGGTAGAGGTTGCAGGGCTCGACGTTAGACGTCACGACAAGGGTCACGCCCCGGGCAAACAATTCCTCCAACAAGCCCGCCAGCAGCATCGCGTCGGTGATATCCGAGACAAAAAACTCGTCGAAACAGAGGACGCGCACGTCCTCAGCAATGCGCTCGCCCACGATCTTCAGCGGGTTCTTCTGTCCAGTGAGTTCACGCAACTGTTGGTGAACATGCTGCATAAACCGATGGAAATGGGTGCGCTGCCGCTCGCTGAAGGGCAGGCTCTCGAAGAACAGATCCATCAGATGAGTCTTGCCCCGGCCGACTCCGCCCCAGAGGTAGAGACCTCGAACAGGCTCCCGCCCGCCACTGCGATCACCGCGCAGCGCAGCGGCAAGCCTGCGGATAGCACCGGGCTCAGGGCGGTGGACCAGACATTCCCAGAGCTGCTGCAACGCCAGCACCGCCCGCTCCTGCGAGGGATCATAGGCAAAACCCGGTCGCTCGAGCTCCGCACGGTAGCGTTCGAGGGGGCCTGTGAGCATGAAGGGGGTCCGGCGTTGCGGGCGCGAGACTGTATCCATCGCCCGCGCGCGGTCGCAACCGCAATTTGCCGCAGGCCTTCTCCGGTTAGCGACGCCGCGACGCGAGTGGTTATACTCGCGGCCACACGTGTCGAGGGTACGCAGGTGTTCAGTGCGTTAGCTTTCTGGCTCACGGCCATCGGCTGTCTTGTGGCAGGGGCCGCAGCTGGCTGGATGCTGCGCATCCTGCTCGACCCCTCGGAGCAGAAACTGAGGGATGCCGAAACACGTATTCGCGCCAGCGAAGCAGCCCTCGACGAGTACCGGCGGCAGGTGTCGGAGCACTTCCGCGGAACGGCGGACCGCGTCAATCGCCTGACCGAGGACTATCGGGACCTTCACTCGCATCTCGCACAGGGAGCGATGGGGCTATGCACCCCCTCAGCGAGTGAGGCGCCGTTGCTCACGAGCCTCTCGGGGGCCGGCTCGCGCACCATCGCCGGCAGCTCCCTCAACCCACCTCTCGACTATGCCCCGCCATCGGGTGATGACAGCGCTCTGGACGAACTCGGTCGCCCGAGAGACACCTGAGGTGCGGTGGCAAGCGCTGGGTTGGCCGGTGGCAGCAGGTCTGCTGGCAGCGTTGGTTTTGCTGTACTTCCTGCCCGCTCGCGATGACAGCGCCCATGCCGCCAGGCCAGGGTCGTGGGCGGAGGCTGTCCGCCGCGCCTCACCGGCGGTAGTCAACATCTACACCAGCAAAGTGGTGAGGCGGCCGTACCACCCGCTCATGGACGACCCGTTCTACCAGCAGTTCTTCCGGCGTAGCCCTGCCCCTCAGCGCGAGCGCATCGAGCGCAGCCTGGGATCCGGCGTCATCATGTCGGCGGATGGCTATGTCCTGACCAACAACCACGTCATTTCGGGCGCGACGGAAATCCTGGTGCTGCTCGCCGATGGCCGGGAATCGCTGGCGACCTTGATCGGCTCTGACCCGGGGACGGATCTGGCGGTACTCCGCATTGAACTGCCGGACCTCAAGCCGATCACGGTGGGCAACCCCGCCTCCGCACAGGTGGGCGATGTCGTGCTTGCCATCGGCAATCCATATGGCTTCGAGCAGAGCGTCTCGCAGGGGATCATCAGCGCCGTAGGTCGCTTCGGGTTGCAGCTGAACGCCTACGAGAATTTCATCCAGACCGATGCCGCGATCAATCCCGGCAACTCCGGTGGTGCGCTCATCGATGCCGAGGGCAATCTGCTCGGCATCAACACCGCGATCTATTCACGCTCCGGGGGCTCGCAAGGGATTGGACTCGCGACGCCTGCGGATTCCGCTGCCAAGGTTCTGCAAGATATCGTGCAACACGGTGAGGTCATACGCGGCTGGCTCGGCGTCTCGGTGCAGGGGATGCCGGCGCGGGTGAAGCTCAGCGAGGGCGAACGCAGCGGGCTCGTGGTGAGCGACGTGGAAGCGGGAAGCCCGGCGTCACAAGCGGGTCTTCAGCCCGGCGACCTGCTGATTGCCATCAACGGTCAGGCGGCAGATCAAGGCCGCAACACGATGCTCAGGATCGGCCTGATGGCCCCGGGCGATGCCTTCAGCCTTGACGTGCTGCGCGGCGAAAAGCGCCTGACACTCGATGGCATGGTGGGCCAGCGCCCGCACTGAGGATCAGGCTGCGGCTTCCCGAAGACCGGCATCCAGCGCAGCGAGCATCAGGGCGTTTTCCTCGGCTGTACCTACACCCAGACGCAGGCAGCCGGCCAGACGCGGGTGGCCGCCGTCGAGACATTTCACCAGCACACCGTGGCGAATCATCGTGGCATGCACCTGCTTGGCGCTACCGTGGAGCACCCGCACGAGCAGAAAGTTGGCCTCACCTGGCCAGAGGTGGAGCCGCGTGTCTGCGCCAACGATGGCGGCAAGGCGAGCCCGCTCGGATGCGATAACCCGGGTCTGCTCACGCAGCACACCGAAATTCTCGAGTGCAACCTCCGCTGCAGCCTGATGGAGCACGCCCACGTTGTAGGGCAACCGGACCTTGTCGAACTCCCCTATCCACGCTGGATCCCCCACCAGAAAGCCAAGCCGGAGCCCCGCGAGGCCCAACTTGGAAAGCGTGCGCATGATCACCAGATTGGGATGGCGATCGAGCCAATCGAGGTGGTCGCGGGAGCTGAAGGCCCAATACGCCTCGTCAATCACGACCAGAGCGTCTGAAGCCGTCGCGATCACACGCTCGAGTGAAGCGGCACTGAACAGATTGCCGGTGGGATTGTTCGGGCAGGCAAGAAACACAATGCGTGGGCGATGCTCTGCGATGGCGGCACACATGGCGTCTGCATCAAGACTGAAATCCGCGGCCAGCGGTACGTCGTCGTAAGGCATGCGCGCCCAGCCCGCGAGAACGCGGAACATGACAAAGGTCGGGGAGGGCGCCATCACACGTGCACCAGGACCCGAGAGCGCCTCCGCCATGATCTGGATGATTTCGTCAGAACCGTTCCCCAGCATGAGGGACCAGCGCTCAGGGATGCCGAAAGCCGCACGCAGTCCCTGCTGCACGCCGAGCGCACGAGGATCCGGATAACGGTTGATCTGTGCTGACGCAAGGCGCTCCGTCAACTGGTCGCGCAGCTCCGGCGGCCAGGTAAAGGGGTTCTCCATCTGATCAAGACGAACGAGGCCTTGGGCGTCCTGTACATGGTAGGCAGCAGCAGTGCGGACATCCTCGCGCACCAGCGCTTCTACCAGGGACCGGGCCTGCGGGTTCATTCGAGCGATGCCTTCACGCCCGGTCTCGCAGCCGCCGATTCAGCGTGGGCCTGCAACCCTTCCGCGATCGCCAGCTCGCGCGAAATGGCGCCCAGCACCGCTGCTCCACGCGGAGAGCATCCGATCAGGGAGCTGCGCTTCTGGAAATCCGCCACACCGAGCGGGGACGAAAAACGCGCTGTGCCGGACGTGGGGAGGACGTGACTGGGGCCCGCGCAGTAATCACCGATGGCCTCGGCCGTGTGGCGCCCAAGGAACACAGCGCCGGCGTGGCGGATTGCTGCGAGCAGGCTTTCGGGATCTTCGACAGACAGCTCGAGGTGCTCCGGTGCGATTCGGTTGCATATCTCTGCCGCCTGATCGAGGTCACGCACCTGTACCAGCGCACCGCGCGATGCGAGCGAGGCGGCGATGATGCCGCTCCGCTCCATGCCCGGCAGAAGCCGCGTGATAGCGGCCTCCACGGCATCGAGGAACGCTGCATCGGGGCTGATCAACACAGCCTGCGCGTCTTCGTCGTGCTCGGCCTGAGAAAAGAGATCGAGTGCGATCCAGTCCGGATCTGTTTGACCGTCGCAGATGACGAGGATTTCGGAGGGCCCGGCGATCATGTCGATGCCTACCTGCCCGAAAACCTGACGCTTGGCCTCCGCGACCCAGGCATTGCCCGGCCCCACGATCTTGTCCACACGCGGCACCACTGTGCTGCCGAAGGCAAGCGCCGCCACGGCTTGCGCTCCACCGACGGTAAACACGCGATCGACGCCCGCGATGTGCGCTGCCGCCAGCACGGCATCACTCAGCTCGCCATCGGGTGCCGGCACGGTCATCACCAACTGGCCCACGCCCGCAACGCGCGCGGGGATGCAGTTCATCAGCACCGACGAGGGATAACTGGCCTTGCCGCCCGGCACATACACACCAGCGCTGTCCAGGGCCGTGATGCGCTGACCGAGAAGGGTCCCGTCCTCGTCCCGATACTGCCAGGACGCCTGGCGTTGGCGCAGGTGATAGGACTCGATACGACGGGCCGCGGATTCCAGCGCCTCGCGGAGCGCCGGCGCGATTCTGAGTCGGGCCGCTGCGAGCTCTGCCGCCGGCACTTCCAGAGAGGACGCGTCCTGCACGCTGCGACGATCGAAACGGTTCGTGTACGCGAGGAGTGCAGCATCGCCGCGGCTGCGGATGTCGGCGATGATGCCGGCGACGGTCTGCGCAACGGTTCCGTCCGCTCCACCGGACGCCACGCCTAGCGCCGCGAACTCCGCCTCGAAGGTGGGCGCACTGGCATCGAGCCTGCGGATCACAGGGTGTTTCCCGTTACTGCGGCGAAGCGTGCCACTAGCGCCTTCAGCGGCGCAGGACGCAACTTCATCGCAGCTTTGTTCACGATCAGCCGGGCGCTCACTTCGGCGATGGTCTCAAGGGCTTCAAGGCCATTGGCCCGCAACGTGTTGCCGGTGTCGACGATATCGACGATGCGCTCTGCAAGCCCCAGTACCGGCGCCAGCTCCATCGCGCCCGAAAGCTCGATGATGTCTGCCTGAATGCCCTTGGATGCGTAAAAACGGCGCGCGATGTTCACGAACTTGGTGGCGACGCGGACGCGCGCGCCGGGCTCGGGACTGCCCACGAGCCCCGCCGTCATCAGACGGCACCGGGCGATACCGAGATCGAGGAGCTCATAGAGACCGTCGCTGCCGGCTTCCATCAGGACATCACGCCCCACCACGCCGGCATCGGCCGCACCGTGACGCACATACACAGGCACATCAGAACCACGCAGCACCAACAACCGGATGCCGGGGTCGCTGGTCCTGAACACGAGTTTGCGACTCTTTGCCGGATGCTCCTCCGGCACCACGCCCGCACGCTCGAGGAGCGGCAGACAGTCGTCGAGGATACGGCCCCGCGTGAGGGCGAGCGTGACGGGGGGCTGGGAGCTCATGCCTTCACCCGCTGGATGTCCGCGCCTAGGTCCCTGAACTTCTCCTCGATCCGCTCATATCCGCGATCGACGTGGTAGATGCGATCCACGAGAGTCTCGCCACTGGCGACAAGGCCCGCGATCACCAGCGCCGCAGAGGCACGCAGGTCCGAGGCCATGACGGGCGCCCCCTTCAGACCGGGTTGACCCTCGATGATGGCGGTATGTCCTTCGACCCCGATGTGTGCGCCCATACGCTGCATCTCCTGGACCTGCATCAGCCGGTTCTCGAAGATGGTCTCCGTCATGGTGGACGTACCCTCGGCCACGGCATTCATGGCCGTGAACTGGGCCTGCATGTCGGTGGGAAAGCCCGGATAGGGGGCGGTGCGCAAGCTGACCGCACGCGGGCGACGCCCCTGCATGTCGAGGCTGATCCAGTCAGGGCCTTGCTCGATGCACGCGCCCGCCTCGACCAGCTTGACCAGCACCGCTTCAAGGAGGTCTCCGCGGGTGGCCTCCAGCCGAACCTGTCCACGGGTCGCCGCAGCGGCCACCAGGAAGGTGCCGGTTTCGATGCGATCCGGAATCACGGCATGCGCGCAGCCACCGAGCGCATCGACGCCGTCGATTACCAGCGTGTCGGAGCCGATACCGGTGATCTTTGCGCCCATTGCTGAAAGACAGTTGGAAAGGTCGACGATCTCGGGCTCGCGGGCCGCGTTCTCGAGGATGGTGCGCCCCGCAGCGAGCGTCGCGGCCATGAGCAGGTTCTCGGTGCCACCGACGGTCACTTTGTCGAAAAGGATATGGGCACCGCGTAGGCGCCCCTCGCAATGGGCATTGATATACCCGCCATCGATCTCGATGCTGGCCCCCATGGCCTGAAGGCCCCGCAGGTGCAGATCGATAGGACGGCTGCCGATGGCGCAACCACCGGGAAACGATACATGCGCCCTGCCGAAGCGCGCGAGCAACGGCCCGAGGACGAGAATGGAGGCACGCATCGTCTTCACAAGGTCATAAGGCGCGCTGAAATCCGTTACGGCGTCGGCGCAGGCGGTGACGCTGCCATCCGGCAACTGCTCCACTTTCACACCCATGCTGCCCAGCAGACGGAGCATCGTGGTGATGTCGCGCAGATGGGGAACGTTGGAGAAGTGCAGCTCGCTCGCCGTGAGCAGGGCCGTGGCGAGGATGGGGAGCGCTGCGTTCTTGGAGCCGGAGATCCGTATCGCGCCCCGGAGCGGCATGCCTCCGCGAATAAGAAGCCTGTCCACGGTAGTACCGGTCAGGTACCGGGGCCGGCGGCACCGGCCTCGGCTTCAGTCAGGGCGCGGATGTTCACCGCATGCAG
>Ga0068877_10002910_pt1 | contig 13733 bp, 10 predicted proteins | sample NOAtaG_FD_66437 | JGI IMG/M metagenome (GOLD analysis project Ga0068877, IMG submission 66437) | Freshwater lake microbial communities from Lake Erie, under a cyanobacterial bloom - NOAA_Erie_Diel6S_1000h metaG | ecosystem: Environmental > Aquatic > Freshwater > Lake | place: USA: Ohio, Lake... | reverse complement strand
TCGTTGTTGCCGGAAAGGCGCATGGCGAGCGCGACCGCCGCGAGGCCGATCCACTCCGCCGGGCCGGAGGTGCCGAGCGACGGCGCGACGATCCCGATCATCACCGAGAGCGGCACCGCGCGCAGCGCGGCCTCGATCCGCGGCGTGGCGCGCACGAAGCGCATCGCCGCGAAGCCGCCGAGGCGGCACGCGTAGGACGCCGCGGCCATCGCCGCGAGCGCGAGCAGGAAGTCAGCGTTCGTCGTCATGCAGCATCCAGGCGGTGCCGGCGCCGGCGAGCCCGGCCGCGAGCGCCGTCCAGCCGCCGGGCATCCAGGCATGCACCGCCAGCGCCACGGCCAGCGCCACGCCGGCCGGCGCGAGGCTCGCGCGACCGCGCCAGAAGGCCGTCGCCATGGCGGCGGCGAGCGCGACGATCATGAAGTCCATGCCGAAGCGGCGCGGATCGGCGATGGCCGACCCGGTGGCGTGGCCGATCCAGGTGCCGATCGTCCAGGGCACGAACTGGGCGAGGCCGGAGCCCAGAAGGAAGCCGCCATCGTGGCGCCCCTGCTCGTGCTCCTTCATCGCCATCGCCCAGTTCCCGTCGCCGAGCAGGAAGAGGCTGGGCCAGACGCCGGCGGGCGGCGCGGCCCCGTACCAGCCGCGCAGCGCGGCGCCGTAGAGGACGTAGCGCGCGTTCGTGAGCAGGATCGTCGCCACGATCGGCGCAACGAAGGGGCCGGTGGCGAGGCCCTGCAGGGCCGCGAGCTGCGCGCTGCCGGAATGGATGAAGGCGCTCATCAGCACCGCCTCGAGCGCGCTGCGCCCGGCCTCGCCGGCGAGCACGCCGAAGACGACGCCGTAGGCCAGCACGCCCGGCGACAGCGCCGAGCCGCGCGCGAGGCCGCGGACGACGCCGGCGGCGGTGAAGGGAACGGGTGGCCGGCTCATCGCGGCCCGCCAAAGCGAAGGGGACGCGCGGAAGCCCCGCGCGTCCCCCCATGGCTGGCCATCAACGCCAGGCGACGACGGTCTGGTTCTGCTCGCCGAGGCCCTCGATGCCGACGCGCATCCGGTCGCCGGCCTTGAGGAAGCGCGGCGGCTTGAAGCCGACGCCCACGCCGGGCGGCGTGCCCGTCGTGATCAGGTCGCCCGGCTCGAGCACCATGAACTGCGACATGTAGTGCACGATGTGCGCGACGCCGAAGATCATCGTGCTGGTCGAGCCCTTCTGCACGCGCTCGCCATTGACCTCGAGGAACATCGAGAGGTTCTGCACGTCCTTGATCTCGTCGGCGGTCACGAGCCAGGGGCCGATCGGGCCGAAGGTCTCGCAGCCCTTGCCCTTCATCCACTGCCCGCCGCGCTCCATCTGGTACTCGCGCTCGGACACGTCGTTGCACACGCAGTAGCCCGCGACGTAGGACAGCGCCTCCGCCTCGCTCACGTAGCGCGCGCGCTTGCCGATCGCGACGCAGAGCTCGACCTCCCAGTCGGTCTTCACCGACCCCTTGGGGATCATGATGTCGTCGTTGGCGCCGACGATGCAGGAGGTCGCCTTGTTGAAGAGGATCGGCTCCTTCGGGATCGGCGAGTTGGTCTCCTTGGCGTGGTCGACGTAGTTGAGCCCCACCGCGTAGAAGTTGCGCGCGCCGCCGACGCAGGCGCCCAGCCGCACGCCCGCGGGGGCGGTCGGCAGCTTCGAGAGGTCGAGCTTGCGCAGGCGATCGAGGCTCGCGGCCTCCAGCACGGCGCCGCCGATGTCCGGCACGATGCCGGAGAGGTCGCGGATCGCGCCCTGCGCGTCGATGATGCCCGGCTTCTCGCTGCCGGGCTGGCCAAAGCGAACCAGCTTCACGTTTCGTCTCCCCCTTGGGAATGGTCGAGGCCGCGATCCTACAGGGAAAAGCCCGTCGCTCAACACGCCTCGCGGCGGGTTGGGCCGTGGTCCGCGAGCCGCTAGTCTCGCGCGCGTCCAGAGAGGAACACGCGATGGCCCTGCCCGTCCTTCCACGAGGCGTCGAGCTGCGCCCGCTCGGCCCCGCGCTCGGCGCGGAGGTCGATGGCCTCGACCTCCGCCGGTCCATCCCGGCGCCCGTCGCCGCCTGGCTGCGCGAGGCGCTGCAGCGCCACCACTTCCTGTGCGTGCGCGGCCAGGTCCTCGACGAGGAGCAGCAGGTCGCCGCGTCGGCCTGCTTCGGGCCGCTCGAGACCTTCCCGGAGCGCCAGAAGACGCGCGCGCGGCCCACCTTCTACAACGTCGCCAACGTCGCGCCGGATGGCGGCACGATGGCGCCCGACGACCCGCGGCTCGTCGCGCAGAAGCTCAACGAGCTCTGGCACACGGACAGTTCCTACCGCTTCGTGCCGTCGCGCTGCTCGCTGCTCCTCGCGATCGAGGCGCTGCCCGGCGAGGCCGAGGGAGGCGAGACGGAGTTCTCGAACATGTTCCTCGCCTACGAGGCGCTGCCCGAGGCGACGCGGCGGCGCATCGAGCCGCTGCACATGGTCCACGACTACGGCTTCGACCAGAGGCTCTTCCCGCAGCTGCCGCCCCTCGACCCCGCGGTGCGCGAGGCCTTCCCCCCGGCGAGCCATCCGCTCGTGCGCGTGCATCCGGACCGCGGCGGGCTCCGCTCGCTGTTCATGACGGCGAACACCGGCGCCGAGGTCTCCGGCCTCGGGCTGGAGGAAGGCCGCGCGCTGCACGCCGAGCTCGTGCGGCACGTCTCGCAGCCGGGCTTCTGCCTGCGCCATCGCTGGCGCGCCGGCGACCTCATGGTCTGGGACAATCGCTGCCTGCTGCATCGCGGGCGGCCCTACGACGCAAGTCGCTTCCGCCGCGTCGCGCGGCGCACCACCGTGGCCGGCGACGGGCCCGTCGCCGGCCCGCGCTGAGCGGGCTCAGCGCTGGGAGACGTGCCAGGGGATGGCGAGGCGCTCGGCGAACTCGACGACGTAGAAGAGCAGCGTGCCGACGACGCCGAGCACGACCAGCGCGGCGAAGACGCGCACGGTGTCGAACTGGCCCTGCGCCACGAGGATGACGTGGCCGAGGCCCGAGGAGCCGCCGACGAACTCGCCGACGATGGCGCCGACCAGCGCGAAGCTGATCGAGACCTTCATGCCGACGAAGAGCGCGGGCAGCGCGTTGGGCAGGCGCAGCTTCCAGAGGATCCGCCACGCGCTTGCGCGGTGGACGCGCGCCAGCGCGATCGCCTCCGGGTCGACCGAGCGCAGGCCGAGCGCGACGTCGGCGACGATCGAGAAGATGGCGAGCATGACCGCGATGGCGATCTTCGGCTCGGCGCCGGTGCCCATCCAGATCACGAAGAGCGGCGCCAGCGCGACCTTGGGCAGCGAGTTCAGCACGACGAGGATCGTGGTCACGACGCGGTCGGCCCAGCGCGAGGCGACGATCGCGACGGCCAGCGCGACCCCGAGCACGACCGAGAGCGCGAAGCCGGCGAGCGTCGTCCACAGCGTGAAGGCGGCATGGCGCAGGAAGTAGCGCGGCGCGTCGGCCAGCTCGACGGCGATGGCCGAGGGCGCGGGCAGCAGGATCGGCGGCGGCGCCAGCACGCGTACCGCGACCTCCCAGAGCAGCAGCAGCCCGGCGAGCACGCCGAGCGTGGCGAGGATCCCCTGTCCGGATTCGGCGCGGCGGCTGGCCATGGGCTAGTCCTTCGCCACGCCGAGCCGCGCGAAGAGGGCGCGGATGGCGCGCACGTGGCGCGCGAACTCGGGGGATTCGCGCAGCGCCAGCGGGCGCGGGCGCGGCAGGTCGATGTCCATCACCTCGACGACGCGGCCCGGGCCCGGCGACATCACCGCGACGCGGTCGGCGAGGTAGACGGCCTCGGGGATCGAGTGCGTGACGAAGACGACCGTGCGCCCGCCATCCTGCTGGATGCGCGCGAGCTCGACGTTGAGGTCGTCGCGCGTCATGGCGTCGAGCGCGCCGAAGGGCTCGTCCATCAGCAGGATCGCCGGCTCGCAGAGCAGCGCGCGGCAGATCGCGGCGCGCTGGCGCATGCCGCCGGAGAGCTCCCAGGGCCTGCGGTCGGCGAAGGCGCCGAGGCCGAAGCGCGCGAGCAGCGCGTCGGCGCGCGCGGCGTGGTCGCGCCGCGGGAGCCCCTGGAACTCCGCCGCCAGCAGCACGTTGTCGCGGATGCTGCGCCAGTCCACCAGCACGTCGCGCTGGAAGACCATGCCGAGCCCCTCGGGCGGCTCCTCGACCGGGCGGCCGCGCAGGCGGACCTCGCCCTCGCTCGCGCGGTCGAGGCCGGCGATGCAGCGCAGCAGCGTGCTCTTGCCGCAGCCCGAGGGCCCGAGCAGCGCGAGGAACTCGCCCTCGCGCACGTCGAGGTCGACGCCCCGGAGCGCGACCACCGGGCCGCGCTCCGAGGCGTAGGTCCTGCCCGCCCCGCGGATCTCGACGCAGGCCGCCATCGCGACGGCGTCAGCCGACGAGGTCGTTGGTGAAGTAGTCGCCGGGCTTCCAGCCCGCCTTGATCGCGCCCGCCGCCTCGAGCGCCCGCAGCGCGGCCGTCCAGTCCTGCTCCGCCTGCCAGCCGATCGGCCTGCCCTTCGTGGCCGGCGTGTCGAAGAACTCGATCGTCAGGCGGATCTGCGCGCGCAGCACGTCGCGGTCGAGCTTGGCGTCGGGGCGCTGGCGGATCATCGCCTCCACGCCGTCGTCGGGGTTCGAGGCGAGATGCGCCCAGGCGCGCTGCTGCGTGGCGACGAGGCGCTTCAGCGCCGGCCCGCGCGCGCGCAGCGTCGCCTCGGTGGCGACGAGGCCGTAGCTCGGGAAGGCGACGCCCGCGTCGTCGGCCTGGATCGCCTTGCTGGGGCGCGGCTTCTCCGCCACCGGCAGCGCCGAGGGCGTGGTCGACATCAGCCCGTCGGCGCGCTTGGCGGTGTAGGTCCCCCAGAGCGCGGCGGGATCGACGAACATCACGTTGACGCTCGTGCGGTCGAGGCCGCCGGCGCGCAGCCAGGCGTCGATGAAGGGCGCCCAGGGGCTGGCGGCGAAGACGACGATGCTCTTGCCGCGGAAATCCTGCACGCGCTGGATCGGGCTGTCGCGGTCGACGAGGACCGAGAGGTCCGTGCGCCGGCCGAAGCCCGCGAAGGCGCGCAGCGTGGCGCCCTGCTCGCGCGCCTGCGCCACCAGCCCGACCTGGATCTGGCCCACGTCGGCCTGGCCGGCATTGACGAGCTGCAGCGTGTTGCCGCTGCCGCGGCCATCCTGCACGTCGACGGCGAGGCCGGCCTCGCGGAACCAGCCCTTCGCCTCGGCGAGGTGCATCGCCGCCTGCACGCCCCAGGGCGAGAAGTCGAGGCGCACCGAGAGCTTCTCCTCCTGCGCGCGCGCCACGCCGGGCGCCGCGAGGATGGCCGTGCCCGCCGCGAGCGCCGCGCGGCGCGTGATCCCGTTCATGCCGGTCATGGTCGTCTTCCTCCCCTGCTTGGCCGCCTCACGGCCGGTTGACTGCCATCTCCGCGCGCAGCCGCGCGGTCGCTTCCTCGTCGAGCCGTGCCCCGGGGCCGGCGACCACGACGCCATAGGCGTCGCGCGCAGCCTGCGCGCCGACCTTGCCGTTCCAGACATCGCGCGCCACCGCGTGGGGGTCGCGCGCCAGCGGGTCGCCATGGCCGCCGCCGCCGGCCTGGTGGTGCAGCAGCAGCTCGCCGCGGCGCATCGTCATCGTGACCTTGCCGGGCAGCGCGCGGCGCGCCTCGCCCTCGCCGAGCCAGTTGCCGCTGCGCCCGCCCTCGCCGCCGCCATCGAGGCCCCAGGGCGCGAAGCGCACGCGGTCGGCGCGCAGCTGCAGCACCGCCTCGGAGGCGAGCAGCCTGTAGCTGCGCGAAAGGCCCATGCCGCCGCGGAAGCGCCCCGGCCCGCCGCTGTCGGGGACCAGCGCGTATTCCTCGATGCGCACGGGATGCTGGCGCTCGAGCACCTCGACCGGCGTGTTGGACAGGTTCTGCGAGGGATTGGTGATCGCCTCGATCCCGTCCTGGTCCGGCCGGCCGCCCCAGCAGCCGCTGATCATGTCGACGACGATGAAGGGGCGGTTGTCGGGATGGCGGCCGCCGAGGCACACGACGGTGTTGCCGCCCTCGCCCGCCGCGGGCATGAGCCCGGGCACGACCTGCGCCAGCGCGCCGAACATGGCGTCCATCACGCGGTAGCCGGTCAGCGCGCGCGCGGCCACCGGCGCGGGCGAGACGGGGTTGAGGACGCTGCCCTCCGGCGCGGTCACCTCGATGCAGCGGAACACGCCGGCATTGTTCGGGATGTCTCCGCGCAGCGCGCAGCGCACGCTGAGGAAGGCGTTGGACTTGGTGAAGGACAGCGTCGAGTTGATCGCGGCGCGCACCTGCGGCGAGGTGCCCGCCCAGTCGACCAGGAGCGAGCCGCCCTCGCGCACGGTGATGGCGACGCAGAGCGGCACGGGCGCGTCGGAGAGGCCGTCGCTGTCGATGTGGTCGACGAAGCGGTACGTGCCCCTGGGCCAGGTGGAGATCTCGGCGCGCGCCATGCGCTCGGCGTAGTCGAGCAGCGCGGCGAGGTGCGCGCGCAGCCCGTCGGCGCCGTGGCGCTCGACCAGCTTCGCGATCTCGCGCGCGCCGACCTGGCAGGCCGCGTATTGCGCGCGCAGGTCGCCGAGCACGCGGTCCGGGACGCGGACGTTGAGGCCGATCATCGCCTCCAGCGTCTCGTCCATGCGCCCGGCATGGAAGAGCTTGAGCGGCGGGATGCGCAGGCCTTCCTGGTAGATCTCGGTGCTGTCCGCGGCGTTGGAGCCCGGCACGCGGCCGCCCATGTCGGTGTGGTGGCAGATCACCACGGTCCAGGCGAGGATCTCCGCGCCCGCGAAGACCGGGAAGAACATGAAGATGTCCGGCAGGTGCATGCCGCCCGAGTACGGGTCGTTCATGATCACCGCGTCGCCGGGCGCGAGGCGCCCGTTCCAGCGCGCCTTCACCGCCTCCATCGCCTCGGGGATCGCGCCGAGGTGCTGGGCGATCGTCTTGGCCTGGGCGACCATCTCGCCGCGCGCGTCGCAGATCGCGGCCGAGTAGTCCATCACGTCCTTGACGATCTCCGAGCGCGCGGTGCGGATCACCGTCCACGCGACCTCGTCGACGATGGCATCCATGGCGTTCTTGATCACCGCGAAGGCGATCGGGTCGCCGGGCGGCGCGCCGGACTCAGGCATCGTCGTCTCCCATCTCGATCTCGACGCAACCCGCGGCCGCCGCGCGCGCGACGCAGCCGGGCGGCACGACGATCGTCGTGTCGTAGCTCTCCACGATCGCCGGGCCCTGCACCGGTCCGTCGGCGAGGGCCGCGCGCGGCACGAGCCGCGCGAGGACGGGCGCGGCGCCGCGCGCGAAGGACACGCGCCGCTCGCCATGCGCGCCCGCCAGCGCGCGCGGGTCGAGCGCGAGGCGGGCGAAGTCGATGCGGCTGCGCGCGACGCCGATGGCGGAGAGGCGCAGGTTGACGAGCTCGACCGGCTCGCCCTCGGCCACGTAGCCGAAGGTGTCGCGGTAGACGCGCTCGAAGCGCATTGCCATGTCGTCGCGCTCGAAGCCGCTGTCGGGCACGGGCACGGTCAGCTGCGAGGACTGGCCGAGATAGCGCAGGTCGGCCGCGAAGCGCAGCCTTGTCGCGGCGCGGTCGTAGCCCTCGCCGGCCAGCGCGGCGCGGCCCTCCGCCTCCATCGCCGCGAAGCCGGCGGCGACGGCCGCCGGCCCGGCCGCGGCGAGCGGCACGAGCATCGGGCGCACGAATTCGTGCGCGGCTTCCGCCGCCAGCATGCCGGCGGCGGAGAAGACGCCGGAGACCGGGCTCACGAGCACGCGGCGCATGCCGAGCAGCCGCGCGACGTCGACGGCGTGGAGGGGGCCGCCGCCGCCGAAGGCCATCAGGGCGAGGTCGCGCGGGTCCTTGCCGCGCTCGACCGTCACCGCGCGGATGGCGCGCGCCATGTTGACGTTCGCGATCTGGCGGATGCCGTGCGCGGCCTCCTCGACCCCCAGGCCGAGCGGGCGCGCGACATGCGCCTCCACCGCGCGCCGCGACAGCGCGGCGTCGACGCGCAGCGAGCCGCCGGCCAGCGCCTCGGGGTTGAGGTAGCCCAGCACCATGTTGGCGTCGGTCACGGTCGGCAGCTCGGTGCCGCGGCCGTAGCAGGCGGGGCCGGGGTCGCCGCCGGCGCTCTGCGGGCCGACGACGAGCAGCCCGCCGGCGTCGATGCGCGCGAGCGAGCCGCCGCCCGAGCCGACCTCGGCGATGTCGATCGCCGGCACCTTGAGCATGTAGCCGGCGCCCTTGGTGAAGCGCGAGGGCGTGCTGATGCCGTCGCGGAACTCGTACTCGGTGACCAGCGAGGGCTGGCCGCCCTCGACGATCGCGGCCTTGGCGGTCGTGCCGCCCATGTCGAAGACGATGAGGTCCGGCGTCGCGATGGCCGGGCCGAGCCTCGCCGCGCCGGCGACGCCGCCCGCCGGGCCGGAGCCGACCGCGAAGACCGGGCGCTCGCGCGCCGCGGCGAGGCCGACCATCCCGCCATTGGAGGCCATCACCTGGACCGGCGCGCCGACGCCGATCGCCGCGAGGCGCTCGGCGAGGCGAGACAGGTACCCGCGCATCGCTGGCAGGATGTAGGCGTTCACGACCGCCGTGCTGGTGCGCTCGTATTCCTGGATCTCCGCCATCACCTCGCACGACGCGGTGACCAGCAGCGCGGGCGCGGCTTCGCGCAGGATCGCGGCGGCGCGCCGCTCGTGGGCGTCGTTGGCGTAGCTGTTGATGAAGGCGACGGCGACGGACTCGACGCCCTCGGCGAGGAAGAAGGCGGCGGCCTCGCGCACGCCGGCCTCGTCGAGCGGCGCGACGACCGAGCCGTCGGCCGCCACGCGCTCGCGCGCCTCGAGGCGCCAGCGCCGCGGCACGAGCGGCTCGGGCTTCGACCACGCCATGTCGAACATGCCGGGGGTGCGGATGCGCCCGATCTCGAGCACGTCGCGGAAGCCGCGCGTCGCCAGCAGCCCCGTGCGCGCGCCGGCCTTCTGCAGGATCGTGTTCGAGCCGACCGTCGTGCCGTGGACGATCTCCGCGACGGCTGCGGGCGCGAGCCCGGCCTCGGCGAGGACGGCGGCGATGCCGGCGGCGACGCCCTCGCCGGGGTCGCGCGGCGTCGTGGTCGTCTTGTTGACGAAGAGCCTGCCGTCGGGGGTCGCCAGCACGACGTCCGTGAAGGTGCCGCCGACGTCGACCCCGATGCGCGCCGTGCCCGTCCCCGTGCCTGCCACCAGCCCGTCCCCCGAACCGCGGTTCTTGTTGACCACGCGGTCAACAGGATGGGACTCTGCACGCATGGCCGTTGCCCGTCAACGCCGCAAGCCGGGCACGCGCGACGCCGCCCTGGCGCGCGACGCGATCCTCGATGCCGCGGTGCGCGAGTTCGCGGCGCGCGGGCTGGCCGGCGCGCGCATGGACGCGCTCGCGCGCGACGCCGGGGTCGCGAAGGGCCTCGTGTTCCACCATTTCGGCTCCAAGGAGGAGCTCTGGAAGGCCGCGCTCGAGCGCATCTACGCGCTGCTGCGGGCGGGCCAGGACGCCGACGCCCTTGGCACGCTCGACCCGGCGGAGGGCATGCGCCGCCTCGCGCGCGGCACCTTCCGCCTGTTCCGCGCGCATCCCGAGATCGTCGCGCTGATGAACGAGGAGAACCTCCACCGCGCCCGCCACGTCCGCGCGATGCCGCGCATCCGCGCGCTCTACAACCCGCTCTTCGCGACGATCGAGGACCTGCTCGCGCGCGGCCGCGCCGCGGGCGTCTTCCGCGCCGACGTCGACGCCACCGCGCTCTACATCGCGCTCGCGGGCCTCGGCTACTTCTACTGCGCCAACCGCTGGACGCTGTCCTCCGCCTTCGCGGGCGACATGTTCGCCCCGCGCCGCGTCGCCGCCTACGAGGCGCTCGTCGGCGACATGGTGGTGGCCTACCTGCGCGCGCCAGGGGCGGCGGCGCCGGCGCGTCGATCCGCACTGCCCGCGCGGCGCCGGCGGGAGTAACGTGGCGCCTTTCAAGCGAGGAGACGCATGGCCTACGACGTCCTTCCCGGCCTCGGGCAGCCGCTGCGGCGGCTGGAGGATCCGCGCCTCCTGACGGGCGGCGGGCACTTCGCCGCCGACCGCGCGCCCGCCGATGCCCTGCAGGTGGTCTTCCTGCGCTCGCCCCACGCCCATGCGCGCATCCGCGCGATCGCGGCCGGCGCCGCGCGCGCGATGCCGGGGGTCGCCGCGGTCTACACCGCCGAGGACACGGTGGCGGCCGGGCTCGGCCACAATCCCTGCCTCGTGGAGATCAAGGGCGTCGACGGCAGGCGGCATGTCGAGCCGCCGCGCCTGCCGATGTCGCCGGGGCGCGTGCGCCATGTCGGCGAGATCGTGGCCATGGTCGTCGCCGACACGCTCGACCGCGCGCGCGACGCCGCGGAGGCCATCGAGGTCGACTGGGAGCCGCTCGACGCGGTGACCACGGGCGACGCGGCGCTGCTGCCGGGCGCGCCGCGGCTGCACGACGAGGCGCCCGGCAACCTCGTCTGCGACTGGCGCAAGGGCGACGAGGCCGCGACCGCGGCGGCCTTCGCGCGCGCCGCGCACGTGGCGCGCGTGTCGTTCCGCGCCAACCGCATCCTCGCCAGCTACGTCGAGCCGCGCGCCGCGCTCGCGGAGTGGGACGCAGGCACGGGCGTCGTCACGCTGACCACGCCCTCGCAGGGCGTGCATGTCATCCACCGCCTGCTCTGCGACCACGTGCTGAGGATCCCGCGCGAGGCGCTGCGCGTGGTGAGCGAGGACGTCGGCGGCGGCTTCGGGCCCAAGCTGCCGCCCTATCCCGAGCAGGCGCTGGCCTGCTTCGCCGCGCGGAAGCTCGGGCGCACGGTGCGCTGGGTGCAGGAGCGCACCGAGCACCACCTCGCCGACACGCATGCGCGCGACCTCGTGGCCGAGGCCGCGCTCGCGCTCGACGCCGAGGGGCGCTTCCTCGCGATCCGCGTCGACGCGGTCGCGAACTACGGCGCCTATGTCTCGGCGGTGACGCCGACCATCACGACGGGCGGCATGGCGAAGGTGCTGACCTCGCTCTACGACGTCCCGGCCGCCTTCATCGCGATGCGCTGCGCCTTCTCCAACACCGCGCCGGTCGATGCCTTCCGCGGCGCCGGCAAGCCGGAGACGGGCGTGCTCGTCGAGCGCCTCGTCGACGAGGCCGCGCGCGCCACCGGCCGCGACCCGGTCGAGCTGCGCCGGCTCAACATGGTCCGGCGCGACGCGTTCCCCTACCGCACCGCGCTCGGCTACCTCTACGACAGCGGCGACTTCCAGCGGCTGATGGACGAGGCGCTGGCCCTGGGCGACGACGCGGGCTACGCCGCGCGCCGCGCCGCCTCGGCCGCGCGCGGCCTGCGCCGCGGGCGCGGCCTCTCCTGCCACCTCCACGGCTCGGGCGGCTGGGGCGACGAGACGTCGATCATCACGATCGGCGCCGATGGCGTGATCGAGGCGCGCACCGGCACGCAGAGCCAGGGCCAGGGCCACGCCACCGCCTACGCGCAGGTCGTCGCCGCCGTGTTCGGCGTGCCGCCGGAGCGCGTGCGCATCGTCCAGGGCGACAGCGCCACCATCCCGCGCGGCGGCGGCACCGGCGGCTCCTCCTCCATGATCGTCTCCGGCACGACGATGAAGCGCGCCTCCGACGCCGCGATCGAGGCGGCGCGCGCGCGCGCGGGCGAGGTGCTCGAGGCCGCGACGGTCGACATCGAGTTCCGCGATGGCGGCTTCGCCGTCGTCGGGACGGACCGGCGCATCGGCCTGTTCGAGCTCGCCGCGCGCGCCGGCGCTATCGAGGGCCGCGCCGACTTCGCCGACACGGTCGAGACCTGGCCCACGGGCGTCGCGCTCTGCGAGGTCGAGGTCGATCCCGCGACCGGCGTCGTGCGGCTCGACAGCTTCGTCGCCGCGGTCGACGTGGGCACGGTGGTCAACCCGATGCTCCTCGCGGGCCAGCTGCATGGCGGCTACGCCACCGGCGTCGGCCAGGCGCTGCTCGAGGACGCGCGCTACGACGAGAGCGGGCAGCTGCTCGCGGCGACGCTGATGGACTACGCGCTGCCGCGCGCGGCGGACCTGCCGATGTTCGCGCACGCGATCGCCTCCAACCCCTCGCCCAACAACATCCTGGGCATCAAGGGCGTGGGCGAGCTGCCGACCAACGGCGCCGCGGCCGCGGTCGCCAACGCCGTCGTCGACGCGCTTGCCGCGGACGGCGTCAGCCACGTCGAGCTGCCGATGACGCCCGCGCGCGTCTGGCACGCCATCCAGGAAGCCGCCCGAGGGAGAGCGAGATGACCGAGCCCTGCGACCTGTCCGCCGTCGAGGCGCGCCGCCTGATCGGCGCGAGGAAGCTCTCGCCGGTGGAGCTGCTGCGCAGCTGCCGCGCGCGCGCCGACAAGGTGAACCATGCCGTCAAGGCGCTGACCGACACGTGCTGGCCGCGCGCCGAGAAGGAGGCGCGCGCCGCCGAGCGCGCGATGATGCGCGGCCACGAGATGCCGGCGCTGCACGGGCTGCCGCTGGGCGTGAAGGACCTCGACGACGCCGAGGGGCTGGTCAACAGCCAGGGCTCGCCGATCTTCGCGCGCAACCGCTCGACGCGCGACGACCCGATGGTCGCGCGCTGCCGCTCGGCGGGCGCGATCGTCGTCGGCAAGACCAACGTCCCGGAATTCGGCGCCGGCGCCAATTCCAACAACCCCGTCTACGGGCCCTCCGGCAATCCCTTCGACCCGAAGCGCATCCCCGGCGGCTCCTCCGGCGGCTCGGCCGTCGCGCTGGCGACGAACATGCTGCCGGTCTGCACCGGCTCCGATGGCGGCGGCTCGCTGCGCATCCCCGCGGCGTTCTGCGGCGTCGTCGGCTTCCGGCCCTCGCCCGGGCTGGTGCCGACGGACAAGCGCGCCCAGGGCTGGAACATGATCCCGACGCTCGGGCCGATGGGCAGGACCGTCGCCGACACATGCCTGCTGCTCTCGGCTCAGGCGGCCTTCGATCCCTCGGACCCGCTCTCGCGGGCGGTCGATGGCGACATGTTCCTCAATCCCGAGGCGATCGACCTGTCGCGCCTGCGCGTCGCCTGGACGGGCGACTGGGGGACCTGCCGCATCGACAGGCGCATCGCGCGCAGCTTCCGCGCGCGCATCCGCAAGCTGCGGTCGCTGTTCCATGCCTGCGACGAGGTCGCGCCCGACATGGGCCACGCGCACGAGGCCTTCGGCGTGCTGCGCGCCACCGGCATGCTGCAGTCCCAGCGCGCGAACTACGCCAGGCACCGCGCCCTGCTCGGCCCCAACATCGTCGCGAACTACGAGGAGGGGCTGCGCTACTCCGCCGACGACGTCGCCTGGGCGCAGGCCGAGCAGACGCGCATCTACCGCGAGGTGCAGCGCGTCTTCGAGGGCTACGACCTGATCCTCTCGCCCACGGTGGCGGTGCCGCCCTTCGCGTGGAGCCAGCTCTATCTCGGCGAGATCGACGGGCGGAAGCTGCGCACCTACTACGAGTGGTTCTCGCCGACCTACATGATCTCGCTGACCGGCAACCCGAGCCTGTCGCTGCCCATGGGCCTCGAGCCGACCGGCACGCCCTTCGGGATGATGATCAC
>Ga0068877_10002909_pt1 | contig 13734 bp, 14 predicted proteins | sample NOAtaG_FD_66437 | JGI IMG/M metagenome (GOLD analysis project Ga0068877, IMG submission 66437) | Freshwater lake microbial communities from Lake Erie, under a cyanobacterial bloom - NOAA_Erie_Diel6S_1000h metaG | ecosystem: Environmental > Aquatic > Freshwater > Lake | place: USA: Ohio, Lake... | reverse complement strand
CACGCGCTCGTTGACCTTCACGCGCTCGCGGATCTCCTGCAGCACGTCGTCCACCTGCGTGGCGGCGCGGCGCACCTCCACCAGCGGGTCGATCAGGCCGGTGGGCCGCACCAGCTGCTCCACCACCTGCCCGGCGTGCTGCTTTTCATAGGCCGCCGGCGTGGCACTGACGAAGATGGCCTGGCGCATCTTGTGCTCGAACTCCTCGAACTTCAGCGGCCGGTTGTCCAGCGCGCTGGGCAGGCGGAAACCGTACTCCACGAGCGTGGTCTTGCGCGCGCGGTCGCCGTTGAACATGCCGCCGAACTGGCCGATCAGCACGTGGCTCTCGTCGAGGAACATCAGGCTGTCGGCCGGCAGGTAGTCCACCAGCGTGGGCGGCGGATCGCCGGGCTTTGCGCCCGACAGGTGCCGCGTGTAGTTCTCGATGCCCTTGCAGTGGCCCACCTCCTGCAGCATCTCGAGATCGAAGCGCGTGCGCTGCTCCAGGCGCTGGGCTTCGACCAGCTTGCCGGCCTTGACGAACTCGTCCAGGCGCTGGCGCAGCTCGTCCTTGATGCTGCCGATGGCGTCGACCACGCGCTCGCGCGGCGTGACGTAGTGGCTGCTCGGGTAGACCGTGAAGCGCGGGATCTTCTGGCGCACGCGCCCGGTGAGCGGGTCGAGCAGCGACAGCGTCTCGACCTCGTCGTCGAACAGCTCGATGCGCAGCGCCAGCTCGGAGTGCTCGGCCGGGAACACGTCGATAGTGTCGCCGCGCACGCGGAACGAACCGCGGCCGAAGTCGATCTCGTTGCGCTTGTATTGCATGCGGATCAGCTGCGCGATCACGTCGCGCTGGCCGGCCTTGTCGCCCACGCGCAGCGTCATCACCATCTGGTGGTAGTCGGCCGGGTTGCCGATGCCGTAGATGGCGCTGACGCTGGCCACGATGATGACGTCGCGCCGCTCGAGCAGGCTCTTGGTGGCCGACAGCCGCATCTGCTCGATGTGCTCGTTGATCGCGCTGTCCTTCTCGATGAACAGGTCGCGCTGCGGCACGTAGGCCTCGGGCTGGTAGTAGTCGTAGTAGCTGACGAAGTACTCGACGGCGTTGCGCGGGAAGAACTCGCGGAACTCGCTGTACAGCTGCGCCGCCAACGTCTTGTTGGGCGCAAACACGATGGCCGGGCGGCCCGTGCGGGCGATGACGTTGGCCATCGTGAAGGTCTTGCCCGAGCCGGTCACGCCCAGCAGCGTCTGGAAGGTCAGGCCGTCGTCGATGCCTTCCACGAGCTGGGCGATGGCCTCGGGCTGGTCGCCAGCCGGCGCGTAGGGCTGGAACAGCTGGTACGGCGAGCCCGGAAAGCTGACGAACTCGCCCTGCGGCGGGGCTTCGTCAGGGGCTTCGGCAACGGCGGGCGTGGCAGCGGTCATGCGGGGTTTCCCTGGGCCTTGCACCTAGAATCGACAGCGTGGTCCGCTGCCATCGGCACGGGCAACCGGCAAGGGTAACGCACCCTCCCCCTCCATCGTCGAGTCACCCCCCAGCATGCCAGCAGCACCCCTCCTCTTCTCGGCCGTCGAGATGGCCCCGCGCGACCCGATCCTGGGCCTGAACGAGCAGTTCGGCGCCGATACGCGCCCGGGCAAGGTGAACCTCGGTGTCGGCGTGTACTTCAACGACGAAGGCAAGCTGCCGGTGCTCCAGTGCGTGGCCGAGGCCGAGCGCCAGCTGCTCGAGGCGCCCAAGGCCAAGGGCTACCTGCCCATCGACGGCATCGCGGCCTACGACAAGGCCGTGCAAGGGCTCGTGTTCGGCGCCGACAGCGCCGTGCTGCGCGACGGCCGCGTCGCCACCGTGCAGGCCATCGGCGGCACCGGCGGGCTGAAGCTGGGCGCCGACCTGCTGCACCGCGTCGAGCCGTCGGCCACCGTGCTGATCAGCGATCCGAGCTGGGAGAACCACCGCGCGCTCTTCACCAACGCCGGCTTCAAGGTCGAGAGCTATCCGTACTACGACGCCGCCACGCGCGGCGTGCGCATCGATGAGCTGCTGGCCACGCTGGCGGCCGCCGCGCCCGGCACCATCGTCGTGCTGCACGCCTGCTGCCACAACCCCACCGGCTGCGACCTCACGCCCGAGCAGTGGCAGCGCATCGCCGCCACCTGCCAGGCCCGCGGCCTGGTGCCCTTCCTCGACATGGCCTACCAGGGCTTCGGCCACGGCATTGCCGAAGACGGCGCCGCGGTGCAGGTCTTCCTGGCCACCGGCCTGCCCTTCTTCGTGAGCACCTCGTTCAGCAAGAGCTTCTCGCTGTACGGCGAGCGCGTCGGCGCGCTCAGCGTCGTCTGCGCCAGCAAGGACGAAGCGGCCCGCGTGCTGAGCCAGCTGAAGATCGTGATCCGCACGAACTACAGCAACCCGCCGACCTTCGGCGCCACCGTGGTGGCCACGGTGCTCAACACGCCGGCGCTGCGCACGATGTGGGAAGACGAGCTCACCGGCATGCGCCAGCGCATCGCCGCCACGCGCCGCCAGCTGGTGGAGCGGCTGGCCGCGGCGGGCATCGGTGGCGACCTGTCCTACATCACGCGCCAGATGGGCATGTTCAGCTACTCGGGCCTGTCGGTGGCGCAGATGCACCGGCTGCGCGACGAGTTCGGTGTCTACGGCGTCGACTCCGGCCGCATCTGCGTGGCCGCCATCAACAGCCGCAACATCGACACGGTGGTGTCGGCGCTGGTGGCGGTGATGAAGGGCTGATGACTGCGCCGTTTGCCCGGCCTGTGGCTGCTACACCGGGCTTTTCCGCAGCTCGACGGGGCCGCGAACAGGCACCATCCAGGTGCAGTACCCGTCGGCACGACAGGTTCGTGTGACAGGTGAACTCGACAAAAATGCTGCACTGCAGCATGGTTCGATTACAGTCGGTCACCCGGCGCGAACGACACCGGAAGGATGCTCTTCATGCTCTACCACCTCTACGAGACCCAACGCGCCTTGATGGCGCCGTTCTCGGAGTTCGCCAGCGCCAGCGCCAAGCTGTACGACCACCCGCTCTCTCCCTTTGCACACACCCCGTTGGCGCAGCGGGTCTCGGCGGGCTTCGACCTGCTGCACCGCCTGGCCAAGGAGTACGAGAAGCCGCCCTTCGGCATCACCTCGGCCCTGGTCGGCGGCTCCAACGTCGCGGTGCAGGAACAGGTGGCGGTGAGCAAGCCCTTCTGCCGCCTGCTGCGCTTCAAGCGCTTCAGCGACGACACCGCCACGCTGGAGCTGATGAAGACGCAGCCCACGGTGCTGGTCGTGGCGCCGCTGTCGGGCCACCACAGCACGCTGCTGCGCGACACCGTGAAGAGCCTGCTGCAGGACCACAAAGTCTACATCACCGACTGGACCGACGCACGCATGGTGCCGGCCGAGGTGGGCCCGTTCCATCTGGATGACTACGTGGCCTACGTCGAGGAGTTCATCCGCCACGTCGGCGGCGGCGACGCGCACGTGATCAGCGTCTGCCAGCCCACCGTGCCGGTGCTGGCCGCCGTGTCGCTGATGGCCAGCCGCGGCGAGCCCACGCCGCGCACGATGACGATGATGGGCGGCCCCATCGACGCCCGCAAGAGCCCGACCGCCGTCAACAACCTGGCGATGAACAAGAGTCACAGCTGGTTCGAGAACAACGTCATCTTCCGCGTGCCGCAGAACTTCCCGGGCGCCGGCCGTCGTGTCTACCCCGGCTTCCTGCAGCACACCGGCTTCGTGGCGATGAACCCCGACCGGCACATGACGAGCCACTACGACTACTTCCTCGACCTCATCCGCGGCGACGACGACAACGCCGAGTCGCACCGCCAGTTCTACGACGAGTACAACGCCGTGCTCGACATGCCGGCCGAGTACTACCTCGACACCATCAAGACCGTGTTCCAGGACTTCGCGCTCGTCAACAACGCCTGGGTGGTGAATGGCGAGCTGGTGCGGCCGCAGGACATCACTGCCACCGCGCTGCTGACGGTGGAAGGCGAGCTCGACGACATCTCCGGCGCCGGCCAGACCGAGGCCGCGCACGGCCTGTGCACCGGCATTCCGAAGCCCCGCAGCCTGCACTACCTGGCCGAAGGCGCTGGCCACTACGGCATCTTCTCGGGCCGCCGCTGGCGCGAGAAGGTGTACCCGCAGGTGCGCAACTTCATCGCCCGCTTCGATGAGGCCGGCGTTATGGCCAAGCCGGTCGAGGCCGTGGAGGCGCCAGTGGCTGGCAAGGCCGCGCCTGTCGTGCGCAAGGCGACGACGGCGCCGCGCAAGGCCCGCGGTCGCACGACCACGGCCTGAACGCTCGAACCGCCGGTTGCCGCCGGGATAATCCCCCGCGGTGACCGTGCCCGCCCCGCCTTCTTTCGCCGACCGCATCGACGCCGCGCTGCCGCAGACGCAGTGCACACGTTGTGGCGAGCCCGACTGCAGGCGCTACGCCGAGGCCATCGCCGAGGGTCGGGCACCCATCAACCGCTGCCCGCCCGGCGGCGCCGAGGGCATCCAGCGCCTGGCCGCGCTGACGCAGCAGCCGGTGCTGCCTCTCGACCCCTTGCACGGCCAGGAAGCCGCGCGCGGCATGGCCGTCATCGACGAGGCCTGGTGCATCGGCTGCACGCTGTGCATCAAGGCCTGCCCTGTGGACTGCATCATCGGCGCGCCCAAGCGCATGCACACGGTGATCGAATCGCTGTGCACCGGCTGCGAGCTGTGCGTGCCGGCCTGCCCGGTGGACTGCATCTCGATGGAGCCCGTGACGCCGGGCGCCACCGGCTGGGCCGCCTGGAGCCCCGCGCAGGCCGACGAGGCCCGCCAGCGCTACGGCTTCCACCGCACCCGCGTCGAACGCGAACGCCGCGACAACGACGAACGCCTGGCCGCCAAGGCCGCACACAAGCTGGCGGACCTGGCCGCCGCCAGCCGCCACACCGACCCCGCCACGCTCGACGCCAAGCGCGCGGTCGTCGAAGCCGCGCTGGCGCGCGTGCGGGCACGCCTGCAACCCGATCCTCCGCCTATGCCCGCCGATGAAGCCTGACGACATTGAACACTTCTTCGCCACGCTCGCCGCGGCCAACCCCGAGCCGCGCACCGAGCTGGAGTTCTCCAGCGTGTTCGAGCTGCTCGCCGCGGTGCTGCTGTCGGCGCAGGCCACCGACGTGGGCGTGAACAAGGCCACCCGGCGCCTCTTCGTGCTGGCACCGAACCCGCAGCGCATGCTGGCCTTGGGCGAGGCGCGGGTGACCGAGCTCGTGCGCACCATCGGCCTGTACCGCACGAAGGCGAAGAACCTGCTCGCCACCTGCCGCATCCTGGTCGAGCAGCACGGCGGCGAGGTGCCGCGCAGCCGCGAGGCGCTCGAGGCGCTGCCGGGCGTGGGCCGCAAGACGGCCAACGTCGTGCTCAACGTCGCCTTCGGCGAGCCGACGATGCCGGTGGACACGCACGTGTTCCGCGTCGGCAACCGCACCGGTCTGGCCAAGGGCGCCAACGTGGCCCAGGTCGAGGCGCGGCTGATCAAGCGGGTGCCGGCGCGCTACGGCGAACACGCGCACCACTGGCTCATCCTGCACGGCCGCTATGTGTGCACGGCGCGCTCGCCCCGTTGCAGCGCCTGCGCGGTGCGGTCCTGGTGCGACGAAGGCCGGCGCCTGCCGGCCTGACGCGTCCCTACAATGCCCCGAGGGGAGATGGTGATGGCCCACACGCTCGATGACCTCGCCGAACGGATCGATCGCCTGGTGCTGCGGCACCAGGAGCTCAAGCGCGCCAATGCGCTGATCGAGCAGCAGCTCGCCACCATGACAGCCGAGCGCGACAGCCTTCGTTCACGGCTGGCTGCGGCGCGCGGGCGCATCGACGGCCTGCTCACCCGGCTGCCGGCCGAAGGCGCTGCCGCCCGCACCGACCGGGAGCCCTCGGCATGAAGCAGATGGAGGTGTCCATCCTCGGCCAGGTCTACGTGCTGGGCTGCCCCGAAGGCGGCGAGGCGCTGCTGGCCCGGGCGGTGGCGGCGGTCGACCGCGAGATGAGCAACATTCGCGACGGCGGCAAGGTGCGCGCCCGCGAACGCATCGCCGTGCTGGCGGCGCTGAACCTCGCCTACCAGCTGGCCGAGCAAGGCCCGGCGAAGGCCGCGCCGGACGCATCCGACACCCAGGCCGATCCGGCCCCGGCGCCGCCTTCTGCCCAGCTCGCCGGCCTCGTGGCGCGGCTCGACGCGGCCTTGAACGAAGACGGCCAGTTGTTGTGACATCGTGGCCGGCACAAGGTCTTGCGCGATGCCTAGAATGGCTTCGTCCGTCGTGATTGCGTGAGTTCTATATTTCCTTGGACCGATGCTCATTGAGCCAGGGCTTGGAACATTGCCAGGCTGGTGTGATCGTCTCGCGTCAGATGAACCCGAAGCTTGGCTGACCTCGCCCACCTGAACTTCCCTGAGGGTTCAGGAATGCGGCTCACGGGTCACGGCGGACACCCTCCACAGCCCACACGCCAGCAGCGATGCCTTACTGGCTGATGAAGAGCGAGCCTGACGAGGCGTCGATCGACGACCTCGCCGCCGCGCCCTCGCAGACACTGCCCTGGACGGGGGTGCGCAACTACCAGGCGCGCAACTTCATGCGCGACGCCATGCAGCGGGGCGATGGCGTGCTCTTCTATCACTCGTCGTGCGCCGAGCCGGGCATCGCCGGCCTCGCCCACGTCGCAGGCGGCCTCGGGCCCGACGAGACGCAGTTCGATCCCGCCAGCCCCTACTTCGATGCGAAGTCCACGCGCGAGGCACCGCGCTGGCTGAAGGTGGACGTGCGCCTGGACCGCAAGACGCGGCTGTTGCCGCTGCAAGAGATGCGGCAGGCACCTGCGCTGGCCACGATGCGTGTGCTGCAGCGGGGCAACCGGCTGTCGATCACGCCGGTCGAGGCGGCCGAGTGGCACGCCGTGCTGCGGCTGCTCGAGGGCTGAGGCCGCGCCGGCCGTTCAGACCGCATCGAAACGGATCGCCGCCAGCGTGACGGCGTTGCCACCGCGACGCCGAGCCTCGTCGAGCGCGGCGAGCGCCGCCTCGAGCAAGGCCTCCTGCGAGTGCGCGGTGTGCGGAAAGCTGGCCACGCCCACGGCGGTGGTGAAGCCGATCTCCTGGCCTTCGTGAACCACGATCTGCGTCGCGCACTTGCGGCGCAGACCTTCCATCCGGCTGTGCGCCGTGGCCAGCCCCACGCCCGACAACAGCACGGCAAAGCGGCGATCGCCCCAGCGGCACGACGCGTCCATGGCCCGCGTGCCCCCGCGCAGCAGCCGGCCCATGGCTTCGAGCACCGCACGTTCGCCAGCCGTGCCCAGCGCCCTGACCTTGGGGCTGGGTTCGTCCAGTTCGAGCAAGACCAGCGAAAACTCGCGATGCTCCCGCTGCGACAGGTCGACCTCGCGCCGCAACTGCTCTTCGAAGTGGGCCCGGTGGTGCAGGCCCGAGTCCGGATCGCGCAACGCGAGATCGGCCACCTCACGGCGCAGCCGCTCGTGCTCGCGCTGCTGCTGCTCGATCTGCTCCAGCGCCGAGCGCAACTGCTGATCGCGCAGGCGCGTGGTCGTGCGGTCGTGCCAGATGGCGCCCAGCTGGCGGCGGTCGGCGGTGTCGAGCACCAGGCGCATGACCTCGAAATCGTGCCGGCGCCCGCCGAACTCGAACTGGTGCTCGGCAAACAGCGCGGCACCCTGGGCCAGCGCCGTCTGCTCGGAGGCCCGCAGCGCCGCGGCGATCGAGCTGTCGAAGAGTTCGCCGTCGGTGCGGCCGACCAGGCCGCCGGCCGCCAGCCCCAGTTGCTCGGCCAGGCCCGCGTCGGCGTGCAGGTAGCGGCCGGTTTCGAGGTCCTTCACGGTCGCCCAGGCGTCGTGCCGCGCCAGCCACAAGGGCAGCAGCAAGGCCGCTGCAGCAGCGCTGTCGGCGGCGGGGCTGGTCTTTGCGGGCGACTCGTGGAGGGTGGGCAACATGCGGCGTTCCGGTCGAAGGGGGCGGCGGCGGCTTGCCAGCGCCCCGACGGGCGGCGCGTGCCCCATCTTGGTGGGCCACGCCGGGCCCCGCAAGGGGCTCGCGCATTGTGTCCCCTAGCTTGTGGACCTCAAGGCCCGAAACTGAGGGGCAATCGACCGCCAGACCTCGTCGGGCCCGCAACTTGCGAAGCCCGATGAGGAGACAACTCGGGCGTCAGGCCATGGCCATCGAACGCGAACATGACGAGTCCGGCGCGCTGAGCCTGCCGGGCGAAGGACCGCTCATCGTGCTGCCCGACGCCGCGGTAACGGCGTCGCCCCGGCTCGCCAGGACGATCGCAGGCCCGGCCCTCGTGCCATGGCTGGCGCTCTGGCTGGCCCGCGAAGGGCTCTCGGTGCTGGTGCACGGCCCCGGCGCCAGCCAGGGCGGCGGCGGCGCGGCCGAGGTGCTGCACAGCCTGGGCATCTGCCCCGCCAGCGACGCTGGCCACGTCACCGACCGCTGGGCTCGGCGCGAACCTGCCGTCGTCGCAACCTCGGCCCTGGCTGCTGGCCGGCTGCCCGCGGGCGTGCAATGGCAACTCATGGCGCCCCAGGGCCTGCGCCCCTGCCTGCGTGTGCTGCCCTGCAACGCCCCGGGCAGCGCGCGCAGCGCGGCAGACTGGGCCGCCCGCAGCGGCGCGGCCGTCCTGCTGCTGGTGGGAGCGCCGATCACCGATCCGCACCACGGCCCCCAGGCCGAGGTCTGGATCGGCGGCCAGTTCCGCGCCGACCTGGCCGCCCCCGCCCCTGACGAATCCCCGGCCGGATGGACACCCCTGCCGCACGACACCGGCGCCGCCGCCACCGCGCTGTTCGTGCAGGAACTGCTGTCGGGCGTGCGTCCGACGCCGCAGCCGCTGCGCCGGCTGGCGGGGCTGGTCGAGCGCACGGCCTGGGCCACCGTCACGCCGAGCGATGCCCACGCGCCGGTTTCCTGCCTATAATCGCGGGCTTTGCCGGATTCCGGCGAGCCTTGTCGGGTGGCGGTTTGCGCCGTGTCACCCTCCCGATCCTTCACGCATCATCCGATTGCGAACACCCGGGCCTTTGCGAGAGCAGCCCCGCAACCCATGACCACGATCCGCGTCAAAGAGAACGAACCTTTCGATGTCGCCCTGCGCCGCTTCAAGCGCACCATCGAGAAGATCGGCCTGCTGACCGAGCTGCGCGCCCGCGAGTTCTACGAAAAGCCGACGTCCGAGCGCAAGCGCAAGAAGGCGGCCGCCGTGAAGCGCCACTTCAAGCGCGTGCGCAGCATGCAGCTGCCCAAGAAGATGTACTGATGCCGCTGCCGGCACCCGCCGGCGCCGGTATCGATACCGAGCCAAGCCCGCGCGGAACGTCCGTGGCGGGCTTGTCTCGTTGGACAATCTCGAAGAGCCCACCGACATGAGCACGCTGAAGGACCGCATCCAGGACGACATGAAGGCCGCCATGCGCGCCAAGGACGCCGACCGCCTGTCGACGATCCGCATGCTGCTGGCCGCGATGAAGCAGCGCGAGGTCGACGAACGCATCGTGCTCGACGACGCTGCGGTGGTCGGCATCGTCGACAAGCTGATCAAGCAGCGCCGCGACAGCATCGCCGCCTTCGAGCAGGCCGCACGGGCCGATCTGGTGGCCAAGGAGGCCGCTGAGGTGACGGTGCTGCAGGCCTACCTGCCGGCGCGGCTGTCGGCCGAGGAGGTTGCTGCGGCCGTGGCTGCGCTGGTGGCCGAACTCGGCGCCAGCGGCCCGGGCGACATGGGCCGCGTGATGGCCGCAGCCAAGACCCGCCTGGCCGGCAACGCCGAGATGGCGCAGGTCTCGGCGGCCGTCAAGGCCGCACTGAGCCGCTGAAGCACGGACGCGAGAACGCACCGCCATGAGCGCCACGCCCCATCTCAGTGCAGCCAGCCTGCGCGCCATCGCCGCCGATGTGTGCGTGGCCGGGCAACTCAGCCCGGCGGCCATGGCCGAAGCCGCCGCCGCCGGCTTCAGGAGCGTCGTCAACAACCGCCCCGATCACGAACATGGCCCCGGTCAGCCCAGCAGTGCCGACATCGAAGCCGCCGCCCGTGCGGCCGGCCTCGAGTACCGGCATCTGCCGGTCGACGGCGGCTGGCAATCGCCGGAGCAGATCGCGGCGTTCGCCGTGCTGCTGGCCGAACTGCCTCGCCCCTTGCTGGCCTTCTGCCGCTCGGGCGCGCGCTCGACCCGGCTGTACACCGCCGCCCAGACGCTCTAGCCGCGTCACGGCCCGTCGCGGCTTGCCCGTTCAGCGGGTTTTCAGGGCCTGCTCGCATCATCTGCGTTCCTAGAATCACCGACCCTGCGCCGTGCTGCGCGCAGGGCGGCCATTACTCGAAGAGACGGAGACGCAAGCGTGGGCGGACTGCTGAAGATTTCGGGGCTCGTCGACACACTCAACGAGTGGATCGGCAAACTCATCATGTGGTTGATCCTGGCCGCGGTGCTCATCAGCACCGGCAACGCGGTCATGCGCAAGGCCTTCGACATCGGCTCGAACGCCTATCTCGAGATCCAGTGGTACCTGTTCGCGGCCGTGTTCATGCTGGGCTCGGGCTATGTGTTCCTGAAGAACGCCCACGTGCGCATCGACTTCATCAGCACCAAGCTGAGCAAGCGCACGAACACCATCATCGACATCCTGGGCATCGTGCTGTTCACGATTCCGCTGTCGATCATCCTGATCAACCTGTCGTGGCCGGTGTTCGAACGCGCCTGGACCTCGGGCGAGATGAGCCAGAACGCCGGCGGGCTGATCCGCTGGCCGGTGATGCTGCTCATCCCGTTGGGCTTTTCCTTGCTGGCGCTGCAAGCGGCCTCGGAACTGATCAAGCGCGTGGCGTTCCTGACCGGCCACCGCGCCGAGCCCTTCAGCGTCGAGAAGGAGAAGAGTGACGAGGAACTGCTGGCCGAAGAACTCGCAGCGAAGGCCGGCATCGATGTGTCGGACGTCGACCGCGTGCCGCCCACCACCCAAAATCAACCCGCTGCCGGCCGCGACGGGAAGGCCTGAACCATGACCGCCTTCATCGCCCAGAACTTCGTCCCGCTGATGTTTGCGGGCCTGCTGTGCTTCCTGCTCACCGGCATCCCGGTGGCCTTCGGCCTGGCGGCCACCGGGCTGCTGTTCGGCTTCGTCGGCATGGAGGTCGGCCTCTTCGACACCAACCTCTTCGGCGCCCTGCCCCTGCGCGTGTTCGGCATCATGCAGAACGACACGCTGCTGGCGATTCCGTTCTTCACGCTGATGGGCATCATCCTCGAGCGATCCGGCATGGCCGAGGATCTGCTCGAGACCGTGGGCCAGGTGTTCGGCCCGCTGCGCGGCGGCCTCGCCGTGGCCGTGGTGCTGGTGGGCGCGCTGCTCGCGGCGACCACGGGCGTGGTGGCGGCGGCCGTCATCTCGATGGGCCTGATCTCGCTGCCCATCATGCTGCGCTACGGCTACAACCGCACCATCGCCACCGGCACCATCACCGCCAGCGGCACGCTGGCACAGGCGATACCGCCGTCGCTGGTGCTCATCGTGCTGGCCGACCAATTGGGCCGTTCAGTCGGCGACATGTACGCCGGCGCGCTGATCCCGGGCCTGATGCTGGTGGGCCTGTACCTGCTGTTCATCGTGGCGGTGGCCTTCATCAAGCCCAAGTGGGTGCCGGCCCTGCCGGCCGAGGCGCGCATCTACCGTGAGAGCACCGGCGCCTCGGGCCATCGTTCGCTGTTGCTGCTGCTGGTGGTGTGCGCCGCGGCCGGGTGGGGCTGGAGCCAGGTGCACGAGCAGATGATCAACGGCTGGATCGGCCGCACCACGCCGGCGCCGGGCGACGAGACGCTGATCCTGTCGCTGACGATCTCGTCGTTCCTGGCGCTGGCGCTGGCGCTGGCCAACCGCGTGCTGCGCTTCGGCCTGCTGTCCAAGCTGGCCGAGCAGGTCACCTTCGTGCTGATCCCGCCGCTGGTGCTGATCTTCCTGGTGCTCGGCACCATCTTCCTCGGCGTGGCCACGCCCACCGAGGGTGGCGCGATGGGCGCCGTGGGCGCGCTGATCATGGCGGTGGCGCGGCGGCGGCTGAACTTCAAGACGCTGAAGCAGGCGCTCGACAGCACGGCCAAGCTGAGCGTCTTCGTGATGTTCATCCTGATCGGCTCGACCGTCTTCAGCTTCACGTTCAACGCCGCCGACGGCCACTTCTGGGTGGAGCACCTGTTCGACAAGCTGCCCGGTGGCCAACTCGGCTTCCTGCTGGTGGTGAACCTGCTGGTGTTCATCCTCGGCATGTTCATCGACTTCTTCGAGATCGCCTTCATCGTGGTGCCCATCCTGGCGCCCGTGGCCGACAAGATGGGCATCGACCTCATCTGGTTCGGCGTCATCCTGGCGATGAACCTGCAGACCTCGTTCCTGACGCCGCCCTTCGGCTTTGCCCTCTTCTACCTGCGCAGCGTGGCGGCCAAGAAGGACTACAACGACCGCGTCACCGGCGAGCGCATCCCGGCGGTGACGACGGCGCAGATCTACAAGGGCTCGATCGCCTTCATCATCCTGCAGCTCATCATGGTGGCCACGGTGATTGCCTATCCCGAACTGGTGTCGGGTGGCATTGCCAAGACGGAAGTGATCGACGCCGAGAAGGCGCTGCAAGATGCCGCGCCACCGCCCATGGAGGATTCTGCCGACCCCGCGGCCGATGCCGCCAGCGAGCCGGGCGAAGGCGAAGCGGCTGAGCAGGACCCGGCCAAGATGCTCGAGGCAGAAATGAAGAAGGATGCCGCCGCGGGCAAGAAACCCTGAGGCCCGAGCCGGGGCGCCACGGCCCCGGCTTCTCGACAAAGCAAAGGGCCCCGCACTGCGGGGCCCTCTTCTTTGCGGTGACCTGGCGCCGCGGTCAGCGGCGCTGCGGCATCACAGCTTGGCGGTCTGCATGAAGTTGTCGAAACGCGCCTCGGTGAAGCGGAACCACTGGTTGGCTTCGCGGCGGTAATTGCTGTAGTCGTCGTAGATCTTCTTCCACGCCGGGTTCGACGCGCTCAGCTCGCTGTACAGCGCCATGGCTTCCTTGAAGGCCGCGTCCATGATGGGCTTGGGCATGGCCACGAGCTTGGTCTTGTTGCCCAGCAGCTGCTTCAGCGCTGCGGGGTTGCGGTAGTCGTACTTGGCCTGCATCTCGGTATGGGCAAAGGCCGCAGCGCCTTCGATGATGGCCTTGTACTCGGCGCTCAGGCCGTCGAAGGCCTTCTGGTTGACGTACAGGTCGAGCTGCGGGCCACCTTCCCACCAGCCCGGGTAGTGGTAGAACGGGGCGACCTTGAAGAAGCCCAGCTTCTGGTCGTCGTACGGGCCCACCCACTCGGCGGCGTCGATCGTGCCCTTTTCCAGCGCCTGGTAGATCTCGCCACCGGGGATGTTCTGCGAGACGGTCCCGAGGCGCCCGGTCACCTTGCCGGCGAAGCCGCCGACGCGGAACTTCAGGCCCTTCATGTCGGCAAGGGTCTTGAGTTCCTTGCGGTACCAGCCGCCCATCTGCGCGCCGGTGTTGCCCATCGGGAAGCTGGTGAAGCCGTAGTTCGAATAGAACTCGCGCATCAGCTTCAGGCCGTTGCCGTCGTACTGCCAGGCCGTCATCTGGCGGCTGTTCAGGCCGAAGGGGATGGCGCAGCCCAGCGCGAAGGCGTCG
>Ga0068877_10002907_pt1 | contig 13736 bp, 8 predicted proteins | sample NOAtaG_FD_66437 | JGI IMG/M metagenome (GOLD analysis project Ga0068877, IMG submission 66437) | Freshwater lake microbial communities from Lake Erie, under a cyanobacterial bloom - NOAA_Erie_Diel6S_1000h metaG | ecosystem: Environmental > Aquatic > Freshwater > Lake | place: USA: Ohio, Lake... | reverse complement strand
ACGAACGAAGAGTACGGTGATTTTGATTTCGCATTCGAGTACAAAATCGTTGCCAACTGCGACTCCGGGATTTACTTGCGAGGAATCCCACAAGTTCAGATTTGGGATCCAGACTCCGAAGCCAGCAAAAAGCACGGTGCTGAAAAAGGTAGCGGCGGACTGTGGAACAATCCCGCAGGATGGGCCGGAAAAGATCCGCTTGTCCGCGCTGACAATCCTGTCGGCCAATGGAATAAAATGAAGATCCGATTGATCGGAGAACGCTGCTCGGTTTGGCTCAATGACAAATGTGTTGTCGATCACGTACGATTGCACAACTACTTCGCCAAAGGTCAACCGCTTCCGACACGCGGTCCTATTCAACTGCAAACGCACGGTGCGGAGATTCGATTTCGCAATCTATCGCTGAATACATTCAATGGCGAAGAAGCGAACAATCTCCTTGCAGAATCCGAATCGAAATCGATCGGCTCTTTCCAATCGCTGTTCAACGGAAAAGATCTAACCGGCTGGGCTGGTTCGGTCGACAACTATCAAGTGGACAATGGTGCCATCCAGTGCTTGAAGGGCAAAGGGGGCGTACTTCATACGGACAAAGTGTATGACAACTTCGTCCTGCGTGTCGATTTTCAGTTACCACCAGGTGGCAACAATGGATTGGCAATTCGTTATCCAACCAAAGAAGAGCTAGGATCGAATAAGGATGGAGCCTATGTCGGCATGTGCGAATTGCAGGTGCTCGATGATGGGCATGCCAAGTATGCAAAAATCGACCCTCGCCAAGCGCATGGAAGCGCGTATGGACTGGTCGCCGCGAAGCGTGGATTTCTGCGTCCTGCCGGTGAATGGAACCATCAAGTCGTTCGAGTCGAAGGCTCTAAGATCAACGTAGAACTCAACGGCACTCAGATTCTCGATGCCGATCTGAGCACCGTCAAGGAGTATATGGCCAATACACCACACCCAGGCAAAGATAGAACTAGTGGCCATGTTGGATTCGCAGGCCACTCGGATCCCGTTCGGTTCCGCAATGTTGAAATCTTGCCCCTCGCCAAATAGTCCTACCCTTCGAAAATGATACCTCTTCCGAAATTCGGTTCACGACGCGCGTTCATTGCTCTCATTGTGACATCCTGTCTCGATTGGAGTGCTGGTGGCACTGTGTATGCGACGGACAAAGAATCCAATAAGAAGGATCGCGTGCTCGAGATCGTAGATGCGAATGCTTCTTCGGCTTCAGAAATGAAGCCGTATACGGAGCGAATTGAACACTCGAATGCCGTCGTCGAAATGCTGCCGATTCTCGGTGGCAAATTCAAGATGGGGAGTCCGGAGACCGAAGCGGGTAGACGCAAAGACGAAGGACCACTTCACGATGTGGAACTCTCACCATTCTGGATGGGAAAGTACGAGATCACTTGGGATGCCTATGACATCTGGATGTCAGACCTCGATGTGTTCAATCGTGAAGTGAACAAAATTGAAGCGACGACGCGCGATGTTATCGCAGACGCTTATCAGAAGAGTCAGCCAACAAAGCCGTATTGCGATATGTCTTTTGGCATGGGCAAAAGAGGCTACCCCGCCATCTGCATGACGCAACATGCAGCTAGGACGTTTTGCAAGTGGCTTTCCGCCAAAACAGGACGCTACTATCGATTACCGACAGAAGCTGAATGGGAATACGCTTGCCGCGCCGGGACCACTACCACCTATTCGTTCGGTGATGATCCTGATCAACTCGGTGACTACGCATGGTTTGCAGACAACTCCGAGGGAAAATATCAAAAGGTCGGCAAGAAGAAACCGAATCCGTGGGGTCTCTATGACATGCATGGCAATGTTGCGGAGTGGGTGCTCGATGAGCATCGGCCCGAAGGTTTCCCACTCGAAAAGCTCACATCGAAGAACCCGCTTCTGGTTCCTATGACACTTTACCCACGGATCGTTCGCGGTGGTGGTTGGGACAAATCCCCAGTCGATTGTCGAAGCGCTGCCAAAGAGGGATCGACCGAGGATTGGATTGCACAAGATCCTCAGTTCCCTGTTAGTATCTGGTACTTGACTGATGCACTTCATGTAGGTTTCCGCGTCGTCCGCCCGTTAGAAGAACCGACACAAGAAGAGAAAGACAAGTTCTGGGAGCATTCCGAGCCGATCATGAAAGAACGCCCCGTCCCCTTGGAACGCTAATTTCTTGTTCGCGTGCAAACTTCAACTTGAACTTAAACTTCAAACTTTTCACACCTCAACCTTCAAACTTCCCTCCGGAGCCTTCTATGACCCTCTCCCGTGAATCGCAAAATGACAGCCGTCGCGGCTTTCTGAAGACCTCAACCGTTGTGGCCGCAACTGCAGGTGCTCTCGCCACAAACCTTTCACGCAGTGTCCACGCGGGTGAAGACAACACAATCCGAGTCGCATTGATCGGTTGTGGTGGTCGCGGAACGGGTGCCGCATCCAACGCGCTTACCGTCGATAATGGCCCGATCGAATTGGTCGCGATGGCCGATGTTTTTGATTACAAGATGAAGCAAAGTTACGAGAGTTTGGTCGGTCAGCACAAAGACAAAGTCAAGGTACCCGACGATCGGAAGTTCATCGATTTCGACGGCTACAAAAAGGCGATCGATTGTTTGCGACCAGGTGACATCGCCGTCATGGCGACTCCACCTGCTTTTCGATGGGTACAGTTTGAGTATGCCATCTCGAAAGGGGTCAATGTGTTTATGGAAAAGCCAGTCACCGTTGACGGCCCTTCCAGCGTGAAGATGCTGGAGTTGGCAGCAAAGTCTGTCGAAAAGAACCTCAAAGTAGGTATTGGATTGATGTGTCGACATTGCGACGCGCGACGCGAACTCTATCGACGGATCAAAGATGGTGCGATTGGCGACATTCAGTTACTTCGTGCTTATCGAAACCAAGGTCCAACCGGTTCTGCAGCTACGACGAAGAAACCGGAGGGCATGAGTGAGCTTCTCTATCAGATCAATCGCTTCCACGGTTTCTTGTGGGCGAGTGGCGGTGGGTTTAGCGACTTCCTAATCCACAACATCGACGAATGTTGCTGGATGAAAGATGCTTGGCCAGTAAAGGCACATGCAATCGGTGGGCGCCATTATCGAAATGATTGTGTTGATCAGAACTTCGATAGTTATGCCGTTGAATATACTTTTGCCGATGGCACTAAACTATTGCTCAATGGCCGAACGATACCCGGATGCAAGACAGAGTTTGCTAGTTATGCCCACGGTACCAAGGGGTCGGCGGTCATTTCGAGTTCTGCGCATACGCCTGCCAAGTGTCGGATTTACAACAGTCAAAAAATTGGTACGAAGAAAGATCTCGTTTGGGAGTTCCCACAACCCGAAGCGAATCCTTATCAATTGGAATGGAACCATTTGATCGCCGCGATTCGCGACAATCAACCTTACAACGAAGTGGAGCGGGGCGTGCAAGCGTCAGTTGTCACGAGCATGGGACGTATGGCAGCTCACACGGGACAAGAAGTGACTTACGAAGAAATGCTCAATTGCAAACACGAGTTTGCACCAGGCATCGAGAACTTGACCTTCGATAGTCCGGCCCCTCTTCAACCGCTTGCCAATGGACTTTATCCAGTTCCACAGCCAGGTATCGTTACGGATACCGAATACTAGTTAGTTCGATTGCTGGATCAAGATACTTCGATGACCTCTGAGGAAAAATGAATTCTAGACGAACCGCGTTAAAAGGCCTAATTGGTTGCAGCGGCGCGGCATTTTTCCGAGAGTCCCTTTGGGGCACCGAGGGGGTAAAGAGCGGTTTCGAGAACGATCCACTTTCCGGAAGCAGGACCGGGCCCTGGCGCCGTTTATTCTTGGATGGTTCTGTTGTTGAACAACAAAGCGGCGTGGAGCGAGTCTTTCATCAGCTCACGAAGCATCTCGCGGAGCCGATCATAGTCGCCGATCAACCGTGGGAAGGTCGCTCGGCGATTATCGGTCCTTACGTCTATGGCACGGTACGTGTAGAAGAAGATCGCTTTCGATTATGGTATCAGGTTCTTCATCAAGGTAATCATGTAGGGTATGCCGAGTCATCGGATGGGATTCGATGGCAAAAACCACGACTCGGGCTCGTTCGTCATGAGGGGCACGATACGAACCTCGTCGTATCAGCGTTTCAGCCTGAGGCGTTTGCGGGAGTTCACTGCCACAACCCGTCCGTCATCTTTCGAAGTCGAGAAACCGATCCCTCGCGCAGGTATGCTCTTTACGGATTTGACTCAGCCAGTGGTGGACCACGAGTTGCATTCTCTCCCAACGGGACGAACTGGACTTATCTCGAATCAGTAAACGAGAATGGAAAACCGAAACCACTTTTCTCGTCAGGAGATGTTGTCAGTTTCTTTGAAGACCCGTATAGCCAGCGATATGCTGCAACGTGGAAGACTCGCAATCGCCGTGGAAGGGCAGTCGGTATTGCGACTTCGAACGATGGTTTAGTTTGGTCCAAGGTGTATGACGGGCCTGTCTTCGGAGCAGATGACCATGATCCCGATACGACTCAAATTTACGGCATGCCCGTGTTCGCATACCAAGGCTTGTTTATTGGTCTACCTTGGATTTATCGTGCACGCTATTTCCGATACGGCGAGTATTCTGTCGAGAAGCTTCATGAAGCTCAATCCGATTCACCTCGAACGATGGAAGTTCAATTGGCATGGAGTTGGGATTTGGTCCATTGGGATCGACCCAAGGATCGTGAACAATTTTTGCCGAGAGGTGAAGCAAGGAGTTGGGATCGCGGAATGGTTTTGACCTCCCGAGCACCTGTGCAAGTCGGGAAGGAGTTGTGGTTCTATTACTCGGGTACCGATCGAGCCCATGACGAGCCACGTGTTCAAGCTGCGATCGGTCTAGCCAAAATGAGGCTCGATGGGTTCTGTTCCATGCGATCCGAAAAGGAAGAAGGATGGTTGATCACCCGTCGAGAACCAATGCGATCTGCGCGCTTGATGATCAATGGACGCACTGGACCGGCAGGTTATATCCAAGCCGAAATTCTCGATCGAAAGAACAAAGTCGTGCCTGGTTATTCTCGCGATCTATGTCAAGCACTCCGGGGGGACGAGGTTTCTCACGAGATAGCATGGCAATCCCCTCGCTATCCCTCGCTTCCCGATGCGAACGACTTCAAAATCCGCTTCTTGTTGAAAGACGCTGAGTTGTTCTCTTACCTACCTTTGGATCTCGATGCAAAACAACCCGATTTTGATGTCACAATTCGTTAAGCTCTTGAACGATGTGTGAGTCGCCGAATTCACCAGTTAAAGCTTTTCGATTTGCATTCGCCAATATGCTAGGTTCTAGTCACTCGCGTCTTGGAAAAATCAATTGACATTTAAGTTTACGAAGACTTCCTGCATCTTTTTGAAGTGAAGGTCCGGCGTAAGCTCGGACTCGTAGATCGTGCGAGCGGCTGCACCCATTCTTTGCCGGAGCTCGAGCGATTGGATTAATTGGCACAAACTTTCTTGAATCGATTCAGGAGATTGAATTTCACATAGAAAGCCTGTAACGCCATGATCCACAATAGACGGAATTCCACGCCATCGCGTCGAAACAATGGGTAGCGAAAAACACATGGCTTCGACCAAGACGCATGGAAACCCCTCCGATTCGTAGTGGGAGGGGAAACAAAAAATGTCAGCGTCCGCGAACATTCTCCATTTTGCATTCCCTGTTTTTTGACCGTGAAGAGTCACCGCCGATTCGATTCGCATCTCCGTCAATTGCACATGTATCTTCTTTTCAAAGCTTGCGGGTTGGAAACTACCCACAATATCGAGATGGAAGTGAAATCCTTTCGTCGCCAGCAGACGACATGCTTCCAAGAGAACAAGAATGCCTTTCGATTCACAAACGGTCCCGACGTATAGCAATCGCACAGGCTGCTCGGAACTTCGTTGGCGATGTGCAATTAATGTTGTAGTACTCCAGCCTAATCGCTTAGCTTCATCATGAGCAGCGTTTGGGATGGTATAGATATTTTTTGAATCGAAGTAGCTGGCATCATCGACTGCAAACTGCGAAAGTTGAATCGAAGCGCACGGTTTTAGAAAGGCTCTCTTCACTAACCATCGTAGAGGCCTGGGAAACGATTCGATTTTCTCGCTTGACCCGCTAGCCTGAAAATGAAATACCGTTCGAGCGAAGAGCCAACGCGTTGCAGTCAAAATCACAAGATCTCGTAGTAATGGAACACTATTGGGCCCGGCGGGAGGATAGTAGAGGACTTGAGCTTTACATCGAAAGTGAGCCATGAGGATACGAAAGATCAGCCCGATCAGATGACCTACTTTTCGCAGTTGAAACCGACCGACTTGATCCATATTGTCTGAAAATGCCATTCGGACATGATGTAGTTGAATACCAGCCATCGAGCCGTTTCGCGCACCGTCCAGCAACATTTGGATCATGAGCGATTGCCCGTGAATGGGTGGCGGAGTTTGCCCGACCACGACGACGGAGATAGGTCGGTGGGCCTGAGAGAACGGTGGGATGTTCATTGGCCTGACATTAGAATCGCTGGGGGGGTTACTCATTAATAGCCGGTTATCGAACTGGTAATGAATGCGAGAAACGTCTGGTTTTCCGTCGGGTCGTTGCAGGTACCATTACCGTTGTCTCCTGCTCATAACTGGGTTGTAAGAAAACGAGTGATCCCATGAAACAAAGCAATGCGAAGAGGTGGAAGGTTGGTAGTTTAAACAGGGACTCCCCAAAACCGTTGACAATAGCAAAAACGATTAAGCCGAAGATGATGGCATACTCTATTCTCTTTGTGGATTGGTAAAGGCAAAGGGACTCACCGAGTGCCGTGAGTAGCCAAACAATACAAACCCCTAAACCCACGATGCCAACATCAAGACAAACATCCAGGTATGCATTATGCCCATGCGGAATCTCCCACTTAAACACATCGCTCAAGTACTCCACTCGGTTTGCGTCCCAATAGGCCAAGTATCCGTATCCAAGCATCGGTCTTTTGTTAATGGAATCTAGAAGTTCTTGCCAAAGAGGAAGTCGTCCTGTCAAGCTTGTAACATCTTCCGTGCGTCCCATAGCAACAGCGCTTCCCAATTGGCCAGTCGCCTGTTGACTCAAGAATATGGGAGCAAGCGCAATTGCCCCCATTACAAACACTCCCCCCGTCAACAAGTAGATTCGATTTGAACCACGCACCGAGACAACCTGAGTAACGAGCATAGCCGCCAAAACGCCCCCAAGAGTAGTTCTCGATTTTGCCAACAGGAGAACGCCAACACCAATCGCAACAATCAGTATGGAGAACCACTGCGACTTTCCTTGACGAAGAAATAGCCTCGCGGACAAACAAAGGAACGCTGCAAAAATAGCAAGCGTGTTCGGGTGTGAAGTACCAATGAAACGATAAGCTCCTCGCCAGGGACGAAAGGTTCCCTGTATTATCTCGGAAAGAACACCAATTCCTATAAAGAAAATACAGACAAAGCATATCATTTCAAACAACTGCCCAACGGGAAATCGGGATGCGAAGCCAATGGCGCTAATGACCACTGCAACTAGCACGGTCAGCTTGAAAAGAGTATGCCCGAATTGGATCGACCAAAATAGACTGAGGCATAAGAGCGATGCAAAAATTAGACTGGACCAAAGCAGAGGACTATTCCAGTTGATGGTCGATGATCGACGACTAAAGAAACAAAGCCCTCCCCAGCCAGCCAGCAGGAGTCGACTCACTGTTGACATAGGATTGACTTTGCCAAGGCGGTCAGCTGTCGAATTTTCACTTCCGTCATACAATCCTTCATCTACATCCGCATAGTTGACAGAACGATTCCAGTCGTGGTCTATGTTCCAATAACAAAACATCAACACGAATACGGTCATCAATTCGAAGAAATAGTAATTACCGTTTCCCGTGCGAAAGACTGGTGCTTTTTGAGTCGCTCTAGCTTTGCTCACCACAAGCTACCTCGTTCACAGGATCACCGGCGGGAGTGCTACAGAAATCAAACATTCGAGCAAGGTCGCGACGAAGTTGTTCGCAGGAGTTCTCATCCACTATCCGCTTCGCTTCGTGACTATCAAATCGAGGAACTTCGGTCATCAGTCTTGTAATGCCTCTCGCGATGGATCGGGGGTCTGTCGAATCCACAGTGATTCCTAGTCGTCTTTGCTCCACAAGCTCCCCAACAGTTCCAAAATTTGAGGACAAAAGTGGTTTCCCTTCCGCTGCAGCACGGATCAATGCAAGGCTGCTCCCCATGTGCCCTTGGTAGGTTGTGAGGATTACATCTGAAGCCGCAAAGTAATTCTGCACATCGGTGCCAGGAATAAAACGGTTTTCGTAGATGAGCTGGAGAGAACTTCTCTTCTTTGCAACTTCGTAAGCTGCATTCACTTTTTCAACATAATCATCGGGAGTGTAACCCAAGAGCATCAACGTCATCTTCGAGGCAGTGTCGTTGTCTAAATGTGACACCGATTGAAGCAACTCAATAGGACCTTTCCGAGAGTCAAGGACACCTAGCAACGTAAAGACTTTGCGTCCCATTTCGATTCCAAGCTCTCGTCGAATCTCTGCAATGCGATCTGGTCGGGATGGATATGGAGAAAAGGTGTCGGCGAAGTGCGAGATACGAACGTGCGTCCTAAAATGGTTGCGGATATAGTCGATCGCGGTTGGGTCGAGGACGTACAACTCCTTTAATTGCGAACATCGCAATACCTGCTTCATAAACCATTTCTTTCGAAGACTAACTAATCGTTGGAGGAACGATGGTCGATGGTGCAAATACCGGTGATAGTGAAAAGTGGGACGGAAATAAATTGCAGAAAAACTGCACGTTAACTTTTTGCCTAACCAGATCGGTAGCTGAAAGTTGTCTAGGTACATCAACAACCCATGCGCAGCATTCGATTTGGCGCAGTATTTCCGAAACAACTCCCATCCAAAGTAGTGCTGCCTCCCCTGGCGTAGTATTCCTTCTTCTTCGTCCTGGCTAACAGGTGTTATATGAATACGATCGTCACGAAATGATCGAACAGCCTGGTCCGCTTCACCATGAATGGACGCGAATCGGTTGGAAACAATGAATTCAATCTCAGCGTCCCAGGAACTCAAATGCCATTGTTCGGCAATATTGCGGATATAGTCCGGGTAGTGCCCAAGCACCTGATACTCCATGGCAACGATTCTGGGGCGTACGGCTGTGTTTCTTGTCATCAGGTATTTTTGTTGCATCAGAAACCAATGTTGCCCAAAGTCGAAGGCCTAGCGTTCTGAGTCGCGGAATAGCTCGTGCGGAGATCGAGAGCGGGAAGCCGATGAAAAATGAGTATAACTGGCCACCAAGTCAATCAAGACAACGACTCATCCAATTCCAATCTCCAGGGGGGAATCGAGGGGTGGCAGGCTCCGAGGCTTCGGATTGTTCCGATTGTGACGCGGCTAAGTCACATGGGGTGGGAAACCATATTGGACGCAGCGAAAAGCCAGCAAAACTCTTTCTCTTTCTTCCGGCGATTGAAGCGACTATACTGCAGGTTCGCTCGGTCCCTCCTTGTACTTCCCCGCCATAATGATCAAAGCTTCCAATAACACCACTGTGGGTGCATGCGTTTGCGTGGGCTTTTTAATTTTTGTTTCTGCGACAGGCGGCAATCGTGCATTTGGGGCGGATCCTAATTCTGGATATGTACCAAAGTTCGAACTTGATATCCAACCGATCTTGACGGCGCGTGGCTGTAACTCAGGACCCTGTCACGGCAAGTCGCGTGGACAGAACGGATTTTCGTTATCCCTATTCGGCTTTGATTCGAATATGGATTTCGATGCACTCGTCAAAAATGCACGCGGTCGACGCGTTTCTATCGCGGCGCCTACAGACTCGTTATTGCTCACCAAAGCGACCGGCAAAGAGCCTCACGGTGGTGGTATTCGGTTAAAAGAGGAGGACGAGGATTACGCGACTCTCATTCAATGGATCAAAACTGGTCTGCAACGCACGACTGCATCGGACCCGACACTTGCGGGTATTCGATTCGAGCCCGATCCTCGAAACCTCAGTACGAACGAAGACGCCGAGGTCCGCGTCCTTGCGACCTATTCGGATGGTGTAGAACGCGATGTAACGGGAGTCTCCTCGTTCCAATCAAGCGACCCGGGGATCGTGTCGGTAAAGTCTGGCGCGCTTCGATCGGGGCCTTACGCGGGTGAAGCGACCATCATGGCTCGTTACATGGGCCGGATCGCTACATGGAGCACGGCAGTCCTCAAAGCAAAGTCGATTCCAGCCACAGCCTTTGACGAGTTACCTCGCAACAACTGGATTGACGATCTCGTCATCGACAAACTGCAGTCGTTGGATGTCATGCCCAGCGAATTGTCGACCGATACAGTTTTTCTTCGACGGCTCTTCCTCGATGCGATCGGTAGATTGCCGACTCCAGACGAGGTCGCTGAGTTCCTAGCGGATGAGCGATCGGACAAACGAGTTCGTTGGATCGATCGCGTTCTAGATCAGCCCGAGTATGCAGATTTTTGGGCCAATAAATGGGCCGATTTGTTGCGACCCAATCCATACCGCGTTGGGATCAAAGCGACATATAGCTTGGACCATTGGTTGCGACAGTCGTTCCGAAAGAATCTACCGCACGATCAGTTTGTTCGAGAATTGCTTACAGCGCAGGGCAGTACTTGGCGGAATGGTGCGACGACATTTTTCCGCGATCGAAGGGAGCCGGACGAGATAACGACCGTTGTTAGCCAACTATTCTTAGGCGTGCGACTTGAGTGCGCGAAGTGCCATCAGCATCCCTTTGAGGTGTATGGGCAGTCGGACTTTTATGGCCTCGCGTCTTACTTTGCAAAGATTGGCCATAAAGGAGTTGGGCTATCCCCACCGATATCGGGGGGCGAAGAAATATTCTTCGTAAAGGACAAGGGGGAGGTAAAGCACCCGCTGACGCAACAAATACTTGCGCCGAAGCCATTGACGGGCCCGTCCCCTGCGATACAGGACGGAACGGATCCACGCATCGCGTTGGTCGATTGGCTCTTGTCTCCTGAGAATCCCTACTTTGCGAAAGCGGCTGTAAATCGCTTGTGGGCGGAAGTCATGGGTCTCGGGATTGTCGACCCAGTGGATGATTTTCGGGCGACGAATCCACCTAGCAATGTCCCGTTGTTGAATCGGCTGGCGGATCACTACCGTTCCGTCGGATTCGACAACAAACAGATGCTCAAAGTGATTTTCTCTAGTCGCACTTATCAACTTTCATCCTTGCCGAACGCATCGAACGCCCACGACTCCAGGAACTTTTCACGACACCAGCGTCGCCGAATGCGTGCGGAGGTAATGTCCGATGCATTGTCCGACGCCACTGGTGTGCCGACGACTTTTTCAGGAGTGCCGTATGGGACTCGTGCCGTCCAGTTGTGGACTTATCGTGTGGATTCGGAGTTACTCGATGCATTCAGTCGCCCTGACGCCAATCAGGATCCACCCTGCGAGAGGACGTCGGATACGACCATGTCGCAGTCCCTGCATTTGATGAACTCCAGCCAAATTCAAGCGAGATTGACGGCGGAGGATTCGAATTGCGCCAAATGGGCCCTGGATTCTCCGTCCGAAGTAGTTTTGCGGAAGATATATTTCCAGATATATTCTAGAGCCCCGAGTGACGATGAAATAAAAACGCTGCTTGCGGAACAGAAGCATCAACCGGACCGCCGGCGATGGGTAGAAGATATTGTTTGGGCGATGATCAACTCGCCTGAGTTTACGTTCATTGATTAATCGTGGATCGATTCTTGAGGTATCCCAAATGCAACGACGAACCTATCTGAAGCTTGGACTTGCTGGACTCGCGGGTGGCAGCTTTTTGGATCTTCTCGCCTTGAGGAAAGCGAATGCGGAACAGGCTGGTGATGGCTCCTCCTCCAAGAAGAAGCCTAGCAATTGCATTCTCATTTGGATGGATGGTGGACCGACACACTTCGAAACATTCGATCCAAAGCCAGATGCTCCATCGGAGATTCGAGGTGATTTTCAACCGATCTCAACCAATGTACCTGGGATACACATCTGCGAGCATCTACCCAAATTAGCTGCGATTGCGGACAAGTATTCCATCATCCGGTCGGTTTGCCATAACCAGGGGAATCACGGTGCCGGCAATCATTACATGATGACGGGTGCTCCGCCACGCATCCCGGTGGGATGCGGTGCCTTTGTGAGTTTCCATCCAAGCTTGGGGTCGGTGGCAGCTTACGAACGCGAAGCACCGCATGGATTGCCGGGGTACTTTACGATGCCGTCCATGTCTCGGTCCGGTGGTCCTAACTTTTTAGGTGCCAAGTATGCGCCGTTTATCATCAACAACGATCCGAACAACAAGAACTTTCGTGTTCGCGATGTAGAGTTGCCGGTCGGTTTGGACCAGGAGCGATTCACCAGTCGCCGAGATTTGCGCAAGACCGTGGATCGCATGTCACGCTTTGAATTTGCGGAGTCGATCGACCCCGTGTCTGCCTACGATGACAACTATGCTCAGGGGTACGATCTCGTTCAAACGCCCGAAGCCCAACGAGCCTTCGATATCGGTAGCGAACCTGAAACGACGCGTGAAGCGTACGGTCGCAATGCGTTCGGACAACGTGCACTTTTGGCGAGACGATTGGTGGAGGCAGGTGTCCCGTTTGTCACCATTTACGATGGCGGATGGGATCATCATTCGGATTTGTTTGGCGCATTGCAGAAGCGACTACCTACTTGGGATCAAACCGTTGCAACGTTGATCAACGATTTGGACCAACGTGGGTTGCTCGAAACGACGATGGTGATTGCGCTAGGGGAGTTCGGACGAACGCCTAAGATCAGCACGCTTGCCGGGCAAACCAAGCCAGGACGAGACCACTGGGCAAACGCCATGTCGATCCTTTTTGCTGGTGGAGGTAGCCGCGGCGGACAAGTGATCGGAGCGACCGATCGGCAGGGCTACGCAGCGGTCGAACGTGTTCTCTCGCCGGAAAACTACGTTTCGACTGTGTATCGCAAACTCGGGATTGACCCGGGCAAGATCTATCACACGCCGGCCGGACGTCCTACCCATCTGGTCAGCGACGCAACGCCGATCTCAGAGTTGATGTAGCGGACTCCTCGAATGCTCGATTTGCCGATATAACAAAGGAATGAGCAACAAAATTTGGATTATCGGCGTTGGGGATGACGGTTCTGAGGGGCTAACGAAGCAGGCTGCTGAGACCATAGATTCTGCGGCTTTGTTAGTTGGGTCACCCTCACTGCTTACAAAGTTTCCGCACTTCTCCGGCAAAACAGCGACCGTTGGCGGGGATCTCGACAAACTAGCCAACGTCTTGGATCAAGCGAGCGGACCGGCTGTCGTGCTGGCAAACGGTGATCCTCTCTTTTATGGCACCGCGCGTTTTCTGTGCGACCGGTTGGGTAAAGATCGATTCGATGTGGTACCGCATGTTAGCAGCATGCAGTTAGCGTTCGCGCGGGTCAAAGAGAGTTGGGACGAAGCTTATTTGACCAATCTAGCGTCGCAACCTTTGGATCGAGTGATTGAACGGATTCGAACTGCTGAAAAGGTGGGCGTTTTTACGTCGGACGAGGCTCCTCCTGCGCGGCTTGCGGAAGCTTTGATATCGAAGGGGATCACGTACTTTACGGTCTATGT
>Ga0068877_10002906_pt1 | contig 13737 bp, 9 predicted proteins | sample NOAtaG_FD_66437 | JGI IMG/M metagenome (GOLD analysis project Ga0068877, IMG submission 66437) | Freshwater lake microbial communities from Lake Erie, under a cyanobacterial bloom - NOAA_Erie_Diel6S_1000h metaG | ecosystem: Environmental > Aquatic > Freshwater > Lake | place: USA: Ohio, Lake... | reverse complement strand
TGTCCCTCAGGAAGGTGAACCAGTACGTCGAGGCTTACCACCGCATCAAAGACGCCATCCCGGTAGGGCAAACTTGTCAGGTCCGCCTGGTTGAGTCTCGGCGTCCCTTCGCGGCGGGCGTAGGCGAGGCCTGAAAAATCCAAATCGAGCGGAAACATCCGCCAGCCATAGTATTCGGCTAACCAGCGTGACATGTATCCCGTTCCACAGCCGGCTTCCAGTACCCGGCCGGACGGTTGTTCCGGCATCCGGCCAATCCAGGCCTGGAGGATTTTTCTCATCCCAGCGAACCACCACATCCGGTCCTCGGCGGTGGCAATGTTGGTGAACTCAGCAGGATTCATTTCGCTTGCATTCCATTGCTCCGAACAGGATTTGGAGTGGACCAAGAATACAATCGCTCACCCCGTCGGCGCGGCGCGCTTGCTGTGCGTCGCTCGCGGGCTACAGCGGCCGCGCAGGGTGTTTGCGCCGCCGTCGCATCAAGATTCCTCCGCCGGGATGAGGCCATTTTCGCGAGCGATGGCTGCCATTCAGCTATGCGATTGCGCATGGGCGCGCCTAAATCCCAGCTTCGGAAGCACCAGCAGCCAAACCCAGAGCCGCACCAACTGATATAGCGTGCTGAGCAGGCTCTTCACGCGGAAAAACTGGCTGCGACCGTGAAGCCGTGGATAGTGATGCACTCCCACCTCCTCGACATCCATCCCGCATAGCTCCAGCTTGCGCACCAGCTCGACACAAATCGTCCCCGAGGTCGACACCAGTTGTATCTCCTCGAGCAGGCTGCGACGGATCAGCCGGAAGTCACAATCGATATCCCGCAAGCTCACGTTGAACAGCAGCCGCGCAAACTGGTTGTAGGTCTTGCCGATCCAGATCCGGTGCCAAGGGTCGTTGCGCTCCAGCTTGTAGCCATTGACGAAGCTGACGCCCGGCTGCATTCGCTTCAACAGCTTCGGCAACTCGGCGACGTCATATTGCCCGTCGCCGTCCGTATAGAAGACGAATTCCTTGGTCGCCGCCGCGAAGCCGCTCCGCAGCGCTCCGCCGTAGCCGCGGTTTAGCTCATGAGTGACGATGCGCATCCGGCTGCCGTGACGGCTGGCCAACTCGCACAGTACCTCTCCCGTGTTGTCATGGCTGCCGTCATTGACCACGATCACCTCGAAGTCTTCCACATTGGCCTCGAGTACCGAAAACGCTTTCCCGACCAGCTCCGGCAAGGCCGGTGCGTCGTTGTAAGCGGGAAAGAACACGCTCACCCCATATGAGTACATAACAAATATCCCCAGGCTGATTTTATAACTTTTTCGCGATCAATAGTGTCACGTCATCGGCATAGGGCGCACCGCTGCACCAGCTTTGCAGGTCCTCGATCACGCCCTGGATCAGGCTGGCGGCGGATTGGCTGGCGCGGTTCAGAATCGCCATCGAGATGCGCAACTCGCCGAATTCCTCGTCGCTGCCGCCAGGCATCGCCTCGCTGACCCCATCGCTATAAAGCACCAGTGTGTCGCCGCTCTCGAGGCGCGCTCGATGCTCGTTGTACTGCGCCGCCGGCAGAATGCCAAGTATCATTCCGCCTCCTTCCAGCTTCTCCATCAGGCCACCGCTTTTCACGATCAGGGGCGGATTGTGTCCCGCGTTGCAGTAGCGCAGCTCGCCCGTCGCCGGATCAATGACCGCCAGGAAAAACGTGATGAAGCGGTTGTCCGGGCAGTTGCCCGAGATGCTTCGATTCAACCGCGAGACGATCGCGGCGGGGTTGTCATCGGTCTCCACCAGAATTTGCAGCCGCGCCTGCAGGCTCGACATCAGCATCGCCGCCGGCATGCCCTTGCCGGCGACATCGCCCACCACCAGCAACAGCTTGCCGTCCGGCAGCCGGAAGAAATCGTAGTAGTCCCCACCCACCGTGCGGCAGGGCAGGTTGTAGCCGGCCAAATCCATGCCCGTCACTTGCGGGGCGGCCGCCGGCAGCAACCGCCGCTGGATCTCACCAGCCTGGCTCAGCTCTTTGGCCATCATGCGCTCGGCCTGCTCCACTTCATTCAGCCGCGCGTGTTCAATCCGAATTGCCGCCACGTTTGCCATCACCGTAAGCAGGTTCAGATCTTCCTTTGAAAACTCTCGCGTGATGTCCGGCATGTCGAGGTAGAGCAAGCCGATCACCTTCTCGTTCGTCTGCAGCGGCACCGCCATGAAGCTACGCACCCGCTGCAGCACGATGCTCGCCTGCAGCTTGAACATCTCGTCCATGGACGTATCGCGCACCAGAAGTGAATTCTTATCGCGCAGCACCTGATCCCGGACCGTCTTTGAGATGCGGAACCCCTCACCTCGATTGGCGCGCATCACCAACTCATCGCCCTCAAGCGTCATCAGTACAGCTCTCGAGCCCCCCACCGCCTCGACCGATAGATCGAGGATCAACTGAAACAATTCCTGCGGCGGCCGGTGCCCGGCCAACTCCCGGCCCGCTTTGACCAGCGCCGCCGCGTGCCGGTCGTTGCTGACCGATTGCGCTGGGCTCACCTGGTCGAGGCTGGCCACCACCGTGTTACTCGGCGCGGCTTCGACATCCGCGTTCTCGACGAAGATGACCGTCTGGCTTAACGGATCCGCCGCCGCTTGCGAACCATAGGTGATCAGCAGATGCCCGGCCTGGATCACGTCGCCATCATTGAGCGCCGCCGGCTGCGCGATGCGAAAGCCGTTCACCAGCGTGCCGTTCTTGCTGCCCAGGTCGCGCACGGCCCATGTTCCATCGGCTTTCTCAAACACCAGATGCTGCCGCGAAAGGCCAAAATCCTCCGGATAGCAAAGCTGGTTGGATGTCGCCCGCCCCAGGCCCACGCTCGCTTCCCGCAGTGGAATCGTACGCGTGCTGCCGTCTTGCAGGCGGATACTGAGTTCTATTGACATAGGCGCGAATCATAATAGTAACGGCAATGCGGCTCGACCTGTTTTTCATCGGCAAGGCGCGGGATGAACACTCCAACGCCATCGCCGCCGAATTCCTCAAACGGACCAGCCGCTGGGCTACGGTCTCCATGCGCGAAATCGATCCGCGCCGCTACGACCTTTTTGCCCGTCACGCCGCCGCGTGCAAAGTCTTTCTCGATCCCGCCGGTAAGGCTTGGGATTCAACCCGCTTCATCCGCTTCCTCACCGAGCAGGAGCAGCTATCCGTCGATGTCGTCTTTCTGCTCGGCGGCCATGACGGACTCCCGCCCGAGTGGCGGCCCCGCGCCGATCTGCTGCTCTCGCTCTCCCCGATGACCTTCCCCCATGAATTGGCCCGCGCCATGCTGGCCGAACAGATCTACCGTGCCTTCGCCACTCTGCGCGGACATCCCTATCCCCGCTAAACTGAAAGTTCATGTCCTGGTTCAAGCGAGACAAGCCTGGCGTCGAGACGCCGAGTGATGCCGACCGTACCGTCCGCACGGAAGGTCTTTGGGTCAAGTGCGACGGGTGCAAGCAAATCATCTTTCGGCAGGATCTTGAGAATAACCGCCGCGTCTGCCCCAAGTGCAATTACCACTTCCGCATCGATGCCCGTGAACGGCTCGACCTGCTCTTCGACGGCAAGTGGACCGAGTTCGACGCCGGCCTTGTCTCGACGGACCCGATGGGCTTTTCCGACTCGAAGCCCTACAAAGCCCGGCTCTCCGCCATGCAGGCCGGTCTTGGCATGAAAGATGCCATCCTCAGCGCCCAAGGCCAGATCGGGCGGCACACCGTCAACGCCTGCTCGATGGAGCTCAAGTTCATCGGCGGCAGCATGGGTGCCGTCATGGGTGAGAAAATCACGCGCGCCATCGAGCGTAGTCTCGAACACCGCCAACCGCTCGTCATCGTCAGCGCCACCGGTGGCGCCCGCATGCAGGAGGGCGCCGTCAGCCTCATGCAGATGGCCCGCATCTCGGCTGCCTTGATGAAACTCGATGAAGCAGGCGTGCCCTACATCAGCGTCCTCACCGACCCCACCACCGGCGGCGTTACCGCCTCCTTCGCCATGCTCGGTGATCTGAACATCGCCGAACCCGGTGCCCTGATCGGCTTTGCCGGCCCCCGCGTCATCGAACAGACGATCCGCCAAAAGTTACCCGAAGGCTTTCAGCGCAGTGAGTTCCTGCTGGATCATGGTTTTCTCGATGCCGTCGTCCCCCGCCACGAGATGCGCGATTTTCTTTCCCGCAGCTTCGACTTTTTCGTAAACTGAGGCGACATGAAGCCATTTCTTGCGATTGCTCTGGTGGCCCTTGCCGGCAGCGCCGCCGACTTCGACATCCTCATTCGCAACGCCCGCGTCGTCGACGGCAGTGGCAACCCCTGGTTTCGCGCTGACATCGGCATTAACGGCAACCGCATCTCTCGCATCGGCGCGCTGAACGGCAAGACTGCCCAACGCACCATCGACGCGGCCGGCCGCATTGTCACTCCCGGCTTCATCGATGTGCACACCCATTCTGAATCCGGCATCGTCCGTTTCCCGCAGGCTGAGAACTTTCTCCGCGATGGCGTGACAACCATCGTGACGGGCAACTGTGGTGCCTCGGAGTTGGACCTCAAGGAGTTCTTCGCCAAGCTCGAAGAGCTACGCATTGGCATCAACGTCGCGACTCTGATTGGGCACAACGCCATCCGCATCGAGGTGATGGGCTCGGAGGATCGCAAGGCGACCCCGCAGGAAATTGAGCGCATGAAGGCGATGGTCGACCGCGGGATGAAGGCCGGCGCCGTCGGCTTCTCGACCGGCCTCGAATATGTGCCCGGTACCTACTCTCCGCTCGAAGAGCTCGTCGAGTTGGCCAAGGTGGCCGCCCGCTACAACGGCATCTACACGACGCACATGCGCGATGAGGGCGAAGGCGTGCTCGACGCCATGCGCGAGGCCGCTGAAGTCGGCCGTCTGGCGGGCACGCGCGTCCAGATCTCCCATCTGAAGCAGGACACAAAGGCCTACTGGGGCAATACCCGGAAGATGATCGATCTCATCGAGGACTATCGCGCTCAGGGTGTCGATGTCACCGTCGACCAGTACCCCTACATCGCCTATTCGACCGGGCTTGGCACGACGCTGCCCACCTGGGCCCTGGCCGGCGGCCATCAGAAGCTGGTCGAAAGGCTGCGGGACCCGGCCACGCGCCGCAAGATCTTCGACGAGGTGCTGGCCTTCAATAAGAAGCGCGGCTATGACGACTTTGAATACACGGCTGTCGCCAGTTGCCGCTTCGAGCCCCGTTACGAGGGCCGCAACGTGCGTGAGATTGCCGGCATGCAGGGCCGTGCCCCCTCGCACGAGAGCGACGTCGAAACCGTCCTCGATCTGATGGAGAAGGGCGGGGTCAGCGTCGTCACCAAGGCCATGAGCGAGCAGGACGTCGAGAGCATCATGCGCTACCGCAATACGGCCATCGCCAGCGACGGCGGCGTCCGGGAATTCGGCGAGGGCCGGCCCCATCCCCGCAATTACGGCACCAATGCCCGGGTCTTCAATGAGTATGTGCGTCTGCGCAAGGTGTTGACCCTCGAGGACGCCGTGCGCAAGATGACCTCGCTGCCGGCCCAGATTTTCGCCTTCCGCAACCGCGGCCTCCTCCGCGAAGGCTTCGCCGCCGACCTCGTGATCTTCGATCCCGAAGCGGTGCGCGACAACGCCACCTTCGCCGATCCCCACCAATACTCGAGCGGCTTTGAGTACGTTGTGGTGAATGGCAAAATCGCCGTTGAAAACGGCAAGCTGACGGCAGACCGTGGCGGAGAGGTTCTGCGCCGTCCCGAATGATCCAACTGACCAAAGCGGCCAAACGCTTCGGGCCCAAAGTGCTGTTCGAGGATGTCAACTGGCTGATCGGCCCGCGGGACCGAATCGGGCTGGTCGGCGCCAATGGCACCGGTAAATCCACCCTCATGAAGATCCTCGCCGGCCTCGAGCAACTCGATGGCGGCGAGATCGTCAGAATGAAAAGTATGCGGCTCGGCTACTTGCCGCAGGACGGCCTACGCATGGCTGGGCGCAGTGTCTTTGCCGAATGCATTAGTGTCTTTGAGCCCCTCAGGCAAATCGAACGCGATATGGAGGCGGCCCTCGCCTCAATGTCCGAACTCGATCCTGCCGGTGAGGCCTACGCCCAGGCCGCGGAGCGCTTCTCCCGGCTCGACGCCGAGTTCCGCGCCAAGGAAGGCTACACGATCGAGATGCAAGTTGGGACGATCCTGACCGGCCTCGGATTTTCCAAGGACGATTGGAACAAGCCTTGTGAGGAGTTCTCCGGTGGCTGGCAGATGCGCATTGCTCTCGCCAAGCTGCTGCTGGAAAAACCCGAAGCGCTGCTGCTCGACGAGCCGACCAACCATCTCGACCTCGAGGCGCGCAACTGGCTCGAGCAGTATCTGCTCGACTACCCGAACGCCTTCATTCTCATCTCGCACGACCGCTATTTTCTCGATGTCACCGTCGCCAAGATCGTTGAGGTCTGGAACAGGAAGGTGACCGTTTTCAGTGGCAACTACACCCACTACCAGCGGCAAAAGGAAGAGCGGCTCGAACAGATGCGGGCCGCTCAGCGCAATCAACTCGAGCGCGTCGCCCAGATTGAGGCCTTCGTCGACCGCTTTCGCGCCAAGGCGACCAAGGCCAAGCAGGCGCAGAGCCGGCTGAAGGAACTCGACAAGATCGAGGTGATCGAGATTCCCGAAGAAGAGCCGATCATCCACTTCCGCTTTCCCACGCCCAAGCCAAGCGGCCGCGTCGTCGCCGAGTTCCGTGATGTCGCCAAGAGTTACGGGTCCAAGCGCGTCTTTGAGCACGTCAATCTCACGATCGAGCGCGGCGACCGGATCGCCCTGGTGGGCCACAACGGGGCGGGGAAGTCGACGCTGATCAAGCTCCTGACGGGGCTCGAGGGTCTGAGCGCAGGCGAATACAAGCTCGGCCATAACGTCGAGTTTGATTACTTTGCCCAGGATCAGTACAAGGCGCTTGACCCGGAAGCGGAAATTCTCGACGACCTCTGCGCGGCCGCCCCGCGGGCCACGGCGACAGAGTTGCGCGGCCTGCTCGGTTGCTTTCTGTTCCGCGAGGACGATGTTTTCAAGAAGATCGGCGTGCTCAGCGGCGGAGAGCGCAACCGCTACGCCCTGTGCAAGCTGCTCACCCAGCCCTCCAATTTTGTTTTGCTCGATGAGCCCACCAATCACCTCGACATGCGCGCCAAGGAAGTGTTGCTTGAGGCATTGAAAGGCTACGAAGGCACGGTCGTTTTTGTCAGCCACGACCGCTACTTCATTGATCAACTGGCCACCAAGGTCTTTGAAGTCGCGGGCGGCACGGTCACCGCCTACCCCGGTAACTATGAGGAGTTTCTGCGGGCCAAAGCCCGGCAACAGGAACCGGAGGCCGCCGCTCCCGTCGCGGCCGTCAAGGCCCCCGCCGCCGAGGACAAAACAGCTGCTTGCCGGCGCATGAACCCGATGAAGCAGCAACAGCTTGAAAAGCGCCTGGGCGAGCTCGAAGCCGATATCGCTCGCCGCGAGGCCACCGTGGCTGAACTCGAAGCCCAACTGAGCAACTATCGCAGCGCCGAGGAAAGCCAGCGGCTCGCCACCGCCGCCGCGACCGAGCGCGAATCCATTGATCAACTCATGCGTGAATGGGAAGAAGTCTCCGAACAGTTAAACTAGCGGCTATGAGACGCCGTGAGTTCTTAGCCGCCGCCCTGGCGCTGAAGGCGGATTCCGCCTCGGCGAAAACCAAGGGGGAATGGCGCAACAAGCAGCCGGGCATGGCCTACCGCCAACTCGGCAAAACCGGCTACATGATCAGCGAAATGGTCATGGGGGGCAACACGATCTCCCCGCGTAATTTCGATCATGTGCTGGCGGCGATCGACATGGGGCTCAATTACCTCGATACCGCTCCCGCCTATGGCAACGGCCAGAGTGAACTGGGCTACGCCGAAGTGCTGAAGCGGCGCAAGCGCGATACCTTCTTCATCAACTCCAAAGTCTCGCTCTGGGACATCAACCGCAACCGCCTCTACGCCGACATCTTTAAGAGCCTCGATGAGACCGAGCAAAAGCGCCTGCGCGGGCTCGCCCTCGAGGAGATCGCCCGCCGCCAAGTCGATGCCCCGGAATACTTTCTCAGTTACTTCAACGGGCAGCGGGATGAGCTCGATTCAGCTGCCCTGTCCAATGTCATGGCCGCGCAATACGGCCACCGCATCGACCGGCAAAAGAACTACCGTCAACTCGTTATCGAGAGTGTCGAGCAGACCCTGCGGCGTCTGGGAACGGACCACCTCGATCTGCTGATGTGTCCGCACGGGGCAAACACCCCTTACGAGGTCTTGAACCACGATGAAATCTTCGAAGCCTTCGAACGTCTGAAAAAAGCCGGCAAGGTGCGCCATCTCGGGCTGAGTTCGCACACCGATCCGGGCGGCTTGCTCGAGGCGGCCGTCAAGGCCAAGCCTTACTCCGCCGTGATGGTGGCTTATAACATGGTGAACTCGAGTTATGTCGATGGGGCCATGAAGGCGGCTCATAAGGCGGGCTTGGGAGTGATTTCCATGAAGTCGGCGCGGCCATTCAACTTTCGGCCGCCGCGGCAAACTCCCCCCGAGCACATGGCCCGACTGAACGCCGCCGTTCCCGGTGACTTGAAGCCGATGCAAAAGGCCTATCTGTGGAACCTGCGGAATCCGAATCTGACAGCTGCCATCTCCGAGATGGTCACCATGGAGCACGTCAAAGAGAACGTTCCGCTGGCCGGGGCGAAAGGAAAGGCAGGTTAAACGATGTTGCGACGCGGTTACGAGCGCTGGCTCGATCGCTGGGAAACAGATTTGGCCACACGGTCCACTGATCGCGTGGTGCGGCCATTTGAATGGGGCATGGAATGGGTGGGGGACCTTGAATTACCTGGGTTGCGTCCCTTCGACGGCGGCGAAGAAGCGGCCTGGCTGGCGGAAGCAAACGAAGCGATCATCCGCAACGGTGAGCTCTATTTCCAGCACCGGACTCCGAAAGACTTTACCCTTGACGGGGAATGGCTTCGTTTCACCAGTCCGCTTGAGACGCCTTACGCGGAGAACAATCTCGTGGAGGCGCGCTGGTTTCCGATGCCCGAAGGCAAGCAAAACCGCCGCAAGCGCGCCGTGCTCGTGCTGCCGCATTGGAACTCCCACGCCCAGCAGCACGTAGCCCTCTGCCGCGGATTTCAGAAGCTGGGGATCCCCGCCCTGCGCTTAAGCCTGCCCTATCATGACCGGCGGATGCCTCCGCCGCTGACGCGCGCCGACTATGCCGTCAGCTCGAACATCGGCCGGACGATGCACGCCACGCGCCAGGCCGTGCACGATATCCGCGCCTGCGTCGACTGGCTCGAGCAGCAGGGTTTTGAAAACATCGGCATCGTGGGCACCAGCCTCGGATCCGCTTATGCGTTTCTGGCCAGCAGCTACGATCACCGCTTGAAGGTGAACGTATTCAATCACTGCTCCGCCCGTTTTGGCGATGTTGTGTGGACGGGACTTTCGACGCGGCACATCAAGGCGAGCCTCGAGCAGCATTTGACGCTCGAGCAACTGCAAACGGTATGGGACGGCATGGGCCCGCGCTTTTACATGGAGCAGTTCGCCCGCCACCAGTCAAAGAAAAACCTGTTCATCTACACGACCTACGACACGACTTTTCTCCCCCGCTACAGCGAGGAAATTCTCACCTGTGTGCGCAGTAGCGGCGCGCCGCACAAACTCGTCGTGCTGCCCTGCGGACACTACACGATGGGCGAGACGCCGTTTAAGTTCATCGTCGGCTACCACATCATTTCGCACGTGGCACGCAGGCTCGGCTAGCCGGAGTTCTGCACCCCGGCGTAGGCGGTGGGTTCGGTAACGCTGAGGTTGAAGAGATTGAAGTGATCGTGCGCCCAGAAGTTGATCACCGGTACGCCGACTCCCTTGGCTTCGAGGTATTCCTTCTCCCACGCCGCGCCGCCGCGAAACACTGGTACGAGATAGCGGACCGAATCCTTGGGCCAGCCGAGCTCGATCGGAAACAGAATCGCTGTACGGCTCAGGTCGAGTGAGCGCGTCCAGGCGCCGAAGTCGAGCGCCTCCATTTTGATGCGATCGAGGCCGCTGGTGGCTTTGCTTCGAAATTCAACGGGAAAGTTGACGAAGTAATTGAGAGCGCCGCCGAGGTTGAAGATGCCGGCCGGGCTTGGGTGATTGACGTCGTAGGGGTAAAGCAGTTCGAAGCGGGCGCCGGGGTGCGCGGCAAGAACATGGGCACGCAGGGCGGCGATGTAATCCCGCAGCAGGTTGCGCAGGAGCGTAGCATCCGCTCCGCCATTTATATTCGGGTCGTCGTTGGGACCCAGAAAGCGGTGCAGCGGGCGGCCCAAGGCAGTCTGGGCATGTGCGGCCGTTTCGGGATCGTAAAACGCCATTCCGCCCCCTGGGTTACTGGTGGGGTGGTGATTGGTGAAGAACCACCAAAGAAACTCGCCAAACTGCAGGTTGGGAGTGAGCCCGGCGGCAGCCTGGATGTCGGCGATCTGCCGGTAGACACGTTTCTGATACTCGCGCATGGCCGTGTTGAAGGTGCAGTGCGTCGAGTTCAGATTGGCGAAGCCGACACTGGTGACCACCTCCTGGCCATCGGGAAAAACGGCGGCGAAGCCGGCGGGCGGTTGCACAAGTTCCATCGAACAGGCGATGACGAGCTCGCGGCTGCGCGCGGCCGCGCTGGCGCTAAAGTCGAGATGCCAGTCACGCGCGGCCCGGTTCAGTGGAGGATTTTGCCCGGCGTCGATCTCCCAGGTGCCGGCGTTTCCGTTCTCAAGGGAACCGCTGATGGAAAGGCTGCCGGTGGTGGATTGCACCACGTTCGAAAGCGAAAACGAGTAGTCACTGGTGGGCGAACGGTTGATGATCTGGAGCGTGTTCGCATTGGCCTCCGCGTAGACGCCGACGAAAGTCTCGTTGATGAAGTAGGCGAAGTGGCGGGCGATGAGTTCGTTTGTCTCAAAAGGAAAAACCGACTTGCCGACCGGACTACCGCCGATCAGCAGACTGATTTGATCGCCCGGGGCGAAACTACCATTGATGGTGACGGTTGCCTGCGGGATGACCGCGCTCACCCGTTTGCGCTGGTTCCACCAAAAAACCCCGATGTATTCATTCATGGGTCCGGTGAAACCAAGCTGATCAAAAATCCAGTGAATGCGCGCGGGCGGTAATTTAAAGGTGTGGTCGGTTGAGTAGTCGAGTGCGGGTGAGGCGTGCGCACGGGCAGGCAGTGGATCGGGGATATCGGTCTTGACCGCGGCCTCGAGAAAGTCGAAGTCGAAATTCTTGTTGTTGTTCATGCGGATGCGGACGGTATGGCGGCCAGCGGGGACAGAACTGCGCAAGAGCCGGCGGGCGTAGATCGGCGCCGTGGCCGAGACCGCGAAGTTGTGCAGCGTCTCAGTGTCGTTATCGAGACGCACGCCCACTTCGGCGCGATCCTCGAACAGCGTCGTGCCGACATACAGGTCATGCGTTGAATTGCAGGCGTAGAAGATCTCCACGGTTGCATTGGGATCGGCGCTGCGATTGGCGAAGGCCCCGGAGTAAAACCCCGTCTGATGATGCCAAATGCCTGTGTACTTGACCCAGGGGGAATCCTCTTCGACGCGCACCGAGTCCGGTCCGGCGACCTTCAGCTCGCGCTTGGAGGGCGGGCCCGACAGATTCCAATTCGTGTAGGTGGCCTCCCACTCCGTGTCTGCCAGCGGAACCCCATCGGGGATCGGCGGCGCGTAGGTGAACCACATCTGACGGATCGAGGGCACGCCCAAGGCGCTGAAGTCGAGGCTGATGCGCCAGGTGCAATCGGAACTGCCACCGCTGAAGATGCCGAGAAACTGTTGCGGCGCGAGGGTGGCCGGCGTCGTTGCCTGGAGCCGTGTTGAGTTGGAAACCGAGTACATGCGAATTGCGTTGCCGTCCACGCCGGGCTTGCCGCTCTGGATGTTTAGGATGCCATTGGCGGCCGTCGCCGTCAGCGGCAGGGCGACGCTTAAGCTCTGCCAATTCACGTTGTTGATTTGCGCCGCCAGTGAGGCGGCGATGGTTTGTTTCCCTACCGCGCGCAGTGCGAAGGTGTTGGACGACGCCGAGCTGGAGACATTGAGGATTTGATTGTTGTCCTGCTTGACGCGGAAGTTGACCTGAAAGGCTGGCCCGGTCGCCGCCGACAATTGGGGAGAAGCGTTGACGATTTCCGCCATGCGCGCATTCACCGTGAAAAGCGTGTCGCCGGCGATCTCGGTGTAGGTATAGTCTGTCCCGTTGATTGTAAGGCGGTGCACCGTGCCGGGGCCGCCGGAGTTGAAAGCATAGGCGCACTCGACAGCATCGTCGACGACGAACTCGAAGGCGAAGTTCATGTACCAGAGCGTGACCCGGTCGTATCGCTTGATTTCATTCGTCGTGACCGTAAAGCTGGTGCCTGCCTTCGTGTGCGTGCCGGAAAGCAGCGTTGCGTGGTCGCTGAGCCGGATTCTCGCGGTGCTGTTGTCGCTGCGCACGACATCGAGATAGGGCCAATCGATCGTAACAAAGCGGGGAGAATCGAGCGGCCGCAGCCCCTGGTAGGTGACGTCGAACTGCAGCGTAAGGCCATCGAAGTCAAAGTCCGGCAGATGCTTCAGGCTCTTGTGTTCGTAGAAATTGTCGGCGTCATAAACAATGAGCACGGCGAAGTCGGCCGCGTCACGAAAGACGCCACTCACCTTGAAGGAGTTGGCTGTCGCCGAGTGCAGGGCCGCTGCGGCTCCGAAGGCGTCGAAGCCCCTCAACTGCATGGTGCGATTGGGCTGGAGTTTGTAGATCTTCTCAGGCATGGCCGATTGGCGGAAGCCATCTCCTTTTGGGGTTTGGGTTTGTTTGGCGATCAACCCGAATCAGGCGGAATTCGCTCATCCCCCGAGGGAGGAAATCGCGAACTCGCCCACGGCAGCTACACTAGCAGCCGGACAAGGACCACTAGCGGCGCGAAATTTTCTAAGTGTTTGAAAAGAGGAGGAAAGAAAGGCCAGTAAAAAAAACAATTTCGCGTGAATGATAAAGTTCTCATTGGCGGAAACGGGGAGTGAATGGCCCTTGAGCCCACCCGCGAAAGCCGAGCCGCTACTCCGGTCAATGCGTCATCGCGTAGAGGATATAGTTGATGCCGAAACGGTAGCTGAGACTCGTCATTTGCTCCGGGTACTCGGGCATGTCGGCGTGCTCCCAGGCATCGCCGATATCCATGTTGAAATTGATCGCGATCAGCATCCGGCCGCTCTCATCGTAGACGGCCCGCCACGAGGGGGGGATGGCCGTCGGCTCCACCGTGGTCACACCGTTCGGGCCGCGGCGCAGGTGCCGCAAGCCAGGAATAAAAGTGCGCTCCCGGATGGGAAAGATGAGATTCATCACCGGGTCGTCGTCCGGGATGTCGATGATCGGCAGTCCGGGCAGCACGCGCGCGATCGAGGCCGCAAACCATTGCCAGTCGCGGTCGCCGTGGAAGTCATCGACCACCAGAAAGCCGCCGCGAAAGAGGTAGTTGCGCAGGCGGATCACTTCGGGTTCCGAGAGGTTCCACCAGGCAACCTGCGTCGCGTAGATCCAGGGGTAATTGTAAATGCGGTCGTCGGTGAGCGGGGCGTGGCGGATTTCGCCAATG
>Ga0068877_10002905_pt1 | contig 13737 bp, 11 predicted proteins | sample NOAtaG_FD_66437 | JGI IMG/M metagenome (GOLD analysis project Ga0068877, IMG submission 66437) | Freshwater lake microbial communities from Lake Erie, under a cyanobacterial bloom - NOAA_Erie_Diel6S_1000h metaG | ecosystem: Environmental > Aquatic > Freshwater > Lake | place: USA: Ohio, Lake... | reverse complement strand
TGCTCTTGCAAGTCGGCCGTTGCTGCGGCAATCTCTTGAGGCCTTGCCCCTGTCTCTAATTCACTTAGCTCCGCTTTGTTGCGTCTCAATACGCCTTGCATCTGTTCCACATCCGCTTGGTACTCCGTTCGTTCCACCTCGGCAAGAATATCTCCCTTGGTAACGCGTCGTCCCTCCTCAATATTCAGGCTGATGATTCGGCCGCTGACTTGAGGGCTCACCAGTACTTGATGTTTTGCAATGACATAGCCTCTCGATTCGAGCGAGATCGGATTCGGCGAACTCGATTTGGTTGAATTGGTCGCTGACTTCGATACTGTCTGAGTTGTTTTCGCGTAAGCCCGTTCGGAAGCGTCCGCAACAGCACCGGTTGGAGAGTTGGGTTTGCTCCTAGGTTTGCTGATCGCATCCGCGTTCGGTTTGGAAAAACCGAGCGAAGACATGATTTTGTCATCGCGGTAAAGCAACCAGAGTAACGCAACACCCAAGATCAACGAAAGAATCCAAGGCAAGCGGCTTCCTGATCTTTGGTTGTCGAGGCGATCTTCCTTTGCAATTTTCAGCGAACGAACTCTCTCGGCTAACTCGCGCGAGGCAATCTCACTCTTTAGATCTTTTTCCTTGCTGGAGAGTTGTGGGATGTTTTGTGTACTCAACGTCTCGTCCGAATTCTCTGGTTACGACAGCAAAACCTACAGGATCATTATTGTAGTGTAGGGCCGTGGCTGAAAGATATACGCTAGCCCACATAAATCGGATTCGTATTCGCGGATCGAACCTTGCCGGCGAAAGCATCGCCTAATTTGCCTATCGCAAAACAGATGCAGGAATTCCGGTTTGCGATGGGTCGCGATAGTTGTTCACGGGAGTCATGTTCCAAGAGCTCGAGGGTGTTGTGTAGTTATTGGAGGGAGTTGTGGGGCGGAAGGTAATGCCGCTTCCAGAATTGCCAGAGAACAGAGGCGGATTGGTCAACCAGTTGTTGCTTCCACTCCACGCACTCGCGCTCGCCATGGGGTTCGAGGCGACATAGGTGTTCGTGCCGATGCTTTTGGGTGAGCCGTTAAATAGCCCCCCTTGGAATATGGCGCCCGTTTGGGAAAAAAACCGAGGCATTTGAAAGGCCGGTCGAGCAGCGACAGTATTCGTGTAGGGATTCGGATAGTTGTAGCTAGCAACCCCTGCGTTCGGATAAGGATTGTTCGCAAACGGAATTGCTGGCGGTGCGTAGCTTGGAACACGATTCTGCGCGACCCAACCATTGGTGTTGTTGCCGTTGGTCGATTGCGTGTAGTTGGTGGGAATATTAAACCCGTTGGGATTATAAGCTGGCACCGAAGCTAAGTTCGGGGCTGGCGTTCCACTCGTAGCATTGTTGTTCGCGTAGTATGCAGGTGGAGCGGGCTGAACGAAGGGTTGATTGGGGTATAAGCTTATTGAACGGCTGGGGAAGTTCGGATTGGATGCGAACATCGTTCCATTTGGGTTGATCGGTCGATCCGCGTATTTGGGTCGTGATTGTTGTTCTGTTTTGAGAACCGGAATGACCTTGCGAAACTCTTTTTCGACGTACTTTTGGTATGTGATCGGCTGATTCACTTGCACGTTATTGGCTTGGTATTGAACCACAGGAACGTATTGCCATCGAGGTTGCGACTGGGCAAATGGATTGAGGTTCCAAGAGTTTTGAAGTTGCAGTTGGTAAGTGACGATAGGAGTGTAGTTGGTCTGTGTCGTGAGTTTGTTTTCTGTTACCCACTCCGGCACCCATTGTTTCTCGATTACTTCTTGTTGTTGATAGGTAGCGACGGGAACTGTTTCGTAGATGATGTATCGGCCGTACTGTTGCCCCGTGGCGGGATCGTAGAATGTCGCGACCGGCTGTTGGTTAGCAATGCCAGCCATGGGGTTGGTACCAACACCGGGAGTGTTCGAGTTGCCAGCGAAAGTTGTGGGATCTTGTGCGAAGACGATTTCAGCAACGACGGTCGTGAAGAATGCCGATAGAATAGAGAGAATTGAGTACGTTACTTTTTCAAAACCTGCCATGATTCCAAGCTGGCTCCTTGCCATACTCCGATGTCCGATCACAGAAGAACCACTCTCCTTGGCTTCGGACGAGCTACTTGCGAAACTGCAAAACGCCATCCAAAACGGAGGTTTGCGTTCCAAGTTGGGTGTTACAATTTCTGAGGTAGCAACGCAAGGTCTAGTGAACAAAAGTGCAACTTGGTTCTATCCTATCGATGACGAAACGATCGATTTGTTGGCGGACGATGCAATCCCCCTTGTTAGCCTCCAAGTGAAATAGGCTGCTGTTTGTGGGATAGGCCTCCAACGCTTCCAGCCTGTCAGAGCATTCAATACCTACCCCTCGTTCCAGTTGTTGCTGGATTGAGGGGTTGATAACTATCAAGATATCCATTTTGATTGGTTGTTATGCCAAGCGAATTAGCAGTGCTACCCACTGGTACAAATCCATTGATGTTCGTACCCATTGGATTGAAGTTGGTTGTGCTAGGCGGATAGCTTGTGTTTTGGTACGGAGACGTGTTCCCCACGCCGTACTGGCTATAGGAACTATTTTGGCCATACGTTGGGTATTGTCCGTAAGCAACGTTCGATGGCAAATTCGCAGTGGTTGGAAACCCGTTCGAGTACCCTCGATTCTGTTGTGAGTAAGCAGAGGAAGAGGTACTTGGCCAATTGTATAAAGTCGATTGCGAGTTGTATGAAGAAGTCATGGTTGCGGGTGGGAGCGTGGTTGTCGGCGCGGCCGTGTTGGTTGGATATCCATTGTTCCAATATCCACTCGGACTGGGTTGCGAGTTTTGGATGCCGGTGTTCACAGGGTAGCCATATTGCGAACCACTCGTATTCTGTGCCCCGTAGTTGTATGACGGCTGCGCTGGGTATTGCTGATTTGCGAAATACTGCTGGCTGGCCAATTGTTGTGGATTGGCGTAATACGATGCGTTCGCTGGATTGCGAGTTTGAGACTGGGTGTAGGCATAGGGATCGATGGAAGCAGCAGTGCGCTGGCCAGCCATCGAATCATACGAAGTGGTCGGGAATGCACCTGAGTTGACATTGGGGCGCAACAATTGGCTAGCGTACTGTGGTGGAAACTGCTGCTGGATAACGGCGGTTCCCTTGCTCTCGAAAACGCTCGTAAGGATACTTGGATTCCAGCCGATAATTCCAAGAAGAATGAAGCCGAGTTCTAGCCAGTAGAACTTAGAATTTTTCTTTCGGCTGCTTGTAAAAACCATCGCCCAACATCCTTGATCATTCGATCATGTCCATTTATCCGCTAACGTGAAATGGTCACATTTTCAATCGATAGCCGCGCGATACTACAGAAAAGGTCAAGACCAATCCTAGGCCAATCTGCAAGAAAGATGTCTCTGGCGATAGAATTGTGAACATTCTCGGCTTTCTCCGGTGCCCATTTGGTCTAGTCAATAAGCCGTAAGTTGTTGAAAATCCTAAGGTTAAACTTTTTCTGAGGAACGTGTTCCTCGTCTTTTTGTACGAGCCAATTCGAGAAGCCTAAAGTGGACAATAAACGATTTTTTGCCTATCTCCTTCTAGGGCTATCGATTTTTTTGCTGTTCAACAGTATGCAACGTCAGCAGCAGGAGGCGAAACGCCGGTCGGACGAGCAATCGGAAGTTGCGAGAAAAGCCAAAGAGAAACGCGAAGAGCAGCTCAAGGAGATTCGAGCCAAAGCCGAGCAAGCGGCCGAGTTTGTTCCTCGGGTCGAACCGCCGCGCTCGTTCCATTTTTTGGGAAGCATGAACCCAGAGGATGGTTACTCCCTGCTGGTTTGCCTTGACAATCGCGGGGCCGGCATTAATCGAATTGAGATTATCGAGCGCGACAAATCAGGAAGACTCAAGTATCGCTGGTTGCAAGAAAAAGAACGTCGAGGCTACGCGGGCTATCTCGCTCTCGACACCCAACTGGATTCATTCACGATTCGATCCGTCCCAGTTGGAAGTCCTGCCGCTGCGGCCAAGTGTTCGCAAGACAAAACACTCGTCGGGCTACAACCGGGTGACCGAATCGTCGGCTGGGATAATCTTGAAGGGGAACCCTCGAAGTACCGTTGGGAACAGTGGATTGATACTTGGAGAGTCGGCAAAACCGTTCAACTGACCGTCGATCGTAATGGCCAAAAGCTCGGATTCGACATTATGCTAGGCGAAAAGCCTTTAGATGTGGTTCGCGCAGAAGATGATTTTCGATTTGAACAAGTTCAAGGGAACGATCCCGTCTCATCATGTCTAACAACCATTGCTAGCATCAACGGAAAAGAGATCGAAGATGGTGAGGCCGCGATATTGGGCCTTGAATCGACGCTGACCGGCAATTGGGATGTCAAGACGATTGACGTTGATTATGGCATGGGTATCGAGTTCTCGATGCCGCTGCAATCAAATTTGAAGTTGATCGGAGTGGATGCGGATATCGAGTTAGTAAAGCAGTATCGGCTTCATCGAGTCAATGCTGAAGCAAAGCCAGAAAGCAAAGACAAATGGCAATACCATATCGACTTAACAACCACCATCCGCAACAGGGATGGACGGGACCATAAGATTGCCGTCCGACAAGAAGGTTTGAATGGGATTTCGCTGGAAGGCTGGTGGTACCCTACGAAAATCTCTCCGTACTTTTTTAGTGCGGCGGGAGCTCGAGACATTATTGTCGGAGATGGAGCGGTTTCTCATGCCCTGACAACGACTCGTACTGTCGTTTCCCATGGAATCACGGAAACAGCCAACCCTGAATTGGAACTCTTTGGTCCTGCAAACACGGATGCGAAACGAACACTGAACTACATCGGACTTGATACCCAAGCGTTCACGGCCGCACTGTTGCCCTCTGCCGATGTTTCAGACTCGATGAAGTTACTCCATCGTGGCAAAGCTCGAGTGTTAAACTCCGTCTATCGCGATGCATCCAAATTACCAAGCTACAAACAACAAGCGGCTAACATTGGATTTTGGATTGATTCGGACGAATGGACTTTGGGTGCAAACTCAGAAAAAAAATTCGGCTACACAGTGTTCGCGGGACCGAAAGATCCGCAATTGTTGGCCGCCTATAAGCTTGATGAAGCACTCGAATACGGCTGGCATATCTTCGGTTTCTTTGCAAAACGATTGGGATGGATCCTTCATGGATTCCATTCTCTCGTCGGCAATTTTGGTATCGCCATCATGTTGCTGACCGTGCTAGTGCGGTCATGTATGTTCCCCGTCAGTCGCAAAATGGCGTTGAACGCTCAGAAGATGCAATCGGTTCAACCCCACACCGCGAAGCTGCGAGAAGCCTTTAAAGAAGATCCTCGCAAGATGATGGCAGCTCAGCAGTTGCTCATGAAGAAAGCGGGCGTCAATCAATTTGCAGGCTGTTTGCCCGCGTTGATTCAACTGCCGATTGTGATCGGTTTGTACCGTTGTGTTTCCGTCGATGTCGGTCTTCGCCAACAAGCATTGATACCTGGCTGGGACTGGTGTTCCAATCTAGCGGGGCCGGACATGCTGGTCGAATGGCATAGTTGGATGCCTGACTTTATTGCAGGCCGAGGAACCGGTTACTTTGGACCCTACTTCAATATTTTGCCAATTATCACGATTACATTATTCATCATCCAACAAAAAGTATTGATGCCGAAAGCGACGGATGAGCAAACGGCCATCGCACAAAAGATGATGATGTTCATGACAGTGGCGATGGGGGTATTGTTTTTCCGTGTTCCTGCAGGTCTCTGTATCTACTTCATCACATCGTCCACATGGTCGTTGGTGGAACGGTTCTTGATCAAGCGGTATACGCCCAAGGGGACATCAATTGATCTTCCGGAAAACACGGCCCACGAGATCATTCAGACTGTCAATAAGCTTGGGACCGGAGCAGTCGCGCAACAGCGAAGTGCGACCACCAATAGTGATAAGCCGAAAGAAAAAATGACCAAGCCGCCAGAGACGCTGGCTGAACTGTTTCCAAAGTGGTTTGGAAAAAAAGAGTCGACGAATGGTTCTACGAGCTCTACTCCTGGCAAATCGAAGAGCAACTCTGGGCAGAAACCGCCTGAGCGTAAAGGAAGACGCCCAAAGCCGAAGTAATCAGGCATCGGTGCTTTCACCGTGCGTTTAGCCGAGTAGTGGGTATTTTTCCTAACTCACTCGTAGAGGCGCGTTCTCTTCGGCTAGCACGTAAAGACTTGATGTCTTCATCCTAACCTAAAGCCTATGGGCTCGTTGCTTGAGTCGTTTCACCGTCAGACGCAGTCGAGCGAGTGGCTTTTTGAGGCACTCCACGAACCAAGCGAAGACAGCCGAATTCAAGTCTCTCGCATCCAATCGGAATTGTGCCTAAGCCGTTCGTGGATGTATTCAAAGCTTAACGCCGAGTCGGGGAGTCGCGAAGGAGCTCAACTCAGCGACTATGCGTGTAGTCTCTTTGCGTTACGAAGTCATAGGTTGTCTGTCTACAGCGTGATCGCAAGATATGCATTTCAAACCAGAACCGTCGCATGACGCTGCGTAATGCAAGCTCGAATTTACTAGGCTGGGATTTTATGAAAACCAAAGAAAAAGAAGTTGTGTGTGGGGGTGTCGATGTCTCCAACGATACTTTGGCTGTTTACTTTCCCGATACCGGTTTGGAGGCTAAGACCGATCCTATCGATGCCCAATTGATTTCCAAGTTTGCATGTCGTCAAGGTACAAGCTATTCCGATGGCCTCCGATCACGAGCAAAAACAATCGGCTCTAGTAACCAGACGTTCCCAGTTGCTAGAGCTAATCAATCCGGAGAACAATCGTCTAAAGCAGTCTTGGGATAATGACGTCAAAAAGAGCATTCACGAAGTACATGAATACTTGAAAAAACAAACTGTCGACGTGGGATGGTGGCCAATGCAAGGAAGCTATCATTACCACCGCTCCGCACCGACAAGCGGCCGATAATAGCGACTCTGCCCCCGGAAGCCGTTAGTGAACTTGACATCATAATGCTACGACGCAGCTTGCGTGCGTCGGGCACGAGTGTCTCAGTTGCAAAAGCGTCTTCGTAACCGCACTTATTAGGATTATCCGCACGGACTATACCTTTAGCTCGACACCAGATGATCTGGCAAATGATGGAAATGATTCCAGAAATCTAGTTGCCACTTGCCATTGGATTTGACGAGGCAGGAAATCGATGTGTTGATGGGTTCGACAACATGCGAGTCCAGATCCTCAATCCCTAGAAACGATTCGAGCAATCGGACTTTAAAGTCTGCATGAATCATCATGGCAACACGATGTGTGGCGTGCCGAGGCTCGCTATCGAACCACTTGCGTACTTCGTGGGCTCGAAGCCTCGCTTGGGAAGCGGTTTCATACTCAGTGAGAGGATTCCAGCCATGCTCTGTAATGCGGGAATCCAGTTCCCAGCCAGAGTAATGCGTTTCCAACTCCCGTCGAGTCATCCCCGGTTCAGCAAATCGTTTTCCCGTTTCGAATCCACGATGGCAACCACCTTGTTCGAATAGATCCTGTCGAATGATCGGCGTTAAACCCAATGAGGAGGCGCTCGGTTTCAACGTCTGCAACGACCTTAAGAATGGGCTGCAGTACAAAAGCGTCGGTTCGAATCGATGAATGAAGCTGGCAAGCAGTTTGGCTTGCTCTACCCCCAATTCTGTGATGCCTGGATCAGGAACTCGTTCGGAGTCAGGTTTCGCATTGTTGGCTGACTGAGCATGCCGGATGAGAAACAGTTTCCAATCTGCCGACATGGGTTATCCCGCTTTACGGATTTGGTTGGGCAATTGCAAAAACTCTTCGTCGATCGGCAAGGTACCTTCGTTGCCTGAAGACTGCTTTTTCAGGAGTTCTTTGGCCGTAACGTAACTGGCTCCCGTGCGCGCATATTGGCTTGCCAACTCCAGTAGTTTACGCCGCTGCGCTAATCGAAAGGAATCATCACCGATCAAACGACTCATTTCTCTGGTCAACTTTGCAATAGACGCATTGGCTGTTCGCGAATTTGCTTTGCCGTAAGAGATCGCTTCTGGAAGCACTATCTCTTCCGCGATAAGGTTCGGTAGCGAAATGCTCTTCACTCGCACTAACAACTTGGCGAGAAAATAGGTCATTTGATTGACATGATACATTACCGCTGCGGGTTTTCCTCTCGCCATCATTTCGAGCGATACAGATCCACTCTTCATCAGAGCACAATCACCGATCTCGATGATCTCGCTCGTCTTTCCCGCGAAGATATGGATGGGCAGTTTCGAATCGCTAGCGGTCAACAAACTTCTGCACCACAGTGCATGCGAATCTTTTAGCGCTGCCACCAAGAACTGTACATTCGGATGCATGTGCGCTAAACGTCGAATGACCTCGAGTTGGAGCGGCCAATTATGTTTGACCTCGTGGTCCCGGGAACCCGGCAACACGGCAACTTGAATCCGATTGTTTTGTCTCCAATGCTGGATGAACCGCGTATCCATCGGTTGACCCGCGATGCTATCAAAGAACGGGTGCCCAACATACGTCGCAGGAACATGATTCTGTTCAAACCATGTTGTCTCAAAGGGCAGATTACAGAATACATGATCTACATTGCGTCTCATCTTCGCGACGCGCCAACCTCCCCATGCCCATAACTGTGGTGGCAAGTAGTAATAGACCGGCAACCCGTATTTTTTGGCCCGTTTCGCAATGTGCCAATTGAAGCCGGGGAAATCGACCAAGATGACTGCGTCGACATCGCCACGTGCAAAGGACTGCTCAGCCATCTTGGCAATTCTGAAAAATTCTCGCAGCTTTGGAAACACTTCTGCGAATCCCATAACGGCCATGCTGGTAAGGTCAAAATCCAGATCCAAACCCGCTTGGATCATTTTGGATCCACCGAATCCTCGAAAGGAAGACGATGGCGAAAGATTTCGCAACGAACGAATCAGATTCGATGCATGAAGATCGCCGCTTGGCTCACCGACGGAGAAAAAGAACCGTTGTCCCATGAACACTTCGTCGTGGTTAGGTGCCACAAACGCTTCCAGAGTGCTGAATTGACTACAGTCTACTGTTTGATGGCAGTCACTGTTCTCGTTCTGATTCATCGGTCATTAGGTCGTTAGAGTTTGGAAAGAACCTAACGGTATACGGGAAACTGCGCAATTGAGGCAAGAGTAAGAAACTCATTTACCGATTAGTGGAGATTTTCCGTAATGAACGATCGTAATTTGCTAGCAAAGACCTCAGGCTGTTCCATCGGAGTAAGATGAGCGGAATTTGCAATCTCCGCGTACCGACTGCCCGGGATCGCTAGCTGCATTCGCTCCAAGACACTCGGCGGGGTGATGAAATCGTCGGTCCCAGCAACACATAAGGTGGGGAACCGCCAATCCTCCATTGTTTCGAAAAAGCTAGGGCGTTTGCACATGGTCAGTTGCGCCCAAGCGACGGTGGAAGGATGGGTCGAAAGCAGCATCTGACGAACGCATGTCACCACGTTTGGGTTATTCTCATGGGTAAACTTGCAAACCAGTTTCTGCAACATCTCGCCGGCCGCTCGCTCCGTTCCTAGAGTTAGCGCATTGGAGGCCATTTTCAATCGACTCTGAACACCCGCTTCGTCGTCAGCATTCGCTCGAGTGTTCGACAGAACCAGCTGTGAAACTAGGTCAGGGAAGTCGTTCGCAAACTGCATCGCTACATAGCCCCCCATCGACAGGCCGCACACAACGACGGGTTGACGGACCGCTTTTGCGGCCAGCAGGTCGCGGCAATCTCTCGCCAAGTCTCCCAGTGAAAAGGACTTGCGCTCTTCCGGAGCGTTGCCGAAACCTCGCAGGTTGGGTGCCAGGCACAGGAAATCGTCGGCGAGCAGCTCGATGGTGGTTTCCCACATACTGGCGTTGAGCGGGAAGCCGTGCAGGAATAAAATTGGATTCCCGGTACCTGCGATTTTCAGGGGGATTTGACGTTTTCCTAGATCGACCGTCACTTGGTCTTGGAACGGAAATCCGTGATTAGAAGACATGGATTAGAATTTTGTCCGATTGGGTGCGGCGGGGGGATCCAAAAAATGTTGCGGGGGCTAGTTTTCCTTTCCTAGGAAAGGTTTGGCGGATTATACTCGCGATAGTCTATTCGTATTGGGAAACGTTTATTGCTGTTCCCAAGTTACCTTTTCGGTCTCGTTCAAGGTCGATTCAGCGTGAATTCATTAATCTTTCGTTGCTTTTTGCTGATCGCGATCACCACCAACTCGTTGGCGTTCGGCCAGGTTTCGCCAAGCGATGGTACGGCTTCTTCTCGTTTGCCAGCACGCAAATTGGCGGAAGGCGTATTGACCGTTGTTCCGCCGGATCAAAATTTTGCGGATACTTCGATCGGGCCGTTGGATCTGGACTTGGTCGAAAAGCATCCAGAATTAGCGTGGACTGTCCCCGATTTTCCCGACAATAAGCCCTTTTTTGGTTCCCCGGCGGAAACTCTCTTGGAGCTGTCTAAAACAATCACCTTCCGGCGAGACGTTTGGTCACTGCAGATAGCGTTCAAGCCCGTTCGACTGATCGAGGTCGATGTTCCAAATGCCGCAGGTCAATTGGAGCGTAAGGTCGTTTGGTACATGGTTTATCGAGTTCATTACCCAGGGCTGGATGTTTTGCCGGTGGCCGATCCTGAGAGCAATATTGCGAGCGATCCTCAAAGCGGAACCCGTGAATCTGTGCGTTTCCTGCCACGATTTTCCATCGTCAGCAAAGAGCGAAATTTGATGATTGATGCCAGGATCATGCCAACTGCGAAAGCAGCAATCGAAGCCAAGGAACGCGTTGGACAGCCCCTCTTGGACTCCATCGAAATCGCCAAGATCGACATCCCCTATTCGGCAGATGGAAGCAAAGGGATATGGGGGCTGGCAACTTGGACGGATGTTGATCCGAGATTGGACTTTTTCGCGGTCGATATTCGCGGCTTAACCAATGCATATCGAATCAAGATCGATACGGCTTCGGCAAAGCAATACGAAAGAAAGACACTCCGCGTTTTCCATTGGAGAGCCGGGGATGCAATCGACGAAGCGAAGGATAGAATTCGGTTAGGAATCCCAGCCTCGGAGTCCCCGGAGCGTGTTCAGCATTATTTGGACAAATTCAGTCTTCAAGAACGCCTTGATTATCAGTGGATCTACCGCTAGACTTTTCTGTCTTGCGACTCCAAATTGGTCGGGGAAACATCAAAACAATTGAGATTGGGATTAGGTAAGATAGATGGCACACAAGAAAGGTCAGGGCTCGACGCGTAACGGGCGCGATTCGAATGCTCAGCGTCGTGGAGTCAAGAAGTTCGGCGGCGAGAAGGTATTCCCAGGTAATATCTTGATCCGACAAGTGGGAACGAAGTGGCATCCTGGCAGAAATGTCGGTATTGGAAATGACTACACTATTTTCGCTCTTGTTGAAGGGAACGTTTACTTCGATCAAGAAGGACGCCGGATCAACGTCAAGCCAGCGATCGCTTCATAAGTGAGTCGACCTAGGCGGTCCTCCGTCCTAGTAAATCTGAATCAAAGGGGAGTGAATTCGTTCGCTCCCTTTTCGTTTTTCCCAGCCTTGAAACGGTCTTTTGCATTGTTTTTCGGTTGGTTATCACCAGCAACTAGAGTTCTAAAATGTTTGTTGATCGTGTCGAAATCGAAGTCATCGCTGGTCGTGGAGGCAACGGCTGCATGGCTTTTCGTCGCGAAAAGCACGTCCCACGCGGCGGTCCATACGGAGGTGACGGTGGAGCTGGTGGAAGCGTCATCGTTCGAGCTCAGAATGGTGTGAATTCGCTTGTGGAATTTGCTCATCAAAAGCATTGGCGTGCCGAGCATGGGGCACCAGGCCTCGGATCGAATTGTCACGGCAGGAACGGCCATGATCTAGTTCTATGTGTGCCGCCGGGTACTGTGATCATGGATCGACAGACCGGAATCGTGATTCGCGACCTCGTCAACGATGGTGACGAGATCATCGCAGCTCGCGGCGGTCGAGGGGGGTGGGGCAATACACACTTCAAATGCTCTACCAATCAGGCTCCGCGCGAAACCACCCCAGGCGGAATGGGTGAGCAACGGCGCGTGATCTTGGAGCTCAAATCGATTGCGGATGTTGGGCTTATCGGCATGCCCAACGCCGGAAAGAGCACCATGCTTAGCCGCTTGTCGCGCGCACGACCTGAGATTGCGGACTATCCCTTCACTACCAAATTTCCCAATCTAGGATTGGTGTCCGTCGATATCGATCGAACCTTTGTGTTGGCGGATATTCCTGGATTGATCGAGGGAGCAGCCCAGGGACATGGTCTCGGGCATGATTTCTTGAGACATATTATGCGTGCAGGTATTTTGGTCCACTTGGTTGAACCGATGCCCATGGATCAATCGGATCCGATTGGCAATTACAAAGCGATCCGTAAAGAACTCGAAGAGTACAGCGATGAGTTGGCGAAGCGGCCTGAGATACTTGTCGTGACAAAATCAGAACTACCGAATGCCAAAGAAGTTCGCGATGCACTCGCGGAGTTGGTCGGCACAGAGGATGTGATGATTGTGAGTGCAGTAACCGGGCAGGGGCTAAACCAGTTAGTAACACGAATCGCTGAGTTACTGGCACTGCAAAAAAAGCAAGCTGTATGATCTTGGTGGACATTGGCAACAGCGGAGTTCGAACCGTCCGGTTTGACGACGACTCACTGTCGATGGACCATGTTTACCGTTTATCTTGGAATGCGAACCTCAACTCGCGTGGAAAATCCGAACCGAAACAGGAATCGCATTCGAACCAACGATGGTGCACTTCCTTAGATTCTTCTGCTTTCGACTGGCTCGTTAGCCACTATGTATCGGTGCCGACCGCCACGTGGTGGATCTCTTCGGTTCAGCAAGCGGCCTTTCTTCAACTCGAGAAAGCGATCGAGAAACAGTCACCTCGAAGTTCGATACGCAAGGTGACTTTCGATAACATTCCGATGAAGAAAGCTGTCGATTTTCCAGAGCGAACAGGAATGGATCGAATGCTCTCAGCATGGGAAGCTTGGATGTCCATTCAACAACCCAACACACTAACGATTCCTGTGATTGTTGCTCAAGCAGGGACAGCGTTAACAGTGGATTGCGTCTCGAGAGACGGAACGTACCAAGGGGGGGCGATTATGCCCGGTCTAGGACTCTCCTTGCAATTGCTGGCGGCAGGGACGGACCAATTGCCATGGCTCGGCAATCATCAAGTAACGGCCGACCCGCCGTTGCCTGGCAAAGATACTTCGCAAGCGATCGCGGCAGGAGTGCATGCTGCGCTCGCCGGTGGTGCTCGATTTCTGGTCGATCGTTATCGTTCGAAGGCAGAGTGGAAGAATGCCACTGTGGTTGTAACTGGCGGCGATGCGTCTATTCTATCTCGTTACGTCCCACCACCTGCACGTTGTGTGGATCACCTTGTGCTGCGTGCTTTGTATCGGCTTGCAAAATTAAATCAGGGAACAAATGGGTACTAATCATGACCGACCAACGGCATTTGCTGCATCCGCGTGACGAGATACTCCAAGCGATGGAGAGAATCTATCGTTACCGAATGACGACTACCTCGGGCGGAAACGTGTCGGTACGGCAATCCGATGGGAGCATTTGGATTACACCCGCCCGCGTGGACAAAGGGAGTTTGACTCGCTCTGATGTCAT
>Ga0068877_10002897_pt1 | contig 13761 bp, 11 predicted proteins | sample NOAtaG_FD_66437 | JGI IMG/M metagenome (GOLD analysis project Ga0068877, IMG submission 66437) | Freshwater lake microbial communities from Lake Erie, under a cyanobacterial bloom - NOAA_Erie_Diel6S_1000h metaG | ecosystem: Environmental > Aquatic > Freshwater > Lake | place: USA: Ohio, Lake... | reverse complement strand
AATCTGCAAGGGCATGGGGGAGGTGGACTCGGAAACAGGCGCCGGGCAGCGGCCCGGTCTTCAGCAGCTCGACATGGCCGCCGTGCGCCGACACGGCCTCGGCCACGATGGACAGGCCGATGCCGGTGCCGGCCATCGTGCCCACGGGCGCCGCCGGTTGCACGGCGCCGCGGTAGAAGGGTTCGAAGATGCGGGCGCGGTCGGCGTCGGCCACGCCCGGGCCTTCGTCGGCGACCGTGATCGTGAGCCCGTCACCCGCGCGCGCCAGCTCGAGACGGATCGTAGCGCCGCCGCCAGCCGGGCCGTCTGTGCGGTCGGGGCTGAAGCGGATGGCGTTGGCCAGCAGGTTGGCCAGCGCACTGCGCATCAGCTCGGCGTCGACATCGGCGGTGAGCTCGTCGCCGCCCACCTGCACCTGCAGCCCCTTGGCACGCCACTGCAGCTGCTGCTCGTCGACCAGGGCGTGCAGCAGCGGCGCCATCGCCACCGGCCGCCGCACCAGCCGCTCGGCGGCAAAGGCGGTGGCATTGAAGCTCAGCAGGTCTTCGATGCGCCGCTGCAGCGCCGCGGTGTTGTCGGCCAGGATGCGCGCCACTTCGCGCTGGTCGGCCGACAGCGGCCCAGCCACGCCGTCCTGCAGCAGCGCCACGCCTTCGCGCAGCGCGGCCAGCGGCGTTTTCAGCTCGTGCGACACGTGGCGCAGGAAGCGCGCCTTGTCGGCGTCCTGCCCGGCCAGGCGCTGGCGCAGCCAGTCCAGGCGGCGGCCGATCTGGCGCACGTCGCTGGGGCCGGGGATCTCGATGCGCTCGTCGAGCCGGTTTTCGCCCAGCGCGACGATGGCGCCCTCCACGCGCGCCAGCGGCCGAGCCAGCGCCACCGCCAGTGCCAGCGCCAGCACCAGGGCCAGCACGCCGGCGCCCGCCCATTGGCGGCCCAGCGCCACACGCGCGGCCTCGATCTCGTCTTGCAGCGTGGCGTTGCGTGTGGCCGTTTCCGCGCGCAGCTGCTCCATCAACCGCGCCTGCTGCTCGGCGATCTCGCGGAAGGCCTGCACCACGGCGGCGTCGCGCGCCGGGTCGGCCCCGTCGGCGAGCAGCCGGTCGACGGCGCGGCGCTGCGTGCGCCAGGCCGCGGCAGCCTCGGGTGCGATGCCGTCGCGGGCCAGCGGGCGCAGATGGGCCTCGGCGTCGTCGGCGCTGCGCTGGTAGCGCTGGCGCAGCGTGACGTCGCCCAGCACCAGGTACTGCCGCGCGGCGCGCTCCATGGCCAACGCCAGCTCGTCCAGGCGCTCGGCGTGCGCACTCAGCGACAGCGTGCGCGCAGCGTCGTCGCGGCCCTTCTCGAGCAGGGCTTCCAGCGCCAGCTGCCCGCGCAGCGCCACGCCGCCCAGCAGCAGCGCCACCAGCACGAACGCGGCCAGCAGCAGCTGGCGGAACGAGGGGCGCGGCAGCATCAGCCGGCCCGCGGGCTCACGGCCGGTGGGAAATCAGGCGACGTGGGGCCGGTGCCGGCTTCGCCATCACATCCCCGCGTAGTTGGGGCCACCGCCGCCCTCGGGCGTGACCCAGACGATGTTCTGCGTCGGGTCCTTGATGTCGCAGGTCTTGCAGTGCACGCAGTTCTGCGCGTTGATGACGAGCTGCTCGGCGCCGTCCTTCTGCACGTACTCGTACACGCCGGCCGGGCAGTAGCGGCTCTCGGGTCCGGCATAACGCTCGAGGTTGATGGCCACCGGCACCGAGGCGTCCTTCAGCGTCAGGTGCGCGGGCTGGTCTTCCTCGTGGTTGGTGTTGCTGATGAACACCGAGCTCAGGCGGTCGAAGCTGAGCTTGCCGTCGGGCTTGGGGTAGGCGATCTTGGGCACCTGGCTGGCGGCGTGCAGCCGGGCGTGGTCGGGCGTCTTGCGGTGGATCGTCCACGGCGGGCTCTTGATGCCCAGCTTGGGCAGGAACCACTGCTCGATGCCGGTCATCAGCGTGCCGATGGTGTTGCCTTGCTTGAACCACTGCTTGAAGTTGCGCGTGGCGTTCAACTCCTCGAACAGCCAGCTCTTTTCGAAGGCCTCGGGGTAGGCGCTGAGCTCGTCGTGGCTGCGGCCGGCCTTGAGCGCCGGCGCCAGGGCCTCGGCCACCAGCATGCCGGTCTTGATGGCGGCGTGGCTGCCCTTGATGCGCGCCGCGTTCAGCGTGCCGGCCTCGCAGCCCACCAGCGCGCCGCCCGGGAACACCAGCTTGGGCAGGCTCAGCAGGCCGCCGGCGGTGATGGCGCGCGCGCCGTAGCCGATGCGCTTGCCGCCCTCGAGGTGGGCGCGGATGGCCGGGTGCGTCTTCCAGCGCTGCATCTCCTCGAAGGGGCTGATCCAGGGGTTCTGGTAGTCCAGGCCGGTGACGAAACCCAGCGTGACCTTGTTGCCCTCGAGGTGGTAGAGGAAGCCGCCGCCGTAGGTGTGCTCGTCCATCGGCCAGCCGGCGGTGTGCACGACGAGGCCGGGGCGCGCCTTGTCGGCCGGCACTTCCCACAGTTCCTTCACACCGAGCGCGTAGCTCTGCGGATCGCGGCCCTGGTCGAGGCCGAACTTGGCGATGAGTTGCTTGCCCAGATGGCCGCGCGCGCCCTCGGCGAACACGGTGTATTTGCCGAGCAGTTCCATGCCGAGCTGGAAGCCGCCGTGCGGCTGGCCGTCCTTGCCCACGCCGAGGTTGCCGGTGGCCACGCCGCGCACGGCACCCGTCTCGCTGTACAGCACCTCGGCGGCTGTGAAGCCGGGGAAGATCTCCACGCCCAGCGCCTCGGCCTGCTCGCCGAGCCACTTGGTGACTGCGCCCAGGCTGATGACGAAGTTGCCCTCGTTGTGCAGGCAGCCGGGGATCAGCCACTGCGGCGTGGGGCGTGCGTCGGTGGCGCCGAGGAACAGCACCTCGTCGTGCGTGACGGGCTGGTTCAGCGGGGCGCCGCGCGCCTTCCAATCCGGGAACAGTTCCGTGATGGCGCGCGGGTCCATCACCGCGCCGCTGAGGATGTGCGCGCCGGGCTCCGAGCCCTTCTCGAGCACCACCACCGACAAGCCGGCATCCAGCTGCTTCAGGCGGATGGCGGTGGCCAGGCCCGCCGGGCCGGCGCCGACGACGACCACGTCGTACTCCATGGCTTCGCGCGGGCCGTGGGCGGCCAGGATCTCAGCAGGGTTCATGCGTGGCGTTCTCCGATGACGGCGCAGGGCAAAGACCGAAATTTTAGGGGGGTGGGTGCGCCGGCCCCTGGGAGCCGCCCCTAGAAGCCACCACCGGCTCCCGCGCAAGGTGGATGGCGCCTGCGCGGGCGCGCATCCAGCATGGCCTGCATCGTGCTGGCGCCGCCGGCCGTTCTGGAGCCCTTCATGTCATCGACTCGTTCCGCACTCGCCGTCGTCTGCCTGGGCCTGGCCTCGGTGCTGCCGGCGCAGGCCGCCTATACCGTCTTCTACGACGAGGCCAGCTACCTGTCGGCCGTCGGCGCCACCCGCGGCTACACCGACTTCGCCGGTTCTCCCGGCCTGGTGGTGGCCGGCGACAGCTTCCTGCCCGGCGTCGTGTTCGGCTCCTGCACGGCCCCTGACAGCGTGGCCTGCACCGACACCGTGCTGCACAACAGCGACGGCATCACCGACATCGCCAACGGCACGGCTGCCAACGGGGTCGGCAGTCTGGCCTGGCGCTTCGAGCTGGTCGACGTGCAGGCCTTTGCCTTCCACTTCGTCAGCGGCGCAATCGAGTCGCTGAACTTCGTCGACCGCATCACGCTGGCGCTCGAGAACGTGGGCACGCCGGGGGCCACGGGCTTCATCGGCATCGTGTCCACCGAGGCCATCTTTGGCGCCATCGCCGTCAACGGCTCGTTCCCGGGCATCGGCCTGGACCGCTACTTCCTCGATGACTTCCGCATCAACGAAGCCGCCGGCACCGTGCCCGTGCCGGCCACGGCCGCGCTCGTCGCGCTGGGCCTGCTGGCGGCCGCGGGCCTCAGCCGGCGGAAGGCCTGAGCACGGCCACGGTGGCCAGGCCCAGCAGCGTCATGGCCACCGAGCCGAGCAGGTGGGCGGCAGCGGTGGCCAGCGCCCAGCCGGTGCGGCCCTGCTGCAGCGCCGTCACGACCTCGGCCGAGAAGGTGGAGAAGGTCGTCAAGCCGCCCAGGAAGCCGGTGATGACGAAGAGGCGCCACTCCGGCGGCAGCTGCGGCGCCTGGGCGAACAAGGCCATCGCAAGGCCGATGCCGTAGCCGCCCACGAGGTTGGCCACCAGTGTGCCTGCCGGCAGCTGCGGGAACAGCCCGTTGAGCGCATTCGCCAGGCCCCAGCGCGCCAACGCGCCCAGAGCGGCACCGGTAGCGACAGCGAGCACGGCGGTCCACATGCGGCCGGATTATCCCGGCGCGGGCCGCCCGGCCCGGTCAGGCCACTTGCAGGCCCATCGGCCGCGAAACCCCGAAGACCGGTGTGTCCTCGTCGCCCTCGGCGGTGACGGCGCAGCTGCGGCCCTGGCGCTTGGCCTCGTACAGGGCCTGGTCGGCGCGGCGCAGCGCGGCGGCCACGCCCTCGCCGAACGCCACCTGCACGACACCCACCGACAGCGACACCGTCGGCAGCTGGCGCAGCGGTGCGCGCCGCTGCACCTCGGTGGTGATGCGCTGCGCCACGCTCATCGCCTGCGCGGGCGTCGTGCGGCGCAGCAGCAGCACGAACTCGTCGCCACCCTGGCGGCCGGGGATGTCGTTCGCGCGCAGGGCCTCGAGCATGGCCTGGCTCACGAGTTGCAGCGCGCGGTCGCCGGCGGCGTGGCCGAAGAGATCGTTGATGCGCTTGAAGTGGTCGACGTCGATGTGCAGCAGCGCGGCGGTGCCGGGTTCGTCCTGGGTCAGCGCGCTTTCGGCCAGCGCCTCGAAGTGGCGGCGGTTGGGCAACTGCGTCAGCGAGTCGAGGTGGGCCAGCACGCGCAGGCGGCGGCGGCTGTCGCGCAGCTGGCGTTCGGTGCGCTCGCACACCAGGGCGACGCCGACGAATGCCAGCACCGGCAGCACCAAGGCCAGCGCGGCCGCCTGTGCGGCGAGCACCGGCATGCCCACCAGCACCGCCGCCAGCGGCAGCCCACCGGACAGGCCCACCGACAGCGCCAGCACCTGCACGGGCACGAAGTCGCGTCCGCCCGGGCCCAGCAGCAGCACCGCGGCCACGTAGCCGTGCAGCCCCAGCACCGTGGCCGCCGCCAGCGGGTGGGCCAGCGGCTCCGGCAGCGCCGCGGCCAGCCCCAACAGCGCGGCGGCCAGCAGCGCCACGCCGGCATCGGCCCGGGCGTGCCAGGCCAGCGCCTGGCGCGGATGAAAGCGCCGCAGCCCCTGCAGCGCCAGCAGCGGCGCCGGCAGCAGGGCGGCCACCGCCAGCGGCACCAGGGCGCCTTGCTCATGCAGTGCGGCCGCCGCCAGGGCCACCGCGGCCGCGCCTTGCCACAGGGCCGTCGTCCACCAGTGCCAGCCGTCGTAGCGGCGCTGGCGCAGGCCGAACGCGGTGGTCGCCAGGGCCACCAGCGCCAGCAGCGCGGCGGCGGCGATGAGCGCCGAAGCGATCAGTGGCAGGGGCAGGTCGAAAACAGGTGAGCTGGGCATGGCGCGCGATTGTGGTCAGACGGGAGCGGGGGGTCTGTGTACCGTTTCAATGCCGATGCAACCAAGTGTTCGTGGGCCTTGGTTACGATCCTCCTCGCCGCCAGCGGGGTGGTTTGCAGCGGGAGCGCATGGGCATGGGCATGGATGTCGTCGACTACGAGATCAAGGGCACCGAGATGCAGTTCGTGGAGGTCGAGCTCGACCCCGGCGAGGCCGCCGTCGGCGAGGCCGGCAGCATGTTCTGGATGGACGCCGGCATCACCATGGACACCGTGTTCGGCGACGGCAGCAACCAGAGCGGCGGCTTCTTCGGCAAGCTCATGGGCGCCGGCAAGCGGCTGATCACCGGCGAGAGCCTGTTCACCACCGTCTACACCAACGGCGCGCCAGCCAAGCAGCGCGTGGCCTTCGCGGCGCCCTACCCGGGCAAGATCCTGCCGATGGACCTGCGCCAGTTCGGCGGCCTGCTGATCTGCCAGAAGGACGCCTTCCTGTGCGCGGCGCGCGGCGTCAGCCTGGGCATTGCGCTGCAGCAGCGTTTGTCCACCGGCTTCTTCGGCGGCGAGGGCTTCATCATGCAGAAGCTCGAAGGCGACGGCCTGGCCTTCGTGCATGCCGGCGGCACCGTGCTGCGGCGCGACCTGCAACCCGGGCAGACGATCTTCGTCGACACCGGCTGCGTGGTGGCCTACACCGGCCAGATCAACTTCGAGATCCAGTTCGTCGGCAAGATCAAGACGGCGCTCTTCGGTGGCGAGGGGCTCTTCTTCGCCCGCATCAGCGGGCCGGGCACGGTGTGGCTGCAGAGCCTGCCGTTCAGCCGCCTGGCCAGCCGCGTGTTCGCTGCCGCGCCGCAGATGGGCGGGCGTTCGGAAGAAAGCTCGCTCGGCGGCCTGGGATCGGCCGGCTCGATCATCGGCGGCATCCTCGGCGGCGACCGCCGCTGAACGGCAAGGCCCCCCGGGTGACGCTGTTCGAGGCCTTCTGGCGCGCGCTGGCCACCGTCACGCAGCCGCGCATCTGGGCCTGGGCGTTGCTGCCGCTGGCGGTGGTGCTGGTGGCCGTGGGCGCGCTGGCCTGGCTGCTCTGGGAGCCTTCGCTCGATGCCGTGCGGGCGCTGGTGGGCCGTGTCGAGATCAGCGACGGCGTGTTGCGCTGGCTGCACGATGCCGGCTGGCCGCAGTGGCGCGCGATGCTGGCGCCCATCGTCGTGGTCGTGCTGGCGCTGCCGCTGGTGCTGCTGGCCTCGCTGCTGGCGGTGGCCTTGCTGGCCGGCCCGGCCATTGCCCGCCATGTGGCCGGGCGCCGCTACCCGGGGCTGGTGGTAAACCAGGGCTGCACCGCGGTGCGTCGGCTGCTGTGGACGCTGGGCAGCACGGCCGCCGCCGTGCTGGCACTCGGCCTGAGCCTGCCGCTGTGGCTGGTGCCGCCGCTGGCACTGGTGCTGCCGCCGCTGATCTGGGGCTGGCTGGCGGCGCGGGTGCTGAGCTACCACGCGCTGGCCCACCACGCCGCGCCCGACGAGCGCCGGCGCGTGCGCCGCGGCCGCCGCGGCACGCTGTGGCTGATGGGCCTGGCCACCGGCTACCTGGCGCTGCTGCCGGCGCTGCTGTGGTCGCTGGGCAGCGTGGCCTTCGTGCTGGCGCCGTTTTTCCTGCTCGCGGCGGCGGCGCTGTTCGTCGCCGTCTTCGTGTTCGCCGCGGCCTGGTTCGCGCACCTGGCCCTGGCCGAACTGGCCGCGCTGCGCGCCGCCTCGCCGCCGCCAGTGCCGCCGGCTGCCCCCGTCGCCCTCGAGAGCCCCCTGCCAGGACCCGCCTCATGAACATCGGCCTGATCATCGTCGGCGACGAAATCCTCTCCGGCAAGCGCGCCGACAAGCACCTGCCCAAGGTCATCGAGCTGCTCGCGGCGCGCGGCATGAGCCTGTCGTGGGCGCGCTACGTGGGCGACGAGCGCGAGCGCATCACCGCCGACCTGCGCCACGCCTTCGCCTCGGGTGACCTGGTCTTCAGCTGCGGTGGCATCGGCGCCACGCCCGACGACCACACGCGCCCCTGCGCCGCCGCTGCGCTGGGGGTGGAGCTGGCGCTGCAACCCGAAGCGAAGGCGCTGATCCTCGAGCGCATGGCCGACGTGGCCCGCGAGCAGGGCCAGCCCTTCGAGCCCGACCGACCCGACAACGTGCACCGCCTGAACATGGGCGTGTTTCCGGCGGGCTGCTCGATCATCCCGAACCCGTACAACAAGATTCCGGGCTTCAGTTGCGGCCACGTGCACTTCGTGCCCGGCTTCCCGGTGATGGCCTGGCCGATGATCGAATGGGTGCTCGACACCCGCTACCGCCACCTTCAACGCGCCAGCTCGGTGCGCGAGCGCTCGGTCATCGTCTATGGCGCCATGGAAGCCGCGCTGACGCCTCTGATGGAAGACATCGAGGCGCGGTTCCTCGGCGTCAAGGTGTTCAGCCTGCCCAGCGTCGACCACCCGCAGCACGGACGCCACATCGAGCTGGGCGTGAAGCGGGCACAGCCCGAGGTGGGCGACGACGAAGCGGCCTACGCGGCGCTCCGCGACGGCCTGCTTGCCTTTGGTGCGCAGTTGGGCCCTGAAATGGTGCGTTGATGCGCGGCTGAGGGCCCTGTTCCGGTGCGATCTGTGTCGCCGGGCGGCCTTGGTTCCGTCCGCGGCCACCTGTCGGCAGGGAAGGGCATGGTTTCTGCTACAAACCAGCGCGAGCCGCACACGGCCCCCGGGCCGCCGCACCGACTCCCACAACCAATCCACCCCTCGAGCCCCGCTAGGAGAGATCTGAATGGCAAAGACCGTTGCCGACGTGATGAAGATGGTGAAGGAGAACGAAATCAAATTCGTCGACTTCCGCTTCACCGACACCCGCGGCAAGGAACAGCACGTCAGCGTGCCCGTGTCCGCTTTCGATGAAGACAAGTTCACGTCGGGCCACGCCTTCGACGGCTCGTCGATCGCCGGCTGGAAGGGCATCGAAGCCTCCGACATGCTGCTGATGCCGGATCCGAACACCGCCAACATCGATCCGTTCTTCGAAGAGCCGACGATCATCATGAGCTGCGACGTGCTCGATCCGGCCGACGGCAAGCCTTACGAGCGCGACCCGCGCAGCCTGGCCAAGCGCGCCGAGGCCTACATGAAGAGCACCGGCCTGGGCGACACCGCCTACTTCGGCCCGGAGCCCGAGTTCTTCGTGTTCGACGGCGTGCGCTGGAAGAACGACATGTCCGGCTGCTTCGTGAAGATCGATTCCGAAGAAGCCGCCTGGAACACCGACAAGGAGTTCGAAGGCGGCAACATGGGCCACCGCCCGGCCGTCAAGGGCGGCTACTTCCCGGTGCCCCCGCTCGACAGCTTCCAGGACATGCGCTCGGAGATGTGCCTGATCCTCGAATCGGTCGGCATCCCGGTCGAGGTGCACCACCACGAGGTGGCCAACGCCGGCCAGCTGGAGATCGGCACCAAGTTCAGCACGCTGCTGCAGCGCGCCGACTGGGTGCAGCTGCAGAAGTACATCATCCACAACGTCGCGCATGCCTACGGCAAGACGGCCACGTTCATGCCCAAGCCCATCGTCGGCGACAACGGCAGCGGCATGCACGTGCACCAGAGCGTGTGGAAGGACGGCAAGAACCTGTTCGCCGGTGACGGCTATGCGGGCCTGAGCGACTTCGCGCTGTACTACATCGGCGGCATCATCAAGCACGCCCGTGCGCTGAACGCCATCACGAACCCCGGCACCAACAGCTACAAGCGCCTGGTGCCCGGCTTCGAGGCGCCGGTGAAGCTGGCCTACTCGGCCAAGAACCGCTCGGCCTCGATCCGCATCCCGTACGTGGCCAACCCCAAGGGCCGCCGCGTCGAGGCGCGTTTCCCGGATCCGCTGATGAACCCGTACCTGGGCTTCAGCGCGCTGCTGATGGCGGGTCTGGACGGCGTGGAGAACAAGATCCACCCGGGCGAAGCCGCCACCAAGGACCTGTACCACCTGCCGCCCGAAGAAGACGCGAAGATCCCGACCGTCTGCGCCAGCCTCGAGCAGGCGCTCGAGTACCTGGACAAGGGCCGCGCGTTCCTGACCAAGGGCGGTGTCTTCACCGACAGCTACATCGACGCCTACATCGACCTGAAGATGCAGGAAGTGACGCGCTTCCGCATGGCCGCGCACCCCGTCGAGTTCGACATGTACTACTCGCTGTGATCACAGCGCGCTGAGCTCGGCGCCGGCCCTCGGGCCGACGCGCAGAACTCGACCACGGCCCCTTCGGGGGCCGTTTTTCATGGGGCCGTCCGTGCTGGGCCACAATCCGCGCATGCGCTGCAACACCCGATTCGCCGCTGGTGCCGCCGTGCTGCTGCAGACGGTTCTCGCGCCGTGGGCGGCTGCACAGGACTCGCGCACCGTCTACCGCTGCCCTGGGCCGCCGGTGCTGTACACCGACACGCTGTCGCCGCAAGAGGCCCGCGACCGCAACTGCCGCACCATCGAAGGCGCCACCGTCACCGTGGTGCAGTCGCCGCCGCGGCGTGCACCCGCGAACCCGGCGTCGGCACCGGCCGGGGCGCGCCCCGCCGGCGACACCCGCATCGACCCCGCCTCGCAACGTGCGCGCGACGCCGACGCGCGCCGCATCCTGCAAGAGGAACTGCAGCGCGAGGAAGAGCGCCTGGGCCAACTGCGCGCCGAGTTCAACAACGGCCAGCCCGAGCGCCGTGGCGACGAGCGCAACTTCGCGCGTTTTCAGGAGCGTGTGGCCGAGATGCGTGCCGCCATCCTGCGCAAGGAAGCCGACATCGCGGCGCTGAAGCGCGAGCTCTCGAAGCTCGCGCCGTCGTGAGCGCCCCAGGCGCCGCCGCCATGAACCCGGGCGCCCGCGACACCGGTCGCGAGTTCGACAACGACCCCGAACGTTTCGACGCCTTCGACCAGCTGGCGTCGATGGTGGCGCTGGTGCACGCCGACGGCCATGTGCTGCGCGTCAATGGCGCGCTCGAGAACACGCTGGCCGCGTCGCGCCGCTCGCTGCAGCGCAGCTCGATGCTCGACTGGCTCGTCGAGCCCGCGCCCATGCGCGAGACGCTGCACGCGGTGGCGGGCAACTTCGTCACCACCAGCCGCTTCGACACCCACCTCAAGCGCGCCGGCGCCACCGACCTGCCGGTGCACGCCATCGTCACGCAGAGCGATCTGCCCGGCTGCGTGCTGGTGGAGCTGATCGAAGTCGAGCAGCAGGCCCGCATCGACCGCGAAGAGCGCGCCCACACGCTGGCCCAGAGCAGCAAGGACCTGGTGCGCAACCTGGCGCACGAGATCAAGAACCCGCTGGGCGGCATCCGCGGCGCGGCGCAGCTGCTGCAGATGGAGGTGAACTCGAAGGAGCTCACGGAGTACACGCAGGTCATCATCCACGAGGCCGACCGCCTGCAGAGCCTGGTCGACCGGCTGCTCGCGCCGCACCGCCGCCCGCACGTGGTGGCCGACGTCAACATCCACGAGGTCTGCGAACGCGTGCGTGCGCTGATCCTGGCCGAGCACCCGCGCGGCCTGACCGTGGTGCGCGACTACGACGCCAGCATCCCCGAGTTCCGCGGCGACCGCGAACAACTGATCCAGGCGGTGCTCAACATCGCGCATAACGCGACGCAGGTGCTGTCCGAGCGCATCGCGTCGGGCACGGCGCAGCTGCTGCTGCGCACCCGCGTGGCGCGACAGGTGACATTTGGTCGCCAGCGCTTCCGACTGGCACTGGAATTGCATATCGAGGACAACGGCCCTGGTGTGCCCGAGGACATCCGAGACCGCATCTTTCACCCGCTCGTGAGCGGGCGCGAGGGCGGCAGCGGACTCGGGCTCACGCTGGCGCAGACCTTCGTGCAGCAGCACAGCGGCACGATCGAATGCGACAGCATCCCGGGGCGGACGCTGTTCAAGATCCTGATTCCATTGCCCTAGCCGAGGGCACCAACCTCTAGGGAGTGCGACAGGCCCATGAAACCCATCTGGGTCGTCGACGACGATCAATCGATCCGCTTCGTGCTCGAGAAGGCGCTGGCCCGTGAGCAGTTTCCGGTGCGCGCCTTTGCCAGCCCGCGCGACGTGCTCAAGGCGCTCGAGGACGACTCGCCGCAGGTGCTGGTGAGCGACATCCGCATGCCCGGTGGCAGCGGCATCGATCTGCTCAACACCGTGAAGCAGCGCCTGCCGGGGCTGCCCGTCATCATCATGACGGCGTACTCCGACCTCGACAGCGCCGTCAGCGCCTTCCAGGGCGGCGCCTTCGAGTACCTGCCCAAGCCCTTCGACGTGACGGCGGCGGTGGATCTGATCCGCCGCGCCGTGCAGGAGAGCCTGCGCGAGGAAGTCGGCGACACGATCCCCGCCGCCACGCCCGAGATGCTGGGCCAGGCGCCGGCGATGCAGGACGTGTTCCGTGCCATCGGGCGGCTGAGCCAGAGCAACGTCACGGTGCTGATCACCGGCGAGAGCGGCACCGGCAAGGAACTGGTGGCGCGCGCGCTGCACAAGCACAGCCCGCGGGGCGACACCGGGGCCAAGGGGCCGTTCGTGGCCATCAACACCGCCGCCATCCCGAAGGACCTGCTCGAGAGCGAGCTCTTCGGCCATGAGCGCGGCGCCTTCACCGGCGCGCAGGCCACGCGTCGCGGGCGCTTCGAGCAGGCCGACGGCGGCACGCTGTTCCTCGACGAGATCGGCGACATGCCCTTCGACCTGCAGACGCGCCTCTTGCGCGTGCTCAGCGACGGGCAGTTCTACCGCGTCGGCGGCCACCAGCCGCTGAAGAGCAACGTGCGCGTGATCGCCGCCACGCACCAGAACCTCGAGGAGCGCGTGCGCCAGGGCGTGTTCCGCGAAGACCTGTTCCACCGCCTCAACGTCATCCGCCTGCGGCTGCCGGCGCTGCGCGAGCGGCGGGAAGACATCCCGATGCTGACGCGCACCTTCCTGGCCAAGAGCGCGCGCGAACTGGGCGTGGACGCCAAGCGCATCACCGACGAGGCGCTGGCGCGCATCGCCAGCTTCGACTTCCCCGGCAACGTGCGCCAGCTCGAGAACCTGTGCCACTGGCTCACGGTGATGGCGCCGGCGCAGGTGGTGGAGGTGAAGGACCTGCCGCCGGAGATCCTGGACGGTGCCCCGGCGCCCACGGCCGGCCTGCCGGCCGCGGGCCTGCAGCCTGGCAGCGTGGGCCTGCCTCCGATGCCGCTGCCCGAAGCGCCGCTGCCGGGTGGCGAAGCCCACACCGCACCCGCCGTGGCGGCGCACGTGCCCGTGCCGGCCTGGCTGGCCGAACTGCGGCGCGATGCGCGGCGTCGGCTCGAGGCGCACGAGCCCGAGGTCTGGGAGCATCTGTCGCAGCAGTTCGAGGCCAGCCTCATCCAGACGGCGCTGGAGATCACCCGCGGCCGCCGCATCGAAGCGGCTCAGCGGCTGGGCATCGGCCGCAACACCATCACGCGCAAGATCCAGGAGCTCGGGCTCCCGGATTGATCAGCCGGCCAGTTCGACGACCACCGGCGCGTGGTCGCTCGGGCGCTCGTTCTTGCGCGGCAGCCGGTCGATGGTGCACGCCTGCACCACCGGCTTGAGCGCGTCGCTGACCAGGACGTGATCGATGCGCAGGCCCTGGTTCTTGCGGAAGGCGAGCATCCGGTAGTCCCACCACGAGTACGACTTCGGTGGCTGCTCGAACAGCCGGAAGGCATCGACCAGGCCCAGGCCCAGCAGCGCCTGGAAGTGCGTGCGCTCCTCGGGCGTGAGGTGGATGGTGCCGGCCAGCGCCACCGGGTCCCAGGCATCGCGGTCCTCGGGGGCGATGTTGAAGTCGCCCATCAGCACGAGCCGCGGGTGCGCGGCCAGCTCGGCCTGCACGAAGCCGCGCAGGGCATCGAGCCAGGCCATCTTGTAGACGAACTTGTCGCTGTCGGGTGCCTGGCCGTTGGGGAAGTAGCCGCCGATCAGGCGCACGCCGCCGACGGTGCCGGTGATGACCCGCGCCTGCTCGTCGGCGAAGCCGGGGATGTTCTTCACGACATCGGCCGCCGTGCCGCCGCGGCTGAGCAGGGCCACGCCGTTGTAGG
>Ga0068877_10002896_pt1 | contig 13762 bp, 10 predicted proteins | sample NOAtaG_FD_66437 | JGI IMG/M metagenome (GOLD analysis project Ga0068877, IMG submission 66437) | Freshwater lake microbial communities from Lake Erie, under a cyanobacterial bloom - NOAA_Erie_Diel6S_1000h metaG | ecosystem: Environmental > Aquatic > Freshwater > Lake | place: USA: Ohio, Lake... | reverse complement strand
CGAAGCCCTCCATCACCGCCTGCAGGGCGTTGATGGGGTCGATCTCGGTGACGATCACGCGGGCGCCCAGCGACTTCATGGCATGGGCGGAACCCTTGCCCACGTCGCCATAGCCGGCCACCACGACGACCTTGCCGGCCACCATCACGTCGGTGGCCCGCTTGATGCCGTCGGCCAGGCTCTCCCGGCAGCCGTAGAGGTTGTCGAACTTGCTCTTGGTGCAGGAGTCGTTGACGTTGATCGCCGGCAGCTTGAGTTCGCCGTTCTCGTGCATCTGGTAGAGCCGGTGCACGCCCGTGGTGGTCTCTTCGGAGAGGCCGCGGATCCCGCCGATGAGCTCGGGGAACTTGTTGTGGACCATGGAGGTCAGGTCGCCGCCGTCGTCGAGGATCATGTTCAGCGGCTCGCCGCTCGGGAAGAACAGCGTCTGCTCGATGCACCAGTCGAACTCCTCGTTGTTCTGCCCCTTCCAGGCGTAGACCGGGATGCCGGCCTTGGCGATGGCGGCCGCGGCGTGATCCTGCGTCGAGAAGATGTTGCAGCTGCTCCAGGTGACCTCGGCCCCGAGTTCCTTGAGGGTCTCGATGAGCACGGCCGTCTGGATCGTCATGTGCAGGCAGCCGGCGATCCGGGCGCCCGCGAGCGGCTTCGTGCGGCCGTACTTCTGCCGCAGCGCCATCAGGCCCGGCATCTCGTTCTCGGCCAGCATGATCTCCTTGCGTCCCCAGTCAGCGAGCGAAAGGTCGGCAACCTTGTACGGGAGACGGGTTTCGACGTGGGCCACGGAGAACCTCCTTGAATGGGGGAAAGCGAATTGCCAAATCTTAGCCGCCCTGGCCGATTCGCAAAGGGCGAGGCGGGCCGTCCGGGTTCAGGTGCGGCCCAGGCCAAAGGCCCCGCGGGCGGCGGCCACGAAGGCCATCACGAGGGCCGGATCTTTGACTCCGGGGGCTGTTTCCACGCCGCTGGCGGCGTCCACCGCCGGGCAGCCGCTGGCGGCGACCGCCGCGGCGACGTTGGCGGCCGTCAGACCGCCCGCCAGCGCCAGCGGCACTGGCAGCGCGGGAGCCGAGGCCACCCGGCCCCAGTCGGCCCGCTCGCCCGTGCCGCCGAGCCGGCCCGCGGCCGCATCCCCAGGCACGGCGGCATCCACGAGCGCCATGACGGGCCGCCGGCCCGCAGCCTCCGCCTGCCCGATCCACTGCCGGGCGGCCGCCAGGGGGTCGTCGGCGGCATCGGCTTGGAGCCTGACGGCGCGGATGACCGGCAGGCCACCGAGCGCCGCGCACAGTCCGGGCGGATCGACCACGCCGTCGTCGCCGGCGGCGAACAGGTGGCCGTGCAGTTGGATGGCATCGAGGCCGACGGCCGCCGCGATCCGGCGGATGTCGTCGGGCGATGATCCCGCGAACACGCCCACCTTGAGGATGCCGGCCGGCACGGCGGCGGCGACGCTCCGCGCGACCTCGACCGCGAGCCGCCGCGGGGAGCCGGCGACGAAATTGAGCCCCACGGCGTCGGCGCCCGCCGCGGCGACGACGCGGGCATCGGCCGGCGACGTCAGGCCGCAGACCTTCACGCGAAACAGGAGCCCGTTCATGCCGCCCTCGCCCGGGACCGCCACGCGGCGGCGGCACATCCGGCGCGATCGCGCGCCGGAGTGCGGTTTCCCCGATCGGGAAAGTTTACGCGGCCCGCAGACGGTGCAGGAACACCGGGCCGCCGGCCGAAACCTGATGGTGCGGGCGGCCTGGCCGGTCGCTCTCCTCTCGGAACCCGCGCCCCGATGCACACCCGTCGCCGTCATCCCTCGACCCGCCCCTTCATGGCCGCGGCCCGCACGCACTTCTACCATCCCGCGGCCGGCACCGAGGCGGCCCTGGCGGGCACGGAGCGGGCGATCCGCCGGGCCGAGGGCGTGGCGCTGGTGGTGGGGCCGCCGGGTACGGGCAAGTCGCTGCTGCTCGCGCTCGTGGCCGAGCGGGTCCGTGACGACTTCGACGTGGCCCTGCTTTCCGGCGCCAGGATTTGCACCCGGCGGGCGCTGTGGCAGGCGATCCTGGCGGAGATCGGCGAGCCCTTCCGTGGCATCGACGAGGCCGAACTGCGGATCGCGCTGGTGGAACGGATCCGCAGTCTGGCCGCCACCGGATCGGGTCTCGTCCTGCTCGTGGACGAGGCGCAGACCTTGCCCACGCGGCTGATCGAAGAACTGCGGCTGCTGACGAACGTGCCGACGCCGCTCCCCGCGGTGCACATCGTGCTGGCCGGGTCGGCGAAGCTCGAGGAGCTCCTCGCCCTGCCGCGGATGGAGAGCCTGGCGCAGCGGATCGCCGTGCGGTGCTATCTCGAGCCGCTCGACCACGCCGAGACCGTGGCCTACCTGCGGACGCAGACGAAGGCCGCGGGCTGCGCTTGGGAAACGCTCTTCGCGCCGGGCTGCGACGACGCCGTGTTCGCCGCGACCGACGGCGTGCCCCGGCTGATCAACCAGCTCTGCGATCACGCCCTCGTGCTGCGGGGCGAGAGCCCGCAGCCCGTCCAGCCGGCGGACATCGCCGCGGCCTGGCGGGACATCCAGCGGCTGCCCGCGCCGACGGCCGCCGGGCCGATGCCGGTCGATGATGCGGGCGGGTTCGGCGGCGGGTTCGGCGGCGGGGAGGCAGGCGACGATGAGCCGCTCGCGGGCGGCACGTCGGGCCTCGATGTCGTCGAGTTCGGTGGCATCGACGACGACGCGGCGGGCGGCGGCGATCCGCGGCGAGTCGGCGATCCATGGATCGGTCCCGAGGTGGAGCTGGTCTGCGGGGCGGGGGACGATCCGTTCCAGGAGTTCTTCGAGCAGGACAGGGATGCCGTGGAGCGGCTGGTGATCCGCGGGCCGGACGACTTTCGTGATCGACGGCACGTGGCCAGCCGCGCGGGCGAAAGTTTGGCCAGGAGCCTCGCCGCCTGCGGGCGGATCGAGCTGCCAGTGGTGCCGGCCGCCGGGGCGGACGCCGGCCTGCCGGCCCCGCCGCCGACAGCGACCGTCGAGGCCGATGGCGACGACGCCGACATGGTCGTCATCGAGGAGGACGTGCAAGGGGGGCCGCCGCCGGGGCGGCCGCTCGTCACGGCCGTCCGTCCGGGCGACTACCGCAGCCTCTTCGCCCGGCTGCGTCGCGGCGACCGGGCATGGCGGCCCGGGGCGTGACCCGGCGCGGCGGGTGGATGAGAATCGCGGGCGTGACTGTTCCGGCCGGCACCGCCGACATCGCCTCGCGCACGGACTGGCCGCCCGGTCGGGTGCTCGTCGTGGCCGCGACCTATCAGGAACGGTCCAACGTCGAGCCGTTGATCGACCGGGTGCTGGCGGTGGCCCCGAGCCTGCAGTTGCTCATCGTTGACGACGACTCGCCGGACGGCACGGGGGCGGTCGCGATGCGTCGCGCCGAGAGCGACCCGCGGCTGCACGTGCTCGTGCGTCGCGGCCGCCGCGGCCTGGGCGCCGCGATCCTGGAGGGATTCGATCTCGCCGCCCGGCACGGCTTCGAGATCGCCGTGAACATGGACGCGGACCTGAGCCACGAACCGGAGGACATTCCCCGGCTCCTGGCGGCCCTCGACGCCCCCGGCGGCCGTCCGGCCGACGTCGTGATCGGGTCGCGGCGGGTGCCGGGCGGACGCACGCTGGGCTGGCCGCCGTTCCGGCACGTGGTCAGCCGCCTCGTGGGCTGGTTCACACGGTGGGTTGTGGGCGTGCCGGCCCGGGACGCATCGAGCGGCTTTCGGGCGGTGCGGCTGGCGACCTTCGCCGCGGTGCCGCGGTCGTTCGCCCCCGGCTACACCTTCCTCGAGGAGATGCTCTGGGGGGTGCACCGCGCCGGCGGCCGGATCGTCGAGGTGCCGATCACGTTCACCAACCGCGAGCGGGGCTCGAGCAAGGCGGGGCTCCGCGAGTCGCTCGTGGGCGGCTGGCGGCTGCTCCGGCTCGCCGCCGCAGCCCGGCTGGGACGGTGATCAGCGCTGCAGCAGCGGCGCCGGGCCGAGCGTCGGCGACGTGGGAGCCTGCAGTTCGAGCAGTCCGCCCGGCGGCGGTGGCGGCTGTGGCTGCGTCGGCATCGGCTTCTGCCCGGTCGCCACGGCCAGGTTGTCCTGTGCGTCTTTCAGGTTGGGGTTCAATGCCAGCGCCTGCCGCAAGGCGGCGATCGCCTTCTCGGTGTCGCCGCTCTTGAGGAGGGTGACGCCGTAGTTGTTCCACAGTCCGGCGTCACGCTTGGCATCCGGAAACCGATCGAGCAGGCCGCGGAGCACGTCGGCGGCCTCGCCGAACCGGCCCACGTTCACCAGCGAGTTGGCGTAGTTGAACTCCAACTTCGGCATGCCGGGCGTGACGCGGCAGGCCTCGCGGAACTTCTCGACCGCCAGCAACATCTCCCGCTGCGCCGCCTCCATGTTGCCGCCTTGGCCGAACCGCTGCGCCCGGGCCGAGTGGGTGGTGCCGAGGTTGTTGTGCGTCTCGCCGAGGGCGGGCCGCAGGCGGGTGGAGTTTTGGAAGTGCGCATGGGCGGCGTCGATGTCGCCGCGGGCGAACTTCTTCCCGCCCAGCCGGTTGTGGGCCTGCCAGCAGCCGCATCCGGTGTGGCAGGGGTCCGGGTGGCCGGCGATCGTGTGCGGCCAGAGGGCCTCCTCGTTGGTCCAGGCGTGGGCGTATCTGAAGGAGGAGCCGCCGAGCACGGCCAGCAGGAGGCCGCCGACGGCCAGTGCCAGCAGCTGCTCCCGGGGCTCCGCCTTGGCATGCCAGGCGCCGATGCCGGCGGCGGCGAGGCCGAGCACGCCGATCATGGGCAGGTAGAGGAAGTGGTCGGCCACCCAGGTGATCCGCATGTAGGAGATGGTGATGAAGCCGAGGATCGGCAGCAGCATGAGCACGAAGAAGGCGAGCACGAAGAGCAGGTGCCGCTGCCAGGTGGGCCGCTCGGCCGTGCCGCGGTTGGCCCACAGCCACCAGCCGGCGGCGACCATGATCGGCCAGGGCAGGAACTGCCAGACCTGCGGCGGATCGACCTGCCACTTGGGGTAGATCGTCAGCAGGTCGAACGGCCAGACGGTCTTCCACAGGTAGAACAGGGTGGCCATGCCCGCGGTGGCGATCCGCGAGTCCACGCCGCCCACGGGGATCGCCTCCTGGCCGATGGCCCGGCTCCACTGGAAGTAGCAGGTGGCCAGGCCGAGGACGGCCGAGATCCAGAAGAACGGCAGGGCGTAGAGCGTGTAGGCGGCCAGCGACCGGGGCCCCGCGGCGGCGTCCGAGTCCGGCTCGGCTTCCGCCCGCGACCGCGGCCACGCCGACACCGCCAGGCCCAGCGACGTCAGCGGCCCGAGGAGGGCGAGGACGAAGCAGGTCGTCCACAGGGGCCAGGTGCTCTTCCCGGCCCGCAGGGCCACAAGCCAGGCCATCTCGGGCACGACCGTGAGGCCGAGGCTCGCCCCCGCGAGCAGGAGCGTGGCGACGCCGCGGCCGTCGAAGGCGAAGCCGTGCTTCCACCAGCCGTAGGCCAGGATCACCACCGGGAACATCACCATGGCCGTCTTGGCCAGCATGGCGAGGAGGAAGAAGAGCACGGCCAGGGCGTAGTGCCGCGTGCGATCGGCGGGCGTCGTCGCCTCGTCGAACTGCACGAACGACGCGCAGCCGAGGAGGAACAGCGGCTGCGAGAGCGTGTTCTTGATCTCGGAGACCCAGGCCACCGACTCGACGCACACCGGGTGGATCGCGAACAGCAGCCCGCCCAGCCAGGCCCCGGGCAGTTTCATGACGTGCAGGAGCCGCCAGAAGGCCAGGGCCCCGAGGATGTGGAGCACGATGTTGACGACGTGGTAGCCGGTCGGCCAGGCCACCTTGGCCACCGTGCCGTCGGGCTGGGGGATCGGCACGTGGAAGAACGGCCACTGGGCCCACATCGCGGTGTAGGAGAGCGGGAAGTAGTCGGCCCCGTCGGGGCTGACCCACAGTTTGGCGAGCGTCGCCAGGGAGTTCTCCGGCTCCCGCCGGTCGGGCGAAAGGCGGTGCTGGACGGTGAGGTTCTCCGTCACGAGCTGGTCGTCGTCCCACAGCCAGTCGCCGTGGTAGACCGGCGAGTAGATCCACAGGCCCGCCAGGACGATGGTGGCGAAGCGGAGCAGAAACCGCCGCCAGTGGGTCGGGCTCTCCGCGGTCACGAACGCTGCGGTGGCCGCTGTCGCCGGCGCGGCCGCTGCCACGGGCCGGCCGGAAGCACGATGCGGCCGCGGCGTTCGGCGGATGGTTCCCATGACCGACGAGTATAAGCCGCGCCCACAGGCGGCGGAATCGGCGGCTCAGGGTGATTCCGCGCGTCGCTGCAGGAGCCGCTTCAGGGCGTCGGCATAGTCTCGCTCCAGGGCCAAGGCGTTCACGCGGGCGTCCGGATCGGCCAGCCTCGCGTCCACGTGCACCGCCTTGTCGACCGCCGTGAAGGCCTCCGCCTGGCGATCCTGAGCCGCGAGCACCAGCGCCAGCGTGGCCCACGCTTCGCCGTGGCCGCCCCCCGACAGCTCGATGCCGCGGCGGGCCGCGGCCTCGCTTTCCGCCAGCCGCCCCGCGTCGAGCAGCGCCTCGGCCAGCCCCAGGGCGGCGGTGGCGGCCGCGGGATTTTTGCGACACGTGTCGTCCCACAGGGCGAGCGAACCGGCCCACACCCGCTGCCGCTCCATGCAGCCCACCGCCAGGAGGATCGTGGCCACCACGAGGCCGCCCAGCAGCCGGTCGCGGACCGCCGCCCGTCGGGCGAGCCAGGGCCCGTCCAGCAGCAGGGCGATGCCCACCGCGAGACCCGCGATCGGCAGGTAGAGATAGCGGTCGGCGGCGGCCTTGTAGATGGGGATCAGGTTGGACACGGGCAGGAGCGGCACGACGACGAGCACGACCACCAGGCCCATCCGCCGGTCGGCGCGGACGGCGACCGCCGCGGCGACGGCGACGGCGAGCAGCACCGCCACCGCCGCGGGCAGCGGCAGGTGGCCGATGGAATACAGGCCGTAGTCGGCGCAGAGATTCACCGGGAGGAGCACGAGTTGCACGTAGAACGCGAGAATCCGCGGCTCCAGGAGGAGGGCGGAGGCGAGCGAGCCGCCGGGATACTGCGGCCGGCCCTCGAAGATTCGCGACGGGGTGGGCTCGAGGAGAAACCGGGCCGCGAGGAAGGCGGCCACGACCAGCGTTCCGCCGCCGATCACGGCCGGCCAGAACCAGCCGCGTTCGCCGCCGCGCACGAGCAGCCGGCAGGCGGCGATGGCGGCCGGCGCCGTGATGCCCGACTCCTTGCTGCCGACGGCGAGCAGGCAGGAAGCGATGCAGGCCGCGGCCCGCCAGCCGTCGCCGCGGCCGTCCGCCGGCCGGCCCAGCGCCAGCGCGAGGCCGACGAGCGTGAAGAACGTCGCCAGCAGGTCTTCGCGAAAGGTGGGCTCGCAGACGGCTTCCGTCACGACGGGATGCACGGCGAAGAAGAGGGCCGCCGCGATGCCCGCCGTCGCTCCCAGCCCCGGGGCCAGGCGGCGGACGACCTGCCAGGCGAGCACCACGTTCGCGGCGTGCAGCAGGACGCTCGTGAGGTGGTAGCCGAACGGTGCCTTTCCCCACACGGCGGCGTCGAGCATCAGCGAGGCCAGGTGGACCGGCCGGTTGAAATCGAGCACGTCCATCCGCAGGACGCCGAACGTGAGCACGGGCAGCCAATTCCGCGGGTCGTGCAGGAACGGGTCGGTGAGGATCTGCATCCGGGCGTCGTAGACGAACCCGGCGGACAGGGTGGTCGCGAACACCGCCAGCGTCACCGCCACGAGCAGCGTCGCCGCCCGGCGCGGCGTCAACCGCGTGGCGGAGATCGAATCGGCCGCCGTCATGCGAGCTCCCCGGACGCGAGGTAGTCGGCGATGCCCTCGGCCAGCGGGCGGGGCCGCCAGGCCAGCAGCGACCGCGTCGCGGCGACGTCGAGGACGACCTCGCGGAGATACCCGGGCGGTTCGGGGACATAGCGGGGCGTCCGCTCCAGGCCGAGCGCCGCGTTGAGCAGGCCGACCAGGTCGTTGAAGGTCGTGCCCTGGCCCGTGCCGCAGTTGAACAGCGGCGGCAGCGGCCCGGCCGTCACGGCCGCCGCCACGGCGGCCGCCGTGGCGTCGTCCACGTGGACGAAGTCCCGCGACTGGGTGCCGGGCGCGAAGATCTCGGGGTCGCCGGCCCGCATCTGCCGGGCGATCTGCAGCACCTGGCTCGCCATCCTCCCCTTGTGCGCCTCGCCGGGCCCGTACACGTTCGCGAACCGCAGGCCGACGCACTCGACGCCGTGACGGGCCGCGACCGCGGCGGCCTCCCGCTCGAGTTGGAGCTTCGACCGCCCGTAGCCGCTGACGGGCCGGGTCGGCGAGCCGGCCACGCTCATCGGGCTCGGCACCGGGCCGTAGACGTGCAGCGACGACGCGTACACGACCCGTCGGCAGCCGGCGGCGACGGCCCCGTGGATGCACGCGATGGCTGCGTCCACGTTCACGCGGCGGAGTTCGTCCTCGTCGCCGACGCTCGTGTCGTTGATGGCGGCGAAGTGCATGAGCACGTCGAGGCCGGCCAGCTGCGACCAGTCGATCCGATCGAAGCGGGCGTCGATCGCCCGGCAGCCCGCCCGCCCGGCACCCCGGCCGATGGCCAGCACGTCATGGCCGGCCCGGGCACAGCGGTCGGCGACCCGGCCACCGACGAATCCATTGGCGCCGGTCACGGCAATTTTCAAGGTGTCCTCGCCGCAGCGTCGCCGGCGGGCGTTTGAACGCCCGAATCCCTTCGTATAGTCTGACGAATCGGGGTGTGATTCAAGCACCGCGGCGCCGTGGGGCCGAGGAGGGCTGGCATGCAGTCGGACGAGGTCGGCATTTCGGTCGGTGCGGCGCCCCCGATCCACCAGTTCGGCGACAAGCTGCGGCATCCGCGGACGATCGCCGCCTTCCGCGCGTTCGTGGAGGGGATGCGGCATTACCGGGCGACGGGCTCGGCGGAGAAACTCGCCGCCACGCCCCTGCTCTCCATCAACCTCGACCTGACGACCGCCTGCGATCACGCCTGCGGCCATTGCGTCGACGACGAGGTGATCAACACCGGCCCGAAATACTCCGGCGACAACGTCCTGGCGACGATCGACACGCTGGCCGACCGCGGGCTGTGCTCGGTGATCCTCATCGGCGGCGGGGAGCCCACGCTGCATCCGAAGTTCGCGGAGATCGTCCGCCACATCAAGGCCCGCGATCTGGAGCTCGGCCTCGTCACCCACGGCGGCCACGCCCACAAGATCGTGGAGGTGGCCGATCGGTTTCAGGCGACCGACTGGGTGCGGTTCTCGATCGACGCGGCGACGAACGAGACCTACCAGGACATCCACTTCGGCCAGGCGGGCAAGAAGCCGCGGAACACGCTCGCCGAGATCCTGGCCAACGGCCGGGCGGTCAAGGATGCCAATCCGGCCATCCAACTGGGCTACTCGTACGTCGTCGTGCCGCCGGGCCAGGAGTACCACGGCCGGAGGCTGCGGGACAACATCGACGAGATTCCCGGCGCGGCCGCGAACGCCCGCGATCACGGCTTCACCTACCTGTCGCTGAAGCCGTGCCTGATCAAGCGGGATGTCGAGGGCGAGACGCTGATGTACGGCGTGCGGCCGGAGGAGATCGAGGCCGTCAACGGCCGGATCAGGGCGCGGATCGCCGAGGCCGAGCGGGTCGCCCCCGGCGTGCGGATCGTGCAGAGCCAGAACCTGATCGCGATGCTGGCCGGGCGGCTGGACGTCCTGCGGGAGCAGCCGCGGATCTGCTACGCGGGATTCCTGCGGCAGGTCGTCAGCCCGTTCAGCATCGTGCATTGCCCGGCCTGGCGGGGCGACATCCGGGCCCAGGTGGGGACCAAACTCGGCTACGCCGATGCCCAGGCGGCCGACGCCACCGCCCAAGCGACCGTGCAGAACCTCCTCTCCTTCGACGCCACGCGGACGTGCGCCGACATCGCCTGCTTCTACAACAGCATGAACCGCTACATCGAGCAGGTCATCGAGTCGGACGTCCCGGCCGCCGATCTGGAGCCGTCGGCGGCGCGAGACACCTTCCTGTAGGACGTCTGCCCTTTCCGGCGTACGCTCTGGCGGCATGAACGCCTCGACCATCCGCTTCGTCGACCGCTGGATCGGCATCCCCGCCTGCGGCCTGCTGACGCTCTGGCGGCGGCTGTTCGACTGGCGGCGGCCCGCGGGTGCGGTCAGACGCGTGCTGGTGCTGAAACTGGTCGAGCAGGGCGCGACGGTGATCGCCTATCCGGCGCTCCGGGCCCTGGCCGCGCGGGTCGGCCGGGAGAACCTGTTCTTCATGGTGCTCGAGGAGAACCGGGCGATCCTCGACATGCTCGACGTCGTGCCGGCCGCGAACGTGATCGCGGTGCCCCGGGGCGGGGCGGTGACGACGTTCCTGGGGATTTTTCGCGGCATCCTCCGGGCCCGCCGCGAGCGGATCGACGCGGTCGTCGATTTCGAGTTCTTCGCCCGGGCGTCGGCGGTGATGGCGTACCTCACCGGCGCGTCCCGCCGGGTCGGCTATCACAGCTACCACGGCGACGGGCCGTGGCGTGGCGACCTGATGACACACCGGCTGCTCTACAATCCGCACCTCCACGCGCTGTACGCCTTCCTGCTGCCCGTGGAGGCGCTGTTTCGGGATCCGGGGCCGCTGCCGGCGCTCGACATCGACCTCGACACGCTCGACACCACCCTGCTGCGGTTCGTGCCGTCCGCGGAGGAGACGGCCGGCGTGCGGCGGACGCTGCGGGACGCCACGGGCAGGGACGACTCCCGGCCGCTGGTCCTGCTCAACGCCAACGCCAGCGACCTGATCCCCCTGCGGAAGTGGGACGACGGCCGCTACGCGGAGCTGGCCCGGCGGCTGCTGGCCGACGATCCCGACCTGTTCGTCGCCTTCACGGGGGCGCCGTCGGAGGCGGAGCCGATCGACGCCCTCGTCCGCACCGTGAGCCATCCCCGCTGCTTCTCGCTGGCGGGCCGGACCACGATGCGGCAGCTCCTCGTGCTCTACACGCTCGCCGACGTGCTGGTCTCGAACGACAGCGGCCCGGGGCACTTCGCCGCGCTCACGGACATCGACATCCTCACGCTCGTCGGGCCGGAGACCCCGAAGGTCTGGGGCGTCCTCGGGCCGCGGGCCCACCGCGTGTCCATCGGCCTGCCCTGCAGCCCGTGCGTGAGCATCTACAACAACCGGCTCTCGTCGTGCCGGAACAACCTCTGCATGCAGGGCATCACGGTCGAGATGGTGCACCGCAAGGTCGTGGAGCTGGTGGCGGCCCGCCGTCGGGAGCGGCCCGCCTGATCCGCTCGACGATGCCCGTCGTCGAGGCGTCCTGCACGAAGACGGGCGTCACGACGCGACCGCCGCGGGCGATCACGAAGTCGGCGCCGACGACGTCCGCCAGCTTGTAGTCGCCCCCCTTGACGAGCACGTCGGGCTCGACGGCCCGAATGATCTCCAGAGGCGTGTCTTCCGGGAACTCGCACACCAGGCCGACGGACGACAGGCCCGCCAGCACGGCCTGCCGCTCCGCGGCGGGCACGAAGGGCCGGGGCGGTCCCTTGAGCCGCGTCACCGAGGCGTCGGAGTTGACGCCGACGACGAGCAGGTCGCACTCCGCCGCGGCCGCCTCCAGGAGCTTCACGTGGCCGTGGTGCAGGATGTCGAAGCAGCCGTTGGTGAAGCCGATCCGCTTGCCTTCGGCCCGCGCCCGCTGCACGGCCTCGCGGAGCTCGGCCCGCGTGACCACCTTGCCGTGGGCCGCCGGCGGCTGCGCCTCCAGGGCGGAGAGCATCTCGCCCCAGGTGATCCGCGACGTGCCCACCCGGGCCACCTGGAGCCCGGCGGCGGCGTTGGCCAGCAGGCAGGCCCGGCGGATCGACAGGCCGCGGCCCAGGGCCACCGACAGCGCGGCCACGACCGAGTCGCCGGCGCCGGTGACGTCGTAGACCTGCCTGGCCTGGGTCGGGATCACGTCCGCGTCGTCCGCGGCCACGAAGGCCATGCCCTGCTCCCCGAGCGTGACCACGACGGCGTCGATGCCGTAGCGCTCGTGGATCACCCGAGCCGCCCGCAGGCCGTCGTGCCGGTCCTGGATGGCGAATCCGGCGGCGGCGGCGGCCTCGGTGCGGTTCGGCGTGATCACCGAGGCGCCGCGAAACCGCCCGTAGTCGGAACTCTTGGAATCGACGATCACGGGGATGCCGCGCGCCTGGGCCGTATCGATGGCCGCCCGCGCCACCTCCTGGTCGCACACCCCCTTGCAGTAGTCCGACACGAGCACGAGATCCGCCGTCGCGACGGCGGATCCGATTCGCGCGACGAGGGCGGCCCGGACGCCGGCGTCTTCGAGGACGCCCTCCTCGTCGAAGCGTGCGATCTGGTTGTGCCCGGCGAGCAGCCGGGTCTTGACCGTCGTGGGCACCGAGCGGGCGGTGACCAGCGACTCGCCGGCGACTCCGTCCGCCTCCAGCACCTCGCGGAGCCGGCGCGCCGCGTCGTCCGCGCCGACGCAGCCGAGCAGTGTCGCGAATCCCCCCATGGCGGCCACGTTGACGGCCACGTTCGCCGCCCCGCCGGGCCGGTGGAAGGAACGCTGCACGTGGAGGACGGGAACCGGTGCCTCGGGCGAGATGCGGTCCACCGTGCCGGCGAAGTACCGGTCGAGCATCACGTCGCCGACGACGAGAATCCGCGGGGTTCCGGCCGCGGCGGCGGTGGCGTCTGGGGCGTCGCTCATGGCTCGATGGCCGGCTGGGGGTGCGGCTGCGGGTGGCTTCGTCGCGGGCGGGAGGCCATGCCGCCCTGATCGTCCCGCGGGTAGGATTATGCCTCGGAGACCGAGGATGTCGCGAGTGACCCGGGGCGTGCAGGCCGTTTTTCTCGACCGCGACGGCACGCTCATCGAAAACCGTCATTACCTCGCCTCGCCCGCGGGCGTGGCGCTGCTGGCCGGCGTCCGCGCGGGGCTCGCGCGGGCCCGCGATGCCGGCGCCAAGTTGTTCCTGTTCACGAACCAGTCGGGCGTGGGCCGCGGGATGTTCACCCTGGCGGACGTCGAGGCCGTGAACCGGCGGATGATCGAGGAGATCGGCCTCGGCGCCGATCTGTTCTCCGACGTCTGCGTGGCGCCGGAGCGGCCCGACGAGCCGCAGGTGTACCGCAAGCCCTCGCCCCGGTTCATCACCGAGATGCTCGCGGCCCATGCGGTCGCCGCGGACGCGGCGTGGATGGTGGGCGACGCGCCGAGCGACTGGGAGGCGGGCCTCAACGCCGGCATCCGCGTGGCGGCGATCGTGCCGGACCCGGCCGTCGAGCCGGCCCGCGAGCGGCGGCTGGAACTCGGCGTCGCGGCCTATCGCACGCTCCTCGAGTGGGCGAACGCCGTGTTCGAGTGAGGCGTGCGGCCGCCGCTCACGGCGCCGCGGCGCCGGATCGCTCCCGCGGCTGGAGGATGATGCAGGCGAGGTCGCCGGTGGCGTTGCGGATCGGCGGCTGCCCGTAGCCGAGTTCGAGGAGAGCCTCCTCGATGCCCCGGCCGCGGTCGGGGAAGCCGTTGCGGTTGACGTAGATCGCCGCGAAGCCCCTGCGCAGCAGTTCATCGACGGCGACCCGGGAATTGGCCGGATTCACGCGGATCAGGTCGACT
>Ga0068877_10002895_pt1 | contig 13764 bp, 9 predicted proteins | sample NOAtaG_FD_66437 | JGI IMG/M metagenome (GOLD analysis project Ga0068877, IMG submission 66437) | Freshwater lake microbial communities from Lake Erie, under a cyanobacterial bloom - NOAA_Erie_Diel6S_1000h metaG | ecosystem: Environmental > Aquatic > Freshwater > Lake | place: USA: Ohio, Lake... | reverse complement strand
TTTCAATAATGTCAATAATGACTTTTGAATGTCCTGAGGCTCCAATAATTAGGAGAGGTTCTTTTGTCATAGTATTTTAATGTTGTTGTTGCTTGTTTACCTTTTAGATATTTCGGATTAGTTTTCTTTTCGGATTCTGAAACTAGCTTTTTTTGAAATAGAGCCTTTCCGATTTATATCTGCAGTAATCTTTTCCTTCTTTCCAGCTTTTAATTTTTGGCCATGACTAAATTTATAAGATTACCATCAATATTCTTTTCTTTTCTTCGAGTTTTTTGGTACTTACTTTTTAGGAGCAGTCATTTGGCATTTGTGCAATTTTTCAGGTTTGCCTACCTCTGGAATTGGTGATATCAGTCAATATTACAGAGATGAATAGCTGTAAATCACCATTATTGTATGTCGTGTAGCCTCGACAGGAATCGAACCTGTATCTGGAGCTTCGGAAACTCTTATACTATCCATTGTACTACGAGGCCGGTTACCGAAAGAGACCTGCCGCATTGGTGGCAAAGATCTTAACGGCAATAGCTAGCAAAATTACACCAAAAAACTTACGCACCGCCATCAGTCCGGCTTTGCCTAGCAATCGCTCAATTACGTTGAGTGAACGGATCACGAGGTAAATAACGATCAGATTTACGAGTATGGCCAGCAATATCATGTATTCGTTCTTGTCACTACGTTCAAAGGTGGCTTTTAGTGACATGATGGTAGTGAGGGTTCCGCTTCCGGCGATCAGCGGAAAGGCGATCGGTACTACGGTAGTGGTGGGTCCGTTCTGTTCCGATTTGAAGAACTCTATGCCCAGTATCATTTCAAGGCCTAAGATAAAGATGACGATAGATCCCGCTACGGCAAAGGAGCGAATGTCGACACCCAGCATATTCAAGAAAGGTTTACCGACAAAGAAGAAAAGGACCATCAGCGCTCCAGAGATCAACGTGACCCGAAAGGGATGAATATCCCCCATCTTTTTCTTGATGCTGATTAACAGGGGGATGGTACCCAAAATATCGATCACCGCAAAGAGGGTAAAGCTTAGGGTCAAAAACTCTTTGAGGTTAAACTCCATGGGGCTTGTTTTCTCAAATGTAGTCAAACTGCCAAGAACATCGGACTCAGATTACGATATGTTGAAGCAGGGCCGGTTCAATCGATCTGCGATCGTTTATCGGCTAAAAAGTAATCCGGCCATTAAGTTAATTCCTCTGGCAGTATAGCCGCGTAGCTCCTCGTATCGGGTATCACTTAGGTTGCGAAGATCGATAAAGGCACGCATGCCGTTAATGTTCTTGAATCGATACTCCCCATACAAATCGAACGTTACATACCCATCCATCTCTTGTGGGGCAGCGCCGTAAATGGATTCCTGTCGATTGCTCGCCGCTCTTCCGGACAGGGTAAACAACCATTGGCCGCTACCATAGCTGGCACTTACGTTGAAGGCATGTTTGGGAATTCGATACAGATTAAAGTAACTGGTGTCTTTTCCTAGAGGAAGACCGGTGCCGCTGTATCGGCCTTCAATCCGTCCATCGGTATAGGCATAGTTGGCACGAATGGTAACAGCGCTGATGGCTAGCTGGGTCTCGATCTCTACTCCGTAATTATGCTGCGTAGACGCATTGATGTAGTTTCCACTCCAGGTGACCGGGTTGTAGCTGTAGATAATGGTGGAGCGGCTCTCGCGGTTAAATGCTACCACCCTTCCTCGGAAGAGGCGTCCTTTAGTCCATTCTAACCCAAGTTCCTGAATGGACCCTTTCTCAGGCTGGAGTGACGTATTGCCTGCACCGGGATCAAAAAGCTGATAAAGGGTGGGTGCTTTAAAAGCGCTATAGAGATTGGCAAATAATTTGGTGTGAGCGTTGAGGCGATAGGCTGGGTTAAAGGTGTATGTTAGATTATTTCCATATACGGAGTGATGATTGAAGCGCCCTCCGGCCTCTATGATCAAGTTGTCTTTGCTAAAAACCAACGATGCATAGGGGCTTAGCTGATCAAAAGAAGCCTTTAATACCGGAGGGGCATATGGGCCCCAGGGTCCGGTGGACCAATAGGATTGCGTGGTCTGGTGCTTTCGGTAATCGACACCTCCCAGCCACTCGATGCTTCCTGATTTTTTAGAGAGGTACACTTCGGCAAAGTGAGTGATACCGGTGTAGTTGCTTTTCACAAAATTTACAAAACTGCTGCTGCGATAGCTGGAATCATCCAGATAATCCCTTTCTACTTCATTATATTGATAGTTGAGTTGCAAAAGGGTATTTTCTTTTTTTAGTTGCCAGCCAATGCCGCTTAATTTGTTGGTGTTGTCGGCTATGAAATCCTTTTCGTCTGCGAACGCGCCTGCATCCAGCGCGGTATGGTAGCGGCTGTAGAGGTTATTCAGTGATAGGCGGGAGTGAGTACCGGTCTTGTAGCCTACCTGGAGCCGGGCAGTTTGCTGTCGGTAGTTGTCTTTGTCAAAATTGGCAATGCCGCTCGTATCGGTAGCTGCCGAGAAGCCTTGCGAAGAGATGGCCGATAACTGTAGTAGGTAGTCCAGTTTGTTTTGCTGACCGCTAACGCCCAGTGATGATCGAAGGGTGCCAAAGCTGCCTCCCGAAACGGAGGCATTGAAGGCAGGTTTATTTTTTTCGCGGGTTGTTTTTTTAGAGATGATATTGACAACGCCGGCGACAGCATCGGAGCCGTACAGGGTCGATTGGCCTCCTTTTAAAATTTCTACACGCTCAATTTGATCGATACTGAGCAAGTTGATATCAAAATAATTACTGATCACCGAGGGATCATTGACGGGAATTCCATCGAGTAAGATTAGGGTATTGCCGGCAGAGGCCCCTCTGATGTTGATGGTCTGGTTGCTACCTAGGTTATTGTTAGCGCCCGGGACGGTGACCCCGGCTACCTGATTGAGTAATTCACCGAGTGAGCGGCCTCCGCTTTGGCGAAGCATTTCGCTGCTAATGACCGAAACGACCTTGCCGGTTTGGGTTTGTTTTTTCTCGTACTTGTTAGCCGTAACGACGACCTCTTGCAGATAGGCACTGTCTTGTTGCGCGTGGAGCAGCGTGCTCAGAACCAGAGCAGCCCCCACAAAAAAATGTCTTTGCATGATGCAAAATTTTTGTGTGACTGCTTCCAGATGTTTAAGTAGAAAATAAAAAAGTGCCCTTACACTTTTAAATCTTCAAGCCTTTCACCCGAAAGCTGAATAATAAAAGCGATGCGGCAGGTCTTCTGGCTTATCCTCGCTGAGGGCCTTCCCGTTATTCACAGTGGCGTTGTTTTCAGCGTTGCTTTTCCTGGCGTGATGGCCTCGGTAAAGCAGGATTTACAGCTACGGGGATAGCACCGGATTCACAATAAAATGTTACACCGGATTTCCCTTTTCATTCCCTTTTTGGGAAACCGTATCGAAGCGAAGGTACGGGTGTACCTCAATTGCGTCGTGTCGAGTTATGCACTCGTTGTTAAAAACTAAAACCGTAACTTGGTCGATAATAAAAACCGATGGCTGCAATAAAAAAATTAAGTCTTTTTGATATTAGCCTCATCGTAGTCAGCCTTGTTATTGGGATGGGCATCTTTCGTGTGCCGGCCTCTGTGGCGGCCACCTCCGGCACGGAATGGATCTTTTTTTCGGTCTGGGCCACGGGCGGTTTCATCGCTCTTTGCGGGGCGCTCACCTATGCGGAGATCGGGCAGCGTTTGCCGGCCATGGGGGGCTATTATAAAGTTTTCGCGGAATGTTATCACCCAGCTATTGGATTTTCGGTCAATGCTATCATCTTGATCAGCAATGCCGCCTCACTGGCCATTGTGGCGCTCATTGGGGCCGATTACGTAAGCGATCTGTTATATGGAAAACCCAGCGGCACGCTATTCAATACCCTGGTGGCTATTGTTGCGGTGGGTATTTTTTATGTGGTGAATCTGTTCGGTTTACGTACGAGCAGTCGTACCCAGAATCTGCTGACCATTTTTAAATTGTCGATGATCGTTATCCTTATCGCCAGCATGCTAAAAGGAGTTACGGTCTCGCCCCATGGCTATAACGAGGGCGATCCACTATATCAGCTCTCCGATCACAGTCCTTTATTTTTATTTGTGGTTTCGTTGATTCCGGTCAGTTTTGCTTTCGGAGGCTACCAGCAAACGATCAATTTTGGGGCCGAGGCCGAAAAACCCAGTGGCATTCCAAAGGGGATCTTGATCGGTATTCTGATCGTTGTATTACTGTACCTATCCATTAATCTGGCGTATACAAGAGTGATTGGTTTTGAGCCCATGAAAAATGCGACCGCTATCGGTGCATTACTATGTGAGGCTTGGTTTGGAAAGGCGGGTGCCAAAATATTCGATATGCTGATGTTCGTATCGGTGATGGCCTATGTTAATGTGATCCTCTTGAGCAATCCTCGAGTAATGTATGCGATGAGTGTTGACAAGGTGTTTCCCCGGATTTTTTCGAACCGAAACGAAAGGACCGGTGCTCTAACGGCCGGGCTAACGGTTTTTTCGATAGTGACCATTGCCGTAAGTTTCTTGGGTAAGGGGGTAGATCCGATACTCAACTTTAGTATGTTCTTGGATTGCATTGGCATGGCCAGTTCGGCTGCAGCCCTGTTCATTCTTCGCAAACGACAAAAGACCGATCTGGGTGGTTTTACCCGTTACACGCCATTCTTTGCCACTTTCTTCATTCTGGCTTATGTTGTCATCGCCACTGGGGTATTCATGAAAGACCTGAATGCGGCCTTGACCGGCACGGGTTTGCTAGCCCTTTTTCTGGCGCTCTACTTTATTTTCTATCACCGCAAGAAGTAGCGAAGTATTGTACAAAAGCCATTTTAAGGTAGGCACTTTACCGCCTTTATGACCTTACGTCGAGCTGCGACAGGTCCGATACTGCATTAAAAGCCCCTTCTTAACCCCTGCCACGCCATTTTAACCGCTTGTAAAAAATCAGTGGCCCCCGCGAGCAATTGATTTAATTTTGCGGTCTATGAAAAGGAACCTTCTTTTTTTATGGGCGCTGATAATGTCCGCTCCGCTACTGGCCCAGCCCAAGTGGGATTTGCGGCAATGCGTAGAATATGCGGTCCAGAACAATATTTCTGTGCGCCAGACCGACTTGCAGGCCCGTTTCTCCGAACTCAATTATCTGGGCAACAAGTTCGGACAGTTTCCAACGCTCAATTTTAATTCCAATGCCGGATACCGCTTGGGACGTTCCGAGAATCCCACCACCGGTGTGCTCGAAGACAATAACTTCTTTAACGTGGGGATGCAAATGCAAAGCAGCGTAAGTCTGTTCAACTGGTTTGCTATAAAAAAGAATCGCGAGGCCAGCCGACTTACCTGGGAGGCCGACCGCGAACAGACCCGCAAGATCATGGATGATATTTCGCTAAACGTGGCGGTTTCTTATCTGCAACTATTGCTGGCCAGAGAGCAAGCAAAGGTGGCCGTCGTCCAAGTCGATCAGGTTCGTGCGCAGCTCAGCGATACTCGTAAAAGAGTGGATGCGGGGGTACTTCCCGAGATCAACGCGGCCGAACTCGAAGCCCAACTGGCACGCGACAGTGCTTCGCTCATCACGGCACAGACCGCTTCGGTGCAGCTACTATTGCAATTAAAGGCCCTGCTTAATCTCGACGCCGGTGCTGATTTTGACATTGCGGAGCCCCCCGTTCATATGATACCCGTCATGGCGCTGGCCGATCTGCAACCCGAGGCGGTCTATCAGAATGCGCTGGCCTTACTGCCCCAGCAAAAAGTAAATCGGCTGCGTATTCAGTCGGCGCAGCAAACCATTGAGGCTGCCCGTGCGCGCTTGTTGCCCAGCTTCTCGGCTTTTGGAAGTTTAAATACCAATGCTATTCGCTTTAAAAAGGAGATCTATAACCAGGTGTTGAATGGATACGTTACTTCCGGCGCCCGCGTGAATGCCGGCGGCGTTTTCTTTCCGGTCGAAGTACCCAATTACAGCTTTGGTAATAACATAGTAGGTTATTTTAAACCTGACGCTGTGGGTAAGCAGTTCAATGCCAACCTTGGGCAATCGATTGGGGTGGGAATGAACTTGCCCATTTTTAATGGTCGTTCGGCACGACTTAATGTCGATAGATCCAAACTGAATCTGGAGCAGCTCAACTTGCAACTTGAACAAGGAGAGCGACAACTCAAGCAAGATATTTACAGAGCATACAACGATGCAGTGGCAGCTTTGCAAAAGAACGAGGCCGATAAAAAATCGCTGACCACGGCAGAAAAGGCCTTTTCGTTTGCTTCTCGTCGTTACGAGTTGAACTTGCTCTCTGCCTTCGAGCTCATCAATAGCCAGGGTAATTTACAGCGAGCCCGCATTCAGTCGCTGTTATCACAATACGATTTTGTCTTTAAGATGAAGCTACTCGAGTTCTATCGCGGGCAGGGTATTCGCTTACAATAATCGCATTTAAAAAGTTTATAGCAATCATTACAATCGAATAATTATGAATAAGAAATTAAAATGGGGTCTGATCATTACGTTGTCGGTGTTGGTGCTGGGTGGAATTGGCCGAGCGCTCACTAAGGGCGATCAAGAAGAAAAAGTAGTGGTAGAAAATGCCATCAAGCGCACTATTGTAGAGACGGTCAACGCTAGTGGTAAGATCTATCCGGAGATAGAGGTTAAGATCAGTCCCGATATATCCGGTGAGATCACCGAGTTGAATGTAGAGGAGGGCGACTCGGTACGCAAAGGGCAGGTATTGGCCCGTATCTATGCCGATATATATGCTTTGCAGCGCGATGAGGCGGCTTCGCGCGTTAACCAGACCTCGGCTAACGTGGAGAATAGCAAGGCGGCTCAAGATGCACTACGTGCTACGCTTAGACAAGCCCAGCTTACCTACGACCGCAATAAAAAACTATTCGACGAAAAAGTAATCTCGCGTGCCGAGTTCGAACAAACAGAAACGGCACTTCGCTCTGCACAGGCCAATCTAAATGCCGCCGAGCAGTCTATTCGTGGCTTACAGGCTTCGGTGCAGGGCACACAGGTAAGTTTAAGCCGGGCCAATAAAGACCTCAGCCGCACCACGCTGGTAGCTCCCATGGATGGGGTGGTCTCATCCCTCAAGGTCAAAAAAGGGGAGCGGGTAGCAGGTAATAGTTTTAACGTGGGTACCGAGATGATGACTGTAGCCGATATGGCGGTACTGGAAGTGCGCGTAGATGTAGGGGAGAACGACATAGTTAAGATCAGCATCGGCGATTCGGCAGATGTAGAGGTCGATGCGTACAACAACAGAAAGTTCAAAGGGGTTGTTACCAAGATCGCCAGCAGCACCAAGGGCGGAGCGGCCTTAGCAACTTCAAATGATGTTACGAATTACGAAGTACGCATACGGCTTGACAGATCTTCTTATGAAGATCTGGCCAAACTACCATTTCCGTTTCGTCCGGGCATGAATGCTACGGCAGATATTCGTACCAAAGTGGTACAGAATGTGCTGGCCGTACCCATCACGGCTGTCAATGCCCGCGTTAAAGGCAGTGATATGAGCGTGGCCGATAAAAAGAAAGAAGAGTCGGAGTCGAAAGGCGAAGATGTTTCGGCCACTACTACCGAAGCTTCGGCCACTGATGAATTAGAAGAGATCGTGTTTGTATTGCAAAAGGACGGTACGGCCAAGAAGGTCGTAGTTCGTTCGGGCGTTCAAGACATCAATTACATAGAGATCCTCTCCGGCCTTAAGGAGGGAGACCAGGTCATCACGGCCCCATACTCTGCCATTAGTAAGACGCTTAAGGACGGCGCTAAGGTCAAGTCCGTCAAGAAAGAGGAGCTCTACGAGAAGTAGTGACTCAAATTTCCTAACATTGCAGGATGCAAATTGGCGTCATTGGCAGTGGAAGCTGGGCTACGGCACTGGTTAAGATCTTGAATCAAAACGGTCATTCCGTTCATTGGTGTGTGCGCCACCCTAATCAACTGGAGCATATACAACGCAAGCGGCAAAATCCGCAGTATCTCCCTTCGGCTCGATTCGATCTCTCGTTACTTACATTAACCACGCAGGTTCACGAGGTGGTAAAGTCTTGTGATCTATTGGTGATGGCCATTCCTTCGGCTTACTTAAAGAGTAGCTTGCAGGGGCTGTCTGCCGATGACTTTAAGGGAAAAAAAATACTATCGGCCATAAAGGGACTGTTACCTGATAAGAACGAGTTACTGAATTACTTTTTACAAGATCAATTCGGCGTCGCGCTCGATGATTATTTTGCCGTGCTGGGGCCCTGTCATGCCGAAGAAGTTGCAGAAGAAAAACTTTCGTATCTCACTTTTTCGGGTATCGATCTAAAGGCTACGCAGCAGATCGCAGCGTTATTCTCTTGCGATTATATCAATACGATCGTAAGTGGCGATATCCTGGGCGTGCAATACGCTGCGGTCCTTAAAAATATCTATGCGCTCGGAGCGGGCATTGCTCACGGACTCGATTATGGGGATAATTTTTTGAGTGTCTACATTGCTAACGCAGCCGATGAGATGGCCGGATTCTTACAGCAGTTCGGTGCCGAGCACGTGGTGGTTGGTGTGCATGAGCGAGAGGACGAACTCAATCATCGCAAATCGCTCAACTATGCAGCCTCGGTCTACCTGGGCGACCTGCTTGTTACCTGCTACTCCCCCCACAGCCGTAATCGAAGGTTCGGGAATATGATCGGACGGGGTTATTCTGTAAAGGCCGCCGAGACAGAAATGAACATGGTGGCTGAGGGCTACCAGGCCAGCCGTTGCATTTATTTGATTAATGACAATGAGCGATCGTCTATTCCCATTGCATCGATGATCTACAAGATCCTCTGGGAGCAGGTACCTGCCGTCGATGGATTCAAATCGCTCGAACAAACGCTCATCTGAGCAGTTCACCTTTTAGAGTTGAGCGATCGACGTATCGAGTCGGTATCATTGAGCTACCTAAGCTTCTTTAAAGAGCGCAGCCGCAATGCCATCGGCCAGTAATTTTCCTTCCTTAGAAAGCCAAATATGGTGTTCGTTTTTCATCAAATGCCCTGTTTCGGTATAGCGGTCTGCTATGCGAAGTAGTCGCGATCGGTAGTCGCCGATCTTTAGTAGATCTATGCCTGTATCCGTTCGCAGAGCGGTCATGATATATTCGTTGAGTCGCTGTACCGGGGTCAGTATCTCTTGTTCATAGGGGAGTTGATCTTTATCAAGGGCTTTGATGTACTGCGTATTGTTCGAAACGTTCCACTGCCTGGAGATGCCATTGTACGAGTGGGCCGATGGACCGATTCCCAAGTAGTGAGCGCCCTCCCAGTACGCACTATTGTGGCGACTTTCTTTTTGAGGCAAGGCAAAGTTGGAGATCTCGTAGTGGCGGTACCCGGCATTTTCGAGGAGGTCCATCAGCAATAAGAAATGCTCCGACTGTCTGTCGGGTTCTACGGGACTGAAATGGCCTGCCAGGATCTTTTTTTCTAACAGGGTCTTAGGCTCTACGGTCAGTGCATAACAAGACAGGTGTGGGATGCCCAGTGAGATGGCCTGCTCAATATTACCTTGCCACTGCGTTTGGGTTTGGTGAGGAAGCCCGTAGATAAGGTCGATGGAGATATTATCAAAAAAATGCTTTGCGATTTTTAGCCCTTCCACCGATTGTGCGGCTGAATGCGCCCGGTTCATCCAGCGGAGCTCTTCTTCCCTGAAACTTTGTACACCGATGCTGAGCCGATTGATACCCATTTGCTGCCAGTTACGGCAATTTTCCTCGGTGATATCGTCGGGGTTGGCCTCGAGCGTTATCTCTGCCTCGGTATCGTACCAGTGTTCTTGTCTGATGCAAGAGAGTATAAACGCTAAGGCCTCTGCGGGTAATAAGCTTGGGGTGCCCCCTCCAAAATAGATGGTATTGATCGGCTGGTGTTGCAGGTAGTCCTTTCGCAGTACGATCTCCTTACCTAATGCCGCTACCAGTTCCGAATGGTTACGCAGCGATGTGCTAAAGTGAAAATTGCAATAGTGGCAGGCCTGTTTACAAAATGGGATATGAAGATAGATGCCTGCCATAAAAATAGAGTAGAACCACAAATATCGCTTTTGCCGTTGGTTTATTAGTTTTGTATGCGATGCGTCGATATTTTTTTTTGATCATGTATCTGTTTTCAAGTGCTGTAGCCCTGTCACAAGAAGGATTGGCTTGGTACGAAAGCAGTGCATCGCGCGAGGCACTTCGGGCGCATCCCTACTTTAATGTGGCAGGCCCCGTTGCATTGCAGCGGCAGATGATAGTGCACGATCCTGACAACAAAGACCTTGTATTTTATGCCATGGTGGCATTAGTGCTTTTCTATGCCATCATACAAAGGGCTTTCCCAAAGTATATGCAAGATCTGTTTCGTTTATTTTTTAGAACAACGCTCAAGCAGCGTCACCTATCCGAGCAATTAAGCCAAACGCCACTCCCTTCTTTTTTACTCAATGTTTTCTTCTTTATGCTGGCTGGGTTTTACCTGAGTTTATGGATCGAACAAACAGCCCACAACCCCTTTGCTGATTTTTGGACCTTGTTCGGGTATCTGTTGCTGGCGGTAGCCGCTGCCTACCTGACGAAATACAGTATACTTCGACTTACGGGTTGGCTCTTTAGGGCCAAAGAGGCGGCCAATTCTTATTTATTTACCGTATTTACCATCAATAAAATGACAGGTATTTTTTTATTGCCATTAGTGGTGGTCATGGCCTTTGCCATTCCTTCGGTGTTTGCCATTACGCTCCTGTTATCGTGGATAGTGCTGATAGCCTTGCTGCTGTATCGGTTATTGCTGAGTTTTAGGGTCGTTCGTAAAGAAGTACAGCTTTCGGGGTTTCACTTCTTGCTGTATGTAGCCGGGTTCGAGATAGCGCCCTTGCTAATCATTTACAAGGCGATCCTGCTGAATTTTGGATAAAAAAAATTACTTTTGCACCCAATTACCAGTGAGAATATGAGTAGTAAAGGGGGTAAAAGCACGGCGGCGAAGCGCACCATCAAGAATGTGTTGATCACACAGCCTCGCCCCGAGAGCGATAAGTCGCCTTATTTCGAACTGGCGAGACGGTTCGATCTCGAACTCGATTTTTGCCCGTTTATTAAACTTGAAGGTATTCCAGCCAAGGATTTCCGCAAACAAAAGATCGATCTAGCTTTTTATACCGGTATTATTTTTACCAGCCGCAACGCCATAGATCATTTCTTTCGTCTCTGCGAAGAGATGAAGGTGAGCATTTCTCAAGACACCAAGTACTTCTGTATCACGGAGGCGGTAGCTCTTTACCTGCAAAAATTTATTCTTTACCGCAAGCGCAAGGTTTTCTTCGGCGCCGATGGCACCAATAAGAGTCTGTTCGATGTCATCGCCAAGCATAAGGCCAACGAAAGATTTCTCTACGTCTGCTCCGAAAATCAGCAAGACAACGAGATCGTCAGTTGGTTAAAAGCGCACCAATGCGAGTTTACGCTGGCCTTCATGTATCGCAGTGTAAGTTGTGACGTCAAGCCGCTGTTCGCTAAAAAGACGTATGACCTGGTCTGCTTTTTTACTCCCAGTGGGATCAGAAGTCTCTTCGATAATTTTCCCAAGTTCAAACAGCAGGAGTTACTCATCGGCGCCTTCGGCAGTAACACCATTCGTGCCGTAGAGGAAAGTGGTCTTGCACTTTCCATTGCGGCTCCGGCCCCGAAGGCACCCAGCATGGTTGCGGCCCTCGATCTGTATTTGTCGGCCCGTCAATCCAAGAAATAATCTTTGTTGCCAACCAATCATTGTTTTCTTCGTTGTTCGAAGTATGTCCACACATTTTACAAACCGGCTGGCCGAGGAAACCTCACCCTATTTACTTCAGCATGCGCATAATCCTGTGGATTGGTATCCGTGGTGCCAGGAGGCCTTCGATCGTGCCAAGGCAGAGGACAAGCCGGTATTGGTGAGCATTGGTTATGCAGCCTGTCATTGGTGTCATGTGATGGAGCGCGAGAGTTTCGAGAACGAGGCTACGGCCGCGATCATGAACGATCATTTCATCAATATAAAGATCGATCGCGAGGAGCGGCCAGACCTGGATCACATTTACATGGATGCGTTGCAAACAATCAGCGGTTCGGGAGGTTGGCCATTGAATATTTTTTTGACCCCTGCTGCCAAACCTTTCTATGGGGGCACCTATTTTCCGCCAGTACGGGCCTTCAACCGGCCCTCTTGGCAAGAGACATTGTTGGGTGTGCAGCAGGCTTGGAAAGAAAGAAAGCACGAGTTATTGGCACAGGCAGAGAATCTTACGGCGCATCTGCAACAATCCAATTCTTTTGGTGTGAATCTGCCTAAGCAAGCTCAACTTATTTCGTTGGCTTCACTGAATCAAATTGCTTCCACCATCCTGCAGCAGGCCGATACCACATGGGGCGGATTTGGCAAGGCTCCTAAATTTCCGCAGAGCTTTACTATCTTGTTCTTACTGCGTCACTATCATTTTACCAAGGACGATGCTTCACTGCAGCAGGCATTGCTCTCGCTTGACAAGATGATGCAAGGCGGGCTATTCGATCAATTGGGAGGTGGCTTTGCCCGTTACTCCACCGATGCGGAATGGCTGGCTCCGCATTTTGAAAAAATGCTCTACGATAATGCGCTGTTGGTAGTAGCCTATGCCGAAGCATTCCAGCTAACGAAGAACGAGAATTATCGAGCCATTGTACAAGAGACGATGGAGTTTGTATGCCGCGAACTCTTGAGTGAGCAAGGGGGATTTTATTCGGCTCTCGATGCTGATTCCGAAGGAGTAGAAGGAAAATTCTATACGTGGTCGGTAGCGGAGATCCAAGAAATATTGGGTAACGACGCTGCTCTTTTTAATGCCTATTACGGCGTTCAAGAGGAGGGCAACTGGGAACACACCAACATTTTGTGGGTACAACGACCGCTAGATGCCTTCTGCGCACAGCAAGGCTTACAGGAAGAAACCTTTCGTGCTTGGCTGGCAGACTGTAAGAAAAAATTGATGCAGGTGCGAGACAAGCGTATCCGCCCTTTATTGGATGATAAGATCATTTTAGGCTGGAATGCTCTCATGAATAAAGCCTGCACTCGTGCCTATGCGATGACCGGCTACGAAAACTATTTGGAGTTGGCTATTTCGAACATGGACTTTTTACTAAGTCATTTTCGAGACAGCGACGGAAATTGGTTTCACGTATTCAAGCAGCAGGCCCGCCATCCGGCTTTTTTAGAAGACTTGGCCTACCTGGGAAATGCCCTGATTGGCCTGCACGAGGTAACCGGAAATGCCAAATGGCTGCATGAAGCAGAAATTTTAACAAATCATATAGTAGGTGCTTTTTCGGATTCCGAAACGCCTTTTTTCTTCTATACCAAAGAGGGCCAAGGGGACGTGATCATCAGGAAAAAAGAGGTGTACGATGGAGCGGTTCCATCTTCTAATGCATTGATGGCCATTTTATTGCATCACCTCTCTTTGTTACTGGACCGGCCTGACTGGGGCTTAAAAAGCCGCCAAATGACAGAGGCGCTTGGCAATGCCATCCTTCGTTATCCGACCTCTTTTGGCAATTGGGCCTGCCTCTTACAAGAATTCTTCGTAGGCACCAACGAGATTTCGGTAGTAGGAAAAGATCACAATCAATTTAAAAACAATGTTTTAAGGGAGTATATTCCGTATCGGGTGCTGCAGACTTCGGCCACTGC
>Ga0068877_10002892_pt1 | contig 13783 bp, 15 predicted proteins | sample NOAtaG_FD_66437 | JGI IMG/M metagenome (GOLD analysis project Ga0068877, IMG submission 66437) | Freshwater lake microbial communities from Lake Erie, under a cyanobacterial bloom - NOAA_Erie_Diel6S_1000h metaG | ecosystem: Environmental > Aquatic > Freshwater > Lake | place: USA: Ohio, Lake... | reverse complement strand
AGGCTGTTGGCCTCGGCAATCAGGGCACGGCGCAGGGGGTTGAGGGCGGAGAGATCCATGGCCTGAGTATAGGCACAGGTCTGGTTGTGTTGCGTAAGTGCCTGTGGAATTCTCTCAAGCGCTTGATTTTATTGAGGCTGGGATGCGGGAATTGGTTGCACAAGTGGTGCGTGTACGGAGGGGTTCGGGATTTGGGCTGACTGGGTCCCTGCCTTCGCAGGGACCTGCGGAGGGGTGGGTGATTGGGGGCTAGTCTTTCGGCTTTCGAATGACTTTGCGCATCAGGCCTTCCTGGGCGACCGAGGCGACTAGGTTGCCATTGGCGTCGAAAATCTTGCCGCGATTGAAGCTGCGGCCGCCGCCGGCATAGGGGCTGTCCATCGAGTAGAGGTGCCAGTCGTCGAACTTCAGCGGGGCGTGAAACCACATGGCGTGGTCGAGGCTGGCCGACATCAGTTCTCCGGTCATCCAGGAGACGCCGTGCGGGCGGTTGCCGGTGCCGAGGAGGGCCATGTCGGACGCGTAGGCGAGCAGGCAGTGATGCAGCCAGGGCGCTTCGTCGATGGGGCGGGCGACGCGGAACCAGAGGTCATGCTGGTCGCTGGCGATGGCAGGGCGGGTAGGGTGCAGCGGTGCGATCTCGCGCATCTCGATGGGACGTGGGCGGAGGAAATGGCCGCGGTGGCGCTCGGGCAGCTTTTCGGCGAAGCGCTTGCGCCATTCGGTGCGGTCCTCGACCTGGTCAGGGCCGATCACTTCGGGCATGGGGTGCTGGTGGTGCCAGGACTCCTCGGCGACATGGAAGCTGGCCGCGAGGTTGAAGATCTGCTTGCCGTGCTGGATAGCGACGACGCGGCGGGTGGTGAAGCTGCCGCCATCGCGGGAATGGTCGACCTGGTAGATGATCGGCACTTTCGGGTCGCCCGGGCGGATGAAATAGCCGTGGAGGGAATGGCAGGTGCGATCTTCCGGCACGGTGCGGTAGGCGGCGACGAGGGCCTGCGCGATGACCTGGCCGCCGAAGACGCGCTGGCTTTCCTCCTCGTCCGGGCTCTGGCCTCGGAAAAGGTCCAGTTCGAGGCGCTCGATATCGAGCAGGGTCAGCAGGTCGCCTACGGGATCGGTCGCCATACACGGCTCCTTTTTATCGTTGTGCGGCGCAGCAATAGGCGGTCACGCCGGGGAAGGCAATCGCGGGTTCACGCCGGTTTTCTTTGACAAGCCGGGCAAAACGCCTTTGTCTTGGGGCATTCAAAATCCGTTTATCCAACGACGCTCTAAGGCCGGAGGCGCCGACCATGAATCCCATTGCCATTCTTTCTCGCGAGTTCAAGTTTTTCCAGGACGCTCAGCTCCTGAAAAAATGGACCGGTGACATCTCGCCGGACTCCGATTTTCTTGTGGCCGATGATTTCGAGCGATCGGTGGATGCGCACCGGGGCAACATCGCGTTCCGGTTCGAGGGCAAGTCGACGACCTATGGGGAGTTTGACGCGCTGGCGAGCCGGTTTGCCCACTGGGCAGTGGCGCAGGGGCTGAAGGCGGGGGATTGCATTGCCCTCTACATGGAGAACCGCCCGGAATACGTCGCGGCCTGGGCCGGCTTTGCGAAGGCGGGACTCGTCACGGCACTGATCAATCACAATCTCGAAGGCGAGGCGCTGGCGCACTGTGTGAACATTGCCAGCGCGAAGCTGATCGTGACGGGATCGGACCAGGACGAGGCGCTGCGCGGGGCAATGAGCCTGATTGCGGGCACGCCGCCGGTGTGGACGATGGGCGGCAAGTTTGGCGGCGATCTTGGCGGGGCGCTGGAGGCGTTTTCCGACAAACGGCCGGACCGGTCGCTGCGCGCCGGCCTCCTGGGAAAGGACCTTTGCCTCTATGTCTATACCTCGGGCACGACCGGACTGCCGAAGGCAGCGCGCCTGACGCAGGCGCGGACGCAGGGCATGATGCGCAGCTTCATTGCGCCGTGCCGGATCACGCCGAAGGACAAGGTGTATATCACGCTGCCGCTGTATCATGGCACGGGCGGATTGTGCGGCGTCGGCCAGGCGCTGATGACCGGGGCGACGGCGATCGTGCGGCGGAAGTTTTCGGCGAGCGCGTTCTGGGATGATGCCGTGAACGAGCAGGCGACCGCGATCGTATATATCGGCGAGCTGTGCCGGTATCTGCTGAATTCGCCGGCGCATCCCAAGGAGCGGGCGCACCGTATACGGACAGGGTTTGGCAATGGACTGCGCCCGGAAGTGTGGCAGGCTTTCCTTGACCGGTTCAACATTCCGCACCTGTGCGAATTCTATGGCTCGACCGAGGGCAATGTCAGTTTCCTCAATTTTGATGGCAAGGTCGGTGCGGTGGGGCGCATTCCGGGCTGGCTGAAATCGCAGTTTGCCAACATCGCCTTCGTGAAGTTCGACATCGAGACCGAGCAACCGGTGCGCGGGCCGGATGGATTGTGTATTCCGGCGGCTGTGGACGAAGCGGGCGAGGCGCTGGGGTTGATCGGCGACGACGTGCGCCAGCGGTTCGAAGGCTATAACGACCAGAAGGCGACCGAGAAGAAGCTGCTGCGCGACGTGTTCACCAAGGGCGACCTGTGGTTCCGCACGGGCGACCTTCTGCGGAAGGACAAGCATGGCTACATCTATTTCGTCGACCGGATCGGCGACACGTATCGCTGGAAGGGCGAGAACGTCTCGACCAATGAAGTCGGCGAAGCCTTGTCGCGCGTGGACGGGATCAAGACGGCGAACGTCTATGGTGTGGCCATTCCGGGCACGGACGGCAAGGCCGGGATGGCGGCGATCACGACCGAGGGCGAGGTGGATTTTGCGGGGCTGTACAAGTCCCTCGCGGCGAAGCTGCCGAGCTACGCCGTGCCGATTTTCATCCGTGTGCAGCCGGAAGCGGAGACGACGGGCACGTTCAAGTATCGCAAGGTGGAGCTGGTGGCCGACGGGTTCGATCCGGACAAGGTGAATGAGCCACTGTGGATGTTCGATCCGGAAGAGGCGGCCTATGTGCCGATGACACAGGGCCGGTATGACCGGCTGGTGGCGGGCGGGTTCAAATTCTAGGGGCAATGGCGACCCCGGCAGGACTTGAACCTGCGACCACTCGCTTAGAAGGCGAGCGCTCTATCCAGCTGAGCTACGGAGTCGTGAGCCGGGAGTACCGCGGGGCGCGTCAGTGTGTCCACGGCTGTTTGCGCGAGGCGGAGAAGTTTTCCGAATAGGCCTTGATGAGGCGCTTGCGCTCGCGCGGCTCTTCGACCGTGAATTTCAGGCCTTCACGCTCGGCATAGGCGATGGCCTGCTCGCGGGTTTCGAAGTGCAGCTTCACCTGGCCGGACATGTCGTCGATGCCGGTCCAGCCCATGAGGGGATCCACGCGGCGTTTCGCATCCGGATTCACGAACTCGAGGACCCAGTCCTTCGTGTTCCCACGCCCTGATTGCATGGCGCTTTTTGCCGGTTTGTAGATCCGCGCTTCCATGATTCCGACGTCACTCCGACCCGATTGGGAACTTTGGTCGGAGCGAGAGGATTCGAACCTCCGACCCTCTGGTCCCAAACCAGATGCGCTACCAGACTGCGCTACGCTCCGGAGTCCCGGTGTAATGAGTAGCCGCGCCGGTGCAAGGCTTTTTCGCTGCAGGGCACAAACGAAATGCGGCGCTGCCACCCAGACAGCGCCGCCACGAGTTTGTGCAATTTCCAGTCCTTCCAAGTACAATCGCTAGGCGATTGCGCTTACCTGAAAGCCCCCGCTACCGACTGGTTGCTGCGTGCGTCCCGTATCGTTAGTTAAACTTTGTGGTACTTTCCCGTCTTGACATATCAGGCCATTGCGGCAGTCAAATCGGGCCAAATTGTGTTTGTAATGTGTTTCGCAAAGTGAAGCGCCAGTTAATGCGCGCATGTGTATAGTAAACAAGGGGAGCTTCACGCGTATGCCGACAGTCTCTACCGGATATCTTGCGAACATTATTGAAAGCTCGGTTGCCGCCGGAGCGCCGTCGCAGCCGCTTTATGAACTGGTCCCTGGCGGTAAGTCAGGGCTCGACCATCCGGACAAACGTTTTCCAGCCGAACTTACTGCGTCGGTGCTGAACACTGCCGCGGAACTGACGGGAATTGATTCCATCGGCCTGCGGGTGGGCATGCAATTCCGGCCGGCGACCTTCATGGATGTGGGATATGCGCTGGCGGCGGCGTCGACGATCCGCGAGGCGTTGGAGATCAATGGGCGCTACCAGCCGCTGACGCAGGAGGTTGCGCGGATGCGGCTGGAAATCGAGCGCAAGGAAGCGAGGATCGTGCTGGTGCAAGCGATCCCTGATTCCGAACGCATGCGGCGCGTGACGGAAGCGATTTTGGCAGGCTATGCCTCGATCGGCCGCTGGTTGCTCTGGGATCAGGCGCGTCCGGTGGCGTCGGTGCAGTTCCGGCACGCTGCTCCGTGTAAGGAGACATCTGACTTCTACAAGACACTGTTCAGCGAGGATGTTCAGTGCGGCGCGGCGGAAGACGTGATGACGATTGATGCGAGCCTGATCGATCGGCCGTTGCCGAATGCCAATCCGGCGCTGGTGCAACTGCTGACCGGGCGGCTGAATGCGCGGCTGGCGGCCTACCGGGCGGGCAGTTCGCTGCGGATGCTCGTGCTGAGCGGCCTTCACCAGCAGATGCGCAGGGGCAAGCCGAGCCTCGACGATACGGCGCGCCTGCTGGGCATGAGCGGCCGGACGCTGCGCCGGCGGCTGCTGGAGGAGGAGCTGTCCTATTCCGAACTCCTGGCGACGGCGCGCAAGGAGGCGGCGGAAGTCTATATCCATGAGGAGAAGATGAGCCTCGCCGAGATCGCCGGGCTACTGGGCTACAGCGACCAGACAGCCTTCATGCGGGCTTTTCGGATTTGGTTCGGCGAGTCGCCGGGGGCCTACCGTGAGAAGCTCCGGGAACGGAAGGGTTAGCCTGACCGGTTCATCCGGCGCTCGAGGCGCGTGGAGAACCAGGAGATGATGCGGCGCCAGATTTCGTCCTTGAGGATCTGGCCTTCCACATCATGGTCGATCGAGGGATTGTCGTTGATCTCGATGATGATCACGCCCTGTTCGGTTTCCTTGAGGTCGACGCCGTAAAGGCCATCGCCGATCAGCTGGGCCGCGCGGACGGCGGCGTTGACGACTTCAGGCGGGGCGTCTTCGACCGGCAGGGTTGTGAAACCGCCTTCGCTGGATTTTCCGCCTTCGCCGTATTTCACCGTCTGCCAGTGGCCGCGCGCCATGCGGTACTGGCAGGCATAAAGCGGCTCGCCGTTGAGCACGCCGATGCGCCAGTCGAACTTCGTCGGGCGGAATTCCTGTGCGATGATGAGGGCGGTGTCCTCGAACATCTTCTTGGCGCCCGCCTGCAACTCTTCGAGCGTTTCCGCCTTGACCATGTTGATGCCGAAGCTGCCATCCGGCGTTTTCAGGATCACAGGCGAGCCAAGACGCTGGAACAGGGCGGCAAGGTCGGCTTTCTCGTCAACAATCTCCGTACGCGGAATGGGCAGGCCGGCCTTCTCGAGGATTTCCTTGAGGTAGACCTTGTTGGTGCAGCGGATCATCGACTGGGTGTCGTCGATCACGGGCATGCCTTCCTGTTCGGCGCGGCGGGCGAAGCGATAGGTGAAATTGTCGATCGAGGTTGTGGCCCGGATGAACAGGGCGTCGAACTCGGCGAGGCTTGGCAGGTCGGTCGGGTCGATCAGCTCGACCTCGACGCCCATCTTCTCGGCGACATCAGCGAAGCGCTTCAGCGAGGCGGGCTTGGACGGGGCGGTTTTCTCGTTCGGATCGACCAACACGGCGAGGGCCCATTTGGCGGGCGCACGCGCCTTGGCATCGCGGACCTTGCCTTTCGTGTAGGCTTCCATCGCGTCGAGGAAGAACTGGCGGCGCTGGTCCTTCAGCTTGTGGGGCGGCATGGCGCGGATGCGGGCAATGCCGTGGGGGGCTTCGTCGTCGAACTCGATCTCGAGGGCGGGGGTGCGATACCAGTCCATGGCCTCGCGGGCGAGTTCCTCATAGGCCGGGATTTCGCAGCGCGAGAAGGCCACGAACAGGGTTTCGACCTTGGGCGCGCCCTTGGCGAGGGCTTCCTGCAGGGTCTCGCCGAGGTCCGGCAGGGCATGGTTGTAGAGGCTCTTCTTGGAGAGCTCGACCATGGTCTGGACCGAGGGGCTGACCCGGTGGCCGCGCGCCTCGGCCAGCAGCGAGGCGTAATAGCCCTCGGACTGGTAGGCATAGGAGCGGGCAAGGTTCAGGATATAGGGGCGGCGTCCGGCGAAGAGCGCGGGCTTGGAAATGTAATCGGCAATCCGCAGCACTTTGTGCGGCGTCTCGGCCTGGGAGATATCGCTCGCCGATTCAACGAGCACGACCCAATCGGTCATGGGGCTCCATCTGAGGACGCGATGAGAACTTTCTCCATCCTGTGCGCCGCTTCTCCGTCCGGATAGTAGGACTCAAGGCGCGCAATTACGCGATATCCGGCGGCGTCGTAAAGGCGGTGCGCTGACTTATTTGTGGAGCGTACTTCCAGGCGCATGCGTTTGGCCCCCTTGCTGGAGGCACAACGTTCGCAGGCTGAAAGCAATGCCGCGCCGAGTCCCTTGCCGCGGGCGGCCGGCGCGACCGAGATGGAATAGAGGCGCGCAACGCCGGATCCCTTTCGGAACAACAGGATCGCGTTGGCGTCGAGCACGCCCTCTGACTCGTGCACAAGGGTGACGGACCGGCCCGCCAACAAACGGCGCCATGTGCGGGCATCGAATCGGTCAACTTCCGGGAAAGCCTCTTCCATGGCCACAAGCGCGGCCAGGTCTGCCGAAGTCGCGGCGCGAATCACATCCGCACCATATCGTCCCGGTGGATGATGGCGGGGCGGCCCTTGTAGCCGAGGAGGGATTCGGCATCTTCGGTGCGCCGGCCGGCTATGCGGCGGATGTCTTCGGCGCTGTAGGCGGTGACGCCCTTGGCGAGGGTGCGCCCGGCCGTGTCGCGGACGGCGACGGCGGCGCCGCGTTCGAACTGGCCGGTGACGCCGCGCACGCCGACGGCGAGGAGGCTTGCGCCTTTTTCCAGCGCCCGGGCGGCGCCGTCATCGATCAGGATTTCGCCCTCAGGCTTGAGGTGGCCTTCGAGCCAGGCGGCGCGGGCCTTGGCGGGGGAGATCTTGGCTGCGATCAGCGTGGCGCGCTCGCCGGCCTCGATGGCGCCGATCGGGTGCGGACGGTTGCCGAGGGTAATCAGCGTGGAGCAGCCGGCAGCATGCGCTATGCGGGCAGCGGCGAGCTTGGTGATCATGCCGCCCGAGCCGACACCGGCGGCGGCGTTGGAGCCTGTGGCCATGGCGTCGTGCTCGGGGGTGAGGGCTTCGAGGAAGGCGATGTGGCGGGCATCGGGGTTGCCGCGCGGGTCGGCGGTGTAGAGGCCGTCGATATCAGACAGCAGGATCAGCACGTCAGCGGCCATCATCTGGGCGACGCGGGCGGCGAGGCGGTCATTGTCGCCGTAGCGGATTTCCTCGGTGGCGACGGTGTCGTTCTCGTTGATGACGGGGACGACGCCGGCCTCAAGCAGGGTTTCGAGCGTGGCGCGGGCGTTGAGCCAGCGGCGGCGGTTCTCGGTGTCGCCGGGGGTCAGCAGGGCCTGGCCGCAGGCGAGGCCGTGGGGGGCGAGGGCGTCCGCGAGGGCGGCCATCAGGCGCGGCTGGCCGATGGCGGCGGCAGCCTGCTTCTGCTCCAGCCGGCCTTGGTAGGGCGCGCCGAGGGCAGCCTTGCCGAGCGCAACAGCGCCGGAGGAGACGAGGATGACCTCCTTGCCCTGCGCCCGCAGCGCCGCGATGTCGGCGGCGAGGGCGGCGAGCCAGTCGCTACGCGGGGCGCCGGCCTCGGCAATCAGGGCTGAGCCGGTTTTCACCACGATGCGTTTCGCGCTGGAGAGTGTGTCAGCCGTCATGGGCCGGGGAGATACATCCCGGCGAGGAGAAAGGCGAGAGGCTTAGCCGCCACCGGTCGAGGTGAAGCCCGCGACGACGGCGAAGCCGATCACCACGATGACCATCGAGACCGCGAGAACCTTCCAGAGGCCCACCCGCTGGCCGCCCGAGACGCGCTCTGCTTCAAGCACTTCCGGGGTTTCCGCCGGAGCATCAGTATCATTGAGCGACATGGTGTGCTCCCTTCAGAGAAGTGACCCACGGAAGGCAGGATAGCACGGACGAAGGGGCGGCCCTAATGGGCGGCATCTACGGAGGGGGCCGAGACGAAAGAATGAGGGAGAAAAAATGAAGCTTTACAACACGCCGATGCCGGCACCGAACCCGCGCCGGGTGCGCATTTTCCTGGCCGAGAAGGGCGTGAGCGTGCCGCTGGTGGATGTCACGCTACAGAAGGGCGAGCACAAGGCGCCGGAGCATGTGGCGCGCAACTCGCTGGGCCAGACGCCGGTGCTGGAGCTGGACGACGGGACGTGTCTCAGCGAGACGGTGGCGATCTGCCGGTATCTGGAGCGATTGCACCCCGAGCCCGCGATGTTCGGGAGAACCGCGCTGGAGGAAGCGCAGGTGGACATGTGGGTGCGGCGGGTGGAGTTCCAGCTGATGGGGCCGGCTGGGAACTTCTGGCGGCACGCGCACCCGTTCACCGCGCGCGTGGTGGTTCCTCAGTACAAGGAGTTTGGCGAGGCGAACCGGGGCGCATATGAGCGCGCGCTGATGTGGTTGGACGGGGAATTGGCGGGGCGCGATTTCGTGGCGGGAGAGGTGTTCACGATGGCGGATATCTGCGCGCTGAGCACGGTGGATTTCGCCGACTGGATCGGGCTCAAGATGCCGGAGGCGGCGGGGAATGTGCGGGCGTGGCATGCGCGCGTTAGCGCAAGGCCGAGTGCGGGGGCTTGAAGAGGCCGGAGACCTTAAAGCGGGCTCCAGCCTTCTTCCGTGTCCGGATCGTCTGAGCGTTTGGTGACTTCTTCGCGGTCGGCGTTGAGGCCCAGTTTTTCGGCGATGGCGTAAAGGGCAGGACGCACGCCTTCGCCGGAGACGCCGGAGAGGAGCAGGGGCTTGCCCTTGTAGGCTTTCTTCAGCGCCTTGACCTGTTCCTTGACGAGGTCCGGCGTCAGGGCGTCGATCTTGTTCAGGGCGACGATTTCGGGGCGGGCGGCGAGGTCGGGGTCGTAGGCGCGCAGTTCGTTGCGGATGGTCTTGTAGGCGCCGGCGGGATCGTCCTGCGTGCAGTCGATCAGATGGAGCAACACCTTGCAGCGTTCGACATGGCCGAGGAAGCGGTGGCCGAGGCCCGCGCCTTCGGCGGCGCCTTCGATGAGGCCCGGAATGTCGGCGAGGACGAAGCGCGTCGAGGTGCCGAGATCAACCACGCCGAGGCCGGGGTGAAGCGTCGTGAACGGATAATCCGCGATCTTCGGATGGGCGGCGGTGGCAGCGGCGAGGAACGTGGACTTGCCAGCGTTCGGCAGACCGACGAGGCCGGCGTCGGCGATCAGTTTGAGGCGCAGCCAGATCCAGCGTTCCTCACCCGGCGCGCCGGGATTGGAGCGGGCGGGGGCCTGGTTGGTGGAGGTTTTGAAGCGCAGGTTGCCCCAGCCGCCATTGCCGCCGGCCGCGAGGAGGACCTTCTGGCCAGGTTCGATCAGGTCGGCGATCAGGGTTTCCTGGTCTTCCTCGTAGATCTGCGTGCCGACGGGCACCATCAGGATGGCGTCTTCGCCGCCCGCGCCGAAGCGGTTGCGGCCCATGCCGTGCCCGCCTTTCTTGGCCTTGAAGTGCTGCTGGTATCGGAAGTCGATCAGCGTGTTCAGGCCTTCGACCGCCAGCGCCCAGACGTCGCCGCCGCGCCCGCCATCGCCGCCGTCAGGGCCGCCATATTCGATGAACTTCTCGCGCCGGAACGAGACAGCGCCGGCGCCGCCGTCGCCGGAGCGGATGTAGACTTTGGCTTGGTCGAGGAACTTCATTTGGTGCTCATGGCCCAGAGTGGGGCGTTGGGGAAGGGGGCGGGTGCCGGGAGGGGTGTGCGGGAGAGGGCAATCTCAGATGATCCTTGCCATGAGGATATGATCCGCGATCTCGCCGCGGCCTGCGCAGAACATCTTGTCCCGGCCGCTCGGCAGGAAGCCGAGCTTGGCAAGGACGCGGCCGGAGGCGGGATTGTCCGCGAAATGGCCCGAGACCAGCGCGCGGGCGCCCTTGCGGGACTCCAGCCACCGGATCAGGCCGGCGCTGGCCTCAGTGATGAAACCCTGGCCCCATGCCTCCGGCGCGAGCCAGTAGCCGATTTCGAAGGGCAGATCGGTCGACGCACGGTGGGCCCCGGTCACGCCAAGCAGCACGCCGTCCTTGGTGATGGCATAGACATGGTCGAGATCCTCCGCGCGGCCGCGATCATGCGTCATGATCCAGGCGAGGGTCTGCGCCTTGGTCTGGCCAGGTGGCACGCGTGCGAGCATGCGATAGATGCGCGGGTCAGCCACCACTTCGGTGATGCGTCCGCTGTCCTGCGGGGTGATCGGCCGCAAGTGCAGCCGCTCGGTCGAGATTTCAGCGGTCATGGACTGCCTCCGTCATCATGGGTTGCTTCCCACGTCATGCTGACGCCCGGAACCATCGCATCGCGGCCCAGGCAATAGTGTTCGCCGCGCCTTATCTCCACGAAGCCCAGCTTTCTAAGCACGCGGCCTGAAGCCGGATTGTCGGCGAGATACTCTGCGGTGAGACGGCGCGCGCCAAACCGGTCAACAAGGTGCTGCTTGAACGCGGCGGCGGCTTCGGTCGCGTAACCCTGGCCCCATACCGTAGGCGTGAGCCAGTAGCCGATTTCAAAGATGCCGGTCTCGCTGTTGCGCCCGCCGCCGACCAGGCCGACCAGCTCGCCGCCGAGCGTGATCACACGGCCCGCGCTTTCGCCGCGCGCATTCTTTTGGGCGCGTTCCGACTGGATGTGGCGCGTCTCTTCGAGCGTCTGACCCGCGCGGATCCGGCCAACATTGCGATAGACAAGCGGATCGTTGACGAGCTGCGTGTACCGGACAGCGTCGTCCTCGTGATAAGGGCGCAGAAGCAGGCGCGGGGTCGAAATATCCTCAAACATCGTTGCCTCCTTGTCGGCAGGCTGGCGAGGGGAGGCAAATGAAAAAGGGGAGACAGTGGCCTGCCTCCCCCCGGAAACTGGTCGTCTTCAACAGCGACCCGGCCACTCGTCCAATGCGAGGCCGGGATGCTGTCTCCGGCCGTTACTCTGCCGCGTCTGCCGCCGGCACGATATTCACGAACACTCGGCCGCCCGACTTGTGCGCGTATTGAACCTTGCCGCCTTTAAGCGCGAAGAGGGTATGGTCCTTGCCCATGCCGACGCCTTTGCCCGGCCACTTAACCGTGCCGCGCTGACGCACGAGGATCATCCCGGGGACGACTTCCTCGCCGCCGTATTTCTTCACGCCGAGATATTTGGGGTTCGAGTCGCGGCCGTTGCGCGATGAGCCGCCTGATTTCTTGTGAGCCATGGTCCGCTCCTCTTGGTGTCCGTGTGACGGGGATTATCCCCGGATGGGGTTAAGCTTCTGTAGTGCCTTCGGCGGCGTCAGCCTTCGGGGCAGCTTTCTTGCGCGTGGCTTTCTTGGCCGGGGCAGCGCCGTCTGCGCTGATGGCCTTGATCGTTACTTCCATCAGGTCCTGACGGTGGCCGATGGTGCGGCGGTAGGTCTGGCGCTGGCGCTTCTTGCGGGTGATCAGCTTGGGGCCGCGCACTTCGCCGGCCACTTCGGCCGTAACGGTGGCACCGGCCACGATGGGCGCGCCGACCGTAACACCGGCGCCTTCGCCGATCATCAGCACCTGGTCAAAGGTGACCGTGTCGCCGGCAGCGGCGCTGAGTTTTTCGATAACAAGCGTGTCGCCTTCGGACACTTTGTACTGCTTGCCACCTGTCTTGATGACCGCGAACATGGGCGGAACCTTCCGGGATGTAACGTCTGTAAACGGGAAAGCCGCTGCGCCTTGCGGGCGCCGCGACAGAAGCGGGGGGTAAACACCAAAGCGGCGGCGATGTCAAATCCGGAGTTCAGGGTGCCCGGCCTGCCGAAATCGCCCATGGCTGCTGGGATTCCGGGCGATTCCGGCGGGGCCGCAGGAGCGCCTGGAAGGCAGAAAATCCTCAGTTATTGACCGATCAGTCCAGAACGCTTATCCCCGGGCGATGGCGAGGCCGAAGGAATTTGACAGGGAGGCCGCGCTCGACGCCGCCATCGGCGTGTTTCGTGAGCAGGGCTTCGCGGGCACCTCTACCGGCGACCTGACGCAGGCCATGCAGATTGGGCGGCAGAGCCTTTACGACACGTTTGGCGACAAGTGGCAGCTCTACCAGGCTGCGCTCGCCCGCTATGGCGCGCGGGAGACCGAGGCGCATCGGGCGGCACTCAGCACCGGGCCGCGGGCGGTCGACGGGCTGGAAATCCTGCTGGCGCGCGTGAGGGCGAAGGCGGGCGAGGGGTGTCTCAGCCTAGGCGCGGCGAGCGAATTCGGGCGCAGCAAGCCGGAGCTGACGGCGATTTTGGTGGCGGCCGAGCGGCCGCTCCTGACGGCGCTGGCGGCGCGGGTGCGCGAGGCGCAAGAGGAGGGAGATGTAGCCGGCGTGCTCGATGCTCGCGAGGCGGCGGCGTTTCTCGTGGCCAGCATTTCCGGCATCCGCGTTGCGGCGCGCAGCGGGGCAGGCGCGGCCCAGCTGCAGGCTCTGGCGGAACTGGCGCTGCGGGCGCTGCGCTGAGGAGGGCGGATTTTCCCGCAGGACGCTTGCGCTCCGGCCCGGTCCGGGATAGTTCACCGCCCTTCTAAGACCCCGGCGCGGAGAGGTGGCGGAGTGGTCGATCGCGCCGGTCTCGAAAACCGGTATACTCGCAAGGGTATCGAGGGTTCGAATCCCTCCCTCTCCGCCATTAAAATCCCGCGATCTGTAGTGAATGCGAGGCCTCAGAAGATGCCGCGACAAGCGACCCCGCCAGAAGCCCCTCCGGCTCTCAAAGCAGGCGAGATCCTGGGCATCATCCTGACATGCGCTCACCGCCCTTGCCGGCGTAGGGCATGGCTCGACCCTGCGACCGTGGCCGGCCGGACAGTCCCTGACCTGGAGGCCGCGGCGAAGTGCTCCGCCTGCGGGCACCGCGGCGCGGGCGTTGAGATCGTATGGCCCGAGCTGACGCTCGGCGCCCGCTCACCGGCGCATGAGGCTGAGCGGGCGGCGAGGCTGAAGCAGTGGGTGAAGGATCATCCTGGCGGGTAGCGACGGCCGATAACATTTGGTTGGTGGCGGATCACCTTTGGCTCGCCAGCCCCGCTTCGCCTCGGGTCCTTTACAACGCCTCCCGATAGTGGAGCGCTGCATGCAGGACATGAGAAGAACTCCGCCTCTCCGGCCGGTAGCCCTTCAGCTGTCGGCGTCACTGGCACCTTAATACGGTCAACATGCTCAATGACCGCTCGGCAAACTGGGTTGGGGCATTTCAACATGGCTTTCGCCTCCTTTTCACGCCGCGAATCGACGGCATCAAAAAGGTACGAGAGGCACCGTGTATGGACGGACTACGGCTTCGCGGTGGGCCTGAACACGCCGCCATTGCATCCGATCTCTCAACCTTTAGAAGAAGTAGTGGGCACAGGGGCAGGGCGTGGAAGAGCTGGAGCGCATCGTTCTCGAAGTTTTGTCGGACGGCAAC
>Ga0068877_10002885_pt1 | contig 13798 bp, 12 predicted proteins | sample NOAtaG_FD_66437 | JGI IMG/M metagenome (GOLD analysis project Ga0068877, IMG submission 66437) | Freshwater lake microbial communities from Lake Erie, under a cyanobacterial bloom - NOAA_Erie_Diel6S_1000h metaG | ecosystem: Environmental > Aquatic > Freshwater > Lake | place: USA: Ohio, Lake... | reverse complement strand
GATTCACGAAGCTGAGAAAGCCGGCAGTGGGAGTCGAACCCACAACCCCCGCATTACGAATGCGGTGCTCTGCCAATTGAAGCTATGCCGACAACCCGCCCAAGGACGGAAACCTAGGCTTTGTGGGTACAAAGATAATTGCTAAACGCGGAAAACGTCAAGACCTCTTGTCCGCGGAGAGCCAGTCCTCTGGTCGAAAATCCTGGAGATCAAGCTCCTCTGGGGAGTCTTGAACCCCCGGAATGCGTGGCAGCTTGCGTTGCCGCCTGCGATATCGATTGGGCCGAAGCAAAAGCAGTCGGCTCGGCCTCAGGGTGGGTTTGTGACGGAGAAATCTGGTTTTTCGCGGGAAAACGGTTGCGGTAAATCCAGCGTTCCCACCAATTTGCCACCCGGATTCGACGGTCTTTGAGGGGAACCAAATGCTGTTTTCCGGTTCGTGTTTCCAAAACCAAATCTTGGTCGCTTACCGATCGGACGATCCAATACTTATCAACCTCGTAGGAATAAAGATCTCCTCGGGGAGCTGGGCTGATGTTTTTCGCACGTTTTCCGGGCGAAAGCCCGTACTTTTCCCTTGTGCAAATCACCCAGTCATTGACTTTGAACCGACTCTCCATGACAGACTCCGACCCGTCGAGCAAAAACGACACATTTTCGATAAATAATTCCTAATTTCGCTCGCCTGATTCCCTCCGACGAGCGCACCACGAGACAAATTCTCGGATGCGATTGACCTAAGTCTAGTCCAATCATGGGGTTAGCAGGCGATTTATGGGGTAATTTCACGGAATCCTCACAGAGGCGAAGCTTTTTTTTGCGACGGTTGCCACAACGGGTTTCAAGGGATATCCTTAAACCCATGTCGACGCTCAGGGCCGATTCAGGTGCGTAACGAACGGAATAAAACAGGACTCTATGTCAGACCATTGGAATTTGCTTGCAGATCAGCTCGGCACGCCGAATCTTGCTCCACGCTCGAAGAAATCGCCAAAAACCGAAGCTCCCAGCGAGCCCACTGCGGGGACTGCCCCAGTCCAATCGAAGACCCCCAGTCGGCCAACGGATCCCCCCGAAGAGACTCCAAGCAAGCCGGAGAATCTCAGCACCCCAAGCATTCTGCCGGGACCGAACTCCGACTCAAAGCCTGACGACAATCCCCGCGCAGCACGCAGTCGGTCAACCGCATCGTCTCCCAAGAAGCCCAAGCCTCCCACCGAGGCGGTCCAAGACAATTTCGGCGGCGGGCTTTCCGATTCGCCCCCGACTCCTTCTCAATCCGACTTCAATCAGGCATCTCCCCTGTCTGATTCAAAACCCCAACCTCCTGCTTCTCGATCCGGAGAGTCTCGGACACCCTCGCAACGGGTCAAAGAGCCTCAAGCTAAAGAACCGCAGGTGAGAGAACCGCAGGTGAGAGAACCGCAGGTCAAGGAGCCGCGCGAAAGGTCCATGCTCCAGAGCTCATGGGACGCTCTAGCGAACCTCTTTGGCGTCTCCTCCGATTCTCGACGCGAACCGCCCGAGACCCCGGTTGCACCCAAGTCCTTCGAACCCCAAGTTCACGAATCGAAAGATTCGCAAGATCGCAATTCGCAAGCGAGCCGTCCATCGTCCAAAAGGTCGGGTTCGAGCAGCATGTGGGATTCCGAAGAAAAAACGTCGGCGCCCGATTCCCCCCAAGCGTCCAGCAAGAACGACGCCCCTGTTTCGACGGCAAGCCCCTCGGCTCCACGAAACCGACGCCCCGATCCGAGGGATCAAGACTCAATCGAATCGGATCGCCGGGGACCAAGGCGCGCTCCTCGCAGAGGTCAGCGCGACGATGCGACCCTTCCGGCCGATCCATCCGCAGATCCCGCCCTCGAAGTTCGCTCCGAAGAAAGCTTCGACCAAACTCCTTCGCGAGACAATCGGCGCGGACCTAGGGGTGCCCAAGATCAAGATCGACGCGACAACGATCGCCCCAGAGGCGAGCGACGCGGCAACTCACCGCGCGAAGGCGATCGGCCCACAAGCGATCGCCGCGATAACGAACGTCGAGACAACGACCGTCCGGTGAGTGATCGTCGAGATGGTGATCGCCGCGATAGCAATCGCCCTTCAAGCGAGCGACGCGACAGCGAACGACAAGACAACGACCGTCCGGTAAGCGATCGACGAGATGGCGATCGACGAGATGGCGATCGACGAGATGGCGATCGACGAGATAACAATCGCCCCACAAGCGAACGGCGCGATACCGAACGACGCGATACCGAACGACGCGATACCGAACGACAAGGCAACGATCGTCCGGTGAGCGATCGACGAGAGGGCGATCGCCGCGATGGCAATCGCTCCACAAGCGATCGACGCGATAGCGATCGACGAGGCAACGACCGTCCCGTAAGTGATCGACGAGACGGCGATCGTCGCGATCGCAACGCACGAGGTGACTCCGACCGACGCAAAGAGCACTCGGGATTCGCCCAAGGCATCGCGTCGGACTCCGATCCGATCGATCTGGATCGCGAAGACGAAGTGTTGTTCAATGACCAACCAGACGAGTCCAACGATTCAACACGGGGCGATCGGAACCGAAGCTCACAGGAGTCTTCTTCCTCAAGAGAAAGAAGGCCCAAGCGACGCGGTCGCCGCAACTCGGATTCACAAGAAGACGTAGAAGGATCGTCCAAGGAGCGTTCCGTGGATTCTTTCGACGAGTTCGACGACCCGAATGATTCGGATCGCTCTGAGGATTCTTCCGAAAGTCGCCCAAAACACGGCAAAGTTCCTTCTTGGACAGAAACGATCGGCGCGGTCATCGAATCGAACGTGGCTAACCATCAGAAGCACTCCTCGGGTAGCCGTGCACGACATCGTCGACCCAACCATTAGAAATCGGTTTGCCCTCTCCACGGGCGGGGAAAAAGGGTTTTAACATCTCGATGCGCCGAGGCGGGTTCACAACCCGCTTGTGACGCGGTCCCGTGCGCCATCGGTGATCATTCTTGATCCATTGCGACCCATGTTGGTGTCGCTTTGGTTACCTCGGGACTTATCCCATCGACCGGGTGTTGCGACATCAAGTCACTCGATCGCTCGAGTTTCGGCTTGATGCCCTCCCCCCTTTTGTGGGATACTTGGCCCCCCCATTTAGAAGGGGTCGACCCTAAAAAGTAGGGGTCCCGAGTTCTGCTCGGAGGATTTATTTTCGGTTTGAAAATGGGGTGCTCCACCCCATTTTCGACCGGAAAACACTAGGAATACACAGTCAAGGAGTTTTCGTTCGATGTACAAGAATCTCAATGCTTCCTCTTTGGGGATTTCCGGTCGCCAAAGCGATCTGATCGAGCTGGCCATGACCTACGGGTTTCAAGGTCTAGATATCGATGCAGTCGACTTGCAAGTTAGGACCGCACGGACCGATTTCGATCGGGCAGCTCGATTCCTGACGAGTTCCTCGATGCGCGTATCGGGCTTCGATGTCCCCTGCAATCTCGATGCAGACGACAAGGACTTCGAGCAATCGCTGAAGCTCGTCGAGCAAGTCGTCAAGGTCGCCGGGATGGTCAAAGCCCGGGCTGGATTCCTGGCGATCCCTTCTGCGACCAATCGGGCTCCGTTCCCTCAATACTTCGAGTGGATCAAATCGCGTATCGAGCGACTCGCTGGCATCTTCGAAGCCAACAATGTCCTCTTGGCTCTTCATTTTTCCACCTTTTCCGAAGCCCGCGAATCGTTCCAGTACCAATTCATTCAGGACGTCAACGGTGCATTGGCTTTGATTCAAGCCTGTCCGTCAAAGTCCGTCGGGATGCTGATCGACACCTTTCATTGGACCGTGGGCAAGGGGACTTGGGAGCAACTAGAAGGTTTCCCGGTGAGCCGAATCGGTGGATTGAATATCGCCGATGCGAGCGAAATCCCTGAGATCAGCGACTGCAAGGAATCTCACAAGCTCGTTGCGGCCAGCGTCGGAATCATCGACAATGCCCGATTCGCTAAGATTCTCAGCGGCAGTTCTTACGATGGTCCGATCACCAGTACTCCGGCGCTGTCAAATCTCGGCTCGGTCAAACGCGACTTGATCGCTTCGAAGGCTCAAGACGTGCTCGATTCGACCTTGACTCAAGCCGGACTTGCGACCCAAACACGGCGGCCCGAGGTGGTTGCCGCTCAGTCGCGATTCGCCCCTTATACCCCTGGCATCGAAGAACTCGGTTGATAACCGCGTCGAGGAATTCCTGAGGATCGGTTTCTCCACTCCACCCAAAACCGACTATTTTTTGTGCTACACTAGCGACGTCCCGATCGTGGGCGTCCCAAACATCAAGTGCTTGTGTTTTCTTGATGATTGGCCAGCGAATAGCATCGAACCCAGAAAAAAGCCGGGTAGGTAAAGAGGCCTGCCCGGAAAAGAAGTTTGGCCGGAATAAAATCCGCCGCCGCGGAGTGATGAAAACATGTCGAAATTAACCTTGCGAGTCGTCCAAGGGGCCGACCGTGGGAAAGTCTTCGGTGACTTGTCCCCCCCGATTTCCATCGGCCGCGAAGAAGGCAATACGATTCAACTCAATGACGAACGCATCAGCCGTTACCATTGCAAAATACTTCTCGACAACCAACACCTGGTTCTGACCGATTTGGAAAGCACCAACGGCACCAAAGTCAACGGTCAGATCTGCCAACTGAAAATCCTTCGCTTCGGCGATCTGATTCTTGTAGGCCGAAGCATCCTGCTTTTCGGCGATCAGCAGCAAATCCGATCTCGGCTCAATGAAACGCATTTGGTCGACGAAGGCGGCTTGGTCGAACGCCAGAGCGATCGCGATTTTGAGGTGGACTCCAACTTGCTCGTCGATGCGTCCTCCGCTCAGGGGCTTCAGTATCCCCCAGTGATTCCAGACCGACTGAGTCCTAGTCAAGCGGCGCAACTTGCAGAGCTTTTGGAGTACATTCATCGAGGGATTGGAGATGTCGTCGAAGGCGTTCAATCCAACGAATCGAAGAATTCTGTTTCGGTCTCCCAACAAAACTGGCAGTCGCTTTTGCTTATCTATTCGAACCTCTCGGAGTTGATTCGAGCGATTGCCGACCCTGATTTCAAACTTCCTGGCTAGGCCAGAGTCCAGGCCAAGTTAGAGCACGCACTCCTGGACGACTCTTCCATGCACATCGGTCAGTCGATAGTCCCTGCCACCCCAGCGGTAGGTCAACCTCTCGTGATCGATCCCCATCAAGCGCAAGATCGTCGCTTGCAAATCGTAAATCGATACGATGTTCTCTACGGCTCGGTATCCAAATTCATCGGTAGCTCCGTGCCAGTAACCTCCACGGATGCCTCCACCTGCCATCCATATGCTAAAACCTTGCGGATTGTGGTCTCGACCATTGCCACCTTGTGCAAAGGGAGTACGTCCGAATTCGCCGGCGCAAATCACTAAAGTGGATTCCAAAAGCCCTCTGGATTTCAAGTCATCCAGCAGCGCTGCAATCGGTTGATCGACGACCTTCGCGTTCTTGCGATGACCGGCTTGAAGGTTGTCGTGGTCGTCCCAGGGTGCGATAAAGCGGACCCCTTTGACACACGTGACTTCAACGAACCGAACCCCCCGTTCGACAAGCCGTCGAGCCAGCAAGCATTCCTTGGCGTACTGGGCCATCAACGGGTCGGGCGAATCGACCCCGTAACGCGTCAGGGTCTCCTGGGTCTCGTCGGAAAATTGGACCAATTCCGGTACGGAGCTCTGCATCGCGTTTGCGGTCTGGTCGTTGCGGATCGAGGACTCGATGAGTTGATATCCAGCGGTTGTCGAATCGTGTTCTTGGAGGAATCGCAGATCCTCGCGTCGCAAGTACTTCAGAAGGGCTTGCTGCTCCTGGACCGGTCTCGAGGGTTGGATGTTTCGCACAATCTCTCCCCCGCTGAAGCTGTCGAAGATCGCACCTTGATGGACTGCGGGCAAGAAGGCACTCGAAAAGTTCTCCGGACCACCGATCGGCAGCAACCCACCATGGACCACGATGTAGCTCGGTAGCTGTTGGTTTTGGGACCCCAAGCCGTAGCCGAGCCAAGCCCCCATCGACGGTCGGCCTTGTGCTGCAAACCCCGTATGCAGGAACATGCAAGCTTGGGAGTGTTCGGCAAATTCGCTTTGCATCGATCGAACGACACACAGTTGATCGGCATGCCGAGAAAGATTTGGGAACAGCTCGCTGATCTCCATCCCCGACTCCCCGTATTTCGAGAACGAGAACGGGCTTCCAAGGCACTTGCCATTTTGATCGAACTGCGTCGCGTCGATCGACGCCGGGAAGACTTCTCCATGGCGTTTGCTCAATTCCGGCTTTGGGTCCCATGTGTCGACCTGCGATGGCCCACCGTCCATAAAAAGGAAGATCACCCTTTGGGCTTTGGCCGGGAAATGGAGCCCCTCGCTGGCTTGGCCTTGGACCGAACGCGCAGCGCCTGCCAACCAACCTAGACCCAATCCGGTTTGCCGGATCCATTCTCTGCGGGTTCTGGTGTTTGATGTCTTGGCATTGAGGGAATCGTTGAAGTGAGTCATCGTACGAACCAAGCTTCCTTGAAGTTGAACATCGCATGAGCCAAAATCGACCAGGCCTCTTTGCCATCGGCCGCCTTACCATCGGCTGCTTTGCCATCGGCCGCTTGCTGCACGTCATGGATCAATGCCAGAGCCGATTCGACCTCGGGATCCGATGGAGGTCTGCTCAGCAGACGCATGTACATCGCTCGGATGCGCTCCGTGGGATCGAGTTCCTCGGTCCCTTGACTCCAGAGTCTCGCCTGCTGCAAGACAAAAGGGTCGTTGAGCAGCATCAAACTCTGTAAGGGGCCATGGGTGGTGTATCGCTTGCCTACGGTCGACGTCGGTTTGGGGAAATCGAAAGCCGCCAAGAATTCATCTGGGAAATTGCGCCGTACCTCCAGATAGATCGATCGGCGCGAATCCCCGTCGATCGGTCCAGGCGGCGATTGCTTGTTGGGCTCAAGCACGGACTTGTAGTAATTGCGTGTCCCGAGTCCTTGATCAGGGCGACGCAAATTGCCTGCGACCGACAAAAGGGTGTCACGAATCGATTCGGCTTCGAGACGACGCAAGTGGGAGTGCGAGACCAACCGATTCGCTGGGTCGTTCTGGCTCGCCGAGGCCGTCGGAATGCTCGAACGTCTCCAAGCCTGTGTCGTGACGATCGCCCGAATCAATCGCTTGGTTGACCAACCCTCGCGAAGAAAATCGCTCGCGAGGCGATCCAAAAGCTCCGGATGGCTCGGCTCCTGCCCCATCCGCCCGAAGTTGTCGACGGTCCGAACGAGACCCTCCCCGAATAGCCAACACCAAACGCGATTGACATACACTCTGGCCGTCAATGGGTTCTTGGGGCTTGCAATCTCCATGGCCAGTGTCAGTCGTCCGCTTTCGGGATCCTTATAAGCGTTGGGGTCCGAACCAAGGACCTGCAGATAGCGTCGTGCGGTGGGCTGGCCTGGGCTTTTGTGATCTCCCCGAGGGAGCCATTCTTGGTCGATCGGCATGTGGTCTTCGACGACCCCTGGCACCCAGCGCAAAGCGGGTATCGAGGATTCGGCGTTTCGATACTGCTGGCTTAGTGCCGAGATTTCGGCGGCCTTCGCTGGCTCCAAACGCAACAAATTCTCGTCGAGCAATGCATTGATCCAGCGAACATCCTCGGTCGTATAGGTTCCTGACGAGAGCCGTTCGAGGGTTGCTCGGGTCACCGAAGCGGTTGAGTGAATCCATGTTTCGAGCAAGGATCCATCGGTCAGGAACGCATCGAGCAGACTGACAGGAATTGGGCTCGGGGCAGAGGGTTTTTCGTTGGCCCCATGAGCAAGGACCATGCCTAGTCCAAAACTCGATCGGCCGTCAGAGCGTTCCAATACGCTCGGGTCCTTGGTTACCCCCAGATAAGGTTTCGCGTCCCGCGTAAGCAGTTCGATGTGCGCGCGAAGCCCCTTCCACTGAGGCCGTATTCGCATGGTGACCCATTGATAACCGTTGAACTTCAAGCTCGGGTTTAACGTATCGAACAGCAACGAATCCCCTTGGAAGTTCTCGATGACCAAGCGAGCCCTTGCGTTATCGGTTCCATGGCACCATAGGGAGATCGAATCCGAATCGATCTGGAAATCAGGGGACCTCAGACTGCCCGATGCCCGATCCGTCAGCAGATTGCTGTGGTACCCGGGTTCTTGCAAGCGGGTCAACGGGAGGTCGGCTTTCCCGAGGACCGACCAAGCTAGATCCGGGTTCGGGGTATTTGGCGATGGGAGCCCAATCGCATGTTGAGCAAGCCCCGCTCCGTAGGCCTTCCATGGCTCGATCCGACCATCCGTTAAATGGGTTAAATCGAACAAAATTTTGCTGTTGGGCGGAAGCTGACTTCCATTCCATGCGGGCCGAGCAAGCTTGTTGGTCATCCGCTCTTTGAGTGCGAATTGTGATTGGAGATCGGCGGCCAGGACCTCGATCCAGTCGGCTAGCGCGGAGTCCTTTGGGTTGGACTTCCAGCGGGCGATCGCTCTGCGCCAAGGGTGATCGTTGCCGACGGCATCCTTGATCTGATCCCATTTCTGACCGGGCTCAATCCGTGATTCGACCCAGCGAAGAGCTTCGAGGATTTCCAGGTCCCAAGAAGCAGTCGTTATGAGCCATGATTCGATGAGTTTTCGCGTCATGAGCTTTTGAAGGTCCTTCAGCTCAGAGTCCTTGGATACGAAATTCTCGAGTCGGTCGATCGGGACCATGGCAGAGCGTGTGCTGCGAAGAATACCGTAAAGCGAATAAAAGTCTTCGTCGGATATTGGGTCGAACTTGTGGTCATGGCAGCGCGCGCAGGAAATGGTCAGGCCCTGAAACGCTTTGCCGATGGTGTCGATTTGGTTGTCGATCACCGCGATCTCTTCTCGCTTGACGTCCACGGGCGTTTGATTGAACTCGACGAGTCGGTAGAAACAAAGGCCGATGAGCGATTCGTTGCAATCGAGAGCATCATTCCATCTCGGTTCGATCAGATCGCCAGCCAAATGCTCTTGGATGAGCCTTTGGATCGATAGATCGCTCGCGAACGAACGGATCAGATAATCGCGGTATCGGTACGCGAAGGGTAGGTACGCATCGTCTTCGGATCCGTGGGTCTCTGCATAGCGCACCGTATCCATCCAATGCCGAGCCCAGTGTTCTGCGTATTCGGTCGTATCGAGCATCGCATCGAGGGCCGATTGCCAAGCTTCGTCGTGGGTCGATGGGTCGAGAAGTTTGGGAACGAAACGCTCGATTTCCTCGATGCTCGGTGGCAAGCCTCGGAGTTGATAGCTCAGGCGACGCAAAAGCGTATGCGCGTCGGCAGGTTCGCTCGGCACGATATCGGCCTTCGCGAGCCCTTGGTCGATCCAATGATCGATCGCCTCGCTGGTCGATAGGCTCGAAGCGTCGTTCGTCGCGGCTCGGTTTTCCGGGCTCCTGATGGGCTCAAAGGCCCACCACTTGGAGCGTTCGTTGTAGAGATCCTCCCAGGTTCTCGCGCGGAGAGGCTCCAGGGCTTCAGGCTCGTTACGAGGGTCGGCAGCACCCGTGGCAATCCAGTGTTCAAAAAGATCGATCGTCTCCTGGGTCAGCTTTGGCGCCTTCGAGGGCATCTCGAGGCCCGGTTCGAGATGCTCAAGGACCCGCAGGAGCAAGCTGTTTTGAGGTGTCTTCAGATCGACCGAGGGTCCAGAATCTCCCCCTAATTGCCAGCCCTCTCGGGAATCGAGGGCCAAGCCTCCCCCTTTTTTGCCCTGGTGATGGCATTCTAAACAGTGGGTATGCAGCGCTGGGCGAATCTTGCTCTCGAAGAATTCAAACTCATCACCGAGGGCTGCGGACTCGGCGGTGATCCAGGCGAGACTGGCGAGCAATCCGATGAGGGACCCCTGGAAGAGGATCGACCTCAAACCGGCAACTCGCAAACCGGCAGCTCGCAAACCGGCAACGCGAAATCGAAATGCGTCAAATCTCTGATGGCTGGCTCGCATCGAGGGGGGATTCCTTGGGCATCGATTAAGGGGGCATAGATTAAGGCTTAGTTACAGGTTGGATCGTCACGGCCGTCTTCGCCGAGGCACCTCCGACGGTATTGACGCTATGGACTGTGATTTTCTGGGTGTCGGTTGGAGCTGCATCGGAGAGGAACGATGCGTCGCGATAGAGCATTTGAGCCAAGGGCAAGGGTGGAGTATCGCTGTACTGGAGGCCTTGGAAAACCGGTCGACCGAAGGGGTTGTTGCTCTTCTGAGGAACCTGCGCGATCTGCTTGCCATCGCGTTCGATGACAAAATAGGCCAATCCGCTCTCGAGATCCGCATCGCAGGTCCAGGAGATCGTATCTCCCTGGAGACTTGCAAGATCGGGTGCCGGGGGAAGGGTCTCGTCGACCACAAGGGTGTCTTTGCTGTACTGCGACCAGAGTTTGGCGATTCTTTCGCTGGGCAACCATGACCACTTCAAGGCGTCGGCCGAAGCGTTGTTGGGATCCAATTCGGTATTCGAGTCGCTGCCGTGCGATGCCAACCAAGCTTGGCTTGCATTCATCGGACGGATGGGTTCACCGAGTTCGGATGGCAATCGCTGGGAAAGGCATTCATCGAGCCAGGGGATCGCCAGGTACCTTTGGTTTCCGCACTCGTGGCTCGAGAGCGGATCGACGGATGTGGCGATCAGTCCCCCGCGCGATCGGAGGGTATTAAAAAACTCGAGGTTTGCTGGCCAGACCGATCCGAACCGGTCGTCCTGGACGCTCACGCCTTCCTTGGTCCCCACATTGCACATCAAGGGGACCGTCAAGATACGGTCGTTAAGCGAGTAGTTCTGGATATTCCCTTTCGAGGCGACCGGTTCGACCAAAGGGACCCCCGAGCGCAGCCAAGCCGCCAGGGTCCTTTCCGGATACAGCATCGCCATACCGCCACACCAGTGTCCGCCCCCGCTGTGGCCCCAGAGAGCCCAAGGCAGGCGAGCAAGTTCCCGGTGGCCTGATTTCTCGCCGAGCATCTCGAGCGCCTTGAGGAAGGCTTTTGCTGACCCTTTGCGAGGGTCGCACCACAACTGACAATCGGCTTTTTCGGGTTGTTCATAAGCGGGTGCCAGGAGCGCGCAGCGATGTTTTTTAGCGAGAGCTTGCCAGTGAAGGTCATACGCACCGCTGAGCCCCGACTTGCACGAGCCCTCCCCGCATCCATGCTGGTGGACGATCAGCCCCCGAAGCGTTTGAACCCCGGGGGGAATCCAGATGCTAAAGTTGGCTCCGTAGGTAAGTTCGCCAGGGGAACTTGAGGGTTCGAGCCTTACGCGATAATACGGCGGGGCGGCTTCGGGATAGACGTCGTAGGGGGCCGATTGGCCCAGGATGGATCCTGCCGCAGCGATGGTCCAAAAAAGACATGCCATGGGGACCCAAGCGTTTGCGAACTTGGGATTCCACCGGGAACTCGATCGATGAGCGATCACTTGCATAGGAATCAATCCATTAGGATGAAATTTGGGTGAAGCCTAAGGCCGCTTTTCCAAGGATTTCCCAGGTAAGCGAGCCACCGGCGGGTCAACGGTAAACATTGCCAAAAGAGTTGACCTTGAGTATTCTATCGCATGTTCCGGGAAACTGAGTATTTGTCCCCGAAAAGCCCGGACATCAAAGTTATCTCGACATGAAAACCCCTTTTACCGTCTCTCAGATTGTAGACCCCGTCGATCTATTGCGGATCGGTCGCCAGTGGAATCGGTTGTGCGGAGAAACGCCCAACCAGAATGCGCCTCATAGCGGTAGGTGGGAACTTTCTTTCCCCTGGATGCTCGGTTGGCTCAGCGAACTTCCAGAGTCCCAGCGCGATCTGTTGGTGCTGATTGCAAGCTCGGGGGCGACCCTACGCGGGATCCTCCCGCTGGTTATGCACAGCACGCCTGCTGGACGCGAATTGCGTTTGATCGGCTCGGTAGGATGCTTGGCCGACTCGAAAGGGATCCTTGCCAATGGGCACGATCAAGAGGCTATCGGTGAGGCCTTTGGGGATTACCTAGCTTCCGAATGGCTTGGACAAGTCCCCTCGTTGCACCTGCAATCGGTAGCTCAGGAGGATCCAGGCATCAGGAGCTTTGTCGAAGCCTTGGTGTCCCACTCGGGTTGGAATGCTGAAACTAGACCTGAGCCGACCCAGCGTATGGTTCTGCGCCCAGTGCAGGGTCCTGACGGTGAACCGATCTGGCCTTTGAGTTGCCGTCGCGCGATCGCACTGGTCAAAAAGTCCCTCGATTCGGGGATGTTCAAGCTGACCGAGGCCTCGGAGGATACCGATCGGATGCAGGTGGCCAAGCATGCGATGATGATTCGTGGCATGTTGAAAAACGACGCTCCGGAACTCCAGGAGCCTTTCGGTTCGATCCCGATGTCTCAGCGCCTATTGGATTACCGATTTTCCAAAGGTGTATCGCGGCACCTCTCTCAAGTCGGGTGCCTAGGCTCCTGCCTGGTCGAATGGAAGGGAACCCCGATCGCAGGTGCATTGTTCGTCGACTTTGGTTCATCGCGGTCGGTGGTTTGGTCCGAAGTTCGGGTCCATCCCGACCAAGAACCTCTGGTAGCTTGGATGCTCCTGTCGCAACTTTTGAGGACCGCGATCCAAGGGGGCTTAAGAGAGCTTCAGTTGGGCTTGGCACTGGGGCACTACGCCAGGGCCATGAGGAACATGGCACCGAGCCTCTGGAGCATCAGCGTCGTCCCGCCCGGAGCCGGAAGCGAAGGAAACTCGGCCGACGCGCTCGAAACTGCGAACACTGCCAGCGACGAGTGAAATCGACCGTAGCATGGGTCTGCGACCCGTGCGTTACCGAATGCCGCAATTTCCCAGACGGGTCAAAGCCCCATCTTACGTTGACGAACCGTGCGGAGTCGGGAAGTGACTAAAACCAAATCGACTAGTCGACCGTAGCATGGGTCTGCGACCCGTGCGTTACCGAATGCCGCGATTTCCCAGACGGGTCAAAGCCCCATCTTACGGTGACGAACCGCGCGGTGTCGGGAAGTGGCTAAAGCCAAATCGACTAGTCGACCGTAGCATGGGTCTGCGACCCGTGCGTTACCGAATGCCGCAATTTCCCAGACGGGTCAAAGCCCCAACTTACGGTGACGAACCGCGCGGAGTCGGGAAGTGGCTAAAGCCAAATCGACTAGTCGACCGTAGCATGGGTCTGCGACCCGTGCGTTACCGAATGCCGCAATTTCCCAGACGGGTCAAAGCCCCATCTTACGGTGACGAACCGTGCGGAGTCGGGAAGTGGGTAAAGCCAAATCGACTAGTCGACCGTAGCATGGGTCTGCGACCCGTGCGTTACCGAATGCTGGGATTTCCCAGACGGGTCAAAGCCCCAACTTACGGTGACGAACCGTGCGGAGTCGGGAAGTGGCTAAAGCCAAATCGACTAGTCGACCGTAGCATGGGTCTGCGACCCGTGCGTTACCGAATGCCGCGATTTCACAGACGGGTCAAAGCCCCATCTTACGGTAACGAACCGTGCGGAGTCGGGAAGTTTGCCAAGAAACCGGGGACAGTCCCCGAGCGATAGGGTTCGTGTAGTCGTTGGGGAGGTGGATCATGATTGGGATGCGTCAGAACTTCTCATCATGAGATGGCTTGGTAGGACGGGTCCCAAAGGAATTTCCCATTCTTGCATGTTGGGCAGTCTCTTTGATCCAGTAGGAATGCTTCAATCACTTTGTCTGAATCGCAGTCTGG
>Ga0068877_10002883_pt1 | contig 13799 bp, 10 predicted proteins | sample NOAtaG_FD_66437 | JGI IMG/M metagenome (GOLD analysis project Ga0068877, IMG submission 66437) | Freshwater lake microbial communities from Lake Erie, under a cyanobacterial bloom - NOAA_Erie_Diel6S_1000h metaG | ecosystem: Environmental > Aquatic > Freshwater > Lake | place: USA: Ohio, Lake... | reverse complement strand
ACCGCAGCCCTCGAAAAGCTACGGGCGGCTTCTGGTTTGAGATCCGTCAGCGCGCAGACCCACTATGGCCCATCGGCCCCCTTCATGACCCAGGCTGAGTTTCCCCGAAACCCACTGCGGCTCAGGGCAGCGCGCAGCTCGGCGGTGAAACTGTGCATTTGCCTGGGTGGGGTCCCTGCACGTTGGGACGAGCAATTTCACAGGATGTAATCAATCGGCTCAGCCTCTGGGGGTGGCAGGCCGAGGGTCACGATCGAGACAACCTGTTGGCCAGCCACAGGCCATAAGCAGACCCGATCTTGCCCGGCATCAATTCGGCGCTCAAGTTGCCACCGCAGTGCCCGAAATTGGTCTCCTCTGAGGCGACACTCAAATACGCTCCACTGAAGTCGTTGGCCATAACCCTGCAACAGTTGAGCCAATTTGCGACGGCGTTGGTCGCTCGGGCTGTCATAGGCCACGATCCATAGCTGCGTGCGTGCCACTGTCAGCGCCGCTCAGGGATGATCAAACCGCTTGACGGATCATAAACAAATTGAACAAAACTCCGCACAAGCTGTTCCAGCAACGCCCAGCGCGGGCCATGATCCTCCATGGTCAGCGAAATGTCTTCCGCCATGTAATGGCTCCAGTCCCTTAGCCACTGCCGTCGGGCCTCATCGGTGAGCCTCACCTGACCGTCCCTGTGCTCCATATCTCGATTCGCCAGCACTCTCTTGGTACGAATCCTCCAACAGTTGAAAGCATCCACCAGCAACGTGCGCAAGGGCTCGATCAAATCAGAAACCAATGCCGCATGGCGTGCACTGCCATGATGCAGCACACCTTCATAGGGATCCAGCCCCTGCAGTTCTACATACACATACATTGCATTCCAAAGCACGCTATACCCAAAACTGGCAAGAACGTCAAAAGGCGTTGTAGGTGGTCGGCGGTGCCTCCCTGTAAATCCAAAGCCATCGTCGGCCATCAAGCTCCCAAGGGCCTGAAAATATTCAGAAGCTGCTTGCCCCTCCAGTCCCCGCAGAGCTTCTTCTTCTAAACATCGACTGGCACGCTGTTGGTAATGATCTAACTTGTCGATACTATCCTGCACGGATTCACGGCGATCCCGTCGTGTCAGGCGAAGCAACAGCACACGCCCATTGCAAATCTTCCCAGCCACCAGCTGGCGGCCTGCCTGCAGTCGTTCCCCTATGCCAAGGGCTAGTTGATGTCTTGGCCTATGCCGATAATCGCGTGCCAGCGGCTGCAATCGGCCATGGCACCAGCCGGATCCCGTCAGGAAGGCGATGGGGACCTGGCGCTTGAGACAGGCTTCAATCAATGGGGTTGTGATTTGCACGTTGCCCATCACCAAAATTTGATCCAACAAGGGGAGCGGGACGCGCTGCAACTCCTGCTCTCCTTCATGCACTACCACCAATTCGCCACTGAGCGATGCTCGCCCGTGACTGCGCAGGAGATAGAGCGTCCGCATGGTGCATGATCGATGATTCCTTTCAGCGTCGCATGAATTCAGGACACCATGGACCAACTCACCTGCCAAAGTTGTTGGATTCCGTGATCTATGCACGATCTGCATGGATTGAGGCGATCCGTCGCCATCGCTGTGGCTTGATCTAAAATGTCGCTAACAAACCAAGGGGAGCATGACTTGTTGCAGCTACTTCCTACGACTGCCCTTTCCTGGCAGAGCAAAAGCATCTGCGTCTTTCTACTCCCACAGTGGCGCGCCCTGCTGACATGAGCCTTCAACTGCCCAATGCAGATGCGGCAGCCTTCTTTGCATCTGCGGCCGGCTTCTCTCCATTGCCCTTCCAACTTGCCTGGATGGAAGAGTCTCCGGCTCCCATACGCACGATGGAAGCTCCCACAGGTCTGGGAAAAACCCTGGCCACACTGGTCGGCTGGCTCTGGGAGCGGCAACAACGACCTGCCACAACACCCCGCCGCCTGGTGTACCAGTTGCCGCTGCGCGCCCTCACGGATCAGATCGCAGCCGAGTGCCGCTCGGTAATCACACGTCTCGGTGCAAAGGTCTCGGTGTTCGTTCTGCGAGGCGGCCAGATTGATAACGATTATGTAGACGCCCTGGCGGAGGAAGCCGTCATTGTTGGCACCTTGGATCAGGTGGTGAGTCGACAGCTCATGCGGGGCTTTTGCTGTTCACGCTGGTCCTGGCCAAGACACTTCGCGGCCCTCAATGTAGACGTGCGTGTGGTGGTGGATGAAACCCAGCTTCAAGGCGCGGCCGTCCGCACCGCCATTCGTTTGCAGCACTTTCATCAAGAGTTTGGAGGGCCGGCTCCTCGTGATTTGATCCTCTGCTCTGCCACCCTTGACCCGACCATCCTCCCCCCGAGCACTTCACGCTTCGGGTTGGGAGATGAGGACTACGCCCATCCTGTAGGCCAGCGCAAGGTCGGTCGGCCCAAGCCACTCACTCTGGCCAATGATGCCGATCCCGTTGGCCTGGTCCGTCAGCACCACCAACCGGGGACGCTCACTCTCGTTGTGGCCAATACCGTCGCAAGAGCCCAGGCAGCCTTCCACAAGCTGTCCGATCTGCCCAGGCTGTTGCTCCATTCCCGTTTCCGTCGTGCTGAACGTGAGGGGATAGAACTGGAGCTGAAAGAGTTCCGAGGCGTGGTGGTGGCCACGCAGACCGTGGAGGCGGGAATTGACCTTGATGCTCGCTTGCTGGTGAGTGACCTTTGCCCTTGGGCCTCAATGGTGCAGCGTTGTGGCCGCGTGGGGCGCAACAACTCCTATCCCGATGCGGCGGTGTTTGTGGTGGAGCCCAGCTCTCCCAGCCCCTACGCGCCAGCTGAACTCGCCGCAAGCCGCCAGCGCTTGCAGACCCTCAACGATGTTGCCGTTCGTCACCTGATGGCCATCGAGGCTCCTCCCCAGCCGGGTGCTGGCGAACACCTCACGGCAGACCTCTTTGCTCAGCTCTTCGATACCCACCCCATCCACCAAGGAGAGATTGACATTGCCCCATACCTGCGGGTGGGAGAGATGCGGGATGTTTCTCTTTTGTGGCGGGAGTTCCTGTCTCCCGAGATGCCGCCTGCGACAGACCGGGAGCTGTGCCCTGTCCCCCTTGCCCAAGCCAAGAACCGCTTTTCCAACGTCTGGGTTCCGCGGGGGGATGGCTGGCAAGAGATCAGCTCGCACCAGTTGCGAGTGGGAGATGTTGCCGCGGTCCCCGCCTCCGCTGGTGGCTACAGCGTTGAATTGGGCTGGCAGCCTGACGATCTGACCCCCGTACCTCCTGTCCCACCTGATCGGCCGGTGCTTGAGCCAGAAGATCGTGGCAGCTTTGGCACCACCGTGCCCGTGACCCTCCCACAGCATCTGTTGGATGCCCGAGAGGAAGCCGCCGCCCTCTGCGCCGCCCTGAGCGTGCCCGATCCACTGGCAACAGCCATTGAGCGGGCCGCTTGGCTGCATGACATCGGCAAGGCCCATCCGGTTTTTCAGGCCACCATGCGGGCCAACGGCTGCGGCGAGGGCCAATGGGCCAAAGCGCCAGGTCGAGGATCGCGACACAGCAGACACGGCTTTCGCCATGAGGTGGCCTCCGCACTCGCTACATTGCATAGCGGAGAAGATGCTCTGATTTCCTATCTGCTGATGAGCCACCACGGCAAAGTGAGATTTCGATTTGCTCCCTTCCCTTGGCAAGACCCAGAAGCACCGCTTCACGGGGTGATTGATGGAGAAGTGCTCCCTGCGGTTGAGGGCGTCAGCCCTGCCACTTCATTGCCTTATCCGCCCAAGGGTCTTGGCAAAAGCTGGGCCTCCCTTTGCCAAGGTCTTCGCCGTTCCCACGGCCCATTTCGCCTGGCCTGGCTGGAAGCCCTCGTCCGTGAGGCCGATGGGCGCGCATCACGCCGCTGGCAATTCACCTCCCCGTCAACTCCATGCACCTGAACCTCGAACTCACCTCCCTTCTGCCGACCTTTGTGCCAGCAGGCTTTGTCGATGTCGGCCACAGCGTCGTCAGGGATGCGAACACTGGCAAGAACCTGGTCATCGTCGACTCCGTTCAGTCCCTGGCCAACCACATCGAGGCCACCCTGATCAAACAACCCGGCCAGGTGATCGACGGATTGGAGGCCATGCCCTACGTACGGTTGCAGATCACAGACCCCGCCGGACGCACGCGCACCACCAGCAGCCTGGAGCTTCCCCACCGCCTGGCGTCCGGATGGTTTTGCAAAGCCAAAGAACTCAAGAGATTCCAGGAAGACCTGGCTACCGACATCCTGGATCACGGCATTGCCGCCGCGACGTTTCGTCGTTGCCCGAACTCACTTCTGCATGGCGTTTTCTACAGCCAGCTCGCCGGCTTGGATCCCAACGTCGCCAAAACACCTCGCCTGCTCTCGGCAGAGGTGGTCGCCACAGGGGCCCAGTCGGTCAGTGATGGCGGTGTGGCAAAAGATCCCCTGTTCCCTTCCGGTGAGGGTTTTGATGTGGAGGCTCTGGTCGGTACGAAAGCCACAGCCGCGGAAGTGGGTGCGGGGTACATCCCCTTTCGCCATCAGGCCTTCATTGCGGAACGAATCGAGCTGGCGATTTATTTCGCGGAAGGACGTATCGCTCGTCTCCCCTTGCCTGATGTGGCCAAAGAGCTGCTGCGTTCCCTTGCCCGGTTCAAGCTGGCCTCCCTTCTGGCCGCTCCGCTGGATTTGCGTGCCCACTGCATCTTCCAAGTGAAGCAGCTGCCACTCGAGCTCAGTGATGTGGATGCACTGCTGAGAACCCTCCAACAGCGGTTGGCGGACTGTCAGGCGCAATCTTTGTTTGCTGATCCTCCGGTGACAGCCTTCGCTCTCACCCTTGGAGCCGCCAAGGAGAAGGCACGAAAGGGCAAAGCCTCCGCTGATGCTGCCGCTGCCAATGAGGAGGAGACAGTGGACTAATGGCTACCATCCTTCGCATTACCCTCCTCTCTGGTCGCTACGGCGCCACCCCTTGGGGCCGCAGCGAATACGAAGGGCAGGTGGAATACCCCCCCTCTCCCTGGCGCTTGCTTCGAGCGGTCTTGTCTGGTGGTTTTGCGCTCAGCGGCGTTCCTGAGCAACTTCCTGAAGGCCTGGCTGAATTGGTCGGTCTGCTCGCCCAATACCCACCGACTTACCATCTGCCCTATGGGGAATACGGTCAAATCCGTGGTTTTCGCCCCGCCTACGGCTGTGAGCCTGTTCCACCCCTTGAGACCAAGGGTTACAGCCACGCTCAGGGCAAGCGTCGTTCTTTCATTGATTCCTATCTCCAACTCGGTATCGGTGCCGCCCTGCATGTGGCCTGGCCGGCGAATCTTTCCGCTGAGCAGGAGCGCATCCTCTGCGCTTGTCTGGCTGGTTTGGTCTATCTCGGCAGGGCTGAATATCCTGCGATCTGGCAGGTGGTGCCCTCCATGCCGGAGCCCAACTGCACCCCTGATTCCAAAGGCACTTTATCAGTGCTTTGTTGCGCCGCCGATGGAGCCTTGGGTGGCCTGCTCACCAATCCCCAACAAGCGCGCCAGGACGGTCTGCAGGTCCCACCAGGTCAGCAATGGATCAGCTATCGCTACGAGCCGCAACGCCCACCCGCAATCGCCGGGGGGACAAGGGCCCGGCAGGCCAATCGAGCCCTCTTCGCTTTCCTCTCACCCTATCCCTTGCCAGCGGGGGCAGGAATCGCCTGGACAGATCGATTACATCGTGCCCTGCTCCAGCGAGCCCCAAGCTCTTCCTTGTTCTCAGGCCAGGCTGGTGGTCAGCCCCTGCCGGAAGATCAGCGAGCTTGGTACCGCTGGGACGCCCAGGACGGCTCCCTGACACTCCTTGAGGTGCTAAGTCCCCAGCCTTTTGGCGAGAGTGAGGTGGAAGCCCTTCGCACCCTCCAACGCCTCTACGGAAGGGGGGGAGTGCAGGTGCCGCTGCGGCTGATGCTGCTGGATGCCACTCCAATCGCCAAAAATCAAAAGGTGCGCACGGTTACCCCAATGCTTCTCTATACCACCCCAAGGCCGGGCAAGATTCAGCGCACCCCTGCCGCGCAGGCGATTCAATCCTTGCTTTGGGGCCTTGGTGAGCAGGGCAAATTGACGCCATCTTCCTTCCAGTGGCAGGAGCAGGAGGAATCCATCGGAGTTAATCACCCAATTCATGGACGCATCACCGCGCATGTCCTGGATGTGGTGGATGCGGATCAACTGTTTGGCCGTGGAGAGCGCAAAGCCGCTTCCTCCCTCGGCTATCACTTAAGTATGGAAGCCGAGCATCCGTTGCCGTTGCTAGGAGTGGGCTGGGGCAGGCATTTCGGCGCCGGACGTTTGGAAGCGGTGGCATGACAACGACACAACCCATGCATACCGCATTTTCTGTTACTCCGCTGTCCAGCTACCTTGGTGCACTTGGCCTGCTCAAGGTGGTCAATGCCCAGCTTGATCCAGAGGCCCGAGGCTTCTGGCGAGAAGGGTGTTTTCATCTGGAGTCTGCCGTGAGCCCCCGGGAGTTGGCGGACTTCTTCGCTGAGACTTATCGGCCGTCGCCATGCTTGACGCCTTGGAACAAGCCCAAGACCGGAAAGGGCTTCCTGGATGGGGAGATCCCGGCGGCCATCCTCGCTCTGCAAGGAGACAGGTTCAGCACTTTGCGTCAAGTCGCTGCTGTGGCCGCTCGCGTCATGCCCACCTATGTCAGTAGCGGAAAAGTAAAGGGCGATGACAAGGTCAAGGCCTTTGATCACCTCAGCCGTGAAAGCGGCAACGATGCCTTTAGCGCATGGCTAAAAATCTGCGCTGTTACCACTACAGATGCCAAAGGAAAGGCCATTGCACGCTATCCCGCCTTGCTGGGTGGCACAGCTGGTTTCATTGGTGCCGATTTCGGCGACCAGTTCGTGAAATCTCTCTCTATTGCCAGGGCAGAACACTTTCAAGCGGCGATCTTTGGCGACAGCCATTCGGGTGTGCTGATGACTGAGGGGAACACACTCATCTACGACCCTGCAAGCCGCGGTGACGGGCAGCAGGGCTACCGAGTTGCCATCTCCGATACCCAGAGCACCAAGGCCAATCCGGCTGATTTGATCCTTCTGGCGGAGGGCATGACCTTCTTCCAGGGCTATGCCCTTACCGCCAATCAGGATGAACAGAACCAGGGCGGATCTCGTCAAGCCAGCTTCACCCTTGCGGTGGTTCACAACTCCGCTGGTCACCCCTCCAGCAGTTGGTTGGAAAACAAAGGGCAGCGATCTGAGGAACTGTGGTGCCCACTCTGGGAAGACCCGGTGAAGCTGGAGGATGTGAGCCTGGCGCTCGGCCGCGCCGCCATGCTTCCTCTCCCACGCCAAGTGGTCACTGGAACCGACTTTGCTCTTTTTGCATCCCGCCTCGGTAGGGAGCAGGCTCTCTCAGGATTCGCTCGATATGGTTTCCCACCACGCGTTGGGCAAGGCACCAAGATCCCCTCGTTGATTGAGTTGTTCACCCTTGGAGCTGGTCGAGAGGATCGTACGGATGCTTTGGCAGGTGTTGCCGCCTTCGCCAACACCCTTCGCTGGCGCGCGGGGGATCCAGCTGTTCCCGCGAGCTATCGCCATGCCGCTGAGCGTGTGGTGGCCGAATTGGAGGCTCTCTCCGGAGGAGGTGGCTCCTTTGCGGAGTTGTTGCGACATCTGGTGGCGTGGCGCCTGCAGGAAGATCTCAATGCCGGTGACAAACAACTGAACCGTTTCCGCTTCGGCCGCAAGGAACTGCCACCAGAGTGGTTTAACTTGCTGGCGCGCGAACTTGATGGCCCTGAATGGCGTCTTGGGTTGTCCTTGGCGAGCAGCCAACCCCATGCCTACTTGGCAGATGTGGTGTTGCTTCTAGAAGATCGAATCGATCATGCCCTTGTCGATGATCTGGCGTTTGGTTTGCGGTGGATCGCCCGAGAGGGGCTAACGCCTCCACCGGAGCCCGAGGAGCAGGTTCCCTGGCTCCCTGCTGACTACCTGGCAGGTCTGCTGCTCAATCAATGGCATTTTGGTGAGCACGTTCCAATCAAGGGTGATCGTGACCACTGGTCTGAGTTGCTGCTAGCCGGCCGTCCGGAGGCTGCTATGGAGATCGCCCTGAATCGCCTACGAATAGCAGAGGTGGTGATCTGGCCTTGGCCTGCCATAACAGGAAGCGATCCACGACGTTTGCTACAAGCAGTTCAAGTGCCGATCAACCCGACGACGATGGCTCGTGCGCTCAGAAAGGGCTGAACTCTCGTCTGATGATCGTTACAAATACATGCTTCATCCAAACCCCTTCCCCCCGCCTCGCGCCCCAGGCGACAGGAGAAAAACCTCAATCACCACCCCCTGCTCCACCGGAAACCCATCCACCAGGAGGTGCTGATCACTGGAGAGAAGGGTGAGCGGTGGATCCAGATCAAGCGCCTCCAGGAACACCATCACCAGCTCCTGCCCCGGCCCCATCCCATCCGGGTGGCGCTTGAGGTCTTGGCGGAAGCGGATGGAGGTGTACTTCTTGAGATCCGGGCGTGCCGAGAGCACGTTGGTGTGCAGGAAGCGGGTGTTGCCGTAATCGGTCTCGTTGACGAAGAGCACATAGGGAGATTCGCCATCCGGCCCCGGCAGTTCGTCTTGGGTGGTGATGATGAGATCGGCCATGATGTTCAATCCCCCAGGATCTGCTGGCAGAGTTCCGTGAATCCTTCCTCGATCTGGCGGTCGTAGTCGCGGGGCTGGAGTTGATCAATGAGATATTCGATCATATCAGAGGTGTTGCGTGCAAACTCACCAATAAGTCGATATTTATTGTACGCTGTTGTGCCTACAGCTTGAAGATTGCCAGAGATAAGAGACGTGAAGTCTTGTTCCTGTTGGTTCCAGTGGAGAGCGGGTTTCAATCGTGCCGCGAGTCCGCCAGAGAAACCCGCATCGGGCAGGATGATCGGGATGATGCGCCGATGGAAATCCTCAGCCGACTTGCGGGAGTTTTGATAAATCTTGAACAGCTCATACATGCAATACTCAGACTGCAGATATTTGGCACTGATCACCACAATGATCCGATCAGCGGCGGCAAGGCGATCCATGAAGGCGCTAATCAAGTCACCAGGCCGCATCACATCCCGATCGATGTGCACCGTGATTCCCTCGGGTCGCTGGCGCAGAGCGTCCACCAGGCCATCCACAACCCGTTGCCGTTCCTGCCCGGCGGGGGTGTCATCCCCCCAGGCATAGGAGATGAAGACTTCCCGGGCACTTTTCTGGAAGGTGTCCACGGGTGCTGGCCCCAGTTGAGGAGGTGGCGCGGCTGGGGCTGCATCATCACCAGCCGCCACCAGGTTCTGGCGCTTGCCCCTGAGCCGCTCCTGGCCAGCCAGGGGGCCGGAGCTGGAGGGCTGGAGATCGGAATAGCCGAACTGGCGGTTGCGCTCGGCGAGGCGTTGTTGGAACCACTCGGCCAACTCGCCGCAGCCCTCTCCCTGGAAGCGGATGACGAGCCGCCCGCCTCGGTCGCTCGTCTTTTCCCGCTCCAGAAGGGCGATGCATCCGTGGCGAGCGTCATACACCCAGGCGCCATAGCGCCAGTAGACGCCGTCATCGCCGGCGTGGTTGCCCAGATCACAGAGCAGGGCCCGGGCCAGGCCGTCATGCAGGAAGTCGTAGCTGTAGGTGAGTGAGAGTGAGGGATCAGTGCCTTGCCAGCGGCCCTGCAGCTGCAACGCCACCTGGGGGGAGGAACGGGCTGGGAGCAGATCGGGAGCCAGGTAGACGGCCTCCAGGCCCAAGTCTGCATCCGCCTTGCGGAAGGGGAAGAGGATGCCGCAGGTGCGCATCAGGCTCAAGAAGAGCTTTTGGGCCTCGGGCTCGTAGTTCCGCCACACTGTATTAGCGAGCAGGGATGGCGTGAGACGGCCATCGTTTCCGGTGATCAGCGGATAGGTTGAGCCGCGATCGAATACCGCATACACCGCATCCAGGGCCCAGGATTGATCCAGGATGATGCGGTCGTGGAAGAGCTCCTGGCTATGAAACACCACGCCCTTGTTATGGAGAAAACGCAGCAGAGCTTCGGGGGAACTGATGCCCCCCTTCTCTTCACAGAGGGCCGTGAACTGCTCCTGGCTGAGGCTGCGGTGTTGGCGCTGCGGGGTCGGCAGCCGTTGATCGGCCTGGCGCCAGGTTTCCAGTTGCTCCCACACCAGGTGGCGGCCCCGGCCGATGGTGCTGATGCCATCGCGGTCGCGGAGATAGGCGTTGGCGTCGACCAGGGCGTCCTTGAGGCTGGCGGCGTTGCGCCCGGTTTGGGCACTGAAGCTCAAGGACCTCAAGCACCCGAAGCTCTCCAGAAGGCATTTGTCCACAGGCGGCAAGGGAACCGCCTGGGCAGGGGTGTCGCACTGGCTTTGCACCACCAGAACGGGCGAGTCGGGGCGGCCAAGGGTGCGCACGTAGTCGAGCCAGTAGGGGAGCGGGTGGCGGCGATGGAGGGGATCGTTGTCGTCGCTGCCCACCAGGGCCTCTTGCTCCGGCGTCCAGAGCACCACAAACACCGCCGCCGTGCGCATGAACAGGGTGTGGGCACTGTGATAGATATCTTGGCCGCCGAAATCCCAGAGCACATAGGTGGCCTCTCCGTCGGATTCGGTCGCAATGGAGCGAACAGTGATGCCGTGGGTGGAGGGCACCGAAGGATCGAAGGGTTCGCCAGCCAGGTGGCGGCAGAGCTGGGTTTTGCCCACACCCCAATTGCCAAGGATGAGGATTTTCACGCTGTTGATGGGGATGGCTTCTACTTCCAGGTCGAGGATGTGGGCGCGGAGGGAGAAGAGGCAGTTTTCGAATGGTCCGGTTGCAAAGGCCTCCTCTGGGATACCTGGGAGGCTTGCGCCAATGAGATCGAGGTGTTCAAGACTTTCGCTGAAAAGTATTTTGCGGGGAAAAATTTTTATGGATAGTTTAGGGCAGGTAAGCTTCCGAAGCATTTTGAGACCGATTAGAGGCTCCAGGTCACTTACCTGAGTAAAGCCACATTCGAGGGTCTGAAGGCTGGAGAGGTCCCGCAAGGGCTCCAGATCGCTTATCAGGGTGGATCTGCAGTCGAGGGTGCATAGGCTGCGCAGGTCCCGCAGGGGCTTTAGCTTGCTCACCTGGGTGTTACCGCAGTTGAGTGTCCGAAGGTTAGAAAGGTCCCGCAAGGGCTCCAGATCGCTTATCAGGGTGGATCTGCAGTCGAGGGTGCATAGGCTGCGCAGGTCCTGCAGGGGCTCTAGGTTGCTCACCTGGGTGTGGTTGCAGTTGAGGGTCTGAAGGCTATGGATATTCCGCAGAGGTTCGAGGTTGGTCACCTGGGTGCTGCCGCACTCGAGGGTCTGAAGGCTATGGAGGTCCTGCAAAGGCTCCAGGTCGGTCACCTGTGTGCTGCCGCACCTGAGGGCCTGAAGGCTGTGGAGGTCCCGCAGGGGCTCCAGGTCATTCACCTCAGTTCCCCAGCAGGAGAGGGTCTGAAGGCTACGCAGGCCCCGCAGCGGCTCCAGGTCGCTTACCAGGGTGCCAAAGCAACTGAGGACCTGAAGGTTGGTGAGACCCCGCAGCGGTTCAAGGTCGCTTACCGTGGGCTGGAGGCTGCTAAAGAGACTATAAAGTTTACCCTCGCACCTGAGAACCTTAAGGCTAGTGATCTCCCGTAGAGGCTCAAGGTCGCAGACCTGGCTGTTGCTGCAATCAAGGATCTGAAGGTTGTGGAGGTCCCGCAGTGGCGCGAGGTCGCTCACCTCGGTCTTGCTGCAGTCGAGGATCTGGAGGCTATGGATATCCTGCAGAGGTTCGAGGTCGGTCACCTGGGTGCTGCCGCAGTAGAGGGTCTGAAGGCTATGGAGGTCCTGCAAAGGCTCCAGGTTGCTCACCTGTGTGCTGTCGCACCTGAGGGACTGAAGGCTGTGGAGGTCCCGCAGGGGCTCCAGGTTGCTCACCTGGGTCCAGCCGCAGTCAAGGGACTGAAGGCTGTGGAGGCCCCGCAGAGGCTCCAGGTTACTCACCTGGGTGCGTCTGCATTCGAGTGTCTGAAGGCTGTGGAGGTCCCGCAGGGGCTCCAGGTTGCTCACCTGGGTTTCGCTGCAGTCGAGGGTCTGAAGGCTATGGATATCCCGCAGAGGTTCGATGTCGCTCACCTGGGTGCTGCCGCAGTCGAGGGTCTGAAGGCTGTGGAGGTTCCGCAGGGGCTCCAGGTCGTTCACCGTGGTGCCAATGCTGTTGAGAATCTGAGGTCTTAACAAGCGATGCAGAATTCCCAAGAGAGATTTACGATTCACCCCACACTTGAGGCTCCGAAGGCTGTAGAGGTCCCGCAGAGGCCCTAGGTCGCAAACCTGTGTATCCCCACAATCGAGGTTCTGAAGGCTGGAGAGGCCCCGCAGGGGCTCCAGGTCGCTCACCTGGGTGTTCCAGCAGTTGATGGTCTGAAGGCTGGGGAGGCCCCGCAGGGGCTCCAGGTCGCTCACCTGGGTGGCGCTGCAGTCAAGCTCCTGAAGGCTTTTCAGGCCTTTCAGTTCTGGTGGCAGCTCGCTGATCTGGAGTTTGGAGAGATCAAGCCGGCCTGTTGGCGCTGCGAGCTCCGCCGCAATTCGCTCTCTGGCTTCCGCTTGACCCGGTGAACTCATATCAAACGCTGAGCAGCCATTTTGTAGTAATGCCAAGGATAGCGACCATGGCATGGAAGCTTGAAACTGGGTGCGCTGGCCCGCTCATCAACTCCACACAAAACAGCCCCAGCTCCCGCCAGGGCTTGTCTATCGCAGTCTCCAGTGACCATCAACGTCTCAGGGAAGACTCACGGCTACAGAGATCCTCACCCCCTCAGGGCCTCACCCCTTCTGCCCCCTGATCTCCCCCCAGCTTCTCGGCGAAAACATCCATCGCAGACAGCAGGCTGACTGGAGCGAAAGGTGAGCAGAGCCGACAACGCCAAAACAGACCGACCAACAAGCGGTCTGTCCATCGCTTCATGGCTTAAAATGATCCAATGCGAAAGGAACCATGAACAAACCACTGCAGCGCATCACGATTGATCCGATGGTTTGTCATGGCAAACCATCGATTCGCGGGCTTCGCTATCCCGTGGAGTTGATCCTGGATCTGTTGGCATCTGGAATGAGTGCTTCCGAGATTCTGGGCGACTATCCGGATCTGGAAGTTGCTGACATCACGGCTGTTTTGGCTTATGCCGCTGAGCTGGCTCGGGTTCAACGGGTCGAACCCTTATCCGCATGAAGATCCTGTTGGATGCTCAGCTTCCACGGATGCTGATTCCAACTCTCGTGGACCTAGGTTTTGACGCCATCCACACCTTTGATCTGCCTGAGGGCAATCGCGCTTCAGATGCCATGGTTTGTGCCCAGGCTGATCAAGACCAGCGGGTGGTTTTCAGCAAAGATGACGACTTTGTGCGCTCTCACTTGCTGCAGGGCACTCCAAAACAGCTTTTGCTGATCACCACAGGCAACATCCGAAATCAAGAGCTTATCTCACTCCTCCTCCCATCCTTGCCATTATTGTCTGATTTGTTTGAACAGCACGGATTAGTGGAATTGTCGCGTACAGCCCTGATCATCCGGCGATGACGCCGATCGCCCATCGCAGCCTCCTTTCGAACAGCGACCGAACAACCAGTCATCTCAAACCAAAAGCCCCAGCATCCGCCAGGGCTCAACCGTCGCCGTCTCCAGTGACCATCAACGTCTCAGGAAAGACTCACGGGTACAGAGGTCATCACCCCCTCAGTGCCCTCA
>Ga0068877_10002880_pt1 | contig 13803 bp, 10 predicted proteins | sample NOAtaG_FD_66437 | JGI IMG/M metagenome (GOLD analysis project Ga0068877, IMG submission 66437) | Freshwater lake microbial communities from Lake Erie, under a cyanobacterial bloom - NOAA_Erie_Diel6S_1000h metaG | ecosystem: Environmental > Aquatic > Freshwater > Lake | place: USA: Ohio, Lake... | reverse complement strand
CGCCTGCGCGTCGTCGCCCGCCATCCGCAGACCCAGTTTGTCCTGCTCCACGTTGGCAACGCCGAGGATCTGCCCTGGGTGAGCGAATGGCTCGACAAGTATCCAAACACGCACGTCGAGATCGGCGCGCGCATTGGCGAACTGGGCCGCCAGCCGCGCCTCGCCCGGAAGTTCTTCGATCGCTACCAGGATCGAATCCTCTTTGGCACCGACGCCGTCCCGCAGGGCTTCGAGACCCCGCAACAGGTCTTCAATGAGAAACTTTACGAGATCTACTTCCGGTTTCTGGAGACTGAGGATGAGTACTTCGACTACGCCCCGTCAAAAGTTCCACCGCAGGGGCGCTGGCGAATCTACGGACTGGGTCTCCCCGACGAACTGCTGAAGAAGGTCTACTACCAGAATGCCGCGCGGTTGCTGCGGCTCGAGAGCTGATCGCGGGCGCTTGTAACTGGTCAAATCGATCCGGATCGATCTGGGTCGATCCGGGTCGATCCGGGTCAATCCGGGCCCCCTTCTACCCGGTCGACTGACGTTCAGGCCTCTCGCCTGCGTGTTGGTCGACCGGGAGCCTTCCCGGCCTCCTGCCGCCGCATCTTCTCCAACAACTCGCGCAGAAATCCCTCATATGTGAAACAATCCGGATCGAAGGCTGGCCGAACCTTCTCGAGCAGCGGGGTGGCGACCCGCCAGGCGAGCCATTCTCGCGGGGCCGGAGGCAGCTGCTGACAGCGCCGCAGGCAGATCTCGACGACCAGCACCTCGGCTGGGGTGATCGCTTCGAGTGGCCCCTCGAACTCGACCCGCGTGGGAGCGCCGCCTTCCCGACCCGCCTCGACCGGACGGTCAAAGATCTCCCCGAACGACAACCCGTGCCCGGTCCACTCCTTGATGACAACAGTGTTGGCGGCAAAGTCACCCAGCCTTTTCGAGTGGCGCGTCGCAAAGATAGCGATCAGGCCGACCGAGTAGAAGGGTGGAACGACCATATCGGCGAGTCTGATGATGTTGCGGAGCATGATGGCGAAGAAGGTGACCGGTCGGCCATCCTGCTGAATGACCCGCAGGCGCATCCAGCGCTTGCCGGGCGTCTGGCCATTCCAGAGCGTCTCGAAGATGATGAAATAACCGAAGAAGATGATAAAGACGAGCAGGATCCCAACGGCCTTGACCCACAGGCTGACCGTAGCCAGCGAAGCGAGCAGATCAAATCCGCCGCGGCCGAGCTGCTGATCGAGCCGTTGGTCGAAATAGTCGCCAATCAAAAGAAGCAACAGCAGCGCGATCAGCTGGATGGTATGGTCAATGGCGCAGGCCAGAAAGCGATTGCCAAGCGAGGCGAGCGGAAAATGGAGCTCGACCCGCTCGGGTGTCTCAACGACCAGCAGATCATCGATTGGACCGGACAACTTTGGCATGGTCTCGATTTTATTGGCAGAGGCGCGCTGATGAAAGCCCGCGCTGCGCCGACCTCTCTTTTTCATACCGCCGCGCGGTCGGTCGAAAGCGGTCCCCCGCGCCAGTTCTCAATAGCTTTGGGCATCTTCGGGCCATCAGGGATCGTGGCGGCACACGCTGACGGCCAAGCTGGCGGACCGGGGCGGTTGCAAAGTCGTTTTTTACCTTATCAGAGCCGGTGGGCCTGATGGGACAAGCAGAAAGACTCCCCCGGCTTTCCGGTGAACAATCGCGATTGGTGTGACTTTGCAAATGCCCTGATGGCAAACCGGGGCGGCAACAGCCCAGTTTGACCACGCCTTAAAGCGCGTGGTATGTTTTTTCTTACTGGCTTACGGAGTATCGACAGCCGCTCAATTGGGTCGTGAGCTCCCCTGGTGAAGACGCGGCTGATCTGACAGAAAATGGCGGAGCCCAGCGAGGAGTTTACTGTGTCGCCCAACGGATTGAAGACCACCGCATTGAACGAGACCCATCGCCGGCTGGGAGCGAGAATGATCGACTTCGGGGGCTGGGAGATGCCCGTCCAGTATCCGGCCGGCACGATTGAAGAGCATCTGGCGGTACGCCGCGCGGTTGGCATCTTCGATGTCAGCCACATGGGCGAGCTGGAGGTTCGTGGGCCGCAGGCGCTCGATCTGGTCCAGCACTTGACCTGCAACGACGCCTCCAAACTGGCCGATGGGCAGATTCAGTACTCGGCGCTGACGCTCCCCAACGGGGCCTTTGTCGACGATATTCTTGTCCACCGCTTTGCGTCCGACCACTACTTCATCTGCGTCAACGCCTCCAACACCGACAAGGACTTTGCATGGATCAGCTCCAACGCCGGCGGGTTTGAGGCCGAGGTCGCCAACCTGAGCCAGAATTACAGCCAGCTGGCCGTCCAGGGCCCCCAAGCCCTGCCGCTTCTCCAGGCACTCACGTCGACCGCCCTCGACGAGATCAGATACTACTGGTTCTCGACGGGAACCGTTGCCGAGACGGCCTGCCTGATCACCCGCACCGGCTACACCGGAGAGGATGGCTTTGAACTCTACTGCGATCCCTCCGACACCATCAAACTCTGGGAGAGAATCCTCGAGGCGGGACAGCCCTATGGAATCCTCCCCTGCGGACTAGCCGCCCGGAACACCCTGCGACTCGAGGCGAAGATGGCCCTCTACGGCCACGAGATCGACGACCAGATAACAGTGCTCGAAGCCGACCTGGGCTGGATCTGCAAACTCGACAAGCCGGAGTTCATCGGACGCGACCGCCTGATCGCACAGCGCGCGGAGGGGGTCAAACGACGCCTCGCCGGCTTTGAAGTGATCGACAAGGGCATTGCCCGTGACCACTATCCGGTCATCATCGACGATCAGGAGGCGGGCTTCGTAACCTCCGGCAGCCCGGCGCCGTATCTGAAGAAGAATATAGGTCTGGCAATGCTGCCGATCGACAAGACGGCGATCGGCACCCGTTTTCAGATCGATGTGCGCGGGCGACGGCTCACGGCTGAGGTGGTCGCCACCCCATTCTACCGACGCCCAAGGTAGCTATTGTTCATGCGTTACCAATAACTTTGCCAATAAATCGACATAGATCGGTAACCAACCATTTTTACATTGAAAAGCGAGGAAATATGGCGGCAAACCCTGAAAATCTCCACTACACCAAAGACCACGAATGGATTCTGGTTGCGGGCGAGACCGGCACGATCGGCATCACCCATTTCGCCCAGAATCAACTTGGCGACATCGTTCACGTTCAGTTGCCGCGAGTTGGCGATAGCTTCTCCGCCAATGACTCCTTCGGTGAAATCGAGTCGGTGAAGACGTTCAGCGAGCTCTTTATCCCGGTCTCCGGTGAGGTGATCGAGGTGAACGAAGCTCTGGGAGAGACGCCGGAGGCGGTCAACAACGCTCCCTACGGTGATGGCTGGATGATCAAGATCAAGATCAGCAATGCCAGCGAACTTGACAGGCTGCTCAATTCGACTGAGTACGAGGACTTCACCGCTTCGCAGGGTGAGGACTAGACTCAGAGAGAGGTACAATTAAATCCGATGCGATACATTCCTAATTCGTCTTTCGAGCGTGAACAGATGCTTCGCGAGATGGGTCTCAAGTCGGTGGACGAGCTGTTCCGCGGCATACCGACCAACCTGCAGCTGAAGAGACCCCTCCAGATTCCTCCGGCCAAGGCGGAGAGTGAAGCCCTGGGTTACTTCCGTGCGATGGCGGAGAAGAACGAGACCCCGGTGACCGGCAGGAAGATGGCCTCTTTTCTCGGCGCCGGGGCCTACCATCATTTTATTCCGACCGTAATCGACACGCTCATCTCTCGTTCGGAATTCTATACATCATACACGCCATACCAACCAGAGATCAGTCAGGGGACTCTGCAGGCAATCTTCGAGTACCAGACGATGATCTGCGAGCTGACGGGGATGGATGTCTCCAACGCCTCGCTCTACGATGGCTCGACCGCGACGGCCGAGGCGGTGCTCATGGCTGAGCGGGTCACCAACCGAACCAAGGTCGCCCTCGCCGGCAACATCCATCCGGAATATATCGAGGTGGTCGACACCTACATCAGAAACGCCGGAATCAGCAAGGTCACCCTGCCCTTCAACGAAGAGACGGGGACGCTCCGTCTCGACGCTCTGAACGGGCTGAGTGAGGAGATCGGGGCGGTGATCGTCCAGTCCCCCAACTTTTTTGGCGGGATTGAAGAGCTGCAGCGGATCGCCGAGGCGACCCACCGCATCGGCGCCCTCTTCGTGGTCGTCGTGTCTGAGGCGCTCAGTCTCGGACTGCTCCAGTCGCCGGGGCGGGCCGGGGCGGACATCGTCTGCGGCGAGACCCAGTCATTCGGGATTCCGATCTCTTTCGGTGGCTCATACTGTGGCTTCTTCGCGACGCGCGAGAAGTACCAGCGCCAGATCCCGGGCCGCCTGGTCGGGATGGCTCACGACGAGCAGGGGCGGGCGGGCTTCGTGCTCACCCTCGCCACCCGTGAGCAGCACATCCGGCGCGAGAAAGCGACCTCGAACATCTGCACCAACCAGGGCCTCTACGCGCTGATGTCGACCGTCTATCTCTCGACGATGGGCAAACGTGGAGTGCGGGAGGTGGCCGAGCAGAATCTGCAGAAGGCCCATTACGCGGCCCGGCAGATTGCCGCCCTCGACCAGTACCAGCTCCGCTTCGGATCGAAATTCTTCAATGAGTTCGTCATCAGCGGGCCACTGCCAGCGAGTGAGCTGTTGCAGCGACTGCGGGAGCAGGAGATCATCGGCGGTCTCGAGCTGAGCCGTTTCTTCCCGGAGATGAAGAACGAACTGCTTGTTTGCGTGACGGAGGTGACTTCGCGTGGCGACATCGATCGGCTTGTCGCGGCGCTGAAGTCGATTGGTTCATCAACGAACCGGTAACTGGGGACAGGTAAACTGGAAGGATCGAGTTGTGATCAGGAAAGTCAGTACGCATATCAATCAGAATGAAGGACTCATCTTCGAGCGTTCACGACCGGGCCGGGTGGGGTATCGACTCCCGGACCTCGATGTCGAGGCGGTCCCGGTCGAGAGCCTGCTCGAAGGGCGAAACCTGCGTGACGACAGCCTCTCCGGTCTTCCGGAGGTGAGTGAAGTCGATGTCATCCGCCACTTCACGCGGATCTCAACCTGGAACTATGCGGTCGATCTGGGCATGTACCCGCTTGGTTCCTGCACGATGAAGTACAACCCGAAGCTGAACGAGCGGGTCTCACGGTTCGACGGCTTTGCCGCGGCCCATCCCTACACCCCGGATGAGCTGGCGCAGGGAAACCTGCAGCTGCTCTACGACCTCGAGCGCTCTCTCTGCGAGATCACCGGTCTGGCGGCCGTCAGCCTCCAGCCGGCGGCTGGCGCCCAGGGGGAGATGACCGGGCTGATGACGATCCGCAAATGTCTCGAGTCGCGCGGTGATGCCCGCAAATACGTCATCATTCCCGACTCGGCCCACGGCACCAACCCGGCGAGTGCGGCCATCTGTGGTTACCAGGTGAAGACGATCAAGTCCGGCCCGGACGGGAGCGTCGATCTCGAGAACCTGAAGAACGTGCTCGACCAGGATGTCGCGGCGCTGATGCTCACCAACCCGTCGACGCTCGGTCTCTTTGAAGAGAAGATCGAGGAGATCTGCCGGCTGGTTCACGAGGCTGGCGGTCTGGTCTACATGGACGGCGCAAATATGAATGCCCTCGTCGGAGTCACCCGCCCTGGCGACATGGGCGTGGACGTCATCCACCTCAACCTGCACAAGACCTTCTCGACGCCGCACGGTGGCGGAGGTCCGGGGGCCGGGCCAATCGCGGTGACCAGCGAGCTGGAACCATTCCTTCCCTTCCCGCGGGTCGTGGCGGAGCAGGGTGTTGATGGTCAGACCACTTTCCGGCTCGACTATAACCGTCCGCAATCGGTCGGACGGGTGCGCGCCTTTCACGGAAACTTCTCGGTGCTCGTGCGGGCGCTCTGCTACATCGTCTCGCTGGGGCCGGATGGTCTGCGCGAGGCGACCGAGACGGCGGTTCTCAACGCCAACTACATTGCCCACCATCTGAAGGACGACTACGAGATCGCCTACGATGGCAAACCGATGCACGAGGTGGTCTTCACCGACAAGCGCCAGCAGGCCTACGGCGTCCACACCCTCGACATCGCCAAGCGACTGATCGATTACGGCTTCCACCCGATGACCGTCTATTTTCCGTTGATCGTGCCCGGCGCGATCATGATCGAACCGACGGAGAGTGAGGGGCGCGAGGAGATCGACCTCTTCATTGACGCGCTCAAGTCGATCGCCCGCGAGGCGCGGGAGAATCCGGAGCTGGTCAAGAAGGCTCCCCACCAGACCCGGATCGGGCGGCTCGACGAAGCGACCGCGGCCCGCAAGCCGGTGCTGCGCTGGCGTCCGGCCACTTCCGCCGCCGGCCAGAAGTAACCGAGCGCGGGAGGGTTAGTCAATAACCGGCAACGGGCGATAAACGCGCCCTGTCAGCCCAGTCGAACAGCCGAGAATCTGCGAACGAGGGTTCCTGATCTCGGCTGTTTCTGTCCCCGTTGTTTGCTGATAGAATGATCACTGTCTTTGATGAGGACTTTTGTGATGCATCCAGTGAGGTTCAGAGAACATGCCGAGGATGACCCTTATTCACCCCCTTTCGACCGAGGTTACTGAGGAGCTTCGTGACAAGTTTCGCCGCATGCTGGCGCGGCTTGACGACATTCGGGCCCAGTCGGGAACCGTGGATACGCCCGGAGTCTGGCGTCCGGCCATCGATCTCGGAGAGCAGGAGGATGCCATTCTGATCCGGATCGAACTGCCCGGAGTGCGACCGGACCAGGTCAGACTGACTCTCCGCCACCAGCTGCTGCGGGTTGAGGGGCGCAAGGAGCGGCCGAGCCCGTCAGAGACGGAGGAGCGACCGGTTCGGTTCCTCTGCCTCGAACGGAGTTACGGAACATTCGCCTTCAACCTGTCGCTGAACTGGCAGATCGATCGGGCGCGAATCACCGCGCGGATGTCCGACGGAATACTGGACATTCGACTACCCAAAGCCGATCTCGCCACTCAGGAGCTGACCATTCCCATCGAATCTTGATCAGCCACCGATCGGTCTTCAAAGCCATTCCTGCCGAGGAGACAAGCTAAACCCTGGCTATTTTTGTCGAAAGAGATTATGTCAACCAATTCTGAAGCAGAAGATAAAATCCTGTCGGGAGAGCTCACCGACGAACAGCTGAACATCCCGGAGATCCTGCCGGTGCTTCCGCTGCGGGATATCTCGATCTTTCCGTTCATGATCGTTCCGCTCTTCGTTAGTCGCGAGCGGTCGATTCGGGCGGTCGATCAGGCCCTGGCCGAGAACCGGATGATCATGCTGGTCGCGCAGCGTGATTCGAACAAGGAGGAGCCGGGGACCAACGACCTCTACGAGATTGGCACGGTGGCGATCATTATGCGCATGCTGAAGCTTCCGGATGGAAGAATCCGCATTCTCGTTCAGGGGGTGAGCCGGGCGCGGATCAACTACCTCGAAGACCACGCGCAGGGCTACCTGCAGGCGCGGGTCGAGGAGCTGAAAGAGGTCGGGCCAGAGAAGACGCTCGAGCTGGAGGCGCTGACGCGAAACATCCGCTCAGCGCTCGACAAGGCGGTCTCGCTTGGTCGGAATATTCCCCCCGAGGTCATGTCGATCGTCTCGACGGTTGAAGACCCGGCGCGCCTGGCCGACCTGGCCGCCTCGAACCTTGAACTGAAGGTGGAGGACGCCCAGTCGGTGCTCGAGATCATCGAGGTCATCCCGCGATTGCACCGCGTCAACGAGCTTCTGGCGAAAGAGATCGAAGTGCTGACCGTCCAGCAGGAGATCAACACGCAGGCGAAGGGGGAGATCGACCGATCGCAGCGCGAGTTCTACCTGCGGCAGCAGCTCAAGGCGATCCAGATGGAGCTTGGCGAGGGCAATGAGCTGGCCGAGGATATCGCGCAGTATCGCGAAAAGATGGCCAAGTCGAAGATGCCCAAGCCGGTTGAAGAGGAGGTCGAGCGCCAGCTCAAGAAGCTGGAGCGGATGCATCCCGACGCGGCGGAGACGGCAACCCTCCGCAACTGGCTCGACATCATGGTCGCGCTGCCCTGGTCGAAGGCGTCGAAGGAGAACCTTGATCTGAAAAAGGCGCAGGAGATTCTCGATCACGACCACTACGGACTGGAGAAGGTCAAGGAACGGATCCTCGAGGCGCTCGCGGTGCGGAAGATCAAGGAGAAGCCGAAAGGGTCGATCCTCTGCCTCGTCGGCCCGCCGGGAGTTGGCAAGACCTCGCTCGGGCGCTCGATCGCCCGGGCGGTCAACCGGAAGTTTGTCCGGCTCAGTCTGGGCGGAGTCCACGACGAGGCGGAGATTCGCGGCCACCGGCGCACCTATGTCGGGGCGATGCCCGGTCGCGTTATTCAGTCGATCCAGCAGGCCGGAACCAACAATCCGCTGATCATGCTCGACGAGATCGACAAGGTCAGTTCCGATTTTCGTGGTGATCCGTCCTCGGCGCTGCTCGAGGTGCTCGATCCGGAGCAGAACAACACGTTCCGCGACAACTATCTCGGGGTACCGTTCGATCTCTCGAACGTCATGTTCATGACGACCGCCAACGTGCTCGAAACGATCCAGCCGGCGCTCCGTGACCGGATGGAGATCATCCGGCTCTCCGGCTACACCGAGGAGGAGAAGCTGCAGATCACCCTCCGCCATATTCTGCCCAAGCAGATGGAGGAGACCGGGGTAAACGGCGAGAACCTCAAACTGACCGCGGAGGCGATTCGCGACATTATCGTCAAGTACACGCGGGAGTCGGGGCTCCGCCAGCTCGAGCGTGAGATTGCCACGGTCTGCCGCAAGGTGGCCCGGCGCGTCGCCGAGGGAAATCCGGCCCTGGTCGAAGTTGGCCGGGCGAACCTCCACGAGTTCCTTGGCGTGGCCAAGATCGAACCCGACTCAATGCTCCGGCAGGATGAGGTCGGTGTGGCGACGGGACTCGCCGTCACCGCCACGGGTGGGGACATCCTCTTCATCGAGGTGATCACCATGAAGGGCAAGGGGGTTCTCCAGCTGACCGGCCAGCTTGGCGATGTCATGCGCGAATCGGCCCAGGCCGCCTACTCGTATGCCAAATCCCGCGCCCGGGAGCTTGGCATCGACGAGGAGGTCTTTGCGCAGACCGACATCCACATCCACATTCCGGAAGGGGCAATTCCGAAGGATGGCCCCTCGGCGGGCATCACTATGGCGACGGCGCTCATCTCGGCCCTCTCCAATCGACCGGTCCGCAACAACATCGCCATGACCGGCGAGATCACCCTCCGCGGGGAGGTCCTGCCGATTGGCGGGGTGAAGGAGAAGGTTCTGGCCGCCTACCGCGCCCAGATCAAGAAGGTGATCCTCCCGATCCAGAATCGAAAAGATATGGAGGATGTGCCGGCGGAGACCCAGAAAGAGATGGAGTTTGTCTTCGTCGAAAATGTCCAGCAGGTCTTCCGGGAAGCTCTCAAACCGATGCCGACCGCGCCGGAGACGAGTGCGCCTCCGGCGAAGGCGGCCCCCGTGAAGGCTGGCTCCCCGAAGGCTGGCTCCACCGGGACTCGCCAAACCGGCCAGGGCAAGAGACGGGCAGCAACACCGCCAGCCGGCAAGAAGCGGCCGGTGAAGGCGAAGAGATAGTCTCTCCCGAAATCGACGAGACGGGTGGAGATTCTCCATCTCCACCCGTCCCGGCTCTTCCGTTGCAGATTGTCTGATTCCCTGCCCGGTCAGTTTGTCAGTTCCAGCTGGTCAGGATCTCATCAAAGACACGCAGGGTGTAATCGCAGTGATCCTTTTCGATGATCAGGGCCGGTGAGAGGCGGATCGAGTTGGCGCCGCAACCGATGACCAGCAGACCGCGCTCGAAGCACTCCTGCTCAAAACGATCCCGCTCGGCGATAGCCGGTTCACGGGTCTCGCGATCGCGAATCAACTCGATCCCAATCATCAGCCCGCGACCCCGCACATCACCAATCTGCGGATGCTTCCGGCTCAGCTCCCGCAGCCCCTCGAGGAGATAGTTGCCCATCCGCTCGGCATTGGCCACCAGCGTGGTCTCGAGCAGTTTGATCGTCGCCAGGGCGGCGGCGATAGCGACCGGATTGCCGCCGAAGGTCGAGGCGTGGGCCCCGGGCTTCCAGTCCATCAGATCGGCCCGCGCGACCGTCGCACTGAGCGGCAACCCCGAGGCGATTCCCTTGGCCGTCGCCAGGATATCCGGCACAAACCCAAAATGGTCGGAGGCATACATCCGCCCCGTCCGGCCCATTCCCGACTGGACCTCATCGGCAATCACCAGAATCCCGTGACGGTTCGCGATCTCCCGAATCGTCTGCAGGAAGGAGGCTGGCGGCACGATGTATCCCCCCTCACCCTGAATGGGTTCGACGAGAATCGCCGCACACTCCTCCGGCGGCACCGTCGTCCGCAGAACGACCTCTTCGATCACCCGCGCACAATGGGGTCCTTTCGATTCGAAGGCGCCGCAGGTCTCCGGCTTCAGATTGTAGGGACAACGATAGCAGTTCGCATACGGGACATGGGTCACATCGAGGGCCTGTCGGCCAAATCCGGCCCGCTGCTTCGCCTTGCTCGCCGTCACCGAGAGGGCGCCGAGGGTTCGTCCGTGGAATGAACCATAGAAGCCGATCAGCTTCTGGCGGCCCGTGGCGTGAAAGGCGACCTTGATCGCCCCCTCGATTGCCTCGGCGCCGGAGTTGCCGAAGTGCACCCGCTTCTCGAAACTGCCCGGGGTGATCTCGACCAGCTTGCTGGCCAGCTCTGGCAGTTGCGGGTAGTAGAAGTCGGCCGCACAGACGTGCAGAAACTGCTCTGCCTGCTGCCTGATCGCCTCGACAATCGATGGATGGGCGTGACCGGTGGCACAGACCGCCACTCCGGCCATCAGGTCGAGAAAGATATTGCCGTCCGGATCCTCGACCATCATCCCAAGGCCACGCTGCATGACGAAGGGATAGGATCTGGTGTAGGACGGTGAGACAAACTGGTGATCTCGCGCGATGATCTCCTGGCTCCGCGGTCCGGGCAGCGCAGTTCTGATCACCGGAGTTCTGGCACTCTTCAGCTCAGCATTTGATGACATATTGACTCTCCCCTGGAAAGGATAAAAAAGTTGGTGGCCAAGGCCGAACGAACAGGGGGAGTGATCGACTAGTCGGCAAAGAGGTTGCCGCGAATCTCGGTGGGAACGGACTGGCAGGTTACGATACAGTTCATGGTCGTCATGGTTGTCGAGCTGGCGAGCTGGGGGGCTGGGCGCCGGTCATTTCCGGCGCCAGCGCACCCCCTCGCGGGTATCTTCAAGAATGATCCCTTTGGCGACCAGCAGATCACGGATCTCATCCGATCGCGCGAAGTTCCGGGCCTTCCGGGCCGCCTGGCGCTCATCGATGAGAGCCTGAATCTCTGAATCGAGCATCTCGGTCTCGACCGGACCAAAGATATTGAAGACCTGGTCGAATCGTTCGACCGTCTCACAAAGAAGTTTCTGGTCAGCCTCGCTCAGCCCGCCCCGCGCGAGGAGCGAGTTGGTCTCACGCACAAAATCGTGCACCGCCGCGAGCGCCTCGGCCGTATTGAGATCATCATCCATCGCCGCTTCAAAATGGCGGCGTGATTCAGCAACCAATCTCTCGACCTCCGCCGCGGACTCTGCGCCCGCCGGGGTCAGCTCCGTCAGCCGGCGCCGAAAATCGTTCAGCCGGGCAATCGTACTCTCCGCCCCCTGCAACCCCTCCAGAGTGAAGTTGAGCTGCTTGTGATGCGGCGCCGAGAGCAGCAGATAGCGGATCGCCCGCGGCTGGTACCCCTTCTCGATCAGGTCGCGATAGGTGTAGAAGTTGCCCTTCGACTTCGACATCTTCTCACCATTGACCATCAGAAACTCGGCGTGGACCCAATAGCGGACGAAGGGGACCCCGGTCGCGCCCTCGGACTGGGCAATCTCATTCTCGTGGTGCGGAAAGACAAGGTCGATCCCGCCAAGGTGGAGATCGAAGCTCTCTCCCAACGCCTTCATCGACATCGCCGAGCATTCAATGTGCCAGCCGGGTCGTCCATGGCCGAGCGTCGTCTCCCAGCGTGGCTCCCCCTCCTTGGCCGCCTTCCAGAGGACAAAGTCGCGGGCGTCATCCTTTGTGTACTCGTCGGCATCGACGCGCTCGCTCGCTCCCGCCACATTCCCTTCCAGATTGACTTTGGAGAGACGACCATACTGCGGAAAGGTCGCAATGCGAAAATAGGTCGACCCATTCGCCTCGTAGGTGTGCCCACGCTCGGCGAGTCGGCCGATCAGCTCAACCATCTCCGGAATGTGATCCGTCGCCCGCAGAACCTCCTCCGGACGCTCCGCCCCCAGATCATCGAAGTCCTGGAAGAAATGGGTCAGATACTGATCGGTATAGTCACGCAGGGTGACCCCCTGCTCGACCGAGCGCTGGATGATCTTGTCATCGACGTCGGTAATGTTCATGACGTGCCGCACCTCATACCCGGAATACTTCAGGTAACGGCGCAGCAGGTCGGAGAAGAGGAAGGTGCGAAAGTTGCCAATATGCGCAAAGTCATAGACCGTCGGGCCACAGACATACATGCGGACCTGCGGCGGATTGAGTGGATGGAACTCCTCGACGGTTCTCGTCAGTGTATTGTAGAGTTTCAGCATTTGCCTTTGCGGTGCCGCGCCCTTCTCCGATTATGTCGGGATGATGTTCGTCAAGAATACCGGCGCTCATACCATCAGTTTGTGCTCTTTGGGCATCAGCGCAACCTGTAGTGTAGGTAAGCATTGGCGGAATTGTCAACTCGCCCGCCCACCCGCCCGGCCGCCATAACAATGGCCCTGGCTATCCCCGTGACGGTCGGATAACCAGGGCCATCAATGATCTTTTATGTTGCGTTATGTTGCGCCTGTGTTGGGCCGATGTCTCGTCGGCGGCTTGGTTAACCCTGGCTCACCAGCAAGCTTGAGCCAGGACTGATCTAGATCTTGATCACCTTCTCGGCCTGCTGACCCTTTGGTCCCTGGACCAGTTCAAACTCGACCGACTCCCCCTCCTCGAGGGTCTTAAAGCCATTGCCGAGGATTGCTGAGTAATGCACAAAGACATCCCCTCCGGTTCCCTCGTCCTGCTCGATAAACCCAAAGCCCTTGGCGTTATTGAACCATTTGACTTTTCCCTGTTTCTTTTCAGCCATGTGTAAAGTTCCTCCTGAATTGGAATATCGTTCGTGCCTGAACCAGCCCGTTGGGTTAAGCTGAAGTCCCGCCTCGGCAGCGCATATCGTCAATTTCTCGCGGCAATTCAGGAGAAGTTATCGACCAAGTCTGCTTCCGGTTCCCGCAGGAAATTCATCCTATCTCAAAGAAAAAGACCGCTCCACCCGTCTGATCGATTCGGTAATCAGCGGCTATTGCGGCCTGGTCTTTAATACAGTTGGGGGCTAACACAACGTACTACAGTCAATCACAATGCTCGCGATGTACAGTCCAATCGACCTCCCATCAATCGACCAAGGCAGCTCTCCGAGACAGGTCTCCTGCCTCTCGTAATCGACCGGTTTTTTGCTTTGAATGGAATAGACGGATCAGACTGCTCTTTCTTGTTCTACGTATCTGGCGCTGTCCAGTCGAAGGGACACGCCAGATACGCCGCGCATACTACTTAAGCTCAATTTTTCTGTCAAGCGAAATTGAGCAGCCAGATGATTTTCTGTGCA